>Ga0190269_10000813_pt1 | contig 15583 bp, 14 predicted proteins | sample Popmic249IS_FD_133749 | JGI IMG/M metagenome (GOLD analysis project Ga0190269, IMG submission 133749) | Populus adjacent soil microbial communities from riparian zone of Blue River, Arizona, USA - 249 IS | ecosystem: Environmental > Terrestrial > Soil > Riparian zone | place: USA: Arizona...
ACCTCCTCCGCCGCTGACCCTGCCGCCCCACAGCGGCTCTCGGGCCGTGCTCCCGGCGATGCCAGGGAACGCGGCCCGAGAACGTCAGGGTGAGGTGCGGGTGAGGCGGAAGACCTTGATGTTGCGGTCGGTGCGGCGGACGTAGGTGTGCATCTGGGGGATCGTCGCGGCGATCTCAGGCCAGAGGCGGGCCTTCTCCTCGTCGTAGAGGACGCTGGCGGTCGCCTGGTAGCGGTCGCCGCGGACCTGGACCTCGCCGCTGCCGGCCGCCTCCAGGTTGTAGCGCCAGGCCGGGTGGCGCTCCTGGCCCATGGCGCTGGCCACCACGAGCAGGTCGTCGCCGTCCTGGTGGTAGGCCAGCTGGACCGTGCGGGGCTCGCCGCTCTTCCGGCCCGGGACGGTGAGGGCGAGCATCGGCAGGGTGGGCCGGCCGGTGGAGGTGAAGCGGCCGTTGGTGGCCTTGAAGATGACCGGGTCGATCTTGGAGGCCACGTGCTTGACCACCCACGACCCGGCCCGGGTGGCCGAGAACCGGTTGACCAGCCGGTCGTAGCGCGAGGTCTCAGACACCGAGGCTCCTCCCGATGATCTCCTTCATGATCTCGGTGGTGCCGCCGTAGATGGTGGTGATGCGCACGTCGGCGTAGGCGCGGGCGATGGGGTACTCGAGCATGTAGCCGTAGCCGCCGTGGAGCTGCACGCAGGTGTCGACGACGCGCTTGGCCAGCTCGGTGCACCACCACTTGGCCATGGCCGCCTCCTCGGCGGTCAAGCTGCCGTCGTTCAGGGCGAGGACGCACCGGTCGGTGAAGGTCTGGGCGATCTCGATCTCGGTCGCCATCTCGGCGAGGCGGAACCGGCTGTTCTGGAACGAGCCGATCGGGATGCCGAAGGCGGTGCGGTCCTTCACGTACTCGAGGGTCCAGTCGAGGGCCTGGCGGGCCTGGGCCACAGCCGTCACGCCGATCGACAGGCGCTCCTGCGGGAGCTTGGCCACCAGCGAGCGGAACCCGCTGCCCTCGTCGCCGAGCCGGTTCGCGACGGGCACCCGCACGTCCGTGAAGAACAGCTCCGCGGTGTCCTGGGAGTGCATGCCGATCTTCTCGAGGTTGCGGCCCCTCTCGAAGCCCTCCATCCCACGCTCCAGCACGAGCAGGCTCATGCCGGCGTGGCGTTCGCTGGGGTCGGTCTTCACGGCGGTGATCACGAGGTCGGCGTTGATGCCGTTCGTGATGAACGTCTTGGAGCCGTTCACGACGTAGCTGTCGCCGTCGCGGACGGCGGTGGTGGTCATCGAGGCGAGGTCCGAGCCGATGCCTGGCTCGGTCATGGCAATGGCCGTGATGAGCTCGCCGGAGCAGATCCCGGGCAGCCACCGCTGCTGCTGCTCGGGAGTGGTCAGGGTGAGGAAGTAGGGGAGGCAGATGTCGTTGTGGAGCGTCCAGCCGAGCCCCGCCGCGTTCACGCCCGAGCGCTGCACCACCTCCGCGATCACGACGTTGTACCGGAAGTCCTCGACCCCGCCGCCGCCGAGCTCCTCGGGCACGGCCATGCCGAGGAAGCCGTGGGCGCCGGCCTTCGCGAACAGGTCCCGATCGACGATCCCCGCCTCCTCCCAACGCTGGGCGTGCGGGGCGACCTCCTTCTCGATGAAGGACCGGACCGAATCCCTGAACATCTCGTGCTCGGCGTCGAAGAGGGTGCGTTCCACGGCGCCGACGGTACCCGGGGGCCCGCTAGGGTGAGCCACGCACGAAGGGGAGCTCGGGGTAGCCGGGCTGAGAGGGTGGCCACGCCGCAGGGCACGCCGCCGACCCGAGGAACCTGAACCGGGTAATGCCGGCGGAGGGAATCGGCAGATGGCATCGCCAGGCGCAGAGGGCACGATCGTCGTGGTGGCCGGGGGCGACCCCGTCCTCCCCGCCGAGCGCGCCTGGGTGCCCGACGGCGCCGTCGTGATCGCGGCCGACTCCGGCCTCGACCACGCCCACGCCCTCGGGCTCCGAGCGGACCTCGCCGTCGGCGACTTCGACTCGGTCAGCCCGCGGGCCCTGCACCGGGCCGAGGCCGACGGGACGAGCCTCGAGCGCCATCCCGCCGCGAAGGACGCCACGGACCTCGAGCTGGCGCTCGACGCCGCGGTGGCCCGCGATCCGGAGCGGATCGTGGTGCTGGGCGGCCACGGCGGGCGGGTGGACCACCTGCTGGCCAACGCCGCCCTGCTCACCGCCGACCGCTACGCCTCGGTGGACGTCGTGGCCCACATGGGCGGCGCCACCCTCACCGTGGTGCGGTCGACGACCGAGCTGCGAGGCGAGCCCGGTGAGCTCGTCTCGCTCCTCGCCCTGCACCGGCCCGCCACGGGCGTGACGACCGACGGGCTCCTCTACCCGCTCCGCGGCGAGGACCTCCACCCCGGCTCGACCCGCGGCGTCAGCAACGAGCTGGTCGCCAGCTCGGCGAGCGCCTCGCTGACCAGCGGGGTCCTCCTCGTCGTGCAACCCGGCCAGATCGGCACCCACCACCTCCAGAGGAGCCCCACGTGATCGCCCCCCGCTCGTCCCCCGCCCGTCGACCCCTCGTCCAGGCCGTCCTGCTGGTCGCGGCCCTCCTCGCCGCAGCGGCCTGCGGCGACGACGGGCGGAGCGAGAGCGATCAGCCGACGATCACGCTGCGGCTCCTCACCCACGACTCCTTCGCCGTGAGCGACGGCGTGCTCGACGCCTTCACCGAGGAGACCGGCATCGAGGTCGAGCTCCTCCAGGGGGGCGATGCGGGGACCGTCGTGAACCAGGCCATCCTCACGAAGGGCAACCCCCAGGCCGACGTGCTCTTCGGCGTCGACTCGACGTTCCTCAGCCGGGCCCTCGAGGAGGACCTGTTCCTGCCCCACGAGGCGGCCGGCCTCGACGAGGTCCCCGAGGACCTGCGCCTCGACCCGGAGCACCGCGTCACCCCGATCGACTACGGCGACGTCTGCCTCAACTACGACAAGGCGTGGTTCGAGACGTCGGACCTCCCGGTGCCCGACTCGCTCGACGACCTCGTCGATCCTGCCTACCGGGACCTGCTGGTGGTCGAGAACCCGGCCACGTCGTCGCCGGGGCTCGCCTTCCTCCTCGCCACCATCGACGAGTATGGCGAGGACGGGTGGGAGACGTGGTGGTCCCGGCTGCGGGACAACGGCGTCGAGGTGACGAGCGGCTGGGAGGACGCGTACTACGGGGAGTTCTCCGGCGGAGCGACGAGCGAGGGCGACCGGCCCCTCGTCGTCTCCTACGCCTCCAGCCCGCCTGCCGAGGTGATCTACAGCGAGCCGCCCCTCGACGAGGCGCCGACCGGGGTGATCACCGCCGGGTGCTACCGCCAGGTCGAAGGGGCGGGGGTCCTCCGGGGCACCGACCACGAGGAGGCGGCCGGGCAGCTGGTCGACTTCCTCCTGTCGGAGCGGTTCCAGGCCGACGTGCCGCTGTCCATGTTCGTGTTCCCGGCGCGGAGCGGTGTCGAGCTCCCGCCCGAGTTCGACGCCCACGCCGTCACCCCCGACGCCGTGGCGGTGCTCGATCCGGCCCGCGTGGAGGAGCACCGGGAGGAGTGGATCGACACCTGGACCGACGTGGTCCTGCGGTGACACGACGGGCCCGGGCCGCGCTGCTGGCCCTTCCGGTGGCCTTCCTCGGGGTCTTCTTCGCCTGGCCGGTGGCCAACATCGTCGCTGAGGGCCTGCGGGCCGACGCGGGGTGGGACCTGAGCGGCGTGTCCGAGGTCGTGGGCGATCCGGGCCTGCGCCGGGTGGCCTGGTTCACCTTCGCCCAGGCCACCGCCTCGACGCTGCTCACCCTCGTGATCGCGCTCCCCGCCGCCCACGTGCTGGCTCGCTATGAGTTCCGGGGCCGTCGGGCGGTCCAGGCCCTGGTCACCGTGCCCTTCGTGCTCCCCACGGTCGTGGTGGGGGCCGCCTTCCTCGCGCTGCTGGGTCCGCGCGGGCCCCTCGGCGTCGACCTCGACGACACGGTGTGGGCCATCCTCCTCGCCCACGTGTTCTTCAACCACGCCGTGGTCGTCCGCACCGTGGGTGGGCTCTGGGAGAGCCTGGACGAGCGGACGGAGGAGGCGGCTCGCGTGCTGGGCGCCTCGCGCTGGCGGGCCTGGCGGGAGGTCACCCTCCCGGCGCTGCGCCCCGCCCTGGCCGCCGCCTCCGTGATCGTCTTCCTCTTCACGTTCACGTCCTTTGGGGTGGTGCGGATCCTCGGCGGTGCGCAGCACGCCACCCTCGAGGTGGAGATCTACCGGCAGACGGCCGACCTGCTCGACCTGCCGGTGGCCTCGGTGCTGGCCCTCCTGCAGCTGGCCGCCGTCGCCACCCTCCTCACCCTGCAGGACCGGCTCGAGCGTCGGCAGCAGCGGGCGGTCGGGCTGGGACCCTCCCGGCGTCGGCGCCCGGTCGGGCCGGGGCCGCGGTGGTGGGTGCGGGCCAACCTCGCCGTGATGGCGCTCCTCCTCGTCGTGCCGCTCGTGGTGCTGCTGGAGCGCTCGCTGCGGTCGGCGGATGGGCATGGGCTGGCGGCGTGGGAGGCGCTCACCGAGCGCTCGGCCCGATCCGGGCTCTTCGTGCCGCCGCTCGAGGCGGTCGGCAACTCCCTCCGCTACGCCGCCGTCGCCACGGTGATCGCCGTCGTCCTCGGCGCGCTGGCCGCCACGGCCCTCACCCGGCCCGGCGGCCGCCTGGCCCGGCTGGTCGACGCGCTGCTCCTGCTGCCCCTCGGCACCTCTGCGGTCACCGTGGGCTTCGGCCTGCTCATCGCGCTCGACGAACCGATCGACCTGCGGGCCAGCCCCTGGCTCGTCCCCGCCGCCCAGGCCGTGGTGGCCCTCCCGTTCGTCGTCCGCACCATGACCCCCGTGCTCCGGTCGATCGACCCGCGGCTCCGAGAGGTGGCGACCGTCCTGGGCGCCTCGCCCCGCCGGGCCTGGCTCGAGGTCGACCTGCCGCTGGTGCGCCGGGCGCTGCTCGTGGCGGCCGGGTTCGCGTTCGCCATCTCGCTCGGCGAGTTCGGCGCCACCACGGTGATCGCCCGCGCCGACACCCCGACGGTGCCGGTGGCCATCGACCGCCTCCTGGGACGGCCGGGGTCCGCCAACGCAGGGCAGGCCTTCGCGCTCAGCGTCGTCCTCATGGTCCTGACGGCGGCGGTGGTCCTGCTCGTCGACCGGGCGCGCGGCCGCGACGACGACGGCGCCGGTCGAGGTGGGTGGCTGTGAGCCCCCTCCTCGAGGTCGACGGGGCGACGGTGCGCTTCGGCTCGACCGTGGCCCTCGACGACCTCGACCTCGCCGTCGACGAGGGAGAGGTCGTCGCCATCGTCGGCCCCAGCGGGTCGGGCAAGTCCACGTTGCTGCGAGCCGTCGCTGGCCTCCAGCCCCTCGACGACGGCGAGGTGCGGCTGGCCGGCCGATCCCTGACCGGCGTCCCGCCCCACCGACGACAGGTCGGGCTCATGTTCCAGGACCACGCCCTCTTCCCGCACCGGGACGTGGCGGGCAACGTGGGGTTCGGGCCACGGATGGCCGGCCTGGCGGCGGCGGAGGTGGCGGCCCGGGTGCAGGAGCTGCTCGTCCTCGTCGAGCTGGCGGGGTACGAGCGGCGGGCCATCTCCACCCTCTCCGGCGGCGAGCAGCAGCGGGTGGCATTGGCCCGAGCGCTGGCCGCCCGTCCCCGGCTCCTCCTCCTCGACGAGCCGTTCGGCGCCCTCGACCGGCCGCTGCGGGAGCGGCTGGCCGGTGACGTCCTCCGGATCTCTCGGCAGCTCGGCCTGACCGTCGTCGCCGTGACCCACGACCACAGGGAGGCCCTCGCCCTGGCCGACCGCGTCGCGGTCCTCGATGGCGGGCGCGTGCTCCAGATCGGCCGCCCGGCAGAGGTCTGGGGCCGACCTCGGTCCCGTCGGGTGGCCGAGGTGCTCGCCCTGCCCAACCTCCGGGCGGTCGAGGTCACGGCCGGGCGCGTGAGCACGCCGTGGGGGCCGTTGGGCACCGACCTGCCTGATGGCGATGGTGTGCTCCACGCGCCCGTCTCCGCCTTGGCGCTCGAGGAGCTCGATGGCGGCGGGGAGGACCCCACGGCTCCGATCGGCACCGTCGTGGCCGCCGAGTTCCAGGGCGATCGGACGTTGGCGCGCGTGGCGCTCGAGGGCGGCGGCGAGGTCGACGTGGCCGCCCCGGCCACCGGTCCGGCCATCGGGGCGAGGGTGCGCGTCAGGGGTGATCGCAGCCAGATGGTCATCTTGGCCGTCTGAGGGCCTAGCATCGCCACGCTCTGTTCCCCCCTCAGGTCGTGGCCCCGACGTGTCGAAGTCCTCCATCGTGCGACGAACCCACCTCCTGGCCCTGGCCGGCGCCCTGGCCGCGGCCGCCCTCGGCTCGAGCACGGCCGCGCTCGCCCAAGAAGAGCCGACCACGACGACCACGACCGCACCGCCGACCACGGAGACGCCGACCACGGAGCCCCCTGTCACCGTCACGCTGCCCGGCGAGACGACGACCACCACCACGACCCCGCCGCCCGAGGACCCGGGCGCCGGGGAGGAGCTCCCCTCCGAGCCCGTCCCGGTGGTCCCCGAGACCGTGCCGCCGCGCCCGCCGGACGGCTCCGCCTACGCGGCCGATGCCAGCCGGCTCATCCGGCGCGAGCTCCGGGTGGCCGAGGCCGAGGCCGTGGAGCTCGAGACGGCCTACGCCGAGTCGAAGGACCGCGTCGTGGCCCTGGAGGCCGAGCTCGACCAGCTCGAGCTGTCGGTCACGAGCCTCGCCGACGACGAGCGGGCGGCCGTGCGCCGCGTGGAGGTGGCCCGTCGTGCCTTCGAGGCCCGGGCGGCCAACGCCATCGTCCGGGGCGGGCTCGACAGCTTCACCCGGTACATCGTCACCGACGACGTCAACGAGATCGCGGTCGCTAACACGCTGCTCGACTCCGTGCTGGCCGCCGACCACGTGGCGGTGGCGGAGTACCTCGCCGCCAAGGCGGAGGTCGACTCGGAGCTCGTCCGCACGGCGGAGCGGCTGGTCGCGGCCCGCATGGAGCTCGAGGCGGCCCGAGGCTCCCTGGTCGACGCCCGGCGAGCCAACGTGGCCGCCAAGTTCAACCTGGCCGTGTTCGCCGCCGGCTCGGAGATCGCCATCCACGGCTTCGTGTTCCCGGTGGGAGACCCGCACACGTTCGGTGACTCGTTCGGTGCCCCGCGGATGATGGGCACCGGCTACGAGCACGCCCACCAGGGGACCGACATCATGGCGCCGGCCGGGACCCCGCTCCTGGCCTGCGAGCGGGGGATCATCACCCGGATGGGGTCCGACGTGCTGGGCGGCACGAAGATCTGGGTCAAGGGAGAGAGCGGGACGTACTACTACTACGCCCACCTGAGCGCGTTCGCGGAGGGCATGCACGACGGCCTCGTCGTCGAGGCGGGCACCGTGATCGGCTACGTCGGCGACACCGGCAACGCCAAGGGCGGGGCACCCCACCTCCACTTCGAGATCCACCCCGACGGCGGGCCTGCGGTCAACCCCTACCCGCTGCTCAAGGTCGTCGACGACCTGAACAAGCAGGCCGCCGCCCGCCGCTGACGTGGACGTCATCGCCACCCTCGACGCGCCGTGCTCACCGGCCGCGCTCCACCCGTGGGTCGACGACCTCGGCCGCTACCCCGAGTGGCTCGACATCGTCCCCCGGGCCGTCGCCGTCGATCCGCACCCCGCCGACGCCGGGCCCGCCTGGTCCGTCGACCTGCGCGGCCGCCTCGGTCCCTTCGCCCGGGCCAAGCGCCTGCGCATGGTCCGCACCGCCAGCGAGGCGCCCCACCACGCCCGGTTCGAGCGGGTCGAGCACGACGGCCGCGAGCACTCCGCCTGGGTCCTCGACGCCGAGGTCGACGAGCGCGAGGGCGGCAGCCGGCTGACCATGCGGCTCCACTACGGGGGCCGCCTCTGGATGCCGGTGCTCGACCGTCTGCTGGCCGACGAGATCGAGCGCTCCCGCCCCCGCCTCCTGCGCCTCGTGACCTGAGCCCAGGTCGACCGGGGGCGGACGGGGGCTAGGCCCAGGCCGACCAGCGCCCCCCGCGCCGCTCGAGCCGCACCGCGAGCCCGAACGTGGCGGACAGGTCGGCCTCGCTGAGCACCTCGGCGACGGGCCCGGCTGCCACCACCTGCCCCTCGCGCAGCAGGAGGACGTGCGTCGTGGTGGCCGGGATCTCCTCGACGTGGTGGGTCACGAGCACCGTCGGCGGGCCGTCGTCGTCCTGTGCGAGGGACTCGAGCCGCCCGACGAGGTCCTCCCTCCCGGCCAGGTCGAGACCGGCGGTGGGCTCGTCGAGCAGGACGAGGGCCGGCCGGCCGGAGAAGGCCCTGGCCAGCAGCACCCGCTGGCGCTCGCCCGAGGACAGGGAACCGACCGTGCGGTCGCCCAGGCCGCCCACCCCGAACCGGGCCAGGAGCACTTCGGCCCGCCCCCGGTCGTCGTCGTCGTAGGTGTGCCACCACGGCTCGAGGGCCCCGTACCGGGCGGTCATCACCGCGTCGCGGGCGGTCAGGGCAGGACGGAGGAGCTCCCCGAAGGCGGGGCTGGCGAGCCCGATCCGGGTGCGCAGCCGGCGCACGTCCGTCTGCCCGAGCACCTCGCCGGCCACCACCACCCGGCCCTGGCTGGGGTGCAGGTAGAGGGAGGCGACGCGCAGGAGCGTGGTCTTCCCGGAGCCGTTGGCCCCGAGGACCACCCAGCGCTGCCCCCGTCCCACCACCAGTCGAGGGGGTGGAGGATGAGGGTGCCCTCGTGGCGCACCGCCACGTCCTCGAGGACCAGGACCGCGCCGTGGTCCTCTCCCCGGCGGTCGCTCATCCGGTGATGGGCAGCTCGAGCAGGTGCGGCCGTCCGCCGGCCAGGGCCGCCTGCACGGCGTCGGCGACATCGCCGGTGTGGTCGATCCGGGTGGCGTCCACGCCGAGCGACCGGGCCAGGCCGACGTGGTCGACGGGCGGCTCGGCCAGGTCCATGCCCACCAGGTTCCCCGTGGCCGCCGCAGGGCCTCCCCGCCCGACCAGATAGCCCTTCAGGATCTTGTACTGCAGGTTGTTCACCACCGCGAAGACCACCGGCAGGTCCTCGGCCGCCGCGGTCCACAGGGCCTGCGGCGAGTAGAGCGCCGAGCCGTCGCCCACGACGCAGAGCACCGGCGACCGGTCTCGTCCCAGGGACACCCCGCAGGCCGCCGGCATGCCCCACCCGAGCCCGCCCCCGGTGCAGAAGAAGTACCGACCGGGTTCCCGCCAGTGGTGGAACCCCCGGACGTACACCCCCGTGGTGATGGCCTCGTCGACCACCGCCGTGCCCTCGGGGAGGGCCCGCACCAGGGCGTGGGCCGCCGCCATCGGGTGCATCGGCGAGCTGCCGTACCGGCCCCGAGCGCTCTCCTCGAGGTCGTCGATCTCGGCCCGGCGGCGTTCGGCGGCCTCGGCCAGGGCATCCCGGACGGCGTCCGCGTCGGTGCGGGCGACGACGAGCGGCAGCAGGGCCTCGAGGCTGCGGCGCGGGTCGCCGGCCAACCCGAGCCGGACGGGCCAGGTGCGTCCCAGCTGGGCCGGGTCGGGGGACAGGTGCAGGAGCTCGACCCCGGGCGGGACGGCCGGCCCCGGCGTGTAGGGGTAGACCATGAAGGCCTGCTCGCCCACGAGCAGCACCCGGTCGTACGCCTCGAGGGTGGAGCGGATGGCCGCGGCCGCAGGGTTGAGCATGCCCCGGAACAGGGGGTGGGCCGGTGGGAAGACGCCGCGGCCGTGCAGGGGTGCGCCGTGCACGGGCGCCCCGAGGGCCTCGGCCAGCGCGACCGCGGCGGGCACGGCGCCGCCGGCGGCCACCGCGTCGCCGAGGACGACCGCCACCCGGCCGACGGGCGGAGAGCAGAGCAGGTCGGCCAGCTCCTCGAGGCCCTCGGCCAGCGCGGCCTCCCGGCGCCGCGAGGGGGCGGGCGCCCCGTGCTCGACCTCCTCGTCGAGCAGGTCCATCGGCAGCGAGGTGAACACGGGGCCCGCCGGCGGGATGCCGGCGTCGTGGAACGAGCGGCGCAGCACCGTGCCGAGCTCGGCTGCCGTGCGCACCTCGTTGGCGTCCTTGACGGCCCCCCTCGCCAGGTCCACGAGCGGACCGGACAGGAGCGGGTCGGTCACGATGTGCCGGTAGTCCTGCTGGCCGGCCGTGACCACGAGCGGCGTCCGGTTGGACAGCGCGTTGGTGAGGTTGCCCACGGCGTTGCCGAGGCCGGCCGACGTGTGGAGGTTGACGAAGGCGGGCCGGCCGGTCGCCTGCGCGTAGCCGTCGGCCATGCCGACGACGGTGGCCTCCTGCAGCCCGAGCACGTAGTGCAGGTCGTGGGCTTCGGCCAGCGCGTCGATGAGCGGGAGCTCGGTGCTGCCAGGGTTGCCGAAGACGTGGCGGACGCCTTCGCTGCGGAGCACCTCGAGGAGCACGTCGACGGCCAGCATGGGCGCCGACCCTAACCCCGCCGCCTAGATTCTCGGGTGCCCTCTGCCCCCGACCGGGATCCGACCCATCGCCACCGCTCTCGGCCTCCTCGCCGTAGCCCTCCTGATCGCGGCCAACGCGTTCTTCGTCGCGATCGAGTTCGCCCTCGTCGCGATCGACCGGTCCCGCGTCCACCTCGACGAGCAGGAGGGCCGCCGCGGCGCTCGAGCGACGGCCGGGGCCCTTCGCCGGCTGTCCTTCTACCTCTCCGGAGCCCAGCTCGGGATCACCGCCACCTCGCTCGTGGTGGGCTTCATCGCCGAGCCCACCGTGGCCGCTGCCCTCGAGCCGCTGGTGGGTGCCGTGGTCGGCGACGAGCGCGCGCTGGCGGTGTCGATCACCTTGGCCCTGGTGCTGGCCACCGCAACCCAGATGGTCCTGGGCGAGCTGGTCCCCAAGACGCTGGCGATCGCTCGCCCGCAGACCACCGCCTACGCGCTGGCCCGCCCGATGGTGCTCATCTGCACGGTCCTCGGCCCGTTCATCACCTTCCTCAACGGGGCGGCCAACGCCATGGTGCGCCGGCTCGGCATCGAGCCCCAGGAGGAGCTGGCCTCGGTGCGGTCCCTCGAGGAGCTCGAGCTCCTGATCCGCTCCTCGGGTCGGGAGGGGACCCTCGAGCCGGAGGCGCTCAGCCTCCTCACGCGGACGATGCGCTTCGGGGAGAAGGACGCCGCCGTGGCGCTCGTGCCGCGACCGTCGGTCGAGGCCCTGTCGATCGACGACACGCTCGGCGAGCTGGCGGCCCGCTCCCTGGCCACCGGCAAGTCCCGGTTCCCCGTCATCGGCCGGGACCTCGATGACATCGCGGGCGTGGTCCACGTCAAGGACCTATACAAGGTCCCCTACGAAGCCCGGTCCACCACCTCGGTTCGGGACGTCATGGTGGAGCCGTTCGTGGTGCCCGAGACCCGCGACCTGGCCGACCTCCTCGTGGAGCTGCGTCGCAACGGCATCCACCTGGCGGTGGTCGTCGACGAGCACGGTGGGACCGCGGGCATCATCACGCTCGAGGACGTGCTCGAGGAGATCGTGGGGGAGATCGACGACGAGCACGACCGGCGCCGGCCCCCGCTGACCCGGGTCCAGCGGCCCGGCGAGTGGGTGCTGGACGCCTCGTTGCACCACGACGAGGTCTACGACCTCTGCGGGTTCGACATGCCCGACGGCGACTACGAGACGCTGGCCGGCTTCGTCCTGGAGCGGCTCGGACGGATCCCCGAGGTGGGGGCGAGGTTCGAGCACGACGGCTGGCACCTGACCGTGACCTCGCTCGACGGCCTGCGGGTGGCCACCGTGGAGCTGCGTCGCACCGAACCCCTCCCCGCGGAGGATGACGGGTGACCGCGGTCAACCTCCTCATCGCAGGCGGCCTCCTGCTGGCCAACGCCTTCTTCGTCGCCGTCGAGTTCGCCCTCCTCGCCAGCCGTCGCACGAAGCTCGAGGCGATGGCGGCGACGGGGAGCGCAGCCGCCCGCGTGGCGCTCGGCGAGCTGTCCAACCTGAACCGACAGCTGGCCGGAGCCCAGCTCGGCATCACGCTGGCCTCGCTGCTGCTCGGCTTCGTGGCCGAGCCCACCGTGGCCGGGCTCATCGAAGGCGGCATCGAGCAGGTCGTCGACCTGCCCGACGGTGTGCTGCACGCCATCGGCTTCTCGGTCGCGCTGCTGATCGTGGTGTTCCTCCACATGGTGGTGGGGGAGATGGTCCCGAAGAACATCGCCATCGCCGTCCCGGAGCGGACGCTGCTGCTGCTGGCGCTGCCCAACCGGGCCTACGTCTGGGTGGTGCGGCCCGTGCTGGCCGTCCTCAACGGGCTGGGCAACGGCATCGTGCGGCTCCTCGGCATCGAGCCCCGGGACGAGATCGGCACCACCGCCTCCGCCGACGAGCTGGCGATGATGCTGGCCGCCTCCAGGGAGGAGGGCCTCATCGAGGACGTCGCCCACCAGCTCATGAGCGGCGCCCTCGACCTCGGGGGCCGACGGCTGGGGAGCGTGATGGTGCCGGCGGAGGAGATGGTGTGGATCCGGCGCGAGGCCACCCCGATCGAGGCCGAGGCCATGGTCGTGCGCTCCGGTCACACGCGCCTCGTGGTGATCGGCCAGGACCGCGACGACGTCCTCGGCTTCGTGCACGCCAAGGACCTCCTCACCATCCCCGCCGCGGCTCGGGACCGCCCGCTCCCGCTCGGCCGCGTCCGCCGCATGCTCGTGCTGCCCGAGGCGATGTCCCTCGACGACGCCCTCCTCGCCATGCAGCGGGCCCGCATCCACGTCGCCACGGTGACCGGCCCCGACGGGGCCACGCTGGGGATCGCCACCCTCGAGGACGTCATCGAGGCGCTCGTCGGCGACATCCGGGACGAGTCCGACCGCTGACGGGCGGATCGGCACCGGACCGTCGCCCGTTCGTCACCGAATCGCAACAACCGACGCGCGTCCGCTATCTTCTCCGGCTGCTGTGCGACGTTCCACGCTGGCCACCGGCCTCTCCGTGCTCCTCGTGCTCACCGGGCTGATCCTGGCGCCCCGCGCCGGCGCCGACGGCGGCGAGCTGGCCAAGGCGCGCGCCCGGGCCAACCAGGCGGCGGCCGAGCTGGCGGAGGCCGAGTCCCGCCTCGGCGAGCTCGACGCCGAGATCCAGACCCTCGAGGCGCGCACCGCCGAGGCCCAGGCCCGCATCAACGAGCTGCGAGGCGCCGTGCGGGAGCTGGCCGTCCAGCGGTTCGTGAACGCCGACGCCGCCCAGCTGACCTACCTCGACCCGGACATCAACGTGCAGGCCCGCGCCGACACCCTCAGCCGCTACGCCACCCAGGGCAACCAGGACGCGCTCGACGACTTCCTGGCCGCCACCGAGGATCTCCAGGTGGCGCAGGCCGCGCTGTCCGCCAAGAAGGACGCCCAGGCGGCCGCCATCGACGAGCTCGAGGAGCGGCGAGCGGCCCTGGAGGCGGAGTTCGACCGACTGGAGAAGCTGGAGCAGGAGCGCCAGGAGGCCGAGCGCAAGCGCCGGGAGGCGGAGGCGAAGGCGGCCGCTGAGGCCGCTGCCAAGACCGCCGCCGCCCGCAGCGCCGCTCCCCGCTCCTCTGGGGCTGTCCGGTCGGCGCCCCCGGCGGCCACCGCGCCCGCCCGCGGGGGCTCGATCGTGTGCCCGGTCCAGGGCCCCGTGGCCTTCAGCGACACGTGGGGAGCGCCCCGTTCCGGGGGCCGCACCCACAAGGGCGTCGACATGCTCGCCCGCACCGGCACCCCCACCGTGGCGCCCGTCGGCGGTGTCGTCTCCCACCGCGGGAACAGCACCGGCGGGCTCTCGTGGCACCTCAACGGCGACGACGGCCACTACTACTACGGCACCCACCTCTCGTCCTACGCCAACGTCGGCGCCGGGCACGTCGAGGCGGGCACCGTGATCGGCTACGTCGGCGACACGGGCAACGCCCGGGGCACGCCCCACCTCCACTTTGAGATCCACCTGAACGGCGGGTCCGCCGTCAACCCGTACCCGTACGTCCGCGACGCCTGCTGAGGCGGGCGCCGCTGGGCGTCGTCCGGAGCGGGCCGGCCCGGTTGGTACCGTCGGCGCCCATGCCCGCGGGACGAGACGACGAGCTGGCGGCGAGGATCGAAGAGCTCCTCCGCGCCCACGCGCTCACCGGCCGGGTGGAGGGCCTCCGGCGCCTGTCGGGCGGCGCCTCCCGCGAGACGTGGTCGCTGGACCTCGTCGACGGCGCCTCCCGCGGCCTCATCCTCCAGCGGATCCGCCCCGGCACCGTCAGCGGTGGCCCGGGCATGACCGGCGAAGCGGCCCTGATGCGCGCCGCCGCCCAGCTGGGGGTCCCCGTGCCGACCGTGCTGGCCGACGACGACGGCGGGGTCGTCGGCTCGCCCTGCATCGTCACCGAGCGGCTCGAGGGCGAGACCATCGCTCGGAAGCTCCTGCGCGACGAGGAGTGGGCGACGGCGCGCCAGCGGCTCGTGCGCCAGGCCGGCGAGGCCCTCGCCGCCATCCACCGCATCGACCCCGGCGTCGCGCCGAGCCTGAAGGGAGGGGACCAGCTCGAGCAGCTGCGCCAGATGCTGGACGGGTTCGACCAGCCCCTGCCCGCCTTCGAGCTGGGGCTGCGCTGGCTGGAGGCGCATCGACCCCCCAGCCCCCGCACCACGGTCGTCCACGGGGACTTCCGGCTCGGCAACCTCTTCGTCGACCACGAGGGCCTGGCGGGCGTCCTCGACTGGGAGCTGGCCCACCTCGGCGACCCGGTCGAGGACCTCGGCTGGTACTGCGTGCGGGCCTGGCGGTTCGGATCGCCCCTCCCGGCCGGCGGGATGGGGACCCGTGAGGAGCTGCTCGACGCCTACGCCGCCGCCGGGGGCGATCCGGTCGACCCCGAGGCGCTGCGCTGGTGGGAGCTCCTCGGCACCGTGAAGTGGGGGCTCATCTGCGTCCTGCAGGCCCAGGTGCACCTGTCGGGGGCGTCCCGCTCGGTCGAGCTGGCCGCCATCGGCCGACGGGTGTGCGAGAACGAGTGGGACGTGCTCGGGCTCCTCCCGGGAGGGCCGCTGCCCGGCCCCGGCGAGCCCGCCAGCATGGAGGACGTCGACCTCTACGGTCGGCCGACGGCCCGCGAGCTCGTCGAGGCGGTGCGGGAGTGGATCGACCACGACGTGCGGGCCGCCACCGAGGGGCGGGTCGCCTTCCACGCCCGGGTGGCCGTGAACGCGCTGGCGATGGTCGAGCGACAGCTGGCCCTCGCGCCGGCCCACGAGGCCGCCCACCGGGCCGGCCTCCTGGCCCTCGGCCACGCCGACGACGCGTCGCTGGCCCGCGCCATCGCCTCCGGGGCCGAGGACCACCGCCTGGACGTGCTCCGGGCCACGGTGGCCGGCAGCGTGCGGGCCAAGCTCGAGGTGGCCAACCCCCGCTGGCTCGAACCGGACTGACGGGACGCCGCGACGACCGTCAGGTGGCGACGGCGTGGAACCCGCCGTCCACGTGCACGAGCTC
>Ga0190269_10000814_pt1 | contig 15572 bp, 14 predicted proteins | sample Popmic249IS_FD_133749 | JGI IMG/M metagenome (GOLD analysis project Ga0190269, IMG submission 133749) | Populus adjacent soil microbial communities from riparian zone of Blue River, Arizona, USA - 249 IS | ecosystem: Environmental > Terrestrial > Soil > Riparian zone | place: USA: Arizona...
CGATCGGTGCGTCTGCAGCTGGCCCGAACACGCGGGGAAAATGCAGGGGCTGGATGCGACCGAGCATCACGTTGCAGTCGGTCACGGTGAGCGGCCCGCCGCGCCGATAACAAGCGGGCCCTGGGTTTGCGCCCGCCGAGTCCGGCCCCACGCGCAGACGTTGACCGTCGAAGTGTATGATCGAGCCGCCGCCAGCAGCGACAGTGTGAATCGACATCATCGGCGTTCGCATGCGCACGCCGGCGACGAGCGTGTCCTGCTCGCGTTCACAGTCCGCGAGGCTCGTTCCAGCGAAGTGTGAGACGTCGGTGGACGTGCCGCCCATGTCGAAGCCGATGCAGCGATCGTAGCCAGCTGCGAGCGAGGTTCGCACCATGCCGACGATGCCGCCCGCAGGTCCTGACAGGATCGCATCTTTGCCTTCGAAATGATCCGCGCGCGCGAGACCGCCGTTCGACTTCATGAAGTACAGCGGCACGTTGTGCAGCGCGGCTTCGACTTGCAGCACGTAGCGGCGCAGGATCGGTGAAAGGTAGGCATCGACGACCGTCGTGTCGCCGCGCGGCACGAGCTTCATCAGCGGGCTCACCCCGTGCGAGCTCGAGACCTGCTCGAACCCGACGTCGCGCGCGATCTCGGCCGCGGCGCGCTCGTGCTCGGGCGCCCGCCACGCGTGCATAAGGAGGATAGCGACGGAGCGGAAGCCGCGCGCGTAAGCGTCCGAGAGCGCGCAGCGCAAGCGCTCGCGATCGAGCGGCACGAGCACCTCGCCCTGCGCGCTGACGCGCTCGTCGACCTCGACCACATGCGTGTACAAGAGCGCGGGCAGCTCGATCTGGAGCGTGAACAACTTGGGTCGCGCTTGATTGCCGATGCGCAGCTGATCGCCGAAGCCGCGCGTGATCGCGAGCACGGTCGGCTCACCCTTGCGTTCCAAGAGCGCATTCGTCGCGACCGTCGTGCCCATCTTCACGCACTCGATCGCGCTGCGCGGCAGGGCCTGCTCCGCCTGCAAACCGAGCAGGCGCCGGATGCCGGCGATCGCTGCATCGGAGTACTGCGCCGGGTTTTCTGACAACAGTTTGGTCGTGGCGATCGTGCCATCCGGCCGACGGCCCACCACGTCGGTGAAGGTTCCACCGCGATCGATCCAGAATTGCCAGCCGCTTGCAGTCATCCAACATCCTCAATCGCTTAGAAGCGCCGCGGAAACCACCTTGCTCGCTATCACCGTCGACGGATCATCCCGACCATTCACTTCCAACGTTCGCCATTTCCGCCTCGAACAGCTGCAGTGCCACAAACGCAGCGATGCACTTCTGACAAGATTGCGCACAAGACACAGCCTAGACACGTCAGAAGTGCGGTGCGAGTGAAAGCTGTAACTTTCTATTGGTTAGTGGCAGCATTCCTGGACAGGCTAGGGGGCCACATGAACAAGAGCGGTTCAGCGCGTCTGCGCATCCGTACCGACGAGCTCTCGCGCCTTCTCATCGAGGAGGCGTCCGACGGGATCTTTGTCGCGACGACGTCGGGCGACTTTCTCGAGGTCAATCGCAGCGGGCACAGCATGCTCGGTTATCCCTACGGTGAGCTGATCGGCGTGAACGTTCGAAGCGTGTTTATGCCGCACGATCAGGAGCGCCTGGCTGCCGCATGGGGCCAGCTTGCGCTTGGCTCCACGCTGCAAGAGCTGTGGCCGATGGTCAAAAGAGACGGCTCGCTCGCGCGCTTCGAAGTGTCAGCGCAGCTCCTGAGCAACGGCACTGTTCTGACTGTCGTCCGAGACCGACGTGGGCGCGACGAGCTGGAGCATCAGATGCAAGCGTCCGCCGCCAAGCTGCGCTCGATCTTGGATACAGCGCCCGACACGATCCTGACTGTCGATCGCGAGGGCAAGATCCTGTTTGTCAATCGCACCTATCCGCCGTTCACCATGGACGATGTAGTGGGCGCGAGCTGCTTTGACTTCGTACCAGCCCACGCACGCGCACGTGTGCGGGCTGCGATCGAGCACGTGTTCACGACGGGCCGGCTCGACGAATACGAAGTAATGTCGCCGCCGGACGAAAACGGCGAGCGCTGGTCTTCCGTGCGCGCGGGCCCGCAGATAGAAGGCGGCGAAGTGGTCGCGGTCACGCTGTGTGCGAGCAACATCAGCAGCTACAAGCGCGAGCAAGCCCGCGCGCGCGAGCTCTTCGATCGCGTCGCCAAGATCGCGCGCCTCGTTCCTGGCTTGGTGTTGCAGTATCAGCTCTGGCCGAACGGCAAAGCGTGCTTTCCCTACGCGAGTGAGCGCATCCGCGAGCTGTTCGGTGTCACGCCCGAAGAGGTGCGCGAGGACGACGCCAGGTTCTGGGAGGCGGTGCATCCGGATGATCGCGCGCGCGTACGCGGGACGCTGCAACGCTCGGCGGATCTGCTCGAGCCCTGGCAACACGAGCTGCGCGTTCAGCATGGCGGTCGCGAGCTTTGGCTGTTCGGCAGCGCGATGCCCGAGCGCCAGAGCGATGGCTCGACGCTGTGGCACGGGTTTGTGACCGATGTGAGCGAGCAGAAGCGCGCGGAGCAACACGCCCGCGCGCTGCACGAGCAGCTCATCCAAGCGCAGAAGATGGAGAGCGTCGGCCAGCTCGCTGGCGGCGTCGCGCACGACTTCAACAACCTCTTGACCACGGTGGTCGCGTTCGTTGAGCTCGCGCAGGAAGAGCTGCCCGCGAACGCGCGCTTGCGCGAGTACCTCGACGGTGTGCTCGCTGCCACGACGCGCGGCGCCGACCTCACGCAGCAGCTGCTTGCGTTCGCGCGCAAGAAGCTCGTGCAGCCCGAGACCACCGACCTCAACTCCGTGATCACGCGCATGGCGCCCATGCTGGAGCGTCTGCTCGGCGAGCACATCGAGGTGGAGCTCAAGCTCGCGCCGGGCCTCGGCGCGGTCAAAGTCGACGTCGGCAGCATCGAGCAGGTGATCATCAACTTGGTCGTGAATGCACGCGATGCGATGCCGAACGGCGGCAGGTTGGTGCTCGAGACATGCTCGGGCGCCGATTGGGTAGCGCTGAGCGTGAGCGACAGCGGCACGGGCATGCGCCCGGAGGTACGCGCGCGCCTGTTCGAGCCATTCTTCACGACCAAAGGTCCGGGTCACGGCACAGGGCTTGGGCTCGCGATGTGTCATGGCATCGTGCAGCAAGCAGGCGGACAGATCGCTGTGCAGAGCGAGCTCGCGATCGGCACGCGCTTCACGATCCAGCTGCCGCGCGAGTCGAATCCTGCCGCGAACAAAGCCGAGGAGCCCCAAACGCGCGCCGGCAGCACCGGCAACGAAACCGTGCTGGTGGTCGAAGACGAAGCCATGATCCTGCGCGTGGCCAAGACTGCTCTGGAGCGCCGCGGTTACCGCGTGTTCTGCGCGAAGAACGGCGCCGAAGCGCTCGAGCTCGCACGCACCACCGCGACCCGCATCGACATGCTGATCACTGACGTGGTGATGCCAGCGATCGGCGGACCCGAGCTGGCCGAGCGCCTGACTGCGCTGCGGCCGGAGGTGAAGGTGCTCTTTACCTCCGGTTACGCAGAGAACCAGCTCGGCACGCAGGGCGTGTTGCGCGACGGGGTCAACTTCATCCAGAAGCCTTACACCTTCGCGCATCTGGCCGAGCGCGTGCGCGAGCTGCTCGACGCGCACGCGTAGCGTCAGGGCACCTGGTTGACTGGCACTGAGCACACGCCCCGTGCACACTGGGGCATGCACGTAATCCTGTTCGATATCGATGGCACGCTGCTGCGCGGCTTCGGCATCGGCTCGCGCGCGATGCTGCGCGCGGGTCAGGCGATCTGCGGCCTGAAGTTCGATCTCGAAGGCGTGATGATCAGCGGCGGCCTGGATCCGATCATTTATCGCGAGGCTGCGGTCAAGATGGGCCTGACCGATCATCACACGCTGCACGAATCGTTCCGAGATCGCTACCTGCACGAGCTCGAGCGCGAGCTGCGCGAGCTGATGGCGCACGACCGGCCGCCCACCGTAGCTGAAGCGCCGCTGCTGCACGCTGCCGCTGCCAGCTTCCGCCGCCCAGAGCTGCTGCCTGGGATCCACGCGCTTCTGGAGGCCCTGTCGGGTCGGGACGACGTCGCGGTAGGCCTGCTCACCGGCAACTACCAGCGCGCAGTGCCGCTCAAGTTTGCCGCCGTGGGCCTCGACATCCAAGCGTTTGTCGCGGGTGGCTTCGGCGACGACGCCGACACGCGGCCGGGACTTCTGCCCGTCGCGCTGCAACGCATGGAGCGCGCGCTCGGCGTCGGCTTGCACGCGAAGGATGTGGTGGTCGTGGGCGACACGATCCGCGATGTCGACTGCGCCCTGCAAAATGGCGCGCGCTGCCTTGCTGTCGGCACCGGCTACAGGCCCTTGGAAGAGCTGCAGCGCGCCGGCGCGCACCGCGTGGTGGCAGACCTCAGCGACCCCGAGGCCCTGCTTTCGATGCTGTAGTCGACAGCGCACGCACCACGAGCGCGCGGAAGAACCGGCACGCTGGGTCCGTGTGCGTGCGCTCGTGCCAGCCGAGCCCCATTTCCAGCTCGAACGTGAGTGGTTCTGGGAAGGGCTTGAGCACGATGGGCATGTACTTCGCGTAGTAGCGCGCGACGCGCTCGGGCAGACCTGCGACGAGGTCGCTCTCCGCGGCAGCGCAGGCAGCCGCGCTGAAGTGCGAGACAGTCAACGCCACCTGGCGCACGAAGCCGTGCTGACTGAGCTGGGCGCTCACTTGTTTGTGCCCTTCCCCGGGCCTGCCGTCGGCGATCCAGGTGTCCACGAAGCGTAAGGTGTTGAAGCGCGCGCGCGTGAGCTTCTTGTTCGCGAGCGGGTGTCCGCTGCGCAACGCGAGCAGCGCGCCCTGCCTGTACAGCGGCGTGAAACGACCGACTGGAAACGCGCTGCGAGGCCCGAGCGCGACGTCGATCTCGGGGCTGGCGATGCCGCCGGCGGCGACCATCCTCCCGATCGATACGATACGCAGGCCAGCGCGCGGCAGCTCGCGCTGCATGGCCTGCAGGACAAGTGGCAGATCGGTGACCTCGACCGCGTCGTCGCCGGAGACCACGAAGCAGCGCGTCTCGTGCAGGGGGTCGAACGACGCATCCCCCACGAGCACATGGCCGATGCGCGCGACCGCCTCCGTCAGCGGCATGCGCAGCGCCTCGGCGCGCGGTGTGCGCACGAGGCGGCGACCATCTCGCACCAGGAGCGGATCCCCGAACAGCTCCCGCAGCCGCGCGAGCTGGTTACTCACCGCGGGCTGACCGACGTGCAAGCGCGCAGCGGCAGCGGTGACGCTGGCCTCCTCCAACAGCACGTGCAGCGCCCAGAGCAGGTTGAGGTCGATCCGCGATAGTTCATTGCCAGGCATGGATACCATCACGAGCAATCATTACCGCTGATGAACAGCTCCGGGTAGATCACGTCATGGACATTTCGAAGACCGACCGCGCTGCGATCGAACAGCTATTCCAGGACATGTACGCGGCATGGGCGGACAATGACGCTGCACGCTACGCCGCGTGCTTCGAGCCAGACGTCGACTACATCGCTTTTGATGGCACACACGTCAAAGGCCAGGCCGACAATGCGCGGCTCCACCACGCGCTGTTCACCGGCATCTTGAAGGGGACGCGGCTCGCAGGTCAGCCCCCGCAGCTGCGCGCGCTCAGTGACGACGTGGTGCTCGCACACGCCACGGGGGCCGTGGTGTTTCCCTGGCAGCGTGAGATCGCGAAGGGGCGGCATTCGATCCAGACGCTGGTGTTGGTGAAGCGCGACGGCCGCTGGCTGGCGGCAGCTTTCCAGAATACGCGGGTGAAACCGCTGCCCGCACCGGAGGCTGGCAGCGTAATCGTCCGCATGTTTGGGGCTTACGCGGCAGTGCGCCGCGCGCTGTCACAGGCGACGTCGTAGGACTTTCGCTCCGCGCTTCTGGTGCACATAGTGAAGTCATGCATGACTTCACTCCCATCCCCGCGCTGATCGGCGGCATCCTGATCGGTCTAGCTGCGACGCTGCTCCTCGTCGGCAGTGGACGCGTCGCCGGAGTCAGCGGAATTCTAGGTGGTTTGCTCGTGCCGACCGATGGTGACCGGCGCTGGCGCGCGCTGTTTTTCATGGGCTTGCTGGTCGCAGGCGCCGTCGCCGCGTGGCTCGCACCCGAGAGCATCGGTGCATCGCCGCGCTCGCTGCCGATGCTGGTTATAGCGGGCCTGCTGGTCGGGGCAGGCACGCGCATCGGCAACGGCTGCACGAGCGGCCACGGCGTGTGCGGGCTCAGCCGGCTTTCACCGCGCTCGTTCGCCTCCACGCTCACGTTCATCGCAGTCGGCATGATCACCGCGTACCTCGTCGGAAGCTTCGGAGGTGAACCGTGACGAAAGCGCAAGCGCGCCTGCTCGTGGCGCTCCTCACTGGCCTCGTGTTTGGTGCGGGCCTCGTGATCAGCGGCATGACGCAGCCCGTCAAGGTGTTGGGTTTTCTCGACGTGACGCGCCGCTTCGACGCCAGCCTCATGCTCGTCATGGTCGGCGCGATCGGCGTTCACTTCCTCGGTCACCGCTGGGCCAAGCGCCGCAGCGCGCCGCTGTTCGACGAGCGCTTTCAGGTGCCTACGCGTCGCGACATCGACACCAGGCTGATCGTCGGCGCGCTCTTGTTCGGGGCGGGCTGGGGCCTCGGTGGCTATTGTCCCGGACCGGCGATCGTGTCGCTGCCAGGTGGTGGTCTGTCCGCCCTCACCTTCGTTTCCGCCATGGTGGTTGGCATGTTTGCCACTGCCAAGCTCGAACACCACGCATCACCCGAGCGCTAAGTCCTTGAAGCTGTGGGCGGCGGGGCCGGCTGGCATCAACGTTGCAGAAACTGTACGACATGGGCAATTTACTGCAAATCAGCGAGCTGAGCCGGAAGCGGCGCCGCGCCATGCGCGCTCGAAACCGGTCCAAGAATCGAGAGCACGAGCAGCAGGACGGCCAGATCACCGAGTACCGCGGTCGAGAGTCGTACGAGCAGCAGTCGCCCGACGGGCGCGGTGGCCAAAGCGGCATGTTCGACCAGCCGGATTATCCGCCACGGCAGCTCGCCGGAGGTGAAGAGCCCAAAAAAGACGACGGCCAGCTGGTCACGCCCGAGGACCGCATGCCTTCCATCCCTCCCGAGGACCCCAACGGCGACCCACGGCACTGAAGCTTGCAGCGCTGGAGCGCGGTGTGCGGCACCACCGCCCCGCGCTGCTACGCGCGCAGCTCCATCAGCTCACCTGGGTCGTGGATCGTCGCGCCGGCGACCGCGCCCGCACCGCCGATGAAGTCTTCCGTCTTGTCGGAGTACCCGAACTTCGTCACCGGCGCGTTGCCGCCCTTCATCGGGAACCCGTCTGCACCGGCCTTTACGCCCATGGCGTTCATCAGGCTGCAGAAATACTTGTTGATAGGCGCGTTCGCGAGCGTCGCGGGCGTGCCGGTGGACTGCGTCGTGCCGTTGATCGTCTGCTCCGAGGTGCCGTCGCTGCACGCCGACATGCTGTTGCCAGCGGTGAGATCCGCCGCGCCGGGGCCAGCTGGATCGACGTTGACGATCCAGCCCGTCTTGAAGTAGCCGCCCGCACCTCCCGCTTGGATGATCGGTGCGTTGTTTAGGTTGTGAGCGTTGCCGTCCGACATCTCGTTGAACCAAACGGTCGCGGAGTTGTCGAGCACGGTGCCAGAGCCTTCGGGGATGCTGTCAAGCAGCTTGACTAAATTGGTGAACTTCTGCGTGTAGTAGCCGTCGACCTGCAGCAGCATCTTGACCGCGTTCGGCAAGCAGTTGCCTTGCATGCCGGCATTGTCGAGCCGGTGCGAGAGTGAGTGCGACTCGGTGTTGATCCCGAGCCCGCTGAACACGTAGTTGCCCGGGTACTTCATGAAGATCACAGGATTCGCGTTGCACGAGGCCGAGAGCGCGGCGATCGCGGAGTAGACATCGGCGGTGTCGAGGCCGGCGCTCACCTCTGCCGTCAAGATGTCGGAGCCAAGCCCGCGCATGGCTGCCCGGCTCACGTTGCTCTGCGCCGCGCCGAGCATCGTCGCGAGGTCCTCGCTGCACTGCCCCTTGGCGATCAGCGTGCCAGTGTCGCTGAGCAGCGCTTTCCAGGCCTCGAGCTTCTGCTTGTCGGCGCTGCTCATGTCGAAGCGCGCGAGCGTGTCGAGGTCGTCGCGCACCAAGTCGACGATGCTCTTGCCGCGGATGGCGGCATAGCTGTCGGCGGACATCGGCGCTCCCTGCGTGAACAGACCTGTGAGCCCACTGAACGCCTGGGTGGCGTTCAGACCGCGAAAAGAGGTCTCCGCCGCGGAGTACGAGATCGCAGCTTGCGGGGAGTCATTCTGACCCGCCGTATTCAAGAGCAGCGGCACGCCCTTCGGGCTCAGCTGCTGCGCCATCACATGGTCGAGCGAGGGTCCGACCGGCTTCGCGTTGAACTTGGTGGCTTGCTCGAAGCTGAACGGATTGTTGCTGTTCGGCGTGACTGGTTGGCAGGTGAAGAACGAACCGACTATCTGCGTGTGCGAGTCGTTGCCTTGGCCGCGCGTCATGTTCGCGGTCCATTCGTTCATCGAGCGAATGCCGCGCGGCATGAGTAGCTTCTTCGCGAATGGTGCGAGCGGCGCGAGCGTAGTCGGCATGAGATCTGCTGCAGTCAGCTCGCCGTGCGACTTCGCAGGAAACCACTGATTCGTGACGCAGCCATAGTGCGTGAACATCACGATGAAACGCTTCGGCGCAGCGCCGGCCGCAGCAGGTAGGCCTTGCGCTTTCGCAGAGCGCTCCGCGATCGAGCTGAGAAACGGCGCCGCGAGCACGGCGCCGCCCAGGCCGCGCAGGAAGATTCGCCGACTAACTGGAAGATTGGCGTGTTTCGGCATGCTGTTTCTCCTCATGGTATGGCGCGCGCACGCAAGCGAAACGCGTCCGCTTGGGTCAAGTCAGCGAGCAAGCTGAGAATCGTGTAGTTGTCGTCGGCGAGCTTCATGTGGAGCTGATCGATCAAGCACTGATCGCTCGCGTTCGGCTCGCGCCCGAACGCGTACGCCACCCACGCCCGCGCGTACAACTGCTTCGCTTTCGGCGTGTCGGCGATCTGCTGCATGAGCTCTATCGGAGAGGTGACGAGCGCGCTCTTGCCGCCGCCGAGCATGATCGTGCCGTGGGTGACCGACGCGTCGATCACGCCACCGCGCGGGTCCATGGTCTGCCACTTGCCGATGCCGTCGTAGTGCTCCATCGCGAAACCCAGTGGGTTGATGATCACGTGGCAGCCCTGACAGGCCGCGGGCTTGGTCAGCGCTTCTACATACTCGCGCTGGGTCTTGAAGTTGCCGGACACGCGCATCATGGTCGCGCCGGGGATCGGAGGGCCGGGATTGATCCCGAGCATGTACGTCGCAAGGAACGCGCCGCGCAGGATCGGGCTCGTGGCATCGTAGCCGGCGTACGAGCTCAAGAAGCCGACGCGCGTCAGGAAGCCCGGGCGCTGTGCCGCATCGAGCTGCACCTTGACCAGCTCGTCTGCGTACTTGGTCGCGTCGAGACCGTAGATCGCGGCGTTGTGCTTGTTCACGAACGCGACGTTGCTGAGCAGCAGATCCTCGAACGCGCCGCCGCTGAACGCGACGTCCTCGAAGAACGCATCGAGCTCAGCCTGCCAGCTCGGCTTCGCCGCCGCATCGTAGAGCGGATAGATCTTCTTGTCGTGGTCGAGCTTCCACCAGTGACCACTGCCGCTGTCCATCTGGGCCCAGTTGCGATGGAATGCCGCTATTAGCGGCCCCGATCTGTCGCGCACCGCGATCATGCGCTGCGCTTGGGCCAGGATCTGCTGGCTGGTCTGGAGCTGGTCTGCGTCCGCCGCGGCGTTGAGGGCGTCGTCGGGAATCGAGCCCCAGAGCAGAAACGAGAGCCGCGTCGCCACCTCGTGGCTGGAGAGCCGAAAGCCCGTACTCTCCGGCGTGCTACTGAGCTCAGGGATCATCAAGAACGAGGGCGACACCAGAAACCCGAATAACGTCGCTTCCGCGATCTCTTCCGGTGTCCCTGGAGGCGTTGTGTCGGCCAGCTTTGTAAAGCGTGCCACCTCTGCAGCCGTCAGCGGCCGCCGAAACGCTCTGCGTCCGAATGTGCGGATCGTCTTTTCCATGCAGCCCACAGCGGCAGGGTCACACTCGATGAACTTGGCGCGATTCGGCCCTCTCATCACGGCCTGCGCGAGCTGCGCGCCGACATCCTGGTAGATGCGCCAAGCATCCGGCGTCATCGGCCCGTCGGAGTCCGCGACGAGCAGCCCGGCGACGGACTTGTTGTCGCTGCCGAGGCCGCGCACGCCGAGCAAATCGCGCGCCACGGCTTCGTATTGGCGGTTCAGCAGCCGCGGAATCTGCGAGGTGGCGGCCACGCCCGGCGCACACACGCCGGGTGCTGTTGGCCCCGTGCTGCCTGCAGCCCCGAGCGGCGACGTCCCGCCCGCACCTGCAGCAGCCGACCCGGTGGCAGCCATGTCCGCACCATCTTGGGACCCGCACGCTGTGAGCAGCGCCGCGAGCACCCCAAGCGCGACCGAACCTCGCCTCTGTCTCATCAGCCACGACCTTTGCGTGAGGGAGCTTGCAGCCCCGGGTTAACGGCACGTGCCTTCATCACCGAGCCTCGGACCACGCAAATGCGCGCTCGGCTCGTGAGCACATGCCGGCTCGCACCGGGATCGATCACAAAATCAGCGGAAGTGCTCTCCCCGTGTCCAAGGCTCGGGGCGCTCGGCTCAGGAGACTTCTCTGCTGCGAGCGCGGAACGTCACCGGCGTGTCCCCCGTCCACCGTTTGAACGCGCGATGGAACGCGCTCAGCTCGGAGAAGCCGAGCTCGACCGCGATCTCTTTGATCGAGCGCGCCTCGTCCTTCAACATCTCCCGCGCGAGGTCGAGTCGAACACCTTCGACGAGGGTCGTGAACGTACAGCCTTCTTCGAGCAAGCGGCGCCGAAGCGAACGCTCGCTGAGCCCGAGCACGCTCGCGGTTTCGCGCATGCTCGGTGCGCGCGGCAGGCCGCTCTGCAACTGGTGAACGACCCGCGCGCGCAGCGACTCGTTCGCGAGCAGACGTTCGCGGGAGCGCTGCGCCTGCCGATCGAGTGGAACGTACAGCGCCTGATCCGGCGTGCCGAGATGTTGCTCGAGCAGCTCGGCGCAGAAGCCGATGCCTGTGAACGCTTGGTCGAACCGCGCGCGCCCTTGGAAGAGCCGCTCGTACTCAGCGAGGTAGCTCGGGCGTGCGTGCGCGAACGAGATCACCGGGACCTGCGCGAGTGAGGCCCCTATCCCCTGGAGCAAGGACGCAAAGCTCGCGACGGCAAAATCCGCGCGCACACGCGCGCACTCTGCGCTCACGGCCAGGGGCTCGAAGTGCAGCTCAGCGAGGCTGTCCTGTTCGCGAAACGACAGCTCGGGCCGATCGCCGAGGAGCGCCTGCGCGCGCAGCGCGCTGGTGATGCCCATGCGCAAAGATGGCGCTGCAGCCACCAGCAGCAAGACCAGATCGAGCCGACGCAGCGAGGCGTGCTCCGCCCAATGCAAGCCGAACGCAGGATCGCGAGTGAGTCGCACGGCAGCGCACGTGAGGCCATCGAGATCTTCGACGCGAAGATAGGCGTAGTCGCGCGCGAGCAAGCTTAGGTCGCGCTGCGCCTCATCGAACAGCTCGGCGCGCGAAAAACCCAGGCGCTCGACCGCGCCGAGCAGCGCGTGCACGTGAATGGTCGATACTCGCACCAGTGGGGTTGTACAGCGCCTGTGCTGCGCTTGCAGCTGCCAGCTGCGGCAAAGACTGTCCGAATCGTTTCGGTCGTCCTAAACGGTCGAGCGCTGGCAGTACCGGTTTTGCGCGTTTACCCGAGCAGCCAGCTTTCGACTCATCGAGCCATACCAGTGCAACTGACAAGCGGCTTGACGATCCGGGTGCTTCAACCGGCAGCTTGCTGCTGCGGAACGACTAGACCGAGGCCGGCTGCGCGCCAAGCTTGAGTGCCGCCGCTGAGGTTGTAGACCTCTTTGAAACCGACCGCCGTTGCCAGCTGCGCTGCGAGCTTGCTGCGCGAGCCAGCCGCACACACGAAGATCAACTTGTCGCGCTGTAGATAAGCTTTCGGGCTCTGACGCAAGCGACTGAGCGGCGCGTGCTGTGCACCTTCGATGTGACCCGCGATCCACTCGTTGTGCTCGCGAACATCCACGACGAGCGCCTCACCGGAATCGATCAGCTGCGCGGCGGCTTGAGGCGTGATTGTTTGGAACATGTGTCTTGTATAGTGAACGCGGCTGGGTACGTCAATCGGTTTATCTTCGGCGAAATGCATGCATCTGGCGTATATCATTGCAATCACTACGTTTTTGTCGATGAAACGCGCTCCAGAGCGGACCGACGCAAAAGTGGACAAAGGCGGGATCGGCCCCACGGGCCGGGCGACCTGCCTCCATTTTCGTAGACGACCGAAAACCCAACACAGCTAGGTCGCCCGAGACACATTGCAAGTGATTCGCATTTTCACTTATACTCTGCCCCGTCACGGCACGGCTGTTGCAGCACAGCACATGCACGGGAGCCGGGCGTCGAGAGCGAACGCGGCAAACAACCCCCATCACGAAAGGCATCGAAGTGAGCTCCGAATTCCTTGAAAGCCTGCAGGCAGCAGCGACCTCGTACATCCCAAACGACGACAACGGGCTGGACGAGAGTTGCCCGGCACAAGCGGACGGACCCGACGACGCCATCACTGCCGCCTTGCGCGCGCAGCTCGATCGGGTGCTCGAAGAACTGTGGTCCTTCGCGGATAACGACGCCGCATTCACGGGTGACAGCGTCGCAATGGCGCAGCTCGCGATGCGGCTCTGCCGTCTCTACCCGCAATCTGAGCCGCCAGCACAGCGCATCGCGCTCCGCACGCGCACGCTGGAGCTCTACGATCGCGAAGCGCAGATCGCCCGCGAGCGCGTACGCATGACGCGCCGTGAAGCGGAGCTGCTCCACTACCTCCTCAGTCATCGTGAGCGCGTGGTCTCGCGCTATGAGCTGATGGAGCATGTCTGGGGCAAGCGGCTCACCGGAGCTGCTGCGCGCACCGTCGACATTCACGTGCATCGCCTGCGCTCGAAGCTCGGTCGCGAATTCGCGGAGCGCGTCGAGACCATTCGTCACGTCGGCTACCGCTTCTCGTCGCAGCCCATCGCGCCGCGTCCACCTCGCCGGTCGTCACAGGCTCCCAAGCCACTCCAGATCGCCAGCAAACCGACTTGGGCGGAGAGCGAGCAGGGTGTTGTAAGCTGACGAACGCCCTCGGATTTTCACGGGCAACCATCAGCACGCACGGAGATTCCAGCACTCGGGTCGAGCCCCACTCGGGTGCTCGAGCCCGTCCTGGAAGCTCAAAAGCCCCGCAAGCGAGTCAGATGTCATCGAACCGATGATTTTCGGCCGCGGATTGAGTCTAAGTCTCTGAACGGCGCCGACCGGGCGCCGCAACCAGGAGACTCCGAATGGCTATCAAATCCGCAACACCTTACCTGATCCTGAACGGCCGAGCGAAGCAAGCGATCGCGCTCTACAAGGAGGCCCTGGGTGCTGAAGTCCACGGACTGCAGCGCTTCGGCGATGTCGATCAGAGCTGTCCCGAGGCTCGCAAAGACTTCATCATGCACGCGGAGCTTCGGTTCGGCGAGACGGTGTTGATGCTGAGCGACGGGCCGGGCGAGGGACCGGTTCCGACCGGCGGCGCCGTGCATGTCGCGCTGGCCCTCGACGACCCGAACCAGCTGCGCCGTGTGTTCGATGTGCTGGCGAAGTCCGGGACGACGTTCGAGGCGCCCATGAATGCGCCTTGGGGTGATGTGTTCGCGGCGCTGGCGGATCAGTTTGGCGTGGGCTGGATGTTGACGGCTCCGCAGGCTCGCTAGTCGTTTGAGTCGGGCTCGGGCGCGACGCTGCGGAAATCGAGCTGTCCATGTCACGCTGCTCGGGGCTGACTCGTCAGCCCCGAGACCATGACTGACCAAGACGCAGCCCTCAGCTTCGATCCCCTGCGACCGCGCTTGCTGCGCGTCGCTTACCGCATGCTCGGATCCCTGGCCGACGCCGAGGATGCAGTGCAGGAGACGTTCATCCGCTGGCTCGCGACCGACCGCGCGACCGTGCACGAGCCGGAGGCCTTTCTGCGACGCGTGGTGACTCGGATCTGTCTGGACGTGCTCAAGTCGGCACACAAGAAACGCACCACCTACCCTGGTCCTTGGCTGCCCGATCCGATCGTCGAAGAGGACGAGGTCGAAGACGTCACCTTGCCGCTGATGCTCGCGCTGGAGCGCCTGTCGCCGCTCGAGCGCGCGGCGTTCCTGCTGCACGATGTGTTCGGCGTCGATTTCGACGAGATCGCGACGACACTCGGGCGCGAGCAGAACACGGTCCGTCAGCTGGCGGTGCGCGCACGCGAGAATGTGCGCGCAGCTCGCCCGCGCTACCAGGTCACGAAGCAACGCAGCATGGAAATCGCCAGCGCGTTCTTCAGCGCGTCGCGTGGTGGTGACATGCAAGTGCTGCAGGAGCTGTTGGCGGCGGACGTGGTCGTGCATGCAGACGGCGGAGGCAAGCGCAGCGCTGCACTCGAGCCGATCTCGGGTCGCGCTGCGGTGATGCAGCTGCACGAGAGTCTGGCCAAGATGTTCGCGGCACATGGCTCACAGCTCATTCAGCTCGGGTTCATCAACGGGCTCCCAGGCTTTGTCACCTTGGAAGCGGACGGCGGGCTGCAGACGACCGCCTTTGAGATTGCCGACGACAAGATCAAAGCCGTGTACATCGTGCGCAACCCAGAGAAGCTGCGGCATCTCGAAGCCTGAGCGCCGCCTCATGTGTGAACAAACACACGGGACTCAACTCCCTGCGCCCACAGTCATGTTAGTTTGCTGCGCGTGCACCCACTTAGATTATCCCTGCTCCTTTCATTCGTAAGTCATGCGGGCTGCGCGCACGGCGCGTCGGCACCGGCTGCTGCGGCCACTCTGCCCGCTACATCAGCACCGTCAGCGGGCGAACGTTGGTGCGGGCCGATCCTCTGCCCAAGCTGGCTGAGCAATGAGCGTGTGGAGCGCCCGCTGCCGCTTCGCGAGCGCTGTGCGCTCGTGTCCAAAGTGCTGATGTACCAGCCGCTCACGCTGGTCGGACGGCCGCTGTCGGCGCACGAGACAAGCCAGCAGAAGAACCTGGCGCGCATCGATGGCCGCGTCGCGATCGCCGTATCGTTGCGACCGCCGCAGCAAGCCGAGGAACAAGAGCCGGCGGAGCGCACCTGGTTCGCTGCGGGCGAGACCTGCGGCGCCGGCTTGCTCGTGCTTGCGCCCTCGAGCACCCCGGGTGACCAGGCGGAGGCTAGCTCGATCTTTCATCTCTCGCTCAACGCGCGCGATCCAGAGCGCCCGAACGCATTCGAGTTCGTGTTGACCGCTGAG
>Ga0190269_10000815_pt1 | contig 15570 bp, 2 predicted proteins | sample Popmic249IS_FD_133749 | JGI IMG/M metagenome (GOLD analysis project Ga0190269, IMG submission 133749) | Populus adjacent soil microbial communities from riparian zone of Blue River, Arizona, USA - 249 IS | ecosystem: Environmental > Terrestrial > Soil > Riparian zone | place: USA: Arizona...
GAAGCCCCGCCGGACCACCCGCGCCAGCCGCACCCGCTCACGGGCCAGCGCATCCTCTTCATCCACCAGAACTTCCCCGGCCAGTTCCCGCACCTGGCGCAGGAGCTGGTGCGCCTGGGCTGCGAGGTCAAGGCGCTGGCGATCGAGAAACGGCCGGCGCCCCCGGGCGTCGACGTGCGCCGCTACGAGGTGCGCGCCGAAACGCGGCTGCCGCGCGAGGACATCGCCGCCGACATCGAGGTCAAGACCCGCCGGGCGCTGGCCTGCGCGGCGGCGATGCGGCAACTGGCGGCGGAGGGCTTCCGGCCTGCGCTGATCGTTGCCCACCCCGGCTGGGGCGAAAGCCTGTTCTGCAAGGACGTCTGGCCCGAGGCCGTGCTCGTGGCCTACGGCGAGTTCTATTACCAGGCCGACGGCGCCGACCACGCCTTCGACCCGGAGTTCAACCGCGCCACGGTGGACAGCCGCATGCGCCTGCGCATGCGCAACACGGCGCTGCTGCACGCCTACCAGGCCGCCGACGCGATCCTCTGCCCCACCGAGTGGCAGCGCTCCTGCCTGCCGCGCGAGTTCCAGGCCAAGACGGCGGTGATCTTCGACGGCGTCGACACCCGCGTCGTGCGGCCCGAGCCGCAGGCCTTCGTGCGGCTCGGCCGCGCAGGCCTGCAGCTGGGGCGCCAGGACAGCGTGCTCACCTTCGTCAACCGCAACCTGGAGCCCTATCGCGGCTTCCACGTCTTCATGCGCGCGCTGCCGGAGATCCTGGAGCGCAACCCGCGCACCCACTGTGTGCTGGTGGGTGACGATTCCGTCTCCTATGGCGCGCCGCCGCAGGGCCACCGCAACTGGCGCGAGGCCATGCTCAAGGAAGTGGGACACCGGCTGCCGGCCGGCCGCGTCCATTTCGTCGGCCGCGTCCCCTACGCGGATTACCTGCGCCTGCTGCAGGTTTCCACCTGCCACGCCTACCTCACCTACCCCTTCGTGCTGTCCTGGAGCTGCATCGAGGCGCTGGCGGCCGGCTGCCGGGTCGTGGGGTCGGACACGCCACCCGTGCGCGAGGTGATCACGCCCGGCCACAACGGACGGCTGTTCGACTTCTTCGACGTGCCGGGGCTGGTGCGCACCGTGTCCGAGGTGCTGCAGGATCCGGGCGGCCACGACGCGCTGGCACGCAATGCGGTGGAGCGGGCGCGGGCGAAGTACGACCTGGAAACTGTATGCAAACCGCAACAGGTTGAGTGGCTGGCGTCCTTGTTGGCGTCGCGCGCGTGACCTTCTGCCGACATCTGGCGGAACCGCCTCACCCTTACCGCTGAGGCCTCTATCTGGGCCGTTTACGGCGTGATACAACGTTATGCCCGGCAGTACGCCGGTGTGCGGCTGCCGGGAACCCTGGCGGTCGAGTCGAAAAACGTTCCAGCCGGCGGGTAGTCTCCCCAGCCGTGCCGAGGAGGAGTTGATTTCATGAGCAATGCCATCGTTGTGGCCAGTTCGACCCTGGTCGCCGGCGTCCTGACCGTGGTGATGAAGGTGGACGCGGGCAGTCCGCCGATCGAGAACTTCGACTTCACCTTCAATTTCGATCCCGCCAAGGTCACCAGCATTTCCGCCGTGGGTCCGGGCGCCGGCTTCAGCGATGCAAGCAATGCCGGCACGCCCGGCGAGTTCCTGATCAGCTCGTTCCTGACGGGCACCACGCCCCTCGCCGCGGGTGCGACGGCGCTGACCCTCACGGTCACGCTCGCCAACCCGGCCGACACGACCTTCAGCACCACGTTCTCGGCACTGTTCAACGCCGACGGCACCATCCCCGCCACGCCCGTGCAGCTTGGCGACGGTTCCTTCAATTCGCCCGTGCAAGGCACCGTGAGCCTGGTGGGCACGGTCACGGAAGACAACGTGCTGACCGCCAACGTGGCGCTCACCGATGGCGACGGCCTCGGCACCCTGACGTACCACTGGCTGCGCGACGGCGTCGAGGCATCCACCAGTATCACCAACCTGTACGCGCTGGGTGATGCGGACGTCGGCAAGAAGATCAGCGTCAACGTGACCTACGCCGACGGGGCAGGCAACGCCGAGTCGGCGACCAGCGCCCAGACCACGGCGGTCGCCAACGTCAACGACGCCCCCACCGGCACCGTCACCATCACCGGCACGGCGACGGAAGACCAGATCCTCACCGCCTCCAACGCCCTTGCGGACATCGACGGGCTGGGGACGGTCAGCTATCAATGGTTCGCCGGCGGCACCGCGATCGCCGGCGCGAACACCGCATCGCTGACGCTGACGCAGGCCGAGGTCGGCAAGGCAATCACGGTCAGGGCGAGCTACACCGACGGTTTCGGCACGGCGGAGAGCATCACGAGCGCCGCCACGACCGCCGTGCTGAACGTCAATGACGCGCCGGTCGGCACCGTCACCATCAGCGGCATCGCGGCGGAAGACCAGGTGCTCACCGCCTCGAACAACCTCACCGACGAAGACGGCGTGGGCACGGTCAGCTACCAGTGGCTTGCCAACGGCACCGCCATCACCGGCGCGAACACCAGCACGTTCACGCTGACGCAGGCGGAGGTCGGCAAGGCCATCACCGTGCGCGCCAGCTACACCGACGGCCAGGGCACGGCCGAGACCAGGACCAGCGGCGCCACCGCCACGGTCACCAACGTCAACGACGCCCCGACGGGCACCGTGGCGATCGCCGGCGTCGCGACGGAGGGGCAGACCCTCACCGCATCCAACACCCTCGCGGACGTCGACGGCCTGGGCACGATCGGCTATCAGTGGTTCGCCGGCGGCACCGCGATCACCGGCGCGAACACCGCATCGCTGACGCTGACGCAGGCCGAGGTCGGCAAGGCGATCACGGTCAAGGCGAGCTACACCGACGGCTTCGGCACGGCGGAGAGCATCACGAGCGCCGCCACGAGCGCCGTGCTGAACGTCAACGACGCGCCGGTTGGCACCGTCACCATCAGCGGCACCGCGGCGGAAGACCAGGTGCTCACCGCCTCGAACAACCTTACCGACGAAGACGGCCTGGGCACGGTCAGCTACCAGTGGTTCGCCGCCGGCGCCGCCATCACCGGCGCGAACACGAGCACGTTCACGCTGACCCAGGCGGAAGTCGGCAAGGCCATCACCGTGCGGGCCAGCTACACCGACGGTCAAGGCACGGCGGAAGCCAGGACGAGTGCCGCCACCCCTGTGGTCACCAACGTCAACGATGCCCCCACCGGCGGCGTCACGATCAACGGCCGCGCCGCCGTTGGCGTCACGCTCACCGCCGTGAGCACCCTGGACGACGCGGACGGCATGGGCACGCTGGGCTACGTGTGGCTGGCCAATGGCACGGCCATCTCCGGCGCCACGACCAGCACCTACCAGCTGACCGCTGCCGAGGTCGGCAAGGTCATCACCGTCCGGGCCAACTACACCGACGGTCAGGGGTCTCCCGAGACTTCCACCAGCACCCCGACGGCCACCGTCGCGGCGAACCAGCCTCCCTCCGGCGCGGTGACCATCGACAACGTCGTTCCGAAGCAGGGCGACACGCTCACGGTCACGAACAACCTGAACGATCCGGACGGCAACGGCACGGTGACGTACCAGTGGTTTGCCGGCACCACGCCCATCGGCACCGGCACCAGCGTCGCCCTGACGCAGGCGCACGTCGGCAAGACCATCTCCGTCGCCGCCAGCTATACCGACGGCCTCGGCGTCACCGAGACCGTGCAAGCGCTGACCAGCCCGGTCGCCAACGTGAACGACGCCCCGACGGGCGCCGTGGCGATTGCCGGCGTCGCGACGGAAGGCCAGATCCTGACCGCCTCCAACACCCTGGCCGACATCGACGGCCTGGGCACGATCGGCTATCAGTGGTTCGCCGGCGGCACCGCGATCTCCGGCGCGACCAGCAGCACGTACACGCTGACGCAGGCCGAGGTCGGCAAGGCGATCACGGTCAAGGCGAGCTACACGGACGGCCTGGCCACGGCGGAGAGCGTCAGCAGTGCCGCCACGAGCGTCGTGCTGAACGTCAATGACGCGCCGGTCGGCACCGTCACCATCAGCGGCACCGCGGCGGAAGACCAGGTGCTCACCGCCTCGAACAACCTGGCCGACGAAGACGGCCTGGGCACGGTCAGCTACCAGTGGCTTGCCAACGGCACCGCCATCGCCAACGCCACCGGCAACACCTTCACGCTGACCCAGGCGGAGGTCGGCAAGGCCATCACCGTGCGGGCCAGCTACACCGACCTGCAAGGCACGGCGGAAGCGAGGACGAGTGCCGCCACCACCGTGGTCACCAACGTCAACGACGCCCCTACCGGCACGCTGACCATCGGCGGCTTCACCGGCGCGAACCCGAGCAAGGGCCAGACCCTGACCTTCGCCAACACGGTGCAGGACGCCGATGGCCTGGGCACCTTCGCCTTCCAGTGGTTCAAGGACGGCGCTGCGATCACCGGCGCCACGAACAGCAACTACGTGCTGACCGCCGCCGACGTGAACGGCCTCATCACGGTGAAGGGCAGCTACACCGACGGGCAAGGCACTGCCGAGACCGTGACGAGCACCGCCACGGGCCCGGTGCAGCCGAACAGCCCGCCGCAGGGCGCGGTGTCCATCGCCGGCACCTTCACCCAGGGCCAGACGCTGACCGCGTCGCAGACGCTGACGGACACCGACGGCATCCCGACGGCGCCGGGCAGCATCACCTTCCAGTGGCTGGTGGACGGCGTGGCCGTCACCGGGGCCACGAACAGCACGTTCACCCTGGGCCAGGCGCAGGTCAACAAGCTCGTCTCGGTGCAGGCTCGCTACACCGACAACCTCGGCACCCCCGAGTCGCTGGCGAGCGCCGCCACCCGGGTGCAGAACGTCGACGATCCGCTCACCGGCAACGTCACGATCGCCGGCACGGCCACGCAGGGCCAGACGCTGACCGCGCAGAACACCTTCGCGGACGTGGACGGCCTCGGCACGTTCGCTTACCAGTGGTTCGCGAACGGCACGGCCATCACCGGCGCGACCAGCAGCACGCTGCAGCTCGGCCAGGCGCAGGTGAACAAGGCCATCACGGTGCGCGCGACCCACACCGACCTGCTCGGTGGCATCGAAAGCCGCACCAGCGCCGCCACCGCCAACGTGGCCAACGTGAACGACCTGCCCAGCGGCGCCGCCACGATCACCGGCACGCCGGCCCAGGGCCAGACGCTCACGGTCAACACCAGTGCGCTGGCCGACCTCGACGGCCTTGGCGCCTTCGGTTTCGTGTGGATGGCCGGCGGCGTCGCGATCACCGGCGCCACCTCCAGCACGCTGGCGCTGACGCAGTCGCAGGTCGGCAAGGCGATCAGCGTGCAGGTGTCGTACACCGACGCTTTCGGCGCGGCCGAGAGGGTCGTGTCGGCCGCCACCAGCCCGGTCGCGAACGTGAACGATGCGCCCACCGGCGCGGTCACCGTCGAAGGCGCGCACATCGTCGGCCTGCCGCTGGCGGCGAACACCGACACGGTCCGCGACATCGACGGCCTGGGCACCTTCAGCTTCCAGTGGATGCAGGGCACGACGGCCATCACCGGCGCGACCGCGGCCACCTACACGCCGACGGCGGCCGATGCCGGCAAGAACATCTCCGTGCAGGTGAACTGGACGGACCTGCTCGGCACCGCCGAACAGCTGGCATCCGCCGCGGTGGCCCTGGTGAGCGAAGACGCGGTGACCCCGCTGATCGCCCCGGGCGTGACTCGCCTGGTGGGCGACGGCAACGGCGACGGCCTCATCGACTCCGCGCAGGTCGCCGTGGCGTCCGCGCCCATGTCGGTGACGGGCTCGGGCTCCAGCACCGCGTTCGTCACCCTCGTGGCCGACGCCACCAGCACCGGCACCGTCAACACCGGTTCGACCGCCGTCATCCGGACGCTGGACCAGGACGCGGCCCCGCTCACGGCACCCGGCAAGCTGCTTGCGCCGCTCGGCCTGATCGACTTCACGGCCGCTACGACCCAGGGACAGACGGAAACCTTCTCGCTGTTCGTGGACCGCGGCTCGCTGAACATCAACGGCTACTGGAATCAGGACGACCGCGGCACCTGGGTGAACCTGGCGTCCAAGCCGTTCGGCGGCTCCACCACCATCGTGGGCAACAAGGTCCGCTTCGACTTCAAGATCACCGACGGCGGCGAATTCGACAGCGACGGCAGGGCGGACGGCATCATCTCCAACCCGGCCATCATCGGCGCGATGCCGCTGAGCGTGGTGGGCTACACACCCGACGTGACGCTCACGCCGACCACCCACTTCTTCTTCTAAGGGCAGGGACGAATGCAGTTTCATTCCATGGACCAACACACCAGTGACACCCGCCTGAAGGGCCTGCGGCTGTCGTTCGCTCTGGCCGCCTGCACCGCCGCCCTGGTGGCGTGCGGCGGCGGGGGCGACGGCGGCGACCCCAATCCTCCTCCGCCACCGGTGCTGGTCGATCCGGCGGTCGCCATGCGCGGCTTCTGGAGCGGCGCAGTCACCTCCGGCCCGGACGCCGCCACGCGCGCCTCCGCAGTCGTGATGCCGGATGGCACCAGCTGGGTCGTGCTGGAAAGCAATACCGCGGCCACGGGCGTGGCGAAGATCCCACTGACCGGCACCGCCGTGAATGCGACGGATGCCAACTTCACGGGCAGCGGCGCGTACTACCGGCTGGTCGATGGCCTGCGCAGCACGGTCACGACGACCGGCACCGCCAGCACCGCCGGCACGTTCAGGGGCACCGCCACAGTGACGGGCAAGGCCGCCACGGCGTACAACTGGACGCCCACCGCCGGCTTCACGACAGCGGCCGTGCAGTCCGCGGCGACGGGCACCTGGAACGGCACGGCCGGCACCGGCGTCTTGACCCTGAGCTGGGGCATCTCCGCCACCGGCGCCGTCACCGGCACCAGCAGCACGGGTTGCGCCTACACGGGCACCGTGGTTCCGGCCGCCGGCACCGCGGTCTACAACGTGAACGTGTCCGAGGATTGCCAGGGCACCGTCAAGACGCTCGCCGGCATCCCCACGCTGGCGGCGAACAGGACGGCTCTGCGCGTCGTCTTCACGGCCGACGCCGGCGCCTCCGCCGGGCTGTTCAGCCTGACCAAGCAGTAACGCCGTCCGAGCCTGAAGAAAAGCGGCGCCCTCGGGCGCCGTTCTTCATGGCAGCCGCGATCGTGGCGGGCCACCGAACCCGCGCGGCGAGTGGCCGCGCGGATGTTCCTCCTCCTCAGACCCCCCAGATGTCCGTCGGCACGCTCAACGTCGTGGCGAGGTTCTGGATGTAGCCCGGCTGGGTCACGTCCAGGTCCTGGCTGCCGGCGGGGGCGACCCAGCTGCCGTTCACGTCGCCGCGCAGCACCCCCACGAGGTTCAGCGTCGCGTCGCCCGGCAGGGTCGCGTCAAGCGACTTGTCCCAGGTCACGCTGCCGCGCGTCACGGTCGACTGGCCCGTGGCCTCGTTCCACAGGTCCAGCGTCTCGTCGACGAAGGTCCACTGCTGCGCCGGCGCGTTGGTGGCCTTCACCGCCATGCGCAGGATGGCCAGTGCGTCGGCGCTGCTCACCCGGCCATCTTCGTTCGCGTCGGCGGCGATCAGCTGGTAGGGCGAGACCTTCAGCGTCGTGTTCGGGTTGATGCCCACGGACAGGCGAAGCGCCGCGAGCGCGTCGGCGGAGGTGACCGCATTGCCGCTGTCCGCGGTGCCCCGCGTCGCCGCCAGGCCGTAGCTGCCGGCCGCCAGCCCGTCGATGTGGAACTGGCCGTCCGCGCCGGTGGCCTGCGTCGCCACGCCGAGGCTGAAGTCCGCCACCGAAGCGCTGCCGACGGCCACGTTGCTGAAGATCACGTCGGCGGCGCTCTGGCCGGCCCCGAGCGTGATCTTCACGGTGCCGATCTGCAGCGCGCCGGTCACGCCGGGGTTCGCGGTGTTGGTGATGAAGGCGCCGACGTTGAGGCTGCCCCCCGCGGCGGAGTTGGCTGCGGCGGTCCAATCCGTGCTCAGCGCGCTGGTGAAAGCGACGCCCGCGGCGCCCGCGACGTTGACCGCGAAGTCCAGGTTGGCCGTCGCCTGTGTGGCGTTGGCCCACAGCTGCACGGTGACGCTGTTGTCCGCCACGCTGTACTGCATGCCGCGCAGGTCGAAGAGGTCGGTGGTGCTGGCGGCGATGGCGGCCGGCGAGGTCGCCTCCACGCCCACGCCACCGAGCAGCGCATGGCTCTTCCAGTGGTAGGCCATGCCATCGATCGGCGCGCCGGCGGGCGGGTTGCCGCTGAACGTCAGCTCCGAGACGCCGTCGACGTTGGCCACGTGCAGGCCCGCCGCGGCGTAGGTCCCCTCCAGCCGCACCTGCATGTCCGCGCCGGCCACGCCGTCGGTGTCGAAGAACAGCGTCGTGAAGCCGCCGCTGGCCTGCGCCCGCACGCCGAAGCCGGCGAGGCCGGTGCCGTCACCGGCCGCGACGGCGGCCGTGGACAGCAGCGCGCCGATGCGAATGACGTCGCCGTTGGCGAAGTCGCGGATCGTGTCCACGCCCTCGCCGGACGCGCCGTACTGGAAGGTGTCGTTGCCCGCGCCGCCGGTCAGCACGTCGTCGCCGAAGCCGCCGTGGATCGAGTCGTTGCCGGCGCCGCCGTCGATGACGTCGTTGCCCGCCCGGCCCTGGACGCGGTTGTCGCCGGCGTTCCCGGTGACGGTGTCCGCGAACTCGGAGCCGCGCACGTCCTCGATGTTCACCAGCGTGTCGGCGCCGTCCGCGCCGCTGGTCGTGCCGGCCGCCAGGTTCACGGTCACCGCGCCGGTGGCATTGACGTACGAGGCGATGTCGCGCAGGCCCGCGCCGCCGTCGATGGAGTCGTTGCCCTGGCCGCCGTCGAGGTAGTTGTCCTGCCCGTCGCCGGTCAAGGTATCGTTGAATACGCCGGCGAGCACGCCCTGGAAGCCGACCAGCTGGTCGTTGCCGTCGGCGCCGGTGGCGGACTGGGTGGCGAGGTTGACGTTGACCGCGCCGGCGGCGAAGCGGTAGTCGACGAAGTTGGTGCCGGCGTCGGTGCCGGTCTCGGCGCCACCGAACAGCGTGTCGTTGCCGCCGTTGCCGCGGATCATTTCGTTGAGCGCGCGGTTGCTGCCGTGGATCGTGTCACTGAAGCCCGAGCCGAGCACCAGCTCGATGTCGCTCAGCACGTCGCTGCCGGCCGCGCCGGTGGCCGTGCCGCCGGTGCCGTCCACGCCCAGGTTGACGTTCACCGCGCCGCCTGCATCCGCGTAGCTGGCGATGTCGAACTCGCCGCTGCGGTTGGCCGTGGCGTCCCATCCGGAGAGGATCACCTGGCTGCCGCCATCGAGGGTGTCGTTGCCGGTCCCGCCGCGCAGCGTGTCCTGCCCGGCGCCGCCCTGCAGGGAGTCGTCGCCCGCCCGCGCTTCGATGTCGTTTGCCGCCCCGTCACCGACCAGCGTGTCGTTGTGGTCCGAGCCGCGGATGTACTCGATGTTCGCCAGCGTGTCCGTACCGCCGAAGCCGTCGGTCGCGGTGTGCGTGACGAGGTTGACGTTCACGCCACTGGTGGAGGTCTGGTAGCTGACCCGGTCGACGCCGCCCCTGCCGTCGATGGCGTCGTTGCCCCCGCGGCCCTCGAAGGACTCGAAGCCGCCGCTATCGCTGCCGGTCAGCACGTCGTTGAAGTTCGACGCGCGCACTTCCTCGATGCTGATCAGCGTGTCCGTGCCACCGAGGCCGTCCTGCGCCGTGCCGTTGGCCGTGCCCCCGAGGGTGACGGTGACCCCGGCCGTGGACGTGTCGTACAGCGCCCGGTCGAAGCCGGTGCCGCCGTCGATGGTGTCGTTGCCGCCCTGGCCGGTGAAGCCCTCGAAGCCGTCGGTGGCGCCGCTTCCATTGAGCGGATTGCCGCCGGTGAGCACGTCGGCGAGGCTGGAGCCGCGCACCAGCTCGATGCTGCTGAGCGTGTCCGTGGTGCCCCAGTTGTCGGTCGCGGTGCCGGTGGCAAGATTGACGGTGACGCCCTGCCCCGTGAGCGGCAGGACGCCGTTGTCGGCGTCGGGGCTGTAGTCGAGCGTGTCGACCCCGCCCCCGCCGGCGATGGTGTCGCTGCCGCTGCCGCCGACGAGGAAGTCGTCAGCGGTGCCGCCCGTCAGCGTGTCGTTGCCCGAGCGCCCGAAGGCGGACCCCGGGGCGTTGCCCAGCGTGATCGTGTCGCCGCCGCTGCCGCCGAACGCGCTCTCGATCGCCACCAGCGTGTCGTTGCCGCTGTCCGCGCCCGTGGCGCTGCCGGTCAGCAGGTTCACGGAGACGCCGCTGGCGGACTGTTCGTACGACACCGAGTCGCGGCCCGCGCCGCCGTCGAGGGTGTCGTTGCCGCTGCGGCCATCGAGCAAGTCGTCGCCCGCGAAGCCGCGGATCAGGTCGTTCGCGGCGGTGCCATTGAGCGTGTCGTTGCCGGGCGTGCCGTCGATCGGCGGCGCCGCCGTGATCAGCCGCACGCTGGCGCCGAAGGGCGGGTTGTTGAAGACCTGGAAGTTGGCCGCGGTGAAGCTGCCCTGCAGCTCCACCTGAAGCGGGCCGGCCGCCGTGCCGACGTACAAGCGCGTGACCGTGACGGCGCCGACGACCGTGGGTGCCCCCACCATCAGCTGGCCGAACTGCAGCGACGCGAGGTTGTCGCCGCTGGCCACCGTGGTGTCCAGCGTGATGTTGCGGAAGGACAGGTCGTCCGCGGTCGTGAAGTCCGTGATGCGGTCGATGCCCAGGTTCTGGGACACGTCGAAGGCGAAGGTATCGCTGCCGCCGTTGCCGGTCAGCGTGTCGTTGCCGCCCCAGCCCTCGAAGTAGTTGCGGGTGCTGTTGCCGACGAACGTGTCGCCGAAGTTGCCGCCGTAGCCGTGGATCTCCTCGATGTTGACCAGCGTGTCGAAGCTGCCGTCCGACGGGTCGAACTGCTGCACCGAGATGCCGGGCGCACCGAGCTCGACCGCCGTGAAGGTCGCACCGAACGACACGTTGCCGAAGCCGAAGCCGGCGATGTCGTTGCCGGCGCCGCCGTCGATCGTGTCCGCGCCCGGCTGGAACCAGCCGCCGGCGCTGATGAAGTCGTTGCCGTCGCCGGCGTCGACGCTGTCGGCGCCGCCGCCGACGTCGATGTTGTCGTCGCCCGCGCCGCCGGAGAGGATGTCGTCGCCGTCCTGGCCCTGCAGGGTGTCGTTGCCGCCCAGGCCCTGGATCGTGTCGTTGCCCGAGGTGCCGGCCAGGAAGTCGTTGCCCGCGCCGCCGACGATGGGCGGCGGGGTGTAGTGGATCGAACTGCTGCCGTCGCCGTTGCCGGTGACGCTGAAGCCGCCGGCGGCGAAGCTGCCGGCCAGCTGGATCCGCACCTCGGCGCCGGCGCTGTTGTTGGTGTCGATCGACAGCGTGGTGATCGTCGCATCGCCGACGCCGGTCGTCTGCACCTGCAGGCCGTTGCCGGCCACGCTGGTGCCGTCGCCCGTGCCGACGGCGGCCGTCGAGAGCACGGCACCCACGCGGATCACGTCGTCGCCGGAGAAGTCCTCGATGCGGTCGATGCCGTTGCCCGAGCCAAGGAACACGAAGGTGTCCGCGCCGCCCGGCGGGGGGAAGGGACCGTCGAAGTCGCTCGAGCCGCCGCGCAGCACGTCGGCGGCGTTGCTGCCCTGGAGGGTGTCGTTGCCGTCGCCGCCTTCCAGCGTGTCGCCACCGGTGGCCGCGCCCTGGTAGGCCGCGCCGGCCACGTTGCCCGTGGTGGCCTGGCCCAGGACCAGGTCGTTGCCGCCCGCGGCGGCCAGGTGGTTGACGCCCAGCGAGCCGACCAGCGTGTCGTTGAAGTCGGTGCCGGTCAGGCCCTCGATGGAAGTGAGGGTGTCGGTCGCGGCTCCGCTGGTGATGACCTGGGTGCCGAGGTTGGCGACGATGCCGGCAGCCATGGCACCGCGGATGTCGTAGTGCACCCGGTCGAAGCCGGCGCCGCCGTCGATCGTGTCGTTGCCCGCGTCGCCGAGGATCTCGTCGTCGCCGTCACCGGCGGAGATCGAATCGTTGCCGACGTAGCCCAGGAGCGTGTCGTTGCCGGCCTGGCCCGTGAGCGTGTCGTTGAAGTTGCTGCCGTAGATCCACTCGGAGGCGGCGGAGCCGGGCAGGTTCACGGCCACGGGGCGGTACAGCAGCGACGCGCCCTGGAAGTCGTCCGGCGCCCAGACGAAATTGTTGGCGGCGAAGGTCCCGTTGAGGATGAAGCTCATGTCCGCGCCGGCCGCGTCGTCCAGGCCGATGAAGACCTGCGTCGTGCCCGCGGCGGGCGTCGTGAACATCACCTGCCCCGCGCCCAGGCTGCCGGGGTTGGTGCCGGTCTGGAAGTTGCCGTCCAGGTCGCTGTCGAAGCCGAGGACGATCTTCTCGCCGATCTCCAGGTCGGTGATCCGGACGACGGCGCCGCCGGCCGCCCCGGAGAGCATGAACTGGTCGATGCCGGCGTTGCCCGTGAGGGTGTCGTTTCCGCCACCGCCGGCGATGGTGTCGTTGCCCGCGTTGCCTTGCAGCTGGTTGGCGAAGAAGTCGCCGACCAGCTGGTCGTCGAACGAGGAACCGTTCACGTTCTCGATGTTGAACAGGCGGTCGGTGCCGCCGAAGCCGTCGTGGGCGGTGCCGGCCTGCAGGTCGACCTGCACGCCGGCCCAGTCGTTGCGGTAGTCCGCGCGGTCGGCGCCGCCGCGGCCGTCGATCATGTCGTCGCCGGCGCGGCCCTCGAAGAATTCGAGCGTGTCGGTGCGGTCGCTGCCGATCAGCATGTCGGCGAACTCGCTGCCGCGCACGCCCTCGATGTTGCGCAGCGTGTCGAAGCCACCCTGGCCGTCCACGGCCGTGCCGTCGACCAGGCCACCCAGCTGCACCTGCACGCCGAAGGTCGCCGTGCCGTAGTCCGCGCGGTCGACGCCGACGCCGCCGTCGATCGTGTCGTTGCCGCCGGCGCCCTGGAAGAACTCCAGCCCGTTGTTCGCCACGTTGCCGCCGGTCAGCAGGTCGCCCAGGTTCGATCCGCGCACGCCTTCGATGTTCAGCAGCGTGTCGGTGCCGCCGAAGCCGTCGCTGGCCGTACCGGTGGCGAGGTTGACCGTGACGGCGACACTGGCGCTGTCGTAGCGCGCGATGTCGGTGCCGGCCTTGCCGTCGATGGTGTCGTTGCCGGCGCGGCCGTCGAAGGACTCCGTGAAAGCCGTCGTGTCGCTGCCGGTCAGCGTGTCCGCCCCGCTGCCGCTACGCACCAGGTTGATGTTGACCAGCGTGTCCACCTCGGTGCCGATGGTGGCGGTACCGGTACCGGCGCCACCGAGGATGACGGTCACTGCGGCCGTGGAACTCTGGTAGCTCACGCGGTTGCCGTTGGTGCCCAGCGCGTCGATGGCGCCGCCATCGATCGTGTCGTTGCCGCCCAGGCCTTCGAACTGCTCGAACAGGTTGAAGATGCTGCTGCCGGTGAGCGTGTCGGCCTGGTTGGAGCCCTGGACGAAGTTGATGTCGGAGAGCGTGTCCTGCTCGGCGCCGACGACGGCGATGCCGGTGGCCAGGTTCACGTTGACGCCGACGCCCACGACTCCGCTGTAGCTGGTGAAGTTCAGGTCGGTGTAGTTGATGCGGTCGAGGATCGCGCCGCCGACCAGCGTGTCGTTGCCGGCGTTGCCGAACAGGCTGTCGGAGCCGGCGCCCCCCAGCAAACTGTCATTGCCGTTGCCGCCGTTGAGCGTGTCGTTGCCGTCGCCGCCGAAGAGCGTGTCGTTGCCGTCGCTGCCGCTGATGCTGTCGTCGACGGCGGTGCCCGTGATCGCCTCGGCGGCCAGGGTGCCGTTGATCGTGTTGGCCACCGCGGAACCACCGGTATTGATGCCGTTCACGCGCGTGAAGACCGGCGTCGCACCCGCATACGTGACCGTGCTGGTGCCCGCGCCCGGGTTGGCGATGGTGAAGCCGGTGGCGCTGTAGCTGCCCGCCAGCTGGATGCTCAGGTCTGCACCTGCCGCGCCGTCGAGGTCGAAGGACAGCGTGGTCAGCCCACCCTGCACGTTGACCTGCAGGCCCTTGCCCGCAACGCTGCTGCCGTCGCCGGCGGTGGACGCGCCGGCCGTGAGGCCCGCGCGCAGCTCGATGAGGTCGCCGAGGCTGAAGTCGGTGATCAGGTCCGTGCCCTGCGCGCCGGCGCTGGCCAGGTACAGGAAGGTGTCGTTGCCGTTGGTGCCGGTGAGCGTGTCGTTGCCGCCCGCGCCTTCGAGCGTGTCGTCGAAGAAGCCGCCGACGATGGTGTCGTTGAAGCGCGAGCCGCGCACCTGCTCGATGTTGACCAGCCTGTCGGTGGCGCCGAAGCCGTCGTTGGCCAGGCCGAAGCGCAGGTCCACGTTCACCGCGCTCCAGTCGGACTGGTAGTCGATGCGGTCGGCGCCGAGGCGGCCGTCGATGAAGTCGTTGCCCTTGCGGCCTTCGAAGGACTCGATGGCTTCGCTGCCGAACAGGTTGTCGTTGAAGTCGCTGCCGCGCACCGCCTCGATGCTGCGCAGCACGTCGACGCCGCCCTGGCCGTCCTGCGCGCTGCCTTCGCCTGCGCCGCCCAGCGTGACGTTCACGCCCGTGGTCGCCGTGTTGTAGTCGGCCCGGTCGAAGCCGCCGCCGCCGTCGATCGTGTCGTTGCCGCCCTGGCCGGTGAAGAACTCGAAGTCGCGCGAGGTGCCGGCGAAGGCCGAGGTGTCGCTGCCCACCAGCGAGTCGCTGAAGTTGCCGCCGCGTGCGCCCTCGATACCGACGAGCGTGTCGTTGCCGCCCAAGCCGTCGGAGGCCGTGCCGGCGGCCAGGTTCACCACCACGGCCCCCTGTGCCGAGTCGTAGCGCACCTGGTCGGTGCCGCCCAGGCCGTTGATGCTGTCGTTGCCGCCGCGGCCCTCGAAGCTCTCGATGTAGCCGGTGGCATCGCTGCCGGTCAGGGTGTCGTTGCCGGCGCTGCCGCGCACCTGGTTGATGTTTTGCAGCGTGTCCTGCGTGCCGTGGCCATCGAACGCGATGCCGGTCGTGAGGTTCACGTTGACCGCACCCGGCGCCGAGGTGTAGTTCACGCGGTTGGAGTTGCTGCCGAGCGCATCGATCGCCCCGCCGTCGATGGTGTCGTTGCCGCCCAGGCCTTCGAACTGTTCGAAGAAGTCGAATGCGGAACTGCCCTTGAGCGAGTCGCCGAATGCGGTCCCGATGACGAAGCCCACGTTGACCACCGTGTCCACCACCCCACCAATGGTCGCCGTGCCCGCGGCAAGGTCGAGCGACACGGCCGCCGCCTCGCCGTTGAAGCTGACCGTGTTGCCGTCCGTGTAATTCGTCCGGTCGAGGATGGCGCCGCCGTCGATCGTGTCGGCGCCCGCGCCCGGCAGCAGGAAATCCGAACCTGCGCCGCCCAGGAGCAGGTCCGCGCCCGCGCCGGCGTTCAGCGTGTCGTTGCCGTCGCCGCCGTCCAGCGTGTCGTCACCGCCCA
>Ga0190269_10000816_pt1 | contig 15570 bp, 12 predicted proteins | sample Popmic249IS_FD_133749 | JGI IMG/M metagenome (GOLD analysis project Ga0190269, IMG submission 133749) | Populus adjacent soil microbial communities from riparian zone of Blue River, Arizona, USA - 249 IS | ecosystem: Environmental > Terrestrial > Soil > Riparian zone | place: USA: Arizona...
GGCAACGAGTTCGTGTTCCAGATGCTCGGCATGCAGAACGTCGAGGTCCTCAACGGCGTGGGCGCGACCCGCAAGGACAACGTCAAGATCGTCGCGACCTGCCCGCACTGCTTCAACACGATCAGCAACGAGTACCCGCAGCTCGGCGGCGACTACGAGGTCGTCCACCACACCCAGCTGCTCGGCAAGCTGATCGACGAGGGGCACCTGGTGCCCGTGACCCCGGTCGACTCGAGCGTGACCTACCACGACCCCTGCTACCTCGGCCGGCACAACAAGGTCTACACGCCGCCGCGCGAGATCCTCTCCGCCATCCAGGGCCTGTCCGCCACCGAGATGCCCCGCTGCAAGGAGCGCGGCTTCTGCTGCGGCGCCGGCGGTGCCCGGATGTGGATGGAGGAGAAGATCGGCAAGCGGATCAACGTGGAGCGCACCGAGGAGGCGCTCAACACCGACGCCGACATCATCAGCACCGCGTGCCCCTACTGCATCACGATGCTGTCCGACGCGGTCACGGCGAAGGTGCAGGCCGGTGAGGCGCGCGAGGGCATCCAGGTGCTCGACGTCTCGCAGATCCTGGCCAAGTCGCTGAAGGCTCCGGTCTCGGAGCCCGTGGACTAGGCATGTCCCCCCGGCGCGGCCGGCCTGACCCGAGCGAGCTCGCCTACGAGCGGCTCCGCGCGGGATCGGAGCCGGCCGTTCCGCTTCCTGCAGCGCTGCACCGCTTCCCGCGCAAGAAGCTGTTCCTCTACGCCTTCCTCTTCCTGCTGGTGCTCGCGGTCCTCCGCGACGGGCTCGGCAAGCCGCCACCGGAGGCGGGCGGCTCGTGCTCCCGGCCGGCCTTCGCCTTCCACACCGACGAGGTGGCGCAGGACGGCGCGGTGAAGTGGTCGGTGGACGGGCCCGAGGGCACCCGGGTCGTCATCAACGCCGACAGCACCGACCCCCGGCGCAACGTGCTGCTCGGCCCGCTCGCCCTCTCCGACTGCAGCGCGAAGGGCGTCTTCGGCGCGCGCCTCGAGGACGGCGAGCACCAGCTCCGGGTCTTCCTCCTCGCGACCGACGGCTCGCACACGGTCGTCGGGCAGAAGGCGCTCACGGTCAACGCCCCCTGAGGGGGCAACCCGCGTGCCGGCGCGCCGCAGCCCCCGACAGACGAGCAGCCAGCTGTGACGGCTGGGACCTGTGCGGGCGGCGCTGGGCGTCACTCAGGCCCCCGCCAGTCCCACGTGGCTGCCCGTCTGTCAGTAGGGACCCTGACGCAACCGGCTTGACGCCCCTGGTTGGGTGGAGCGGATGAGGGAGGCGCTGCGGCACCGGGACTTCCGGTACCTGTTCACCGGCCAGGCGGTCAGCGCCATCGGCGACCAGATCTTCCCGATCGCCGTCACCGTGCACGTGCTCGACAACGGCGGGTCCGTCGGCGACCTCGGTCTGGTCCTCGCCGCCCGCACCGCGGCCCTCGTGCTCTTCGCGCTGCTCGGCGGGGTGTGGGCCGACCGGCTCCCCCGGGTCCGGGTGCTCATCGGCGCCGACGCGGTGCGGCTGGTCGCGGTCGTCGGGCTGGTCCTCGTCATGACCGGTACGACGTCGACCGCCGCCCTCGCGACGCTGACCTTCCTCGTGGGCGCGGGCGAGGCCTTCTTCCGCCCGGCCTTCGGCGCGCTGATCCCGTCGGTCCTGCCCGACGAGCAGCTGCCCATGGGCAACGCCTTGTCGGGCATGACCTTCCACACCGCCGCGATCGTGGGACCCGGGCTCGCGGGGATCCTGGTGGCCCTCGTCGGGCCCAAGGGCGCGCTGCTCGTCGACGCGGTCACCTTCGGCTTCAGCCTCGCGATGCTGCTCCTGGTGCGCGAACCGGCCAGGGCCTTCCAGCCGCGCCGCCGGGTCCACACCGAGATCGTCGAGGGCATCGCGGCGGTGCGCGCCCGGCGCTGGATCGGCGCGGTGCTGCTCATGGCCATGGTGCAGCTGATGCTGCTCGTCCCGGCCACGACGGTGCTGCTGCCCAAGGCCGTCAAGGACAGCGGGTCGCCGACGTCGACCTACGGGTACGTCCTCGCGCTCGGCGCGGTCGGCGGGCTGATCGGCGCCGTCACGGCCGGCCACTGGCGCCCACGGCGGCCGGGGCTGGTGTCGATGCTGCTGCTCCTGCCCTTCGCCGCCGAGCCGCTGGCGCTGCTGGCCGGCGCACCGCTGTGGGTGCTCACCGCGGCGTGGTTCGCGGCGTCGCTCGGACTCGGGCCGTTCCTCGTCTACTGGGAGACGGCCCTGCAGCGGGACGTGCCGCCCGAGCTCCTCGCCCGGGTGATCAGCCTCGACTGGATGTGCAGCTTCGCCCTCATGCCGCTCGGGCTGGCGCTGGTCGGCCCGGCGGTGGACGCGTTCGGCCGGGACGCCGTGCTGTGGGTCGCGGTCCTGGCAGCCGTCGTACCGCCGCTGGTGTGCCTGCCGGTGCCGGGGATGCTCCGGTTCAAGACACCGGCGTTGTCTCGCAACCGCGGCCGCACTCCCCTTGGCCCCCTCGCAGGCGGCAGCAAGGGCTCCATCGGCGCGCGTCGGCGTACGACCTCGTGTGAAGAGTGAGGTACCACCTCACGTCCTGAGGTCGACGGTGGGGATCCTGGCATGGGTTCGCCTCCGGGGACGAGACACGCGGTCTTTGAGGCGGTAGCCAGGCCTCGAGGATGGCAGTCGCGAGGACGTCGTCACCGAGGACACCGCCCCATTCGGCGAGGCTCTTGTTGCTCGTGATGATCCTGCTGCCGCGCTCGTAGCGGCGGCTGACGAGCTGGACCACCATGTTTGGCTCGGCGAGCTTGTGCTTGCGGACGAGGTCCTACAGGGTGGTGAAGTAGATGGAGAAGCCGGCTTGCCAGGCCGCGACGGCCAGCGCTGAGGCGAGGTGGGTCTTGCCGACATCAGGCGGGCTCAGGCGCGTTGGCGTGCCGTTCGATGAACTCCAGGCTCACGAGCCTTGCGGGCGTCAAGGTCGAGCTGGAAGGCGAAGTCGAACTCTTGCAGGGTCTTGTGGAGCGGCAGTCCGGTCGCGTCGTCCTCGGAGGCGTCAAGGCCAAGCCCTTCGGCCAGCCTTGACCCACCCCTGCGAGCGTCGCCTGAGAACGCCCCTGTTGGAGCAGACCAAGACCAGTCAATGTCAGGTCTCTACGGTTTCAGGGGGTCGCCGCGACACCACGATGTTCGGTGAGGTCTGGATCTGATCAGGGTGCCACCGGCTGGCCGGGGCGTCCCCGAACCCGTCCGGACAAGGTGCGGGCGGACAAGGGCCACAGCTCTCGCGAACCGAAAACTTCTGCGGGAGCAACGAGATCCCGCACGTCATCGCCGAGCGCGACGACCAGAAGACGAACCGCACGCGCAAGGACGGAAGGGCGGCCGGCCCATCCCGTTCGACCAGCTCGCCTACAGGCAGCGCAACCAGGTCGAAGGGTGCTTCAACCGACTCAAGCAGTGGCGGCGCGGCCTGGCGACCCGCACAGACAACCACGCCCAGAACTACGTCGGTGGCCTGCTCCTCGCGACCGCGGTGATGCGGTCACGATGACCCGCTCGACAGGCCCTAGCTAGTCGCCGGACCCGTAGTACGCGTCCTTCGCACCGGTAGCGCCGTTGAGCACGAATCCCGCGAGAGGCGCGTCCACCCCGGTGAGGATCTCGCGGCTTCGGGAAGCCTCCGTGACCGTGGTGCGGCCCTGGCGCAGCACGACGAGGACCTGGTCCACGTTGACCGAGAGGACGACCGCGTCAGTGACGGGCAGTACCGGTGGAGCGTCGATCACGACCGTTTCGTACTCCTGGCTCAGCTGCTCAAGGATGTCGTAGAACGCCACGGAGCCGAGCAGCTCAGAGGGATTGCTGGGCCGAGGCCCGGCCGGGAGCAGCGCCACACCATGGCGATGGATCAAGCTCGCCTCAAGAGTCGCTTGACCAGTGATGACGGACGCGAGCCCGTGCGTCGCGTCAAGGCCGAAGATTGCCGCGACGCCGGGTCTCCTGAGGTCCGCATCGACCAGGCAGACGCGTTCCCCTGACTGAGCGAGCGTGACGGCCAGGTTCGCGGCAACCAACGTCTTGCCCTCTGCGGCCTTGGGGGACGTCACCAGCACCCGACCGTGGCCGGCATCCGCGCCCGCAAAGCGGACTGTCGTCCGCAGCGCGCGAAAGGGCTCCGCCATGGACTCGCTCAGGTGCGCCGCGACGAGCGGCGCCTCTCGGAGCCGACGAGAGTGGGGAACGATCGCAAGTGCGGGCACCCCGAGCGCGTCCTGCGCATCCGCGATGGTCCGCACGGAGCGATCGGTGAGCTCACGCAGCGCTGCGAGGAGCAGGGCGAGCACGGCGCCCGCAAGCAGTGCCACGGCATAGGAGAAGAGCGGACGGGGACTTGCCGGTGAGTCCGGTAGGCGCGCGCGGTCTATGACCCGGGCCGTCACGCTCTCCGACGAACTGGGCCTCAGCCCTCTCAGCACAGTGTCCACGGCAACCGCTGCGCGCTCCGCCAGAAGAAGAGCTCGATCCGGGTCGGGTGAGGTGGCGGTGAGCAGGATGAGCAGGGTCGACGGCTCCACGCCTGCCGTGATCGTGCCTCCCAGGGGCTCGTCCTCCTGAAGCCCGAGATCGGTCCGCAGCTCCTCGAGGGTTGCGTCGGACATCGCGATGCGGGCGTAGCTGAGCAGAAGGCTCTGGCTGAGCTGCACGCTGGCGAGTGACTCCTGCGAGCCTCCCTCGACGGTCGAGTCCACGAACAACGTGGTCGAGGACTCGTAGAGCGCGTCTGTGGCCTGGATCTGCCAGGTAGCCGCCAGAAGGGCCGCGAGGAGGGTGACGACGAGGATCCTCCACCGGCGACGAAGGGCACCAAGCAGCTGGGCGAACGTCACCGCGGCAGGTTATCAGCGGAGGCACCCCGGCGCGGTGGTGCGGGCAGATGGCGCTCGACCGCGCGGCCACCTTGCCAGCCTCGACGACTCCAACGCACCGCGGGGATCTCGATGAGCCGGTACGTGAGTCCGGCCAGCCCGAGCGTTCCGGCAACCACCAAGAGGAGACCGAGGCGACTGTCGAGACCCAAGACCTCTACTGCCCCCCCGACGCTCGCCAGTACCGCCGCATGCCACAGGTAGATGCCGTATGACCAGCGGCCCAGGGCCTGGAAGGGCGCACGGGCAAGGAACCGGGAGACGCCTCCACCTTCCAGGGAGAACACGAGAACCAGGAGCATGAACGCCGCCAGCCCTGCGAGCAAGCTGACGCGCATGCCCGACGGCTGGAGGAAGACCGCCAGCAGGACACCTATGAGCAGCAGCTCCGCGGAGGTCAGGTCTTGGCTTCTCGTCAGCCACCGCGATGCCACAGCAGAATGCAGGTGACGCAGCACCAGTCCCAGACTGATGCCCAGCCACCCACGGGCGAGCGCCGAGGGACCGTGGATGGCGCCCTCGTCACCCGGGAAGAACAGGGCCACCCCCACCACCCCGAGTGCCACAGCGACCATGGCTCTGGCCCTGATCGGCAAGAGCACGAAGAGCAGGGCGAGCAGCACGTTGACGAGAAACTCGACCGACACGCTCCAGGAGGGGCCGTTCCAGCTGTTCGGAACGCCCAGGATCGCCTGCAGGAGCAGCAGGTGAGGCCCGAGTTCACTCAGTGCGGTCTCGCCTGTCAGCGCCGAGGCCATGCCAACAGCGCCCGTACGGCGCTCGTAGAACGCTTGGACCGAGAGGTAGAAGCCAAACCCCGCCAACGTCACCATGGCCAGCGGCCACAGCCGGGCCCACCTCCTGACGACAAGCGCGCACAACGGTCTCCACCGCCGCGAGGGCAGTCTGAAGTAGCTCGGCGCCAGGACGAAGCCACTGAGAACGAAGAAGAAGTCGACGACCAACCAGAGGTTCTGCCCGCCGAACGGCGACAGGCCAGGCAGCTGCCGAGTGGCGTGGAAGACCATGACGGCGAGGGCAGCGAACCCCCGCAGGGCGTCCAGTACGACGAAGCGAGGGGCAGGGAGTCTGGGCGAGACCCGTTCGACCGGGCCGGGCTCCGATGGCTGGGCCGTCCTGTTTCCCCTCACGGAACAGACAACGCGAGGAGTTCGTCGAACTCGCGGCCCTGGTCCTCGCTCTGACACGAAGACTCGACCACGGCGGGCGCTGGCTCAGGCCCTCAACAACGATGAGCAGGCGTTGAGTGCCTGCCGAATCGCCTGATCCATATCGATGTAGGTGTAGGTGGCCAGACGACCGACGGCGATCGCCCGACCGTTGGACACCTCTGAGAGCCGCCTGCGGTAGGCCTGCGCCAGCTGGCGGTTCTCGCCCCCGACATCATCCACCGGGTAATGGCGCGCATCTCCGCCCGGGAACTCCCGGCTCACGACGGTGCCTTCGATCTCCTGGCCGCTCATCCACTTCGTCTCGATGCGTCGCGTGTAGGGCTCATCGAGGCCAGGGTGGTTCACTACGGGCGCGGCCAGGACGCGCTCCACGTCCGGGATGAAGTCGTGCACGAAGGTCACGCCACGCCAGGCCAGACGCCCCAAAGCCTCATGGAAGAAGGCGTCGAGCGGCGCCGTCACGACCACGGCGGTGTGACGTGCGAGCAAGACATCGAGCTGGTCGACGGACACCGTGACGCCGAGCTCGACGGGAACACGCGAGAGCAGAGCGTCCATGAGGGGCCGATATCCCCCTGCGGGCCACCCTTGGTAGGGGTCGCGGAACAGCGGGCGGTATCCGTCGTCCCGAAGCTCGATGCGCTTGGGGGCCCAGGCCGCGCTCAGCAGACGCGGATCACACCCCCACTGCTTCTGGGTGTAGGGCGAGATGAACCACTCGTAGAGAGTGGAACCGGCGACGTCGATGCACCAGGTCTCGAAGTTCTCAGAGCTCGGGGACTCGGGACGTGCAGCGAGCTCCCGCGCAATGACCGGCCACTCGGGCAGCGCGCGCAGCTCGTCGACTTGCGGCGGCCAGGACAGCGTCCGACCGTTGACCTCGGTCTTGACGTGATGTCGGAACGGCAGGAACGCGGCAAGCCCCGTGACGAGCTCCCAGACCTCCCTGTCCTTGGTGTGAAAGATGTGTGCGCCATGCGGTTCGTACAGCACGCCGCCGATCTGCTCCGTTGCCAGTTGCCCTCCCCACACGCTCCGCGACTCGTACACGCGCACGTCCCAGCCAGCCTGGTTGAGCACGTAGGCGCAGGTCGCGCCGGACAGGCCCGCACCGATGATCCCAACGCTGCGAGTGGTCATGTCAGGGCCTCGATCTCGTCGCGGAGCGCCTGGGCGAAGTGGTGACTGAGGTATTGGGCGCGGACCCGGTCTTGCGCCCGGCCGGCGCGCGCTGCGGCGCGCGCTGGGTCGCGGAAAACCTCGTCAAGCGCTGCCACTGCAGCATCCACTTGCCCGGTCTCGCAGAACGCCACCTCGTCCTCGTCGAAGTACCGACGCACGCCTCCGTCACCGACGAAGACGACGGGCGTCCCTTGTGAGGCGGCCTCCAGCACGACGGTGATGCCGGAGGCGTGAAGGTTGGGTTGCACGGCGAGCAGGCATGCGCCTGCTCGGGCGTAGAGCTCGCGCATCTCAGCTGCCCCGTCCGGGCGCACCAGCTCGACGTTGTCGGGCACCGCCACGCGCAATGGGCGAGGTGCTGCCACCAGGAAGCGCAGTCTGGGCAGCCGCTCCGCGACCGCCATCACGAGCGGCCAGTCGCGAGCCTTGTCGTTGCCAGCGACGACCACGGTGTCGTTTCGCTCCAGGTCCACGGACGTGGACCAGACGTCGCGGCCGACGCCGAAGGGGATGTAGCTAGCCCCCTTGCGCGAGCGCCTGAGGCGCTGAAAATTGGGGTCGGCGTTGGCGGTGAGCAGGTCGACCCGGCGCATTCCCAGACGAAAGCAGAGTCGTGCGGCGAGGCCTTGCGGCATGCCCCAGTAGAACGCCCACAGGGTGTTGCCCTGCAGACGCACCGCCGCGTGCGACTTCCCTCGGAGCATGAACGCCGCACCGAGGTACTCGCGCTCCGTGTGGGTGACGACCCAGTCGGCGGCGCGGATCGCCGCCCTGTTCGCCCACGCGTGACGGATGTCGACCTGCAGCACCTTGCCCAAGCCATCCACGAGTCGCGTCCGCAGCGTGCTCGCAGCCGGCGTGGGCCGGCTGAAGATGATGTCGTCCCCCTCGCCGGCCAGCAGGTGGAAATCGTACGGAGTCTGGGCCGGTGCCAGGCCGGACGAGAACCTCCCCTGCCACTGCTCCAGGTCGTAGGAGCGATCGACAAGTGCAAAGAACTTCATCTCAGGTCCCCGATCGTGTTGCTCTCAAGCGCGCGCGCAAGATCATCAAGCAGTGCAGGCCAGCCAAGCTCTTCGGCGCGCTGCTCAGCCGCTCGCCCCATCGAGGCAACGACGGCCGGACGTGCAAGCAGGTAGTCGAGTGCAGTCACCAGCGCTTCGCTGGTGACGTCCGGCGCGACCAGTCCCGTGACACCGTCTTCGATCTGCTCCGCCAGCGCCCCTACTGGCGTCACCACGACCGCAACCCCGTAGGCCTGCGCCATGGCCACGATCCCTGACTGGCTCGCCTCGAGGTAGGGGGTGACGACGATGTCGAAGCGCCGGTAGACGTCGCCGAGCTCACCATCGGACAGGTACCGGTTCTCCAGCCGGTCGACGTGGCTGAGCCATCGCTTCGCCTTCCCATCCAGGCGACCGGCGCCCCATACCTCGAACTCGAAGTCGACGTCCCTCGCCCGCAAGGCGGCCACTGCTTCAAGCAGCAGCTCCAGCCCCTTGTAGGGCTCGATCCGTCCTACGAACCCGATGCGCAGTCGGGCGGCGGGGCTCCTCTCGGCCAGTTCTCCGGGGCGTCGATGCGACGGGTGATGGCTGATCACGATGGGCACGCCCGGGGGCACCAGGCCCGAGGCCCGGGCCCGTGCAGCGGTGTCGTTCGACAGCGCGACTACTCCGGTGGCCCGACGGTAGTCGCGGGCGCGGAAGAACGCAGCGACGCGGTTCGCCTCGCCGTCGTGAAGCGCAGAGTCGTGCATGACGAGCCAGTAGTCACGCGTGGGGGGACCGAACATGCCGAAGGCCACGGACTGCACGGGGTGCTCCATCACCACCACGGTGCTGCTCACGTCATGGGCCCCGGCAAAGCGACGCAGGCGACGGGCATGCACCGGGGCCAGCAAGAGGGCCAAAGCGAGGCGCAGGGGCCCTCCGGTCTTGATGCGGAAGCTCGGGAGCCTCAGCCCCTCGAGAACCGGGGCCAGCTCGGCGTCTCCGGAGAAGGACAGGACGCACGAGGGACCTCGCCCCTGACTCGCGCCTGCCAGCTCGGCAAGGAAGAGCGGTCCGGCGTTGCGCCTGCCCCACTGGACGAGCAAGACCTTCATGCCGACTTCCTCCGGTCCCACAGGGCGACCATGAGCAGGAGCGGAAGGAGAGGCGTGATGTGCCTCAAGTAGGAGCCGTAGTCGGGCTCGAAGGCTGTCTGGACCGCCACGAACGACGTGACCAGCGCGACGGCCCTGAGGAGCCGCACGTCTGTGACGGAGGCGTGCCGGCCTTTGATCAGGGCAAGCCAGAACACCAACCACAGGGCGGCGATGGTCCCGGCGATGACGAGGTAGAACGGCCCGCCGCTCACGGCCAGGCTGGCGGGAAGCATGAAGTCGAGCAGGAAGAGAAGCGCGTTCAAGTAGTCGACAGGCAACTGCTCCGACTGCAGGAAGCTGGCTGGCAGCGCGGTCTGCGCGTCGACGCTCCCGATCCTGGCCGCATTGGCGGCCTCACGGAAGTGCGCGAAGTCCACACCGAGGCCCCAGTGGACCGCGGAGACGACGACGAGCAATTGAGCTCCGAGCAACATCACCACCGCACGTGGGCTCAAGCCGCGTGATCCGATCCACAGCCGACCCAGGGCGTACAGTCCCGCCACCAAGAACCAGTAGGGCCGGAACCACCCGGCGTAGGCCAGCATCACGAGCAAGATCGCGACCTCCCGCGCGCGCCCGCGGCCGGCAAGGACGAGCACCGCCACAACGCCGAGAACGAAGACGTCCTTGGAGAACTGCCCGAGGAAGACAGCACCCAGGATGAGGACAGCTGCCTGCCACCCGAGGGCAAGCGCACCTCCCGCATGAACACCACGCCAGGCGGCAACCAGCACGACGACCCACGCGACGTAGTTGATCAAACCGGTGAGGACGGGGTAGTCGACCAGCCCGAGGAAGGCGTAGATGCGAGTGACGTGCTCGAACTGCTGGTCGGGCGAGTTGACGATCTGCCGCTGAGCGATGGCCACGATGGTGCGTGAGTCGTTGAAGTACTTCGGCGGAAGGAGCTCGTCGGACAGCAGGACCGTAAGGGCACCCATGACTACAAGTGCGCTTCTGACCAGCGTCTGCGGTGCGATGTTGGCTCTCTGAGCTGTGGTCACCGCACGTCCGGAATCAAGGCTGCACGCTCGAGGTCCAGCGCATGTAGGAGCAACTCCGCGATGTGCGCGTGGCCAGTAGGGCTCAGGTGCAGGCCGTCGGGTAGCAAGGACGAGGGGGGCTCCGGGGCTGCCGTCCGCGGATCGAGCACCGCTGTGGCCGGGTAGTCGGCCGCGACCTTGCGGGTCACAGCGCGAAGGGCCTCGATCCGTGCGCTGTGGCCCGGCACCCAGTGCTCGAGTCGCTCGCCCGGATCCATCGGCTCGATCATGATCACCCGGCACCGGGTGTCGCGTTGCGCCTTGTCCAGCAAGCTCCGAAGCTCCCGCTCGAAGCGACGTGGTGACACGAGCATGATCCGCGGCAGGCACACCGAGAAGACACGCTGCCACCGCCGCAGAAGCGGCCAGATCCCGCGGTCGGCGAGGGTTCTCACCCGCGAGCGAAGAAGGCGCTCGTCGGTGCGGTCACCGTGGAGGTACCACAGCCACCTCAGGGGGTAGGCGCGCGGGAATGCCTCCGCTGCCCCGTAGTGGAGCACGAGGACGTCAGGCGACAGGCGCTGAACAGCCGATCGGTACTCACGCTGGGCGTCGAGGATCGTCCCGTTCCAGATGGCGAACGACTGCACCTGGCTGCCCGGGATCCGCGCTTGCAGCTCGGCGCGCACCAGCTCCAGGTAGGTAGCGTCGTCTCGGGACTCTCGACTCGGCGAGACCCAGAACGTGACCGAGCTGCCGAGGACAGAGACGATCACGCCCGAACCTGCCTGATAGGGGCACGGACGAGGGAGCCGTACAGCGCGTCCAGGCTGCTTGCCACGCCTGAGAGCGACCTCTCGCTCAAGACGAAGGCACGCGCCCGGGCGGTGAGCGCTGATCGCCGCTCGCCATCGGAGCACACCTCGAGCACACCTCGCGCGACCGCCGCAGGGTCGTCCGGGGGGACCAGCACTGCCCGGGCCCCACTTTCAGCAAGATCACGATTGCCCACCACATCGGTCAGGATGACGGGGACGCGTCGGAGCATGGCGTCGAGCGGGAGGTAGGGGCCTCCCTCACGTCGGCTTGGGGCGATCAAGACGTCGACGTGGTCGAGCAGGCGCTCGGCACCCTGGTCACATCGCAACCACTGGATCCGGTCAGCCAGTCCACGGCGGGCCACGCCCGCGCGCAAGTGCGCCTCGAGCGGCCCTGCACCGATCATGTAGAGCCCCGCTTCGGGAAGTGCCCAGGCCAGATCGCACAACGCCTCCACCGCGACGTCCGCTCCCTTCTCCGGCACGAACCGACCGATGAAGGCGACGACCGGAGAGCCGACGAACGGAGTGGCTTCGAGCCCGCCCTGGCCGCTGGGCCGTGGCTCGACACCGTTGGGGATGACTGTCACGCGGTCGTGAGGGTAGCCGAGCTGGAGCAACGCATCCGCCTCGGAGTGCGAGACCGCGACGACACGGGTGCGCAGCCGAATCAGCGCGCGTTCGGCGAGTAGCGCGGTCCGAGTGTCGTTCAAGCCATGCGGTGTGTAGATCCGGGGTACCGCGGTCAGGGCACCCGCCATGGTGGCTACGACCCCACCAACGCCGCTGTGCCCATGCACGAGGTCGACGTTCAGTTCCTTGATCAGGCGTGCGACGCGCACGACGGCCGCGGCGTTCTGCCCGCTCGAGTAGGCGCGCTTCATGGGAAGGACGCGAATCTCCGCGGTCCGCGACAGCACATCGAGGTCTGCAGACAAGTAGGCGCTGCGCCGCTCTGGGGCAGCCACGACATGCCGCCACTCCTGCATCTCGCGCGTGACGTCCTCGAGGTGCCGCAGCGTGCCGCCGCCCACGGCTTCCAGCACGTGGAGCACCGTTCCACGGCTTCTCATGTGGCGGCGCTCCGCACGCCGGAGCCGTCCCGCAGCCACAGGCGGGACCGCTGCCGGCCGAAAAGGCAGACCCAGGCGAGAACGGCTGTGACCACGACTTCGGCGAGCGTCATCGCGATGACGGCACCCCAGGCGCCTTCTCGCGGGCAGAGCAGGACCGCTGCAGCCCCGCCCGCCAAGCCTCCGGCCAGCGCAGCCCGACCAGCAAGTCGCGACTCACCCGCTGGAAGCAGCCACTGGAGGCCTAGCGCGTTGCTCACGGCAACCACGACTACGCAAGGAACGAGAGCGAGCAGGTAGCCGCCGGACGGGCGGTACGCATCGCCGAACACGAGCCCGATCAGAGGCTCTCCCAGGAGCCCGAGCAGGACCGCAAGGACGACGCCGAAGCCCAGCGTCGCCCGCAGCGCCTTCCTTGCCACCGCGGCACCTTCGGCGGCATCTCGCGCGACCGCCCGAGCCACACCGGGAGCGGCGAGCTGGCTCAAGGGCATGAGGAGTGTCAGGAAGGCGCGCAGCAACTTCTCCGCCGGCGCGAACAGGACCAGTTCGCTGGGCGAGGATGTGACGCCCAGGATGACGGCGATGCCCGACGTGTACAGGAGCACGGACAACCGCAGCAGCAGCCCATGGCGATGCTCGCTGAGGCTCGACCACACCGAGTGCCATCGCAGGTGCAAGGCCCGCGGCCAGCCCAGTCCAAGCAGCTGGTGCTGGAGGCCGGCGGCGATCAGGGTGCTGGCCAGCAGTGCGCCGGGCAGGAGCGTCGCGTGACCGGTCCTCCAGAAGAGCAGCAAGCCAAGACCGACGCCGACGCACCTGAGGGCGCTGTCGATGACCACGAAGGTCCGGGCTCGGCCTTCCGCGATCATCACCCAGCCATGGTTGAGGCCTCCCACCGCGACGGCGACGGCGAAGAGGGCAGCGAGCACGGAGGACCCTGACCACCCTTGGGCCACCACCACCGCCACCGCCACGAGCGCGGCGAAGCCCGCGAGATACGTCCGAGCGACGAAGACGTTCATGATCAGGTCGCGCCGGCCGGAGCTGTGCTCGTCGTGCCTTGCCAGCAAGCTCAGCCCCGTGAACTCGAATCCGTACTCGACGAGGGCGCGCAAGAGGACGCCCGTGGCCATCCCGAAGGCGGCGCTCGCGAACTCCTCCGACGATGTCCACCTGGCCAACGCGGCTAGGACCACCACCGGCGCAGCGAAGCTCAAGACCTGAGCGGCAAAGAGCGCCAGCAGTTGGCTCAAGGCCGGACCGGGCCGTACTCGGCCCTGGCCGTACCGGGCGCCCTGCGCAATTGCCGCCGCCGGCGGGCCAGAAACTGCCATCACTCGCCCTCGGAGGCGAGGCCGCGCTGGCTGGCTGGGCGGCGCTCCAGGGGCGAGGCAGGGAGAGCAGCGGCGGCCTGGGAGTCTCCAGCGGTGTCCGCGAAGTGGCGTGGCATCGCCACGGTTGCGGCAGTCGCCTTCACGGCCTTGATCGCTATCCCCTCCCTTCGGACTCTCAACGCCTTCGCTCTCGAGACCTCGCGCGCAGGGCAACAACGGGTGGCCGCAACGCGCGATGAGGCCTAGCGATGTTTCGGCCAGTCGATCTTCGCGGTGTAGCCACGTGTTTGCCGAGACGGCGGAGATGGCTCCGGCGCGCTGCGTTCCGGACTCGTCACCAAGGGTAGCGATGCGGGCGCTTACCCCATTCAAGCCGTCGGCGAGGACCACTCCCGCCGTCGGCCGCAGCGCAGGCGATCCGGCGGTCGTACATGCTTCCGGCCAAGCGCGACGTCAGTACGCGCCAGACGGCCTTACGACAGCGAGGACGGTCTTGAAGAGTACGGCGATGTCGAGGCCGAGCGACCAGTTCTCGACGTAGTGGAGGTCCAGGCGGACCGAGTCCTCCCAGGCCAGGTCCGCGCGGCCGCTGACCTGCCACAGGCCGGTCATCCCCGGCTTCACGAGCAGCCGGCGCTGCACCACGCCGTCGTACCGCTCGACCTCCTGGCGCAGCGGCGGGCGCGGCCCGACGAGGGACATGTGGCCGAGCACCACGTTGACGAGCTGGGGCAGCTCGTCGAGCGAGTACCGCCGGAGGAACCGGCCGACGGCCGTGATCCGCGGGTCGTCGTGGATCTTGAAGAGCACCGCGTCCTCGCCGTGGACGTTGCGGGCGGCCAGGTCGTCGAGGCGGGCCTCCGCATCGGCGTACATGGTCCGCAGCTTCCAGATCCGGAACGTCTCGCCGTCCTTGCCGACCCGCTCCTGGCGGAAGATCGCCGGCCCGGACGAGCTGGCCCGCACGGCGACCGCGCACCCCACCAGGACGGGCAGCGCCAGCAGCAGCAGCGCCGCGCCGACGAGCCGGTCGAAGCCGGCCTTGACCAGGCGTCGGGAGCCGCTGAGCTCCGGCTCCTCGACATGCAGCAGCGCGAGCCCCGGCATGGTGCGCCAGTGGATCCGCGAGCCGGTCACGTTGGTGAGCGCCGGGGAGACCAGCAGGTCGACGCCGGTGCCCTCGAGCTCGTAGGCCAGGTCCCGCAGGTCGTCCGACGTGATGCCCGGGCCCTTCGCAACGACCACCGTGTCGGCCCCGAGCGTCTCGAGCACGGGCAGCACCTCGGCCAGCGAGCCGAGCACCGGGACCAGCGTCTCCTGGGAGTACCGGCGGGTGTCGCCGGCCACGCAGGCCCCCACGACCTGCAGCCCGGTCAGCGGCTGGCTCTGCAGCAGCGTGGTCATCTCGAGCGCCTGCACCGCTGGCCCCACGACCACGACCTTGTGCATGCACTGGCCCCGGCGGCGGCGGGCGTGCAGGCGCAGGCGGGCGGCGTACCGGCCGGCGACCACGCCGGCGAGGCCGAGCGACAGCGCGATGAGCACGAAGCCACGAGAGATGTCGGTCTTGGTGAGGAAGAGGTAGCCCAGCACGCAGGCGAGCACCCGGAAGGACGCGTTCCAGACCCGCTTGAACTCCTCGGTCCCGTTGCCGAGGAAGCGCGTCTCGTAGCAGCGCGAGAAGGTCAGGGTGGCGATCCAGACCGGGACCAGGGCCAGGCTGCCGAGGAGGTACGGCACGCCGCCGACCGCGTTCTCCGGTGCCGACGGGCCGAAGCGGGCCACCACGGCGACCAGGCTGGCCGCCACCAGGATGGCCGTGTCGAGGGCGACCATGCTGCGCGCGTACCTGCGCAGCCAGTCGGCACGGTTCGCGTCGAGCCCGGTCTGGA
>Ga0190269_10000817_pt1 | contig 15562 bp, 14 predicted proteins | sample Popmic249IS_FD_133749 | JGI IMG/M metagenome (GOLD analysis project Ga0190269, IMG submission 133749) | Populus adjacent soil microbial communities from riparian zone of Blue River, Arizona, USA - 249 IS | ecosystem: Environmental > Terrestrial > Soil > Riparian zone | place: USA: Arizona...
CGCACCGGCGGGCTCCGCCGGGAGGAGGTCGCCGCGCTCTGCGGCATGTCGACGGATTACTACACGAGGATCGAGCAGCAACGCGGCCCGAACCCGTCCGAGCAGATGCTCGCCGCGATCGCCCGCGGCCTGCACCTCTCGCTCGACGAACGCGACCACCTGTTCCGCATCGCCGGCCACACCGCTCCGCAGCGGGCCCTCCGCACCGACCACGTCAGCCCCGGGATGATGCGGATCCTCGATCGGCTGGACGACACCCCGGCGCTGGTGCTGACCCACCTCGGCGAGACGCTGGTGCAGACCCGCATGGCGAAGGCCCTGCTCGGGGACCAGACCCGCTTCACCGGCATGGCGCGCAGCACGGTCTACCGCTGGTACACCGACGTGCGCTCGAGGTGGGTCTACCCGGAGGAGGACCACGGGATCCACGGCCGGGCGTTCACGGCGCGGCTCCGCGACGCCTACCTGCGCGAGGGCAAGGGCTCGCGCTCGGAAGCGCTGGTGAACGCGTTGCTCGCCCAGAGCCCGGAGTTCGCCGCGGTCTGGGCCGAGCACGACATCAGCTCCACCCATCCTGAATTCAAGCGCATCAGCCACCCCGAGCTGGGCGTCCTGGAAGTGCACTGCCAGACGCTCGTCGACCCCGGTCAGTGGCAGTCCCTGCTGGTCTTCACGGCCGTACCGGGCACCGAGAGCTACGAGAAGTTGCAGCTCCTCTCGGTCGTCGGCGACCGCGTCGACGTCTGACCGATTCCCTCATCCGCACGTCACCTGGAGACAGCCATGCCCAAAATCGCTCTCGTCACCGGCGCGAACCGTGGTCTCGGCCGCAGCACCGCGCTCCACCTCGCCGAGGACGGCGTCGATCTGATCATCACCTACCGCTCCAACGCCGACGAGGCACAGGAGGTCGTCGACGCGGCGACGAAGCTCGGCCGCACGGCGGTGGCCCTCCGGCTCGACGTCGGCGCCCTGGACGCCCACGCCGACTTCGTCTCCGCGGTCGGCACCGCTCTGGCCGACCGCTGGGGCCGGGACACGTTCGACTTCCTGGTCAACAACGCCGGCATCGGCGTCTACGCCACGTTCGCCGAGACGACGCCAGAAGCGTTCGACCAGCTACTGAACGTGCACTTCCGCGGGGCGTTCTTCCTCACCCAGCGGCTGCTGCCGCGGCTGGCCGACGGTGGCCGGATCGTGAACCTGTCGACCGGGCTGACCCGCTTCACGCGACCCGGCTACGCGGCCTACGCGTCGATGAAGGGCGCGATCGAGGTGTGGACGCACTACCTGGCTCAGGAGCTGGGGCCGCGCGGGATCACCGCGAACGTCGTCGCGCCGGGGGCGATCGCCACCGACTTCGCCGGTGGGGCCGTGCGGGACACGCCCGGGCTCCGGGAGCACCTCGCCGCCGAGACGGCGCTCGGCCGGATCGGCGACGCGGACGACATCGGCGGCGTCATCGCCTCGATGCTCAGCGACCGGAACGCGTACGTCACCGCTCAGCGCGTCGAGGCCAGCGGCGGCACGCTGATCTGACGTGCGGGCCCGGTGCCGCCCGATCCAGGAGTCACCGGGCCGGGCGGCACCGCGCCGGGTCCGACCCCGGCTCGGCTCGACACGCGGGGCCCGCGCCGCACGCGGCGCGGGCCCCGCGGTAGCAGCGTCAGAGAATGGGGCGGCCGCCGGTGACGGCGACGCGGGCACCGGAGATGTAGCTGCCCTCGTCGGACGCGAGCAGCACGTACACCGGGGCCAGCTCCACCGGCTGCCCGGCCCGGCCCAGCGGCGTGTCCGACCCGAACTTCTCGACCTTCTCCGGCGGCATCGTCGCCGGGATCAGCGGCGTCCAGATCGGACCCGGCGCCACGCTGTTCACCCGGATCCCCTTCTCACCGAGCATCTGGGCCAGGCTCGCGCAGAAGTTCGCGATCGCGGCCTTGGTCGCGGCGTAGGGCGCGAGCGTCGGCGACGGCATGTCCGAGTTCACCGACGAGCTACCGATGATCGACGAGCCCGGCTGCATGTGCGGCACGGCCGCCTTCGCCAGGTAGAAGAACGCGGAGATGTTCGTGGCGAACGTGTACTCCCACTCGTCGTCCGGGATCTCCTCCAGCGACTCGCGCGTCATCTGGAACGCGGCGTTGTTCACCAGGATGTCGACCTTGCCGAACTCCTCCACGGCCTTCGCCACGATGTCCTTGCAGTGCTGCCGGTCGGACACGTCGCCGGCGACGAGAACGGCCTTGCGGCCGGCTTCCTCGACGTACTTGGCGGTCTCCTGGGCGTCGCTGTGCTCGCTCAGGTACGAGATGAGGACGTCCGCCCCTTCGCGGGCGTAGGCGATCGCGGCGGCCCGGCCGATCCCGCTGTCGGCACCGGTGATGATCGCTGCCTTCCCGGTCAGGCGGCCGGACCCCTGATAGCTGGTCTCACCGCAGTCCGGTCGGGGGGTCATCTCCGACTGGATGCCGGGAACGTCCTGCTGCTGCGCGGGCTGACCCATGGGTGACTCCTTCGAGTGGCGGGCGTTGCGCTCGGCTTCCCGGAAGGCCTGTGGATAAACCAGCGACCACAATCTGTGAAGTGACGTAATAGTGAAGTAGATTCACTATATGACCGCGCTCGATCCCGGCCCGACCGTTGCCGCGCTGGACCTCGTCCTGGAGCTGACCGTCCTGCTCAACGAGGACATGACGCGCAGCCTGTCGCAGGACCACCTGACCGAGCCGCGCGCCCACCTGCTCTGGGTACTGGGCAGACAGGGGCCGAGCACTCAGCGGAGCCTCGCCGAAGCGCTGCGGGTGAGCGCACGGAACATCACCGGGTTGGTCGACGGGCTCGAGGCGACCGGGTTCGTGGCGCGGGCGCCCCACCCGGACGACCGGCGCGCGACGCTCGTCTCGCTGACCGAGCGGGGTGCGGACGTCGTCAGCGGGTTCCGGACGGGGCAGGTCGAGCTGGCCGGGCAGCTGTTCGGCCGGATGCCGCCACCGGAGCTGAACCAGTTCGTGCACAGCCTGTCCGGAGTGCTGGAACGGCTCCGCACCGAGATCGCGAGAGCCGCCGACGAGGGAGGACCCCCATGATCTGGTCCCTGATCCGCCGCGCCGTGCTGTTCGAACTCCGGATCTACCGGAACCTGCTGCGGTGGGTGGCGCGCCGGCCGGACACCCGCGGCGGGGAGCCGTTCGGCTACGCCCGGCTGATCACGCCCGTACTGTGCCTCTTCATCTTCGGATCGGCCGTGGAGACCGTGGTTCTGCACGCCCTGCTGCCGTGGGAGAGGATCCGCCTGGCCGCCGACGTTCTGGGCGTCTGGGGGCTGCTCTTGATGCTCGGCCTGCTGGCCGGGGTACGGGTCCATCCGCATCTGCTGACCAGCGACGCGCTCCGGGTCCGTTACGGCGGCACCATCGACCTCGTCCTGCCGTGGGGCGCGATCGAGAGCGTCGTCCACCGGCGCAAAGAACTCGAGTCGTCGGTGAAGACGCTCCGCGAGACCGGGGACGAGCTGCTCGTCCCCGTGAGCAACGAGACGAACGTCCGGGTGGCGTTGCGCCGTCCGACTGTCGTGCGCACCCCGCGAGGCGAGCGGGAGGTCGTCGCGGTGAGCTTCCTCGCCGACGACCCGAAGGACCTCGTGGCCCGCGCGAAGGCGCACCTGTCGGCCCCGACGGCGGAAGCCGCCGGGGCCGCTTAGAAGACCTGTCGGCCCCGACGGACCGGGCCACGGGACCGCCGGGGCCGCTCAGAGGTAGGACGGGGCCGCGGGCGGCTCAGGTCCCCTGGAGCCAGGCGTCGACTTCGTCCTGGTTCGCCTCGACCCACTTCTTCGCCGCGTCCTCGGCCGACAGCTTGTCGACCGCGATCGACTTGGCGACCGCGTTCTGGTCCTGGTCGGTCCACTGGAAGTTCTTCACCAGCGTGTACGCCGGGCTGCCGGAGTCGGCGAACTTCTTGCTGACGATCTTGTTCAGGTCGTACTCCGGGTAGTCGCACGCGACCTTCTTCGCGTCGGCGTCGCATCCCGGCTTGTACTCCGGCAGCTTCACGTTCACGGCGGGCACCTCGTTGAGGAACCACTGCGGCGTGTAGAAGTACGTCAGCAGCCACTTCTTCTGCTGCTCGGCCTGGCGCATCGCGGTGATCAGCGCGGTCTCCGAGCCGGAGTACACCACCTTGAAGTTCAGGTTCAGGTTCTGCACCAGGGCGGCGTCGTTCGTGACGTAGGACGGGTCACCGTCGAGCAGCTGTCCCTTGCTGCCGGACTCCGACGTCTTGAACTGGGCGGCGTACTTGTTGAGGTTCTTCCAGTCGAGGACGTCGGGGTGCTCCTTGGCCAGCCACGGCGGCACGAACCAGCCGATCTTGCCCTTCACTCCGGTCGAGCCGGCGTCGACCGCCACCTTCTCGTCGGTGATGTACTTCTTGACCAGGTCGTCGTGGCCCCAGTTCTCGATGATCACGTCGACGACACCGGTCGAGAAGCCCTGCCAGGCGACCTGCTCGAGGATGTTCTTCTTGACGACCTTGCAGCCGAGCTCCTGCTCCGCGACGTAGGCGACGACGGCCGCGTTCGCCTCGTAACCCACCCACGGGTTGATCGCGAGGTTCACCGTGCCGCACTTGCCGCTGGCGGAGCCGCTGTCGGTGTCATCGGAGTCTTCACCGACCTTGGCGCCACCGCACGCCGCTGTGAACAGCAGCGCCGCGACGAGCGGGGCGAGGAGTTTCAGAGACTTTCTGGCCACTGCTGCTCCCTAGCTGGGGGTTGGGGGCGAGGGGAGGATCAGGCACGCGTCTGGCGCGCGAGCGAGGCCGGGACACCGGGCTCGCGCTCCTGCGCGGCCGCCCGCGTGATGCGGTCGAGCAGGACCCCGAGCAGGACGATCGCCACGCCGGCGGCCAGGCCCTTGCCGAACAGGCTGATCTGGACGAAGCCCGCGATCACGTCGTAGCCGAGGGCACCGGCCCCGACCAGCCCGCCGACGACCACCATCGCCAGCACGTAGATCAGGCCCTGGTTGACCGCGAGCGTGATGCCCCGGCGCGCCATCGGCACCTGGACCTTCGTGATGATCTGCCACGGGCTGGAGCCGGCCGCGGTCGCGGCCTCCACGGTGGTGGGCGAGACCCCGCGGATGGCGTCCGCGATGATCTTGATGCAGACCGGCGCCGCGTAGAGAACGGCGGCGACGATCGCGGTGAACCGGCTGGGCTGGAACAGCGCGAGGAACGGCACCAGGTAGACGAACGCCGGCATGGTCTGCGCGGCGTCGAGCACCGGCCGGACGACCGCGTCGGCCCGGTCGCTGCGCCCCATCCAGACACCGACCAGCAGGCCCAGCGCCGTGACGAAGACGGTGGCGACGAGCGTCGCGGCGAGCGTCACCATGGCGTCGGACCAGACGCCGGTGCCGATGAGCAGCGCGAGCAGCACCAGGGACAGCAGCGCCGTCCGCCAGGTGCCGAGCACGTACGCGAGCGCGGTGATCGCCGCGACGACCAGCCACCACGGCGACCCGGACAGCAGCGCCTCCAGCGGGTCGAGGACTCCGGCGGTGAACCCGTCCTTGACTCCGCCGGTGAAGCCCGCGAGGTGCAGCTGGGTCCAGTCGCTCACCGACGTCGCCGCCCGGATGATCGGCGAGCCGACGTTCGGGCTGTCGGGGAACTCCGCCGCCCAGAGGTAGGTGTAGGAGAGGTAGGCGCCGACGAGCGCCGCGACGCCACCGCCGATCACGGCGTAGCGGCGTAGCGGCGACGGTGCCACCCCGGCCTCCTGCTGCTTCTCCACCCGCACGCTCGCCGCCGTCGTCACCCGGTCCAGGACGATCGCCAGGACGACGATCGAGAGCCCGGCGTTGAAGGCGGTACCGACGTCGAGCGTCTGTAATGCCCGGACCACGACCTGGCCGAGGCCAGGCGCATCGATCAGCGCGGCGATCGTGACCATCGACAGCGCGGCCATGATCGTCTGGTTGATGCCGATCACGATGCTCGGCTTCGCCATCGGCAGCAATACCTTGCGGAGTAGCTGGCCCCTCGTGGAGCCGAGCGACTCCCCCGCCTCGACGCTGTCGGTGGGCACCTCGCGGATGCCGTGGGCGGTCAGCCGGATCACCGGCGGCACCGCGTAGATGAGCGTGGCGATCGTGGCCGCGGCCGGTCCGATCAGGAACAGCAGGGTCAGCGGCGCCAGGTAGACGAACGTCGGCATCGTCTGCATCAGGTCGAGCACCGGCGTGACGGCCGCGTTGAAACGGTCGGAGAGCCCCGCCCAGATGCCGAGCGGGATACCGATGAGCAGGGAGAGGAGTACGGCCGTGATGGTGAGCGCGAGCGTGTCCATGCTCTCCTGCCACAGCCCCTGCGCGCCGATGAACAGCAGGCCGGCGAGCGTCAGCAGCGACACCCGCCAGTTGCCGAACGCCCACGCGGCCCACGTCGCGAGCGCGACGACGCCGAGCCAGCCGACGTAGGGCAGCGGCCGGTCGCCGACCGGCTGGGAGATCAGGTTCTGCAGGAAGACGACGATCTGGTCGATGCCGACCTTGATCTCGTTGAAGAAGTAGAGGAACAGCGGGTTGGAGTTCCGGTTCGCGCCGACGGAGTCGTTCAGGTCGTTGAGCGACTCGTGGAACCCGTTGATGTCGGCCGGCGCCAGCGAGAGCGTCTGCTTGCCGTGGAAGAGCGCGTAGCCGATCAGCCAGGCCGCGAGGATGCCGACGACGCTCCACCCGCGGTTGAGCCTCCCGGCCACCCGGGCCCGGGGCAGCGCGATGCTCATGACTGCGCCACCACGCCGAGCACCTCGGGGTCGCCGACGACGCCGACCAGCTCGCCGTTCTCGACCACCTGCACCGGGGCAGAGGCCTCCAGCACCGCGCGGACGGCGTCCTTGACCAGGACGTCCGGTCCGAGTTCCGGACCCTCGAGCCGGTCGTCCGGCGACGGAGGCCGCATGATCCACCGCAGCGTCAGGACGTTCGCCTTGGGCACTTCCTGGACGAAGTCGCGCACGTAGTCGTCGGCGGGCGCACCGACCAATTCCGCGCCGGTACCCAGCTGCACCGTCCGGCCGTCGCGCATGATCAGAATCCGGTCGCCGAGTTTCAGCGCTTCGGACAGATCGTGGGTGATGAAGACCATCGTCTTACCGACTTCTCGGTGCAGCCGGATGACCTCATTCTGCATATCCCGGCGAATCAGCGGGTCGAGGGCGGAAAACGGTTCATCGAACAACAGCACGGCGGGGTCACCGGCCAACGCGCGAGCCAGACCCACCCGCTGCTGCATGCCGCCGGAGAGCTGTTTCGGCAGCGACTTCTCGAAGCCCTGGAGGCCGACCAGATCGATGACCTCCTGCGCACGGGCGAGCCGGTCGGCCTTCTTCTCGCCGCGGATCTCCAGCCCGTAAGCGACGTTCTCGATGACCCGGCGGTGCGGTAACAGCCCGAAGTGCTGGAACACCATCGAGACGCGGTGGCGGCGCAGCTCCCGCAGCGCCTTCTCGTCGGCGTCGCGGATGTTCCTGCCCTGGATGTGCAGGTCACCGGCGGTGGGCTCGATCAGCCTCGTCAGGCAGCGGACCAGCGTGGACTTACCGGAGCCGGACAGTCCCATCACGACGAAGACCTGGCCGGGTTCGACGTCGAAGCTCAGATCGCACACCGCGGCGAGGCAGCCGGTCCTCTCCTTGAGCTCGGCGCGGGGCAGCGCGGCGAGCTCCGGATCGGCGGGCACCCGCTCCGCCTTGGGGCCGAAGACCTTCCAGAGATGCCGGACGCTGATGTCGGCCCCGCTGTTGACGACACCCTCCGCCCGCTCCGGCGTGTCCGCTTGTGTCGTGGATGCCGTCACGTGTGGCTCCTCACGCCGGTGGCCAGCAAAATGATGCCGACGTTGCGCATCATGCAATAGGCCGCACTGAGTGCAACACAGAGTCTTGGGTCGCGGTGGGGGGTGTCAAGACTCCCCGGATCAGAAACAGCGAATTAACGGCTCCGCCCCAATCAGTCTGGAGAAATGGTGCGCCCGAGCGCGCCGGCGCGACGCTTCCGCTCGGGTTCGACGCTTAGTTCGAACCCAATCCGCCCTTAAGCTCGCATGAACGATGCTTCCGGGACCGGTGTGACCGGTGAGGCTAGCCGTCGTGCGCCGTCGTCGAGCTACCTCTTCCCGCGTCCGACTCTGGGTCGGCGGGGCCGCCGTCCTCGCCGCGACGGCCACGGCGGGCGTCGCCGCGGTGGGCATGACCGGCTCGGCCTCCACCGACGACGCCAGCGCGGCGATCCGGACCGCCGAGACGCTCGCACCGCAGGCGACCGACGCCCCGACGCTGGTCTCCGAGTCGCCACAGCCGGTCTCCGCGTCGCCGAGCCCCACCGCGGCCCGGCCGCGGCAGCAGTTACCCGGCGGCGCTCCCCGGGCGGCCACCGGCAGCTCACCGAGCCCGAAGGCGAGCAGCGCGGCACCCGCCCCGCGCCGGGCCGACAAGGCGCCCGCCGCGTCCACCGGCTCGCCCGAGCTGGCAGTGCTGGCGCAGATCAACGAGGCACGGGCCGAGGCCGGCGCCGGCCCCTTGACGATGAACACGCAGTTGGTCGCCGCAGCGCACGCGCACAACCTGCGGATGGCCGACGGGTGCGGGCTCTCGCACCAGTGCGGCGGCGAGTCCGGGATCGGCGACCGGATCTCCGCCCAGGGCGTGCAGTGGTCGTCGGTCGCCGAGAACGTCGGCACGGGCGGTCCGGTCGACGACAGCGAGTCGGCGCAGACCGAGATGGCGACCGGCTTGACCGACAGCATGCTGGCCGAGGTGCCGCCCGACGACGGGCACCGGAAGAACATCCTCAACCCCGGGCTGTCCCGCATCGGCATCGACGTGATCCGGGACGACAACGGCACCGTCTGGCTGACGCACGACTTCGCGAACTGACTCCTGTCTACTGCGCGACACCGAGCTTTGACCCGACCCCTTCGCGGGAAGGTTGCTCATCGCAACCAAGCGAAGGGTGACGGTCATGAAGTTCGCGCGCCGCTGGTCCTGGGTGGCCGTTCTGGTCATCGGTCTGGCGCTTTTCTACGCCGTGCGCAGAGCAACGCTCCACACCGGCAACCCGAACCTTCTCCCCTCGCTCATCCTGCTGGGCGCCGCCGTGGTGCCGATGACGTTCGTCGCGTTCCTCGCCGGTCGGCGGATCTCCTACGGCGTCAGCGGTGGCACGCTCGCGCTCACCGCACTCATCGGCGGCGTCATCGGGGTGGTGACCGCAGGCGTCCTGGAGTACGACACGCTGCACGACCTCGGAGTCCTGCCGATGGTCGCGGTCGGCCTCATCGAGGAGAGCGCGAAGCTCCTGCTCCCGGCCGCCCTGGTGTTCCTCCTCCGGCCGCGGCGGCCCGCGGACGGGCTGCTGATCGGCGTCGCCTCCGGCGCCGGGTTCGCCACCCTGGAAACGATGGGCTACGCCTTCGTGGAGCTGATCCGGTCGAAGGGTGACCTCGGCGCGGTCGACGACGTCCTGTTCCTGCGCGGAGTGCTGAGCCCGGCCGCGCACATGGCGTGGACGGGTCTGACCGCCGCCGCGCTCTGGTACGCCGCCCAGCGCCACTGGCGAGCGTCCGCCGTGCTGCGTTTCGTCGGCATCTTCGCGGTCGCGGTCGCCCTGCACACCGCGTGGGACTCCCTCGGCAGCACCGCGGCCTACGCGGTCCTCGCCGTGATCAGCCTCGCCCTGCTCGGCGCCACCACCCACCGCCTGTCGGTCGAGTCCCGGCCGTCGTTCGGGCTGCCGGGGCGTGCGCTCGCCTGATCGGGGCCGGGCTCCCCTGCGGCCGGACTCCACAATGGGCCGGGCCACCGGGCGATACCTGCGTCGATCGAGGAATAGGCGCGCGGATCGCGGGCACCGCCGGGGGGAGATGACCTGCGGTTCGCCGAGGAGGTAGCGCAGATGACGAACAATTCGTTCGCCGTGGTGACCGGTGCGTCGAGTGGGATCGGATACGAGCTGGCCAGGCAGTTCGCCGCCAACGGGTTCGACCTGCTGATCACGGCCGAGGACGAGGACGTCAACGTGGCCGCTATCGACCTCCGGCGCGACGCCGACCACACGGTCAACGCCGTACAGATCGACCTCGCGGCCCCCGGCGGCGTCGATCAGCTCTACCAGGCGATCCAGGCCACCGGGCGCCCGGTGGACGCGCTCGCGCTCAACGCCGGGCGGGGGGCGGGCGGCGCCTTCGTCGGAGGCACCGACCTCCAGGACGAGCTCGAGATCATCGACGTGAACATCCGCTCGACCGTGCACCTGGCCAAGCGGGTGCTGCCGGACATGGTGGAGCGCAACCAGGGGCGGGTGCTGTTCACCTCGTCGATCGCGTCGACGATGCCGGGCCCCTACCAGGCGGTGTACAACGCGTCGAAGTCGTTCGTGCAGTCCTTCGCCGAGGCGCTGCAGGCCGAGCTGCAGGACACCGACGTCACGATCACCTCGCTGATGCCGGGGCCGACCGAGACGAGGTTCTTCGAGCGGGCCGACATGCTCGACACGACCATGGGGGCGACCGACAAGAAGGACGACCCCGCCGACGTCGCCAAGCAGGGCTTCGAGGCGCTGATGGCGGGCAAGGCGCGCGTCGTCGCGGCGTCGTTCGCCACCAAGGCTCAGGCGGCGGCGGCGAAGGTGCTGCCGGACAAGCTCAAGGCCCAGATGCACCGCAAGATGGCCGAGCCCGGCTCCGCGAACGACTGACCGACACCAGGACGCCCCCGCACGTGCGTGCGGGGGCGTCCTCGTGTCCCGCGCCCGATCGGGCACGGGCGTCGGGTCAGGGCTTGTCGTAGTCGGGCTTGAGAACGACCTTGATGCAGCCGTCCGTCTTCTCCTTGAACATGTCGTACGCCTGCGGCGCCTGCTCCAGCGGCAGCTTGTGCGTCGTCAGGTCCTCGGTGCCGAGCGGGTCGTCGGTGCCGGTCAGCGCCGGCATGATCTCGTCCACCCAGCGCTTGACGTGCGCCTGGCCCATCCGCAGCGTCACGCCCTTGTCGAACAGGTCCATCATCGGGAACGGGTCTGCCTGACCACCGTAGACACCGATGATCGAGACGGTCCCCGCCCGCCGGACGCTCGCGAACGCGGTCCGCAGCGCCCCCATCCGGTCGACCCCTGCCTTGTCGATCGCGACCTTGGCGACCGCGTCCGGCAGCAGACCGGCCGCGCGCTGCGCGAACTCCTGCACCGGCGTTCCGTGCGCCTCCATACCCACGGCCTCGACGACGCCGTCCGCGCCGCGTCCGTTGGTGAGGTCGGCGATCGCCGCGGGGACGTCGTCGCAGTCGCGCTCGTCGATCACCCGGATGCCGTGGCGGCGGGCCATCTCGAGCCGCTCCGGCACGTTGTCGACCGCGATCACCTGCTCCGCACCGAGGTACCGCGCGATGCGGGCCGACATCTGCCCGATCGGCCCGAGACCGATCACCGCGACCGTGTCGCCGGGCTTCGTGTCGGCGTAGCGGACCGCCTGCCACGACGTCGTGAGAACGTCGGAGAGGAACAGGAACCGCTCGTCCGGGTGGTCGGTCGGCACCTTGATCGGACCGAACTGCGCCTGCGGCACCCGTAGGTACTCCGCCTGCGCGCCGGGCACCTGGCCGTAGAGCTTGGTGTAGCCGAACAGCGAAGCGCCCTTGCCGGTCTCGACGTTCTGCGTGGTCTCGCACTGCGCGAAGAACCCGCGGCTGCACATCCAGCAGTGCCCGCAGGAGATGTTGAACGGCACCACGACGCGGTCGCCGGGCTTGATGTGGGTCACCTCGGGGCCGACTTCCTCGACGATGCCCATCGGCTCGTGGCCGAGGATGTCACCCGGGTCGATGTACATCCCGAGGACGTCGTACAGGTGCAGGTCGGAGCCGCAGATCGCGGTCGACGTCATCCGCACGATCGCGTCGGTGGGCTCCTGGATCACCGGGTCCGGCACCGTCTCCACCGAGACCTTCGCCGTCCCTTGCCAGGTCAAAGCGCGCATCACTGCCCCTTAGCGGCTATCGGATCACATGGTTCGGACCCGACTCGGAATGCCCGGTGGACACGCGACTAAGCGGTCTGCGTCGATGCGGTAACTCAGGACGCGACAGCCGGGTGACACCTCGCCCCAGCGGAGTACCGTTCCACCGGCCACCTCATTCCATCGGCGCCGCACGAGCCCGGCTGACCAGAACGCGAAGCACGCCGGGCCGGGTGCCGATCGGAGAGCACACGCACTCGTCGCGCGGAGGAGAGCAGCTTGCGGCGTTCTGCCTTGCTCAGGGCCGCGTGCGCCGACGTCCGTCTGGTGGCACTCGCCGGCGGCTACGTTCTGGCCGCGGCACTGCTGATCGTCGGCGGGCTGCCCGAGCCGCACCGCACGACGCTCTTCTGGGCCGTGCAGTTCCCCGGTGACCTCCTGTTCTTCGTCAGCGCGCTGACGCTGTACCGGCGCCGGCACGACGATCGGCGCGTGCAGCGGTTCTGGCGGTTGCTGACGCTGTCCGGAGCGGCGTTCATCACCGCGGACCTCCTGCGCACCGCACAGGGGCTCGCCGGCCTGGAGACGACCGAGCCCGGCGCGGTGCAGCTCACGTGCTTCGCGGTCGGTCAGGCGGCGATCGTCGTCGCGCTCGCCGGCTACCCGATGGTGATCGGCGCCGGCCCGGCCCGGCAGCGGTTCCTGCTCGACACGGCGATCGTGCTGGCCGGAGCCGGCGCCGCCATCTGGTTCCTGCTCACCGACCCCCGAGCCACCTCGGCGACGAGCAGCGGCGTCATCAGCGGGCTGGTGATCGGCGCCGGCGTCCTGCTGGTCGGCTTCACCGCGGTCAAGCTCGTGCTGAGCGGACACAGCCCGGTCTCGCGCCCGGCCGCCGCGGTGATGATCGCGGCGGCCGTCGTCCAGGTCGTACAGACCGCCGTGCTGCCGATCTACGCCCCACCGCTGAGCCGAGGTCTGTCGCTGGCCGTCCTGCTGCTGCCGACCGCGTTGCTCGCCGCCGGGCCCCGGCTGGAGGTGTTGCGGCTGCGGGTCGATCCGCAGGCCCGCGAGGAGACCCGCCGCCGTCCCTACAGCCTGCTGCCCTACGCGGTGGTCGCCGCCGCGCAGGTCCTGCTGCTCGCCGCGCTGGCGCTCGACGGTGAGCTCACGCTGCGCTCGTGGGGAATGCTGGTCGCGATGGGCCTGGTCACCGGCCTGGTCGTCGTCCGCCAACTGCTGTCGGTCAGCGAGAACGCGCGGCTGATCGGGCAGCTCGACCAGGCCCTGCTGGAGGCCCGCGAGCTGCAGGAACAGCTTCGCCACCAAGCCGAGCACGACGTCCTGACCCAGCTGGCGAACCGGCGGCTGTTCACCGAGCGGCTGACCGCGGCGGCCGAGCGTCCGGGCCCGGACGCCGGCCGGGTCGCGCTGCTCGCGATCGACCTCGACGGGTTCAAGCCGATCAACGACACGCACGGCCACCACGTCGGCGACGCGGTGCTGGTGGCGGTCGGCGAGCGGATCCGCCGCAGCGTCCGCGCGAGCGACACCGCGGCACGTCTGGGCGGCGACGAGTTCGCCGTGCTGATGCCGGGCGCGACCCGCCGCGCGGCGGAGCGCCTCGCCGCCCGGATCGAGGCGGTGCTGGCCGAGCCGATCGCGATCGGTCCGCTCCTGCTGAACATCGGCGCCAGCGTCGGGGTGGCGGTCGGCAGCGCCGACGACCCGGAAGCGCTGATGCGCGGTGCGGACGCGGCGATGTACGCGGTGAAGCACGGCCGCCGGCCCACGGACCTGACGGCCAGGGGCCGGCGACTGCCAGACTGACCGCATGCTGATCCGGCGGGAGCGGGAGGCGGACGTTGCGGCGGTCCGCGCGGTCGTGGTGGCGGCGTTCGGCAACGATTCCGGACCCGAGCCGATCGAGGCGCCGCTGCTGGACCGGCTGCGCGCCGACACCGGCTGGCTCCCCGCCCTGTCCCTGGTGGCGGTGGAGGCCGACGGATCGGTCGTCGGGCACGTCGTCTGCACGCGCGGCGCAGTGGCAGGCACACCTGCCCTGGGGCTCGGGCCGCTGGCGGTCCGCCCCGATCACCAGCGGCAGGGCGTGGGCAGCGCGCTGGTGCACGCCGTGCTCGGCGCCGCGGAAGCACTCGAGGAGTCCGTGGTCTGTCTGCTGGGCGACCCCGCCTACTACGAACGCTTCGGCTTCCGGCCGGCGAGCGAGCTGGGGATCGGTGCCCCGGAGGAGGCGTGGGGCCGGTACTTCCAGGCGCGGGCCCTCGGCACCGCGCCCCGCGGCCGGTTCTCCTACGCCCGGCCGTTCGACGACATCTGACGCAACACCGGCGCCGCAGCCGGCGACGGACGGGGTGTGACGATCTCCGACGAACGGACCGACGCCCAGTTGTGGGCGGACGCCGTCCAGCGTGACGGCGAGGCGTTCGGGACGTTGTTCCGGCGGCACGCCCGCGCCGTGTACAACCACTGCTTCCGGCTCACCGGCTCCTGGACGATCGCCGAGGACGCCACGTCGGTCACGTTCCTCACTGCGTGGCGCCGCCGGGCGGAGGTGCGGCTGGCCCGCGACTCGGCGCTCCCGTGGCTGCTGGCCGTGGCGACGAACGTGAGCCAGCACCAGCAGCGCTCGGTCCGGCGTCGGCGGGAGCTGGCCGGGCGGCTGTCCGCCGATCCACCGGAGGTCGACCACGCGGACGACGTCGCCGCCCGGCTCGACGACGAGCGCCGGATGGCCGAGGTGCTCCGGGTCGTCAGCCACTTCCCGCGCGCCGAGCGGGAAGCACTGGCCCTCTGCCTGTGGTCCGGGGTCTCCTACGCCGACGCCGCGGCCGCGCTCGGTCTCGCGGAGAGCAGCGTCCGCGCACGGGTCAGCCGGGCCCGTGCCCGCCTCGCCGCCCGGTTCCCCGCTTTCACGTCTTCGGAGGAGGACCGATGAACCCGCACCTGCCCCCCGAGCGTGACCTCCCGGCACACGCGGTGCGGGCGATCGAGGCCGAGCTGGTCGCGGAGGTCACGGCCGGCTCGCGGCGACGCCGCTGGGTGCTGCCGGTCGCCGCGGCGGCCGCGGTGATCGTGCTGCTGGGCGTCGTGGTCAGCGTGCTCCGCGGCGCCGGCGAAGACCGGGCGGTACCGGCGAACCCGGCGAGCGCGACCCCGTCGTGGGTGGGCGGCACCCCGCCGACCGGGCGCGTGGAATCGATCCTGCCGGAGTGCTTGAAGGCGAAGAGCGACGGCGGCTCACCGCCGATCGACCCGGCGGACGCGAAGCTCTACGCCCTGAACGGGTCTGCGCGGAAGGGCGAGGCGCTGATCCTCACCGACGGGGAGATCCTGGTCTGCAGCATCGGGCGGAACGGGCGCGCCTACGGCCTCTCCGGCGGCACCGAGTTCCGGGCGCTGCACTGGATCGCGGCGCCGGAGGAGGGGGCGGTGACGGTCCTGATGAGCAGCGCCGACGGCAAGCGGCACGAGCTGGTGATGGCCGGCCGGGTCGCCCGGAACGTCAAGCTGGCCGACACGC
>Ga0190269_10000818_pt1 | contig 15557 bp, 10 predicted proteins | sample Popmic249IS_FD_133749 | JGI IMG/M metagenome (GOLD analysis project Ga0190269, IMG submission 133749) | Populus adjacent soil microbial communities from riparian zone of Blue River, Arizona, USA - 249 IS | ecosystem: Environmental > Terrestrial > Soil > Riparian zone | place: USA: Arizona...
CCAGCCGGCCGAGTTGCTGCAGCAACTCCTCGTGCGGGACCGGCTTCATGTGCGCCGCCCCTTTGCCGGTGCCATTTGGAGCGCGCCCACGGCCTCGGTGCCCTCGGCTTCGAGCGCCTGCATCCCCTCGCGCGCTGCTTTGCCGAGGCGGCTGCGCCATTGATAGACGGCGTCCGGGCTCATGCCTGTCGCCTCGCACACCTGCGCCACCGACTCGCCGTTCACGTACAGGCGCTCGAACAGCTCGAGCCCGAGCGTGCTGAGGTGGGCCTCCAGGTACGTGAGCAGACGCGAGAGTAGCTCGCGCGAGGCCGAGCGTGCCTCACCGTCCTCACCGCTGTCTCGCTGTGCGAGACGCAGCTGACTGTCCTCGAGCGCGACGCGCTCGTTGCCCGACTTGCGCTGTCCGCGCAGGAGCTCCGCCACGCGCTGCTGCGCCAGCAGGCCCACGAAGTTGCGCAGCGACAGACCGCGCGTCGGGTCCCACTTGCGAAGCAGCTTGGCATCCGACGCGAACAGGGACACGAACACCTCCTGCGTCAGATCCTCCAGCTCGTGCGGGCGGCGCGCTTGCGGGTAGCGCGACAGCGCACGTGCCACGCGCGCGCGCACCACCGGCCCCAGACGATCGACGAGCGCTCGGAGCTGCGTCAAATCGCCGGCCAGCGCACGCTGCAGGCATTCGTGTTCGTGCTGGTTCATCCCGCCCCGAAGTACTGTCACCCTTACAGGCGCGGGCATTGTAGCCCCAAGACAGCTCAGAGTGTGTGAACTGGATCTCATACGAATGCCTGTCGCAGGCCGCCAGCACAGCGATGTCGGACTTCGATCCGTATACGCAGGTCACTCGAGCGCTTCTGACATTCGAATGGTCGCGGCGAGAATCGTGGCCGGGCGTGTCAGATTCCGAGACCGCCCTCGCGTAGATCCGCTCGGACCCGGTGACACACCGCGTCAGGAGCGCTGCCCGTGCCCAGCTCAACCACCACGCAACATTTGCGACTCGTCGGCGAACGAGCGCAGCCGGCCGCAGACGCGAGCCGGGCGAGGCCGATCGCAGCCGATGGCTTCGAAGGGCTCGTCGCGTTGATGGTCACGGACCTCGTCGGCTTCACCGGCATGGTCGAGCGTCTCGGTGACGTCGCCGCGCAGTGCTGGATGCACCAGCACAACAGCATCGTGCGCGCCACCCTGGCGCAACGCCGCGGCCTCGAGGTCGCGCACACGGGAGACGGCGTGATGGCGGCGTTTCGCTCGGTCTCCGCCGCGCTCAGTTGCGCGTGCGAGATCCATCAACGGCTCGCCGAGCACAGTGAGCAGCAGGCCGAAGCGCCGCTGCGCGCGCGCATCGGCGTCCACCTGGGCGAGCCCTTGCCAGAGGAGGGCCGTCTGTTCGGACACTGCGTCAATACGGCGGTGCGCGTGTGCGCCGAAGCCGCGGCCGGTGAAATCCTCGTGACCGAAGTCGTGAGGCAGGTGGCCGGCCAACGTTTCCACTTCGCGTCCATCGGCAGTCGACAGCTAAAGGGGATCTCCGTGCCAGTCGCGCTATTCGAGGTCACGGGGTGCTGGCTGTAACGACTTCGTCATGCGCGCCGTGAGCTCCGCGACTGACAGTCGAAAAGCCTCGTGGGTGTGCATCAGCTCACAGGGGACACACGAAGGATGATGAGAGTCTTGGCACTCGAGCCGTTGCCCACTCCCAGGAGGCACGATGCACAACGTTACGACGAGTCGACACATCCGCTCGGCCACAGAGCTGTTCCTGATGGTTCCGCTCAAGCAGGGCTTCGTTCCCATCACGGAGCTCGTCATGACGTACGCCTCGCGAGTCACGACGGTGCTCAGCGCCCTCTTCGACCTCCGCCAACAAAAAATCGAACGAGGCTTCGACGACCCGATCGGCCCGATCGAACGGCTATCCACGATCCATCGCGTGCAGTGGACCGTGCTCGAACCGTTCGACGACCAGCTCCACTCGCGTCAGATCCACGGGCCGCAGCTGATCCTGACCTCGCACTTCGACAGCTCGTGGGAAGACTACTTCCATGAGCTGGTCACCACGGGCGCGGGGCTGCTCGACCTGATCTTTTCGCATTGCGAGGGCTATGAGGGCCGCAGCTGCGCCGAGGGGTACGAGGCGTTCTCAGGATTCATCCGCCGCCATCAAAGGCCGTGCGACTTCATGTTCGCGACCGCACCCGAAGTCACCGTCGACGACATCCGCTACTTCAAGGCATTCACGACGGGGACGCTCGATCCCGTGACTCGCGCCATGCCGCGCATCGAAGACGAAGCTGAGACGAAGGCCGAAGCGATCGAGAATGCCGCCGAACAGCACCAGCTCGACGACCACACCGATCAAACCCGCGGTGCATACCAAGCAATATTCGCATTGCATGACATCCGCCAGCGCTTGTTCTCCGATGAGGTGGAGCTCGGTGTACGAACTGGCCAGGCGCTGTTCGATGATGCGATTCGCTCTGTGCTCGAGAAGGAGCCCGAGTACAAGCGCCTGAAAGCAGTCATCCGGGCCAAGCAGCGACACGCTGCGCTGGCCGTCGGGGCGGGCCTGAAGGCACGGCCGAAGGAGCCCTTGCGCTGGGTTCAGTCCCTCTTCGACGAGGAGGAGGAGGAGGCGAAGTCCAGCGCCGCGGCCCGCCTCAAGTACGGCGATCGTCCCGCAGACGAAACTCCCAAGAACACGAAACCCGATCTGGCGCACGTGCAAGGCAATGTGCTCAGCGCGTACGACACAGCACCGTGCGGCGCTCTGCTGCTCGTGAGATGCAAAGAGCCCGGAGCATTCCGTTCACTGCTCGATCCGAGCCTATACGCCAGCGAGGCCGCAAATCAGGCTGCCAAATCTCGCGCGGAAGGACACAAGACCTGCTTCGTAAATCTGGCACTCACCTATGAGGGTCTCAAGCGGCTGTGGCTCCCTCCCGAGCTGCTGGCCAAGTTCCCGCGAGAGTTCAAGGAGGGCATGGAGGAGCGAGCCGGCGTGTTGGGCGATGTCTCCGAGAATCATCCGCGCGCGTGGCAACGTCCGTTCAACCAGGCGACGAACGAGCGGATCGCGCTCAACGTCGTCGACGCGGCGCTCATCGTGCATGCCCCGAACGCGGGGCAAGTACGACAAGAGATCGAGGGCCTGCAGCTCGCCGCAAAGGGGATCGAGGTGCTGTACGAGCTCCCGTTGCAGCGCAGAGTGCCCGAGTTCAGTCAGCCGGTTCCGAAGGAGCTCGAGCTGCACTATCGCGATCCCCAATCCGCGCAAAACAAGGGCCCTGCAGAACAGGATCGGCGCGCACTCGGAGACTTCATCCTCGGTCATAGGGATGATCGTGGCAGGGTCTTTGCTGCCGCGGATGTCGTAGCCAAGCCTGCTTCCTCGGAAATCTTTGCAAACGGCAGCTTCCTCGCCATGCGTAAGATGTTCGAGGATCACGTCGCACAGAAGACCTATAAAGACCGCGCTCTGAAAGAGCTGCAAGCGCGCGCCGGTGCACTGGAACCCGCACCTACTGCGCAGGACGTCAAGGCCTGGATCGTGGGGGGCAAGCAGACCAGAGACGGCTTCGTGCACCCACTCAGTTTGGGAAAAGCGCACCCCAATCAGTTCGACTACCAGGACGACCCCGCGGGTGACAAGTGTCCGCTGCACGCGCACGTGCGCCGAGCCAATCCACGTCGGTCGGACACCCCGCGCATCGTGCGCCGCGGGCTCTCGTACGAGGAGCGACAGCCGCGCGGCGACATGGAACACGGTCTGCTCTTCATGGCGTATTGCGCGAACCTCGCGGAACAGTACGAGCTGGTGCAGCGCTACGTGAACGGAGGCAACGTGACCGGTCTCACGAGCTTCCAGAATGACATCTTGTGTGGGTCGCCCGACTGGGGGAACGTGGAGCGCCTTACGCCAGAGCTCCGCGACGCACGCGGAGAGAAGGGAAAGCTGCAGTTGCCGGCTCGCACGCAGCCGCTGGTCGGGCTGCGCTGGGGCTTGTACTTCTTCGTGCCGTCGCTGCCCTCGCTCAACAAGCTGGCCGAATTCGTGGTGCCGCGCGAGGAGGCTGCACTGCAAGAGTTGGCCGTGCGCGCGGAGCGCCGCAGGGCGGCGTCGGTGGCACGCGGCAGATCGAGGCTCAAAGAGCTCGACCGCCTGGCTCCCTCGCGACGCATGCACGAATGGAAGCGGATCCTCGAAGAAGTGGCCGAAGCGGGCAGCCCACAGGCGCGAGAGGCACGCGACATCTGGGCCGCGATCCGCTCTGAAAAGAGCGGCGGAGCGAAGCAGGTGCTCGCTCGCCTCGATCACGTGGACGACGAGGGGCGACCGATCTTCCCCGGCGGCTTGATCGTGGTGGGCAGTGAGAACCTTGCTCGCGAAGTTCTGGGCGATGATGGAACGACGTACTCCGTCGTGGAATACAATCGGCGCTTCAGGACCCTGCAGCTTGATCACTACATCACTCACGATCCGCAGGGTCCACACTCACGCAACGAGCCCACCTACGCACAGGAATCCGAGGAACCCAACCGGATCGTACACGCACTGAGAGAAACGTCGTTCAAAGAAGCCTTCGAGAATGCCGCTACGTTCCTTGCTCGACCTGGCGACTATGAACAACTCGCGGATGGCGAGCGTCTCGATGAGCGCGCGCGCAGCGCTGTCTCGATCCGTGATCTCGCGAGAGTCGTGGTAGCCAAGCTGTGTGTCAGCTGGTTCGGTTTGGGCGAGAAGGCCGCTGATACGCAAGCGCTCGTCGAGGCACTCGAGCACTTTCTGGTCACGTCGCGTTACACGTTCCAGGCATCTCCCGGAGATTATTTGGCGCGTCAGGCCAGAGCAGCGGTGGTCAAACGCGAGCACAACACGCTTGCAGACGACGTGCTCGTCAAAGCGCTCCGCGAGAGCAAATATCCTTACAGCATCGAGAGTGCCGCGATCGGTGCGATCATCGGCTTCGCTCCACCTGCAGTGGGTGCGATCACGCGCGTCCTCGATCAATGGATTGAGAACGGTCAGCTGTGGCGCATTCGGGCGCAGTGCGCTGCGGGAGCCAAACCGAACGCGCTCTTGCGCGATCTGATTCATCGTGCGCTCGGCCGCACGCCGTCCCCTACTCTGTTATATCGCACGGCGATCCAGGACACTCAGCTCGGTCACGTGAACGTGCGCGCGGGCACCCAGGTCGTGGTGGGCCTCAGCTCCGTCTACGACGACGCGGTGGAGCATGAATCCCCGAAGCCTGAGGCCTGGCTGTTCGGGGGTGACCGTGAGAGCCCTGCCGCGAAAAGGCCCGTTCACGGATGCCCGGCTCGGGATGCGGGCGCCGACGTGATTTTGGGGATCGTGCAGGCGCTATTCGAGCGCAGAAACCTGCAGCGCGAGCGGCGCCTGGTGGTGTCGTACGATGCGTAACGCGACGCTGGTCAGGCTAGCCGCAAGCTAGCCTGATCAGACAACCCCATTGCAACATGGAGGTGCTAGCATCGTGCATGAGGGGCGAACATTCATGCTCGAGCGAGACACGTCCGGAGAAGGCCAGCGCGTGCACGTCGCCGTGCTGTTCTCGGACCTATGCGACTATTCCTCGTACAGTGAGCTGACGGATCCCGAAGAGGTCGATTCGCTCAAGCGCAGTCTCGAGGAGCTCGCGGCGCGTGTGGTGAGCAAGCACCACGGAGTGATCACGCAGTTGTATGGCGACGGGATTCTCGCCGTGTTCGGCCTGCCGGTGCCCGCGGAGGACGACGCGCGGCGCGCGATCGAAGCTGCGCTCGAGCTGCACGAGCGTGTGCGCCAGCTGATCGTGGACGACTCCGGGTTCGAGGTGCGCATGCATTCGGGAGTGCACGCGGGCTTGGTGTTCGCGCGCGCCGGCGACGCACTGCACGGCCAATACGAAGTCACGGGCGATGCGGTGAACACCGCGTCGCGGCTGGCTTCGGTCGCGGCCCGCGATCAGGTGGTGGTCAGCGGCGACGCCATGCGCGGCGCCGAGGCGTTCTTCGTGAGCGAGCCCAGCATGGAGCTGCAACTCAAGGGCAAGCGCAGCCCCGTGCTGGCGTATTTGGTCAGGTCGCGCTCGGGGGTGCAGACGCGCTTCGAGGCGCGCATGCAAGCGGGTCTGACACCGTACGTGGGCCGCACGCGCGAGCTCGACTCGCTCCTTCGAGAGCTCGCCGAGGCGCGTAAAGGCCAGGGCCGCCTCGCGCTCCTGAGCGGCGCCCCCGGCATCGGCAAGACGCGCTTGCTGGAAGAGCTGCGCACACGCGCCGCCGACAGCGGCATGCTCGTGTTGAGCGGATCCTGCGATAGCTACGGCGAGATGCCCGCGCTCGAGCCTTTCCTGCAAGCGCTCCGGCAGATCTTCGGCATCCAGCGCAGCGGCTCCACGGCCGAGGCCGCCGCGGTCGTCGAAAACCGCCTCGCCGAATACGAGCTCGACGCGCACAAGGACGTCATCCTGAGCCTCCTGGCGCTGCGGGGAGCGAGCTCCGGCGTCGTGTCCGTGCCCATTGCGCTGGCCACCACGTTTCGCGCCATGGGCCCGCTGATCGAGCGACTGTGCGAAGAGACCGCGATCGCGCTCTTGCTGGACGACTGGCAGTGGGCGGACCCGCTGTCGAAGCAGGTGCTCTTGCGCATCACGCGCTTCGTCGCCAAGCGTCCGGTGTGCATCGTGGTCGGCATGCGCGAATCCACGCCGATCGATCCGCGCCTGCACGCCACCCTGACGCTCAACCTCGAACCATTCAGCATCGAGGAGTCGCGCCAGGTGATCAGCCGGCTGCGCGCGCACGATCTCGACGTCGGCCTGACCTCCGCGCTGCACGAGCGTTCCGGCGGCAATCCGCTCTACCTCGAGGAGCTGGTGGGTTCGCTGTCCGAGGACCTGCGTGGCGAGCAGTCCCTCGCGCGGCTGCACATCCCGAACACGCTGCAGGGCTTGATCCAGGCACGCACCGCGCGCTTGCCCGCGGATCCCAAGCGCCTATTGCAGCGCGCATCCGTCATCGGGCTCGAGTTCTCCGAAGCCTTGCTGGCAGACGCCTCCGACTCGGTGCCGCTGCAGTCTGCGCTCGCGCAGCTGCTCGAGGAAGGTCTGATCCTCCCCGTCGCCGAGCGCAACGCGTTTCGCTTCAAGCACGGCATCACGCGCGAGATCGTCTACGGCTCCGTCCGCATCGCGGAGCGGCGACGCATTCACCACGAAGTCGCGAACGCGCTCGAGCAGAAGGTGGCCGCACGCGAGCTCATGGAGCAATCGGAGGCGCTCGCCTTTCACTTCCAGGGCAGCGGCGACCACGAGCGCGCCGCAACGTACGCGGAACAGGCCGGAGACAAGGCCGCCGCCAGCTCCTTCATCGACGCGGCGCGACGTCACTACGAGGCCGCGCGCTTGGCGCTCGATCAGCTGCCGCTCGACGCGGCAGGCAAGCGGCGCTGGCTGCGCGTCGTCTCCAAGTGGGCGGGCCAGTGTGCCTACGCCCCTTCGCGCCCGCAGCTCGCCGTGCTCGAGCGCGCCGAGGCCATCGCGTGCGAGATCCGCGACGATCGCGCGCGCGCACACAACAGTCACATGCTCGGCTGGCTGCACTACGTGTTCGGCAACTACACCGAGAGCCTCGAGCACGCGCGCCGTGCATTCACGCTCGCCGAAAAGGTGCAAGACCATCGGCTTCTGGTGCAGCTCTGGACGAGTCTGGGCCAGGTGTACAGCGTGTCGGGTCAATACGAGCTCGCGCGCGAGCATCTCGATCGCGGCATCGAGCTCAAGCGCGACCGCGCCGCTGGCACCGGCCCGCGCTCGAGCCGGCCACCCACGGGTGGACCGGCCGTGTTGTACGCGCACGCGCTGACCTGTCGCGCCATGGTGAACGCAGACATCGGCGATTTCAGGCTCGCGGATCGCGACCTGCAAGAGGCGCTGTCGATCGTCGCGGGCACGAGCCACGCGATGGAGCCGTCGGTGCTCTCGCACCACAGCATCGTGCTCGCGCGGCAGGGCCACTGGGCGCGCTGCTTCGACGCGGCCAAACACGCGTGTCGTCTCGCCGCGCGCTTGAACAGCGACTTCGTGTTCGGCATCTCTTCCGCGATGGCGAGCTACGCGCAGTGGCGTGTAGACGCCTCGAGCGAGGCGCTGACCCAGCTGCGCAATGCCGTCGACTGGCTCGAGTCGCACCAGTTCGGGTTGTACATCTCGTTCGCGTATGGCTGCCTCGCGGAGGCGTTCGAAGAGACCGCTCAGCTCGAGCTAGCGCGGGACTACGCCCAGCGCGCGCTGGAACGTGTGGCGCGCGGCGATCCGCAGGGGGCCGTCGCTGCACATCGCGTGCTGGCCCGGCTCGCCGCGCGGCGTCGCGACCCGGCCGAGGGCGAGCGCCAGCTGCAAGCGGCGCGGGAGCTCGCGCGCACACGCAACCTGCGCCGGGAGCTGGCGCTGACGGCGTTGTGCAGCGCCGAGCTTGCGCAGCCAGCGGCAGCAGACTCCGTGCAGACGCTCGTGCAGAGCTTCACGGAGCTCGACATGCCGTGGTACGCGGAGCGAGCGGCGCGCCTCGCGCGTGCGGCTCAAAAGTGATGGCGATATGTGAGCGCTCCGCTTCCGGGGCCGAGCGCGATGGATAGCCCGGGCAAGAGCGGAGCTGTCGCGCGGCGTCTGCGTGCGTGACCGGCGCCGTAGCCGTCCACCAGGAACAGCGCACCCACGACGATGGCCGCGGAGCCGAGGACCGCCGTCGCCCCCACGCACGCCACCTGCCCGCCGCGGCCGCGCACCTCGGAGAGACACACGGGCGTCAGCGCCAGGTGCACGACGCCCGCGCCCACGAGGATCCAGCCCACCAGGCGCTTGTCGTGCGCCGTTCGCGGCAAGATGTCGCGCAGAGCGGCAGCCGGCGCCTGACGCAAGAGCGCAGGTTGCGTCAGGTGCAGCGATTGTGCGGCAGCCCGCTCGACCGTGAGCAGGCTGCCCGCGAACGCGAGCGCCAGCGCCAGCGCGATCATGCGCATGCGCGCCCGCCGCTCACAGCTGCATCAGCTCCCGGAAGTTGCCGCTGTAGAAGCGCTCGCGCGCAGGCTCCGCGATCGCATGCGCGTTCAGCGACGCCTCGAAGCGCGCGATCGGATCGCGACCGCCCTCCGGGTGCGGGTAGTCCGACGCGAACATGAACAGCTCCTCGCCGCACTCGCGGATCAGCCAGCCGGCGTCTTCGAACGGGAACAGGCTCACGCGCACCTGACGCTTGAAGTACTCGCTCGGGGTGAGCGTCAGGCTCTCGAGCAGCGGCTCGCTCTTGCGGAACTGCTTGGCCGCGTGATCCAAAAGCCGCAGAAAGCCCGGCATCCACGTGCCACCGAGCTCGATCACGCCGCAGCGCAGCTCCGGATGGCGCTCGAACACGCCGTCCAGGGTGAGCGCGCTCAAGAAGTTCTGCGCCGCGTGCGCTGCCGCAGGCCAGTCGCGCGCGCGCAGGTTCTCGCCCCCACCCAGCCAGTCTTGCGGCCGAGGGCGACCGTTGTTGTGGTACGCAGCCGGAGCCAGGCTGCCGGCGCCGATGTGCAGGATCACGGGCGTCCGCCGCTCTGCGAGGCGGGCCCAGATCGGCTCGTTGTCCACGTGTGCGGGGGAGCGACCGCCCACCGCGTCCGCGCTCGCCCAGAACGCGCGCACGCCGGCATCGAGCCCGATCTCCAGCGCCTGCAGCGCGCGCTGCGAGTCGTGCAGCGGCAGGAACCCGACCGGCAACAGGCGCGGATCCTCTGCGCAGAAGCGACCCATCCCGCGGTTGAGCGCGTTGGTGCCGGCGTACACCACGTCTTGATCCGTCGAGCGCGCGAACTGGCCCAGCGCGAAGGTGGGAAAGATCAGCTGGCGCGAGAAGCCGAGAAGATCCAGCGCGCGGCTGCGCTCCTGACTCGTGCTCGCCCCGTACGCAAACCAGCCCTTCGGTCCCGAAATCAGCGGCTGTTTCAGCAATTCCGCCGTCGCCTCGGCGCTGCTGCGCCGCGTCTCCGCGGCGCGAATGGCCTTCTCCACGCCCGGCCCCGCGTTCTTGGGGCTGAGCGGCGCGATCAGCGCGGCCTCGGCCGGTGTCGCGTGACTGTGCAACCAGTCCAGCGTCTCCATGATGTGACTGTCAGCATCGAAGTACACACGCCCCTGTGCGTACGGCACGGGCACCTCAGCGGACTGCGCTTCGCTCGTCATCGCGAACCCTCCGGCTAGCCTCGCGCCCGTTGTAACACGCACTCGCGCGGACCACGAGTCACCTCGTGCCACCACGCGCGTGGACAGCCGCGCACTTCCGGGCTTAGCTCACTGCCCCCAGGGCATGACGCGCCCCATCTTTCACCATGACTGAAGAAAATGAGATCCCGGGCATTCGCTACGACAGCATCGGTCGCGGTTACGGCCACGTCCGGCGCGAGGACCCGGTCCTGCGCGCGCGCATCCGCGCCGCCCTACGCGACGCGCGTAGCGTCGTCAACGTGGGCGCCGGCACCGGCTCGTACGAGCCGGCCGACCGCTACGTCATCGCCATCGAGCCCAGCGACGTCATGGCGAGCCAGCGCCCGCCCCACGCACCACCTGCGCTGCGCGCGTTCGCCTCCGCGTTGCCGCTGCGCGATCGCTCGGTGGATGCAGCGATGGCCGTAATGACCGTGCATCACTGGGACGCCGAGCGGGAACGCGGCGTGCGCGAGCTGCGCCGCGTCGCGCGCGGAGCGGTAGTCATCGCCACCATCGATCCGCGCGTCTGCTGCAGCGCATGGCTGCTGGCCGACTATCTGCCGGAAGCCGCCGAGCTGGTGCAGCGCATCTACCCGCGACCGGAGCAGCTGTGCGAATGGCTCGGGGGCGACACGCGCATCGAGACCGTACCGGTCACTCGAGACACGCCGGACTGGTCCATCCTCTCGTACTGGGCGCACCCCGAGCGCTTCCTCGATCCCGCAGCCCGCGCAGCGACATCGAGCATCGCACGCCTGCCGGAAGCCGTCGTGCGCCGCGCGGTCGAAGCGCTGCGCGGGGATCTCGAAAGCGGTGCATGGGAGCGCAAGCACGGCGAGCTACGCGCGCTCGACGCGTACGACGCAGGTTGGCGCCTCGTGATCGCGAGCTGACCTTACGAGCTCAGCTTGCGAGGCTCAGCCACCGTCTCGCCCTCGGCGTCGATCACATCCCCCGCAGGCGCGGGCTCGCGCCTGAACGGCGACGGAGGAGCGGCCCAGGAATGCGCCTGCGCGACGTGCAGGCCCCCGTTCGCGATCGCACGCTGGACGCGGCGCAGCACCAACGTCGAGACGGCGCGTCGCACGAACGGCAAGAACAACGCTAGACCCAACACGTCACTGATCACCCCGGGCAACACCAGGAGCGCGCTGCCGAGCAGCACGAGCACCCCGCTCATCACGCCTTGCTCGGGCGCCGCGCCCGTGGCCAGCGCCGTGCGCCACTGGCGCAGCACGCGCAAGCCCTCGAGCCGCGCGCACAGCAGCCCCACGCACGCGCTGACGATCACCCAGAGCACGGGCAACGCACCACCGTATGCCCGGCCGAGCCGCACCAACAGGTACAGCTCGACGGCCGGCAGCAGCATGAACATGAGGAGCAACTTGCCCATGACCCAGTCGTTGTAGCCGGAAATCCCGAACGCGGCACGCGCCGGTCATCTCGTGCCGTTCGCATGCGCGAGGCTCGCTCGCTGCACATGACTGCGTGTGGCGCGACTCGGGCTCCCCGTCACATCCGGCGTTGCGAGCCACTCGCGTGTAGCTGCATTGCGGGCGATGTGAGTCGCTGCCTGCGGCAGCGCGCGCGTGAGCGCTCGCGCAGCACGCGATGTGTGTTACATCCAGCGCGAGCAGTCGGCGAGGGAGGGTGAGTCATGCGACAGCGGTGGTATGGGCTCTTGTGGCTCGTTTGCAGCCTGTTCGCTTGCGGCCGCGAGCACGCAGAAACAGCACGCCCTGCAGCGCCGGACGGAGGTGGAGGCGAAGTGACGGCGCAAAACCGCGCATCCGGACCCCCCGCACCGGAGGCCGGCCAGTGGCTCGAGATCGAGCCCGGCGGCAGCACCTTGTGCTCGCGCGGCACGCCATATCATTTCTTCGTGCGCGGCGGTCGCAACGATCGCGTCATCGTGGATTTCGAGGGGGGCGGCGCTTGCTGGAACAAGCTCACGTGCTCGGCGAGCAGCAGTCTGTTCCGCGCGGAAGCGCGCGGCCTCGACGAGTTCAAGGGCCGCATCGACTCGGGAGAGTTCGGAGGCATCTACGACACCGATCCGAGCCGCGTCTTCGCCGACTGGACCATCGTCCACATCCCGTATTGCACGGGCGACATCCACTGGGGCGACGCTGCGGCGGACTACGGCGATGGTCTAACCATCCAACACCGCGGCTTCGTGAACGCCAAAGCCGCGCTCGACTGGCTGTATGCGCAGTACCCGAACCCGCAGAACATCTTCGTCGCGGGCTGCAGCGCGGGTGCGTACGGCGCAGCGCTGCACAGCGCCTACATCGCGCGGCACTACGCGCGCGCCAAGGTGGCGATGCTCGCCGATTCGGGCGCAGGCATCATCACGGACAGCTTCTTGAAAGACAGTCTGCCCAACTGGGGCGCGCAGGCGTCGCTGCCACCATTCATCGACGCGCTGGCGAAAACCTCGCTCGAAGATTTGCACCTGACCGATTTGTACAAGGCGATCAGCTCAGCGTTCCCCGGCCAGCGCTTCGCCCAGACCGCCACGCAGTTCGATGATGATCAGATCTTCTACTACACGACGATGGGCGGAAACCCCGCGGATTGGCCCGGGCTGTATCGCCAGAGCCTCGAGCGCGTGGAGCAGAGCTCGTCGAACGTGCGCTCGTACGTCCCGCCTGGCTCCATGCACTGCGTCCTGCCCTATCCGTTCTTCTACACGCGTGAGGTCGGCGGTGTGAGCCTTGCGGCCTGGACCGAGCAGCTCGTGTTAGGCACTTCAATCCCGGACTCCGTCGCCTGCGAAGGCGAGAGCTGCTGCCAGGACCCCGTGTGCGATGCCTGCAAGGGCAACACGCAGAACCCCTGCAAGTTCTGCAACAGCTGGCCGCCCGAGTGGAGCGAGTGCAAGCGCAACTGAGCTGCACCATACATTGACCGCTGCGGAGAGCTGCGCGACGCTACGTGAGCGAGCTGTTCAGAGCGGTCAGCTCCGCGGAGGTGCATGCGGGTCGCCAGGTTGCCGGACAATGAGGTCAAGCGGCTCGAAGCGCTGCGCTCCTACACCGTGCTGGATGGCCCCAAGGAAGCCGCGATCGATGCGCTCGTGCGCGTCGCAGCCCGCGTGTGCGACGTGCCGATCGCCGTGGTCACCCTGATCGACTCGGCCCGGCAGTGCTTTCTGTCCATCATCGGTCTCGACGTGGAGGAGACCCCGCGCGAGGTGGCGTTTTGTACCCACGCCATCTTGCAGCCGAGCGACATCCTCGAGGTGGCCGACACGTTGCTCGACGAGCGCTTCAGTGAAAACCCGCTCGTCACGGGCGAGCCACGCATCCGCTTCTACGCCGGGGCGCCGCTGGTCGACGCGGAAGGCTACGCCCTCGGCACGTTGTGCGTGATCGATCGCCAACCGCGTCAGCTGACCTCCGCACAGCGCGAGGTGCTGCGCGAGCTGTCGGGCGCGGTGATGAAGCTGATCGAAGCGCGGCGCACGGAGACGGTGCATCGCGAGACCGAGCGGCAGAATGCGCTCTTGCGCATCGCAGAAGAGATGGCCGACCTCGGACACTTCCGCATCGACGTGGGCGGCGACAACCCCGCGCAGCCCAGCCACGCGCTCTGGTCCCAGCTCGTGCTGCGCGTGCTGGGCTGGCATCACCGCACGCCGCTGCGTATCGCGGACTTCTTGAGCGTGCTGCACCCGAGCGACAGGCCGCGCGTGGCCGACGCGTTTCAGGCTGCGCTGCAGCGCGGCGTGGCGTTCGACGTGGAGGCGCGCGTGCTGTGCGCGGAGCGCGAGCTGCGCTACGTGCACCTCAAGGCGCGCTGCGAGCTCGAAGCGGAGGTCGGGAGCCGCGGAGCCTGCGGAGCGGGTCCCGCGACCGCCACTGTGATCAAGCACCCGCACGACAACCGCGTGCGCGCGGTGTTCGGCATGCTGCAGGACATCACGGAGCGCACGCTGCTGCGCGAGCGCGCGCTGCACCGGAGCCGCCTGCTCGCGACCGGCACCCTGGCAGCGGGCGTGGGTCACGAGATCAACAATCCTTTGACCTACGTCGTGGGCAACATCAATCTCGCGCGCGAGCGCGTGCAGCGCGCCTCGCTGCCCGCCCACAGCGTGCAAGACATCCTGACCATGCTGCAAGACGCGAGCGAAGGCGCTTCCCGCATCCGCGACATCGTGCGCGGGCTCAAGACCTTCGCGCGCAACGAGGAAGCGCTGTGCCCCACCGACGTGCACAGCGCGCTGAACACCGCGCTCGCGATGGCCATGCACGAGCTGCGACATCGCGCGACCGTGCACAACCACTGGGATCGCGTCCCGCCCGTGCTCGCGAACGAGGCGCGCCTGTCGCAGATCTTCGTCAACCTGCTGGTGAACGCGGCGCAGTCGTTCAGCGGCAGCGATCTGACAGTCAACGAGGTGCGCATCCGCGTCCACGTGGATCCCGCGCAGAGCGACCGTGTGCTGATCGAGATCGGCGACAACGGCCCGGGCATCCCGGCGGAGCTGCAGCCGCGCATCTTCGAGCCGTTCTTCACCACGAAGCCGCTCGGCGAAGGCACTGGCCTCGGGCTGTCGATCTCGCATTCACTCGTGACCTCGCTGCACGGGGACATCAGCTACACCTCGGAGCCCGGGCGTGGCACCACGTTCCGCGTCAGCTTGCCGATCGCGGAGCAGCCTGCCGCCGTCAGCGACGCCCCACCCCGGCACACCCCCGTGCCGCCGGCACCGCGTGCGAACGTGCTCGTCATCGACGATGAGCCAGCGATCGCGCGCTCGCTGCAGCTGGTTCTCGGCGAGCAGCACTCGGTCACCGTGTTCACCGATCCGCGCGCCGCGATCGCGCTGCTCGAACAGGAGCCGGAGCGCTTCGACGTGATCTTCTGCGACCTGATGATGCCGTTCATGACCGGCATGGAGCTGTATCGCCACTGCGTCGCGCGCTGGCCCGCGCTCGATGAGCGCTTCGTGTTCATGACCGGCGCCGCTGTGGACCGCGTGGTCGAGAGCTTCTTACGCTCGGTGCCACACCCCACCCTCGAGAAGCCGTTCTCGTTCGAGCCGCTCAGCAAGCTCGTGGAACAGCGCCTGCGCGCAGCTCGGCGCGGAGCGCGCGCGTGAGTGAACGCCAGCTGCTCTCCGAGCTGCCCGCGCAGCTGCTCGCGCACGGCGTGCTGTCTATCGCGGCGCTGGCCCGAAGGCTGAACCGCTTGACGGACCAGACGATCAACGGGCTCGAGGGTCTGCTCGCGCACGGCCTACGCAGCGACGAACGCGAGGCGCTCACGTTGGCGCTCAACCGGCGCAACGGTCACGGTCTC
>Ga0190269_10000819_pt1 | contig 15541 bp, 18 predicted proteins | sample Popmic249IS_FD_133749 | JGI IMG/M metagenome (GOLD analysis project Ga0190269, IMG submission 133749) | Populus adjacent soil microbial communities from riparian zone of Blue River, Arizona, USA - 249 IS | ecosystem: Environmental > Terrestrial > Soil > Riparian zone | place: USA: Arizona...
GCACCGCGGCGACGCCTGGAACCCTGAGCGTCGGCAGGATCGGGATTCGCCCGCCCTTACCCGGACCGGCGAAGTCGGGCACCCAGGCGAGGATCCAGGCCACCAGCACGACGGCGATCACCGACATCAGAGTGAACGTCACCCGCCACCCCACCGCGTCGCCGAGGAACGTTCCGGCGGGAATTCCCAGCGCGAGCGCCAGCGGAATGCCCGCCATGACGATCGCGATCGCCTTCCCTCGAACCTCGAGGGCCGCGATTCTGCCGGCATAGCCGGCCAGGAGCGCCCAGACGACTCCGGCAGCGACGCCAGCGGCGAACCTCGCGACGAGGGTCAGCGAGTACAGGGACGACGCCGCGGTGACGCCGTTGGCGACGGCGAATCCCAGGACGCCGGCGAGCAGCAGTCGCTTGCGACGCCAGGCGGCCGTGGCCGCCGAGAGCGGGATGACGGACAGGGCGGTGCCCACGGCGTAGACGGTGACCAGTTGCCCGGTGGCCGACTCGCTCACGTGCAGGTCAGCGCTCATCCCCGGCAGGACGCCGGCGGGCAGTGCCTCGGTGAGGACAGTAATGAAGGCGGCGGTGGTGAGCGCGAGTAGCGCCCTCAGGCCCAGCCCGTTGCGCGCGGACTCTCTGCCGGCTGTACGCAGCCGCGGTATGCGATTGTCCATGCGGCTATGCTCAAACCTTCACATTAATGTGAAGGTCAAGCGAGTCGCCGGAGGGCTCGATGCGAATCGGCGAGTTGTCGGAGCTAACCGGAGCGTCGCGACGGTTGCTGCGGTACTACGAAGAGCAAGGGCTGATCGTTTCGGCCCGCTGCGCCAACGGCTACCGGGATTACGATTCCTCGATGGTCGATCGAGTGCTTCAGGTGCGCGGCTTGCTCGATGCCGGCCTACCCACCCGGATCATCCGGCAGATTCTGCCGTGCCTGGACAAGCCGCGCGTCATTCATTTCTCTGACGCCACTCCAGAGATGCTCGCCACCCTGGAGCGCGAGCGCGATCGAATGACCGAACGCATTCGGTTCCTGGAACGCAACCGGAACGCGATCAACGAGTACCTCCTGGAAGTGAGCAAGAACCGCGCGTCCCCGCAAGTGCCGGGCGACCACGCGAGGGGAGCGACGGCCTGACGGGGGCGGGGATGAGCGCCAGGTCACGACCCTGGCGACCCGGCGGCTGCTACTGGCCGGATGACCGCCCTTTCGTCCATTACTTTCTTCTAGGTACCTACCATCACGCCGCTGGTAGCTTCCGTCGGGCCGCAAAACTCGACGTGATCCGGCGCGAATACCCGATGCTGATAGCCCCGATCGAGCCCGTGGTGCTCCTACCGCAGCGCGGTCAGTAGCTCGTCGGTGGAGACCACCGCGTCGGCGTAGAGCGGGCCGGTGAGTTCGGTCGCGGCCCGCTGCAGGTCCATGGTGAAGGCGGCGGTCGCGTCCTTGACCAGCGTCACCGAGTAGCCCAGTTCCATCGCGTACCGGCCCGTGCCCTCGACGCAGCCGGGCGCGGTCAGGCCGGCCAGGATGATCCGGTCGACGCCGTGCTGACGGAGTTGCTGGTCGAGATCGGTGTACGCGAACCCGCTCATGCCCCAGTGCTCCGTGCTGACGACGTCGCCGTCCCGGGGGCCGAACTCGGGATGCCACTCGCCACCTGGTGTGCCCATCGCGAAGAGCCGGCCCTGGCGCAGCGCGGCGTGCGGGCGCCCGGCCCTCGTCCAGCCGTCGAGGTCGCCGGTGCGCCACCGCCGGTGCGGAGCGACGAACACCCGGATACCGGCTGCGCGGACGCCGGCCAGCAGGTCGCGCAGGTGCTGGCGCAAGCCGATCGCGTCGGCGACGTCCTTGAGGCGCGGCCACACCGCCCCGTCCTCGGCGAGGAAGTCGTTGTACGGATCGACCAGGACCAGACCGGTGCTGTCGGAGAGGTACTGCAATTCGCTCATGCGTCTGAGCCTGTCCCGTACCAGGGCTCTCTCCCAGTGGCACGAATGTCCATGATCGAGGGTTCCGTGCCACGATTGGGCCGTGGCTTTCCGACGTGTGGCGGCGTACCTGCCGACGGGAGCGGCGGCTCTGGGCCTCGGCATGGCGAGCGCGGTGTTCCGGCCCCGTGCCGGCGGCGCGCAGTTCGACTTCGCCGTCTGCGCCGAGCGACGCGGACCGGTGACCACCGACCTCGGTGCGCCGGTGATCGCCGAGCACGACCTCACCGTGCTGACGCGAGCCGACCTGGTGCTGGTGCTACCCGGAGCGGACCAGATCGCGGCACCCACGCCGAATCTGCTCGCCGCTCTGCGCCGCGCCCACGCTCGGGGGGCGATCGTCGCCGCGCACTGCCTGGGCGTCTTTCCACTGGCGGCGACCGACCTCCTGGACGGTTACGAGGTCACCACGCACTGGCAGTACGCGAGCGAACTCGCCGCCCGGCATCCGAAGCTCACGGTCCGGTCGGAGCACCTCTACCTCGACCAGGGCAGGCTCGTCACCGGTGCCGGCGCCGCAGCCGGCCTGGACATGTACCTGCACTTGGTGCGCCGCGAGCACGGCGCCGCGCTCGCCAACGCGATCGCACGCCTGCTGGTGGTTCCGCCGCATCGCGACGGCGGCCAGCGACAGTACGTCGACGCTCCGGTGCCCGCCGGAGAGGACGCGGAACGGCTCGCCGACGTCATCGGCTGGGCGCGGGAGCATCTCCACGACAAGCTCACGATCGAGATGCTCGCGGCCCGGGCTCTGATGAGTCGTCGGTCCTTCATCCGGCATTTCAAGGCCGCCACCGGCGCGACCCCGCACGCGTGGCTCCGCACCCAACGGCTCAACCTGGCCGAGGAACTTCTCGAGGTGACCGGCCTGACCATGGAGCAGATCGCCGACCGGACCGGCTACCGCAGCGCAGCAGCTCTGCGCGAACAGTTCACTCAGCGCCGCGGGGTCCCACCACGCGACTACCGACGCGCGTTCGCCCGCACCTGAGCCCACTGCGGCCGCACCGATCGCGGTGGCGCGAGATCAGAGCGACGTCACCCCTGAGGACTACGACCCCTGCTCCGGATTACTCCGCAGGGTGACGACCGCGAACCGGTTGATTCCTAGCGTTGCGGCTATGAGAAACCGCCTTCTGGCCCTCGGCCTCGCTGTACTCGCGGCAGTGGCGATCGCTCCGCCTGCGACCGCCGCGCCCGCAGCAAAAACCGCCCTCGGGACGCTTCCGGCCCCCACCGGTCGCTCCCAGGTCGGCACCGCCTCGTTACGCCTGGTGGACGAGGCTCGGGAGGATCCATGGGTCCCCGGCCGGAAGCGCGAACTGATGGTCAGCGCGTGGTACCCGACGCGGGACGCCGGCCGCATCCCGGTGGCCCCGCAGATGCAGCCTGCCGCCGCGGCCCACTTCGACACGTTCGCCGGCCCGGAGAACTACGGGGTTCCGTCGGGAACCGCCGACTGGGCCAGCGTCCGGACGTCGGGGCACCTCGATGCAGCGGTCGCCCGGTCGGGGCGCCTGCCGGTGATTCTGTTCTCGCCCGGCGCTGTCGACCCCCGGACGTTCGGTACCACCGACGTGGAAGATCTCGCCAGCCGCGGCTACCTCGTCATCACGATCGACCACACTTACGAGGCGTCCGAGGTGGCGTTCCCTGGTGGCCGACTGGAGACGAGCCGGCTGCGGGAGATCCTCGCCCAGACCACTGACATCACCGCCCTGTTGACCAAGATCGTTGCCGTTCGGGTCGCCGACACCCGCTTCGTCCTGGATGCCCTGGGGCAACTCGCCCACGGCCACAACCCCGATGCCGACGACCGACGTCTTCCTTCCGGCCTGATCGGCGCGCCCGATCTCGCCCGCGTCGGTATGTACGGGCACTCCGGTGGCGGCTTCACCGCGCTGCAGACCATGCACGATGACGGACGGATCAAGGCAGCCGCCAACCTCGACGGCCAGCTCTCCTACGGTCCGGAAGACGACGGCACCGCGCTGAGCACCGTCGCCTCCGACGGATTGAACCGGCCGTTCCTCCTGATCGGCAGCGCCCCGGGGGGCGACCACACGAAGCGTCCGTCCTGGCGTGCGCTGTGGAACAACTCCCACGGCCTTCGCATCGACCGCACGCTGCCCGGCTCAGGGCACGGCTCCCTCACCGACGCCGAGGCGCTGCTGCCGCGGCTGGCGGCACAGGGAGCACTCCCGGCCGACGTGGTGACCAAACACATCGGAGCTGCGGACCCGGCCACCACGATCGCGACCCAACGAGCCTGGCTGGCGTCGTTCTTCGATCAGACCCTGCGCAGCCGCTGAGTCAGCCTCTGCTTCTGGCATCGCGCGCTGACGCGTTCGCATCGTGGACGGGCGGTCCGGCTTCGGCCGGGCCGCCTTCTCATTCGCTCGAGTCTCGAACGACTGCGGAGTGCAGGCTGGTACCCGCCACCGAGCGGCGTTGAGCGGGTGAACCGGCCCCATCGGCGTCGGATAGCGGCGCTCACCGTCGAGCAGCGCGTCCCGAGCGCTGCGACCGGCCGGGCGCGCGAGATCGGACTGCCAGGTCACTCGGTCACTGCCGACCCGGCGCCGATGTCCGGAGCCTGTGAATGCTGATCGGCCCCGCGCCGATCAGCGCGGTATCGCCCAGCTCGGTGTCCAGTTCCCGATCATCGAGTCGTGACTTTCCACCGCGGTAGTCAGGTAGCTGCCGAGAGTCGCCAGCGCCGGGTGGTGGTTGTCGCGGTGCCAGAGGAGCGAGTGCGGATAGACAGGTGTCGGGTCAGTGACCGGGATGCGACGCAGGCCGTGGCCGGCAGGCCAGACCAGGCGGGTCTGCTCGCCGATGAAAGTGGCTAGAGCCGGGGTGTCGGCGACGGTGTCGAGGAGCGCGTCGGAGCCGAAGTTAGGGCCAGTCGATTCGATGGTGAGGCTGAACTCGGCGGCGAGGTCGTCGTAGTAGGCGGACCACTCGGTGCCGGGGACGATGCCGGGCATCCAGATCCGGTGCCCGGCGAGCTGGGCGATGGTGACCGACCGGGCCGACGCGAGGGCATGGGCCGGTCCGGTGAGGAGTTGGAGCGGCTCGTCGAGCACTCGGACGAACTCGAGCTCCGCGGGCAGTGGCCGACCGGGCGCGGCGACGGCGCGGAACGACGCGTCGATCTCACCGGACCGAAGGGCGAGGACGGCCGTCTCGACGTCGAAAAGCGTGACTACGTCGAGTTCGATACCGGGGTGGGCGCTGTGGAAGCCGCGCATCAGGCCCGACGGCGCGACGCGGGAGGCGATCACGTCGATGCGCAGGGGACGGCGGCCGGCCCGCACGGAATTGACGGCCCGCTCGGCGACGCGGAGCAGCTCACGGGCATGGGGCAGGAACGCCTGTCCGTCGATGGTGAGTTCCGCGCCGCGCGGTACCCGGCTGAACAGCCGCACCCCGAGAATCCGCTCCAGCACCGCGATGCGCTTGGAGACGGCCTGCTGGGTGACTGCCAGCTCCGCGGCGGCCTCCTGGAACTGACCCGCATCAGCCGCAGCGACGAAGGTCCGGACGGCGTCGAGGTCCATGCGAACACCCTACTGACACAACCAACAGTTGTTCAATTTCGCCTTGGCGGTTGTTTGATCGCGCATGATGCCCTTCGCTTTGATGCTTCCGGTCACAGTCCAGTTGTGTAAGCGGGGAATGTCAGCATGAAAAGCGGCAGGCGATTGGGGCAGGACTTCGGGTGGCTCTGGGGCGCTTACGCGACCAGCGGGCTCGGCACGTGGCTCGCGTTCGGAGCGTTCCCACTGATCGCCATCCAGGTGCTGCACGCCGGACCGGTCGAGGTCGCCGCGCTAGCCGCCGTCGGCTCCGCGGTAGGTGCGGCGGTCGCGATTCCGCTCGGCCCGTGGGTGGAGTTCCGCCGCAAACGGCCGGTGCTGATCACGATGGACCTGGTCCGGTTCGCGGCGCTGCTGAGCGTCCCCGCCGCATTCGCGCTCGGCGTGCTCACCTTCCTCCAACTCCTGCTGGTCTCCATCGTCGCCGCGGCGGCCGACATAACCTTTCGTGCGGCCTCCGGCGCGTATCTGAAGACGCTGCTGCCGGCGGAGGACCTGCTCGTCGCCAACGCCCGGTTCGAGTCCACGGCTTGGACCACCACGATCATCGGGCCGCCGCTGGGCGGCGCGGCGATCGGGATCCTCGGCCCGGTGGCGACAGTGGTGGCCGACGCGGTCAGCTACTTACTCTCCGCACTGAGTATCGGCAAGACGAGCCGACACGAGCCACCGTCCGAGCGCCGGAAGACCACGCGAATGCGGGCCGGCGACCTGCTCGACGGCTGGCGCTACATCCTCGCCGACGCCTCGCTGCGTCCGCTGTTCTTCAACACCACCCTGTTCAACGCCCTGGTCATGGCCGCCGTCCCGCTGCTGGCGGTCCTCATGCTCGGCCGCCTCGGGTTCGCACCCTGGCAGTACGGCCTCGCCTTCGCCACACCCGCGATCGGCGGCCTGCTCGGTTCGCGGCTTGCCCGGCCGCTCGTCACCCGATTCGGACAACACCGGGTCCTGATCGTCGCGGGAACGGTTCGCGCGGTCTGGCCCGTCGGTCTCGCCTTCGTGGCAGCCGGGACCGGCGGGCTACTGCTGGTGATCGGCATCGAGTTCGGGCTCATCCTCTGCTGCGGGGTCTTCAACCCCGTCTACGCCACCTACCGCCTCCAGCAGACCGCGACCGACCGCGTCACCCGCACACTCTCCGCCTGGTCAGTGACGAACAACGCCACGACCGCGCTCCTGACCGGCCTCTGGGGCGTACTGGGAAGCCTGATCGGACTCCGCACCGCCATCGGCCTGGCCGGCGTGCTCCTGCTGGCCACCCCACTGCTGCTCCCACGGCGCGACCACGCATCGCTACCCGAGCCAGAACCCGTCCGCGCCACTGATTCCCACTAGGCCGACCAGACGCCATCCGGCAAGGAGACCCCGCATGAGCACCACCCCGCCCTTGATCCCCCTCCACACCGCTCTCGTCGTCCTGGATTGCCAGCCCGCGATCCTGGCCGCACTTCCCGACGGCGAAGAACGAGAAGGCCTGCTCGGTCGCCTGGAACGAGCCATCGCCGACGTCCGCGCCAACGGCGGCACCATCGTCTACGTCCGCCTCGGCTTCACCGAAGCCGACTGGGACGCGATCCCAGCCGCCAACAAGGCGTTTCTCCCGATGGCCCAGCACCGCGTCCTGCACGACGGGGACCCCGCCACCGCCGTCCACGAACGCCTGGCACCTCAGGCAGGGGACATCACGATTCGCAAGACCCGTCACGGTGGACTCGCCACGACGGACCTCGCCGATCGGCTGCTCGAGCGCGGCATCACCGCTCTGGTCGTCGCTGGTGTCAGTACCAGCGGCAGCGTCCTGCCTACCGTCCTCGATGCAGCCGATCGCGACTACCAGCTCTACGTCCTGTCCGATGCTGTCGCCGACCCGGACGCCGAGGCTCACAACATCCTGATCCACCGAGTCTTTCCGGCGCGAGCCCACGTCATCGACACAGTCGAACTGCGCACCCTGCTCCAGGCTGGTTGAAGGCCCTCAACATTTCGCCCCCGACCGCGCCGAATTTAGCCAGCCGGCCTACTCGCTTCCCTAGGCTGCGGGCAGCTTCCACGTCTTCACTTCGCCGAAGTGCCCACCGGTGACGAGAGTCGTCCCGTCCGGGCTGAACGCCACGACGACGACGCCCGCCGACTGCTCGCGCAGCACGCCGCGGACGGGGGTGCCGTCCGCGGCGTTCCACAGCCCTCCGGTCCGGCTACCGCCCGAGGCGACGTAGCGGCCGTCGGGGCTGATCCGGAGGCTCGCCGGGTCGGGCGTGCCGATCGTGATCGGGGCGGTGCGCAAGGCCCCGGTAGCCGCGTTCCAGAACCGGACGACCCCGGCACCGTCGGTGGTGCGGATCGTCGCGCCGTCCCGGCTGAAGGTCACGGTCCGGACCCCGTCCCGGTGACCGGCGAGCGGCGCACCGCGCGACTTGCCGGTAGTGGCGTCCCAGAGCCGGACCGTGTCGTCGAAGCTCGCGGTGGCGAGCAGACGACCGTCAGGGCTGTAGGCCAAGTCGAAGATCAGGTGGTCGTGCGCTGCCAGCGGCGCACCGACGGGCTCCCTGGTCCGGACGTCCCACCGACGCAGCGTGCCGTCACCCTCCGCGGCGGCGATCGTCCTCCCGTCCGGGCTGAACGCCAGGTCCAACGCCGGCACGTCCGGGATCGGTCGGCCGACAGGCTTCCCGGTGGAGGAGTCCCAGAACCGGACCGCGCCGTCGTCACCCTGGGAGGCGAGTAGGCGACCGTCCGGGCTGTAGGTCAGCGCGGACGGGCAGTCCTGGGTGAAGAGAGGATCACCGCGGCGCGCGCCGGTCGCGGGGTCCCTGCGCCGCGCGGTGTTCCCGGCAACGCTGACCAGCGCAGCGCCGTCCGGGCTGAACAGCACGTGGTCGACAGCCTCGTCCACGTCGTCGTCGGCGCAAAAATCTCCCTCGTCGTCGTAGTCCGACGATGCCGCCGGAGCGCTCCGGACGTAACCGGCCCCGAGAACCCCGGCGCACACGACGACGAGCAGCGCCGCGAGCCCTCCGATCAGCCACTTCCGCATGATCGACGATCGTGACGGCGGACGGGTCTGATCAGGAGTGTCGTGTCGCACCCACGACGCGAACGGACCGTTCCGCCTAGGAGGTCCGCCCAGACCGGGACGTGGCCCCGTACGGCGACTCCGACGAGACAACACTCGCCGCCACCCCGGCCCTCCGCGCAAGGGCGTCACTGGGTCGTGCAGGCTGAACGGCAAGGATTCGTCCTGAACGCGCGGGCTATCCGAGCAGACCACGGACAGCCCGCGGCGGCGGTCAACGGGTGTGGCAGCCCAACCCGTCCTCGGCCCCGGGAGGCAGGGTTCCGGCGACCACCTGGTCGGTCACCATCCAGAACAACGCCGGATAGTCACCTTCGGCCACCATGTCCAGCAGCAACTTCCAGTGGTGACTGCCGCGCAACGCCTCCGCGGCACGCGTCACCGCGGCCTGATCGCCGGCCTTCGTCGCGCGCTTCCACTCGGCGATCCACCCGCAGCCCACCCGGCCCGCCACCGCGGCGCTGAAGTGATAGGGCTCGTTGGTGCCGACGTTCTGGAGTTCGGCACGGTCGAAGCCCGGCGGGAGCGGCACGCCGACCAGCACCTGGTTCAGGCGTTCCTCGATCCGGTCCGGCGTCACCATCTCGGGCGGTAGCGCCGCCAGCCACGTCGCGACGTCGACGCGCTTCACGAGCGCGAGCACCCTCTTGACCTCGCCGTGCGTCATGTAGCCCAAGCGCATGTCGACGAACGAGGCGCCGCGGGGCTGGAACATGACTCCCCAGCTCTGATCGCCGTAAGAGAACAGCTCACCAGTCTGGCCGTCCATCATCACCTTCTCCGGCTTCTGCTGGATCAACCAGGTGTCGCCGAAGCGACGCCCTTGGTAGTACTGCGCCGCGTACCAGTTCATCTCCAAATGACGCTTGCCGTTGGCCCACCGGATCGAGCCGTTCTCGTCGCCGAATCCCCAGAGGCCGTCCACGCTCCATCCCGGCTCGTCGATCAACAGGCGTGGGTTCTGCTCGGCTGCCTTCAGCGCCAGCGCGGAGTAGGGCACGGCAGTGGTCTCACTGGTCACCGGGTGGTTGCCGGGCGGAGCAGGGTTTGGCACCGAGAGAGCGAAGACACCGATCAGGGCCGCCGCCGCAATACCTGCACCCGCCAGCGGCCAGCCAAGGCGACGGCTGCGACGTGGCGCCGGCTCCACGGTCGCGCTGAGAATGCGGGTGCGGAGCCGGGTTCGGACCTCCGGGGTGAATTCACGCTCGGGCGGCAGGTACGTGGGCTGCGGTGTCATGTCCTGTCCTCTCCAGCACCGGGCGGCACCGTTTCCCTTTGGGGGCCGAGCATTCGGGCGAGTCGGCTGGTGGCCCGGCTGACCCGCGATCGGACGCTGGCCTCGGCGATGCCCAGGACCGCCGCCGCGTCGGCGTAGGAAACACCCGACCAGACGCAGAGCACGAGGGCCTCCCGCTCGGCGGCGGAAAGCTGCCTCGTCGCTTCGAGCACCACCGCCATCCGACGCTCGTCGTCGAGCTTCTCCGCGACGGCGTCGGCATGATCGGGGATATCAGGGGGTGGGCCGGCGCGGGCGATCAGCGCCTTCCGACGACGTAACGAGCGGTGTTCGTCGTAGACGCGGTGGGTCGCCACGGTCAGCAGCCACGGCAACGCGGAGTCCCGCACCAGCGTGAGGTCGGCGCGACGGCGCCACGCCGCCAGGAACACCGCCGAAGTCACGTCCTCGGCTTGAGACCAGTTGCCGGTCAGCCGGAAGCAGTGGTTGTAGACGGCCTGGCCGTGCCGGTCGAACAGCTCACCGAAGGCGCACCGATCGCCAGCGGCCGCGTCGGACCAGAGCTGGCGATCGCTGGTGGATCTGAACTCGTCATGGTTACCTGTCGCCGGCACCGACCCCCGCGTTGCGTCCAGCCGGCATCTCAGCCATCCGGCGTTCGGATGGCACTGGTGGTGCTTTCGAGACCGGAGTCGGTCGGTGACGCTGTGGGGCTCGGCAGGTGGGCTGTTTGCGACCGGATCGTCGCGGCTGGTTAGCCGGGCGCGTGCGACGGCTCCGGCGGACCTCCGAGGCCAGTTGCGATCGCATGTCGCCGATCGGCGCGGCCTGCGCTACGGCGTCGGCGGCAACGCGGCGACCTCGGTGGAGAGCCGCGCGGACACCTCGTACACCGTGGCGGCGAGCCCGTGCAATGTCGTGGTGACGCGGAGGTCGACCTCCGCATCCGGGCCGTCGGTGAAGGCCCCGAAGCTATCAAGCGCGTCGGCCAGCCGCTCGGCTGCGGCCGCCAGCGCCTCCAGCTGCAGCCGGGCGCCGATGCCGTACGCGTGGTCGAGGTGCACCATGCTCAGTATGTATTCGCTGGTCACCCACTCTGCGGCCTGCATCCGTTCGAACGGGCGGAGCCGGGGCAGCCAGGCACGCAGGAAGCGCGAGGCATCCTCCGCGTAGTTCACCCTGAAGTCCCAGTCGAGTTGCTGCTCGACCGCCGAGACAGACATCGTGCCGGCGAGGTCGAGAGCCTCCTGCAGGGCCGGATCACCGGCGGCCACGAGGGCGCGCAGGTCGGTCACCTGGGTACCACCCGTCCAGTCGACATCTGCCCGGTGCCCTTCGGGGCAAATCACCTCAATGGCACGGACGGCGTGCCGCCAGACGGCCTTCACCACCAAGAAACTCACATCGATCCCTTGAGCGGCCCCGTAGCCATCGGCATCACCAAGGCAGCGTACTTTCGGCCGGAAGACAGCTGACGATCCTGGACGGCACACCCAACCCGCTCCGGTCCCGCTGCCGAACCCACCGGCGCCTGCACGATCGGCAGATCGATGCCCAACCGGTCGCGCAGTGCGGTGCGTATACACCTCACGAAGCCACCCGGTCGCTTCGGAAATCGAATCAACACCCGGGGCGGTATCGTATCGATAATCGAAGCATCAAGAGGGTGACGCACGGCGATGACAGCACCCAGGCCAGGCCGACCGGTACGCGGATCGAATACCGGACGACCCCTCATGGCCGCCCTTGACCTCTTCGGCCGCCGCTGGAACCTGCGCATCATCTGGGAACTGCAGCACGGGCCGGTCGGGTTCCGCGCGTTGCAGCAGCGCTGCGACAACATGTCCTCCAGCGTCCTGCGGCAACGATTGACCGAACTCCTTGACGCCCATCTCGTCACCCAGCTGCCGGACACGACCTACACGCTGACCGACCTGGGCCAGGGCGCCTACCGGGCGCTGCGCCCACTCGTCCGCTGGTCCGACGCGTGGGCCTCGACCCTGGGCGAGGATGGCGAAAGCTGAACCCTGAGGTGCCTCTGGCGCTTCGTAAACCGAATCGCTACCGTGCTTCTGAATCCGAATCACCTGGAGGGGGTCATGGCACGCATACCAGCGCTCGAACCGCCGTTCACGCCGGACGTGGAGGCCCAACTCGCCACGATGATGCCCGCCGGGATGCCTCCTATCGGCCTGTTCCGCACGTTCGCCAAGAACTTGCCGATGACCGTCGCGATGAGCAACTGGGGCAGGTACGAACTCGGCCGCGACCTGACCCTGGCACTGCGCGAGCGGGAAATCGTCATCCTGCGCACCTGCGCACGGTGCAACTGCGAATACGAGTGGGGCGTCCACCTGCTGGTCTTCGCTGACCGCGCCGAGCTCACGCCGGCGCAGGTCGCGTCGCTCACCCGCGGCTCGCCGGACGATCCTTGCTGGACGGACGACCGCGAAGCCGTACTGATCCGGATGGTGGACGCGCTGCACGACTCGTGCGACGTCGACGACGATCTGTGGCGATTCGCGCAGGAGTTGTTCGACGAGCGGCAACTGCTCGACGTGTCGCTCCTGTGCGGGTGGTACCACGCGATCTGCTTCGCCGCCCGCACCGCTCGCGTTGATCTCGAGCCCGGCGCTCCCCGCTTCGCCGACGTCGGGTCCGCTTGATGGCCGGCCCACCAATAGCGGTGGTGAACGCCTGCACCGGCGATGGGGAGGGCGGAAGCCGACCGCGGTCGTGATCGACGACGCCACGCTCACCGACGATGACCGGCACGCCATCACTCGTCATCGCAGCCCTCGGCCTGGCACGAGCGGACATCGCCGCCGACGTACGGGCCGCTTCGCCCGGCACGCCACGACTCCTCGTCCCCGTCCGAGATCACCGGACGCTGCTGTCCCAAGAACGAGACGTCGAGCGCCATGAGCTTCACCTACGTCGCCCCCAGCGTCGGGCACTCCCCGGGCAGCGCCATCGGCGGCCTGATCCTCGGCGCGGGCACCGTCCCCGGCCACCTCGTCCCCGACGACACCGCCGCGGCATTGGTCGGCATCGGCGCCATATCGATCACGACGCCGACAAGCCTCGCTCTCGCCCGCCGACGCTCATCCAAGACCAACCCGTAAATCCATTACTCATCGAACACTGGAGGTTTCCATGCCCAAGGGCTACTGGGTCAGCGTCTACCGCACCATTTCAGACCCTGAGAAGCTGGCTGCTTACAACAAGCTGGCCCGTGCGGCCGTCCAGGCCGGGGGCGGTCGGACCCTCGTCCGTAGCGGTCGGGTCGCCGCATACGACGCCGGAATCGCCGAGCGTACCGTCCTAGTCGAGTTCGACAGCTTCGAGCAGGCCGTCGCGGCACGCGAGAGTGCGGCCTACCAGGACGCTGTGGTCGCCCTCTCCGACGGCGTCGAGCGTGACTTCCGCATCGTCGAAGGCATCGACTGACCGAGGCCCAGTCGAATCTTCACTGAAGCTCAACTTGACGGCCGCTGACGAGGTCAGCGCAAGCAAGCCGGCCACCTCGGCGATTGCCTTCCGCCGAGGTTGGAAATAGCGCCATATGTTCTCCGGTTCGTTGTGCCGTGACCTGGCCATAGGAATCGGCAGGCTGGCTCGGGCCTCGCGGAGATGAGTGAGCCGGAGTGACGCCATTCGTGTAGGGCACCGCCCGCGCCCTGCACGCCGACGAGTGCCGCCGATTGCCCCTCCGCCGGTCAGGTGACCGAAGCCGTGGCGAAAGGAAGCTGAGACTTATCACCGGCAGATGAGTATGTTCCACGGTTTTTTGCACGTCCCGTGACAGCCTTTGGCGCGGATGTTGGCCTGTCGATTTTCAATGTGGCCGGATCGCTTCGGTTGCGGGCTACCAGAACCCGCGTTGAACAGCCATTTCCTCCCCAGACTCGGCGGGTGAATACCGTGCCGGACTGCGGCGGCGGGCTCGGAAGGGTGACTGTGCGGAGTCGGTACAACCACGTGGATCTGTGGCCGCCGCTGATACCGAGCAGGTTCCTGCGGTCGGAACCTGAGGAGGATCGCCGCGACTGGTTCGCCAAGCGGTCCTCTGGGGTGTGCGAGCTCTACAGCTACCTGCTGCGCAAGGCGACTGCGGTGCCGGCGCACACCGGGTGGATCAGAATCGGCGCGTACGACCCCGCGGACCCTCCGGCCGTCAGGATGCCCGGCGACGACGTGCATGGCTACTTCATGGAAGAACCGCCGCCTCGGGAAGGCGGGGACGGGTTCGCCAAGCCGCTGGATCCAAAGATCTTGACGCTCCGGCCCGAACAGCGTCCGGAAGCCTATCTGCGTTGGCTGCAGCCAGGCTTGGTGCGTCTCGCGCAGATGCGCGGGGTGTCACCGGCCGGTTTCGAGGAGACGTTCACCGCCTGCCTGGCCGAGGGCAGCCTGCTGCGTTGGGAAGGACCTGGCCGCAGTAGCCGGGACCGGCGCTTGCGCGCGACGCCGCTCTTTTGGTTCGACGCGGAGGGCGACGCGTGGGTCCGCGTGGTGGTCCGCGACCGCACGGGAGCGGTGGTGGCCGAAGGGGGCCCGTGGGATGCGACGCCGACGCTGCGGGAGTGGCGTTTCGCCGCCAAGACGCTGCGCTGGGAGGACGACTCGACGGTGACGATCGAGGCGTTCTTCTCGCTCTTCGCCGAGAGCTGGGGCATGAAGGGCGAGCGACGCCTGCGCGTATGAACAACTCCCGCGCCTACCAAGACTTGGTCATTCCGCTGCAGTCCGCTCGCCTCGCCTTCCGGCACACGCCGAGCCCCCGTCTCAGCGGTATGAGTGGATGTCCCGGAAGAGCCGGTCACCGGCACGAGAATGCTGTTTGAACCGCGCCGAAACAGCAAGATGTGGCTGTTCGACACCAGGACCGTTCGTCCGTCGATGGTTGGTCCCGCGGACGGCGGCAGGACAGCACGTGGCATTCGCACCGAGAACGGGGCGCGGCGCCAGGGCCCAGCTCCGTCGGAGAGGTGATGTGCTGACCGGGCAGCCTCGTGCAGCGACCGGCGCCGACTGGTCTCAACTGCCCGGGCCGAGGATCACTCTCGGGAGGACGAAAGCCAGCTCGCAGGCCGGGAAGAGTCCCGCCGCCACGCCGAGGCCGGCCGCGAAAACCCCGTCGATCAGACGGAGTGGCTGCCGCTTCCCGAGCAGCACACCCCACCCGATGAGCACACCGAGGGCGAACAGAAAGCCCAGCGCCACGGGGTGGATCTCGACGGCGTGGTCGCCCTCCGGCGCGCCGGCAATCAGCTCGAACGCGCCGAAGTACAGCTGAAAGCCGCCCCGAACGCCGACGCCGACCAGCACCGGCACGAGCACCACCGGACGCCAACCGACCCGGACCCTGGCAATCATCTCCGAGCCCCTCAGCCGCTCAACTGCACGAATGCAACGAGTGCCAGCACTGCCAGAACCGGGCTGATGAGGAGGCCGACCCCGGCCGCGACCAGTGCGTCGAGCCAGGGCCAGCGACCTGGACTGCGCCAGCTGAACGCGAGGATCAGCCAGCCACTGACGATCGCCACCGCGGTGAGCGCTGCTCCGCCGACCGCGACCAGCCCGGCCACGGTGATCGCGTCGTGGGCCGGCCACACGGCAGCGA
>Ga0190269_10000820_pt1 | contig 15539 bp, 12 predicted proteins | sample Popmic249IS_FD_133749 | JGI IMG/M metagenome (GOLD analysis project Ga0190269, IMG submission 133749) | Populus adjacent soil microbial communities from riparian zone of Blue River, Arizona, USA - 249 IS | ecosystem: Environmental > Terrestrial > Soil > Riparian zone | place: USA: Arizona...
CGCTCCCGGGGGCTTCGTGAAACCCGGCGAAGATGCGCGCGAGGCCGCACGTCGCGAGCTGCTCGAAGAGGTCGGCCTCGATGTGCAGCCGGACGCGCTGTCACTCGCGCTCGAGCTCACACATCCGTGGGAGTACAAGCGCGACCACGTGAAGGTCTTCGAGCTCCACCTGGACGAGCGGCCCGTCGTCAACGTCGATCATCGCGAGGTGGTCGAGGCGCTTTGGGTGTCGCCTCAGCAGGCTCTCGAGCTCAATGTGTTCCCGCCGCTTCAGCGCGTGATCCGCGAGCGCCCAGCGCGCTAAGCCTTTCACAGCGTCGCGATACGGTGAGCCGCTCTGTGTCTTTTGCGGCACGTAGGGATCTGAGCGGTAGTCTATTTCTTGGCTTTTCTATGATGTCCATCATCGCCGCACGCGCCCGCGTGCACCCCGCGATATTTGAGGAGAAACGAGCCATGCGTAGTTCGCACTTGGCGGCCATGGCACTGGCCTGTCTCACGGCGCTGTCCGGCTGCGCCGCCGATACCGTCACGCCGACGCGTGGCGGCGCACGCAGCGGAAGTGGCTTCTCCACGGCTGGCGGCGGCTCACTCATCACGGGACCAGGTGGCTCCAGAACAGGCGCTGCGGCATCCAGCGCGAGCTGCGCCTCCACCACCATCACATCGGGACGCAAGCAGCCCATCGTCACCCTGGTCATCGACGGCTCCGGCAGCATGTGCGCGCCGTTCGGCGAGGCCACGCGCTGGCAGTCGCTGCGCTCGGCGCTGATGGACCCGGACGGCATCGTCACGCGTCTGCAAGGCGCGGTCTCGTTCGGCATGACGATGTACGACGGGCCGTTCGAGCTCGGCGGGCTGATCGGCGGCATCTTCGGTGGCGGCGCGATGGGCAGTGCGATGATGGGCGGCAGCGCGCAGAACCCGCAGTGCGCGCTGATGGGCGCTCAAAACTCGATGGGCAAGACATGCCCGAACCTGATCAACGTGCCGACGGCGCTGAACAACGCGATGGCGATCGCCAACATGTACCCGATGACGGAGCTCGGCGGCTCGACGCCCACGCACAAGGCGCTCACCGTCGTGGTGGATCATCTGCTCGAGCAAGGCGCTTCGCCCGACTCGAACATGCAGCCGCAGTACATCGTGCTCGCGACCGACGGTGAGCCGAACGAGCTGTGCGCGAACCCGAGCGGCGTCGACCCGCGCATGGAAGTGATCGCACAGGTGAAGCGCGCCGCGGACGAGAACATCAAGACGTTCGTGATCAGCTTGGCGGGCGATGATCCTGGGCTGATGAATCACCTGGTCGCGGTCGCCGAAGCGGGCAAGACGGGCAACCCGCCCTTCTCGCCGATGAACAAGCAGGACCTGGTGTCCACGCTCGGGCAGATCATCGGTGGCGCTGTCGGCTGCGAGGTCTTCCTCAACGGCAAGGTCATGGACGGTCAAGAGTGCGGCGGTCGCGTGTCGGTGAACGGCAGCGCCCTCAGCTGCGGCGACCCGAACGGCTGGGACCTCAAGGATCCGAGCACGCTGATCTTGCAGGGAAACGCCTGCAGCGCGTTCTTGAACGATCCTTTTTCGATGCTGGTGGCAGACTTTCCCTGCGGCACGTTCAGCCCGAGCTAAAGGCGCTTGGCGCGCCCTTTCGTTTGCTCTACGTAACGCGCATGCAAGTCGCAGAAGCTGTCGCGCGCCGGCGCTCGGTGCGGGCGTTTACGTCGCAGACGGTTCCGTCGGAGCTGCTGCGCGCAGTGATCGAAGAAGCCGCACGTGCGCCTTCGGGCGGCAACCTCCAGCCGTGGCGCATCCATGTGCTGGTCGGACCCGCCCTCGCGCGCTTTCGCACGGTCATGGCCGAACGCCTGCAGCAAGGGCCAGCGGACCCGCCCGAGTACGACGTCTACCCTCCGAATCTGCACGAGCCATACCGCACGCAGCGCTTCGAGCTGGGTGAAGCGCTTTACGCGTTGCTCGGCATTCCGCGCGCGGACAAGGCTGCGCGCTTGCGGCAGTTCGGCCGGAACTACGACTTCTTCGGTGCGCCTGCAGCGCTGTTTTGCTTCATCGATCGGCGCATGGGCCCGGGGCAATGGTCCGATCTCGGCATGTATCTGCAAACCGTGATGCTGCTCTTGCAAGAGCGCGGCGTGGACAGTTGCGCGCAGGAAGCGTGGGCCGCGTACCATCGAACTGTGAGCGCGTTCGTCGCTGCACCCGCAGAGCACATGCTGTTCTGCGGAATGGCCATCGGATACGCCGATCCAAGTGCGCCCGAAAATCAGCTGGTGAGCGCGCGCGCGCCGCTCACATCATTTGCCACGTTTCACGAGAGTTGACGCATGCCTATCTCCTCTACACGCTTTGCTTGTCTGTCGGCTGCTTTGTTCCTCGGGGCTTGCAAGCTCACCACACATCCCGTTCAGCCATCCGAGCTAGGCACACCGAGCTCGTCCGACGCGCTGCTCGCGGTCATCGACCAACCAGGGCCGATCCAGCTCGAGACGGTGAGCTCCGCGGACTGGACGATCGACCGCTCGGGCTTGATCAACTTGGAGCATCCCAAGGCAAAGGCGGCGGGCCTGCAAGACGGGATGGAGACGATCCAGATCTTCTTTCACGCGCTCCGGCACCCCGAGCGCGGCTTGTTCATCGTGGACACGGGTGTAGAGCTCGCGCTGCGCGACGACCCTGCGCATGCCGCCGTCAACGGCAGGGTGGCAGATGCATTCGGCACAGAGCGCATGAAGTTCCACAAGCCGCTCGGCGAGTACCTGAAAGACTCGGGCACGCCGCTTCGTGGCGTCCTGCTCACGCACATGCACGCCGATCACATCCTGGGCATGCCAGACGTTCCGGACGACGCGACGATCTATGTCGGTCCGGGCGAGGCCGGTGCGCGCGCGCTGCCGAACATCGTCGTGCAGGGCATCACCAATCATTTGTTTGAACGCAAAGCACCGCTGCAAGAGCTGCAGTTTCAGCCCGATCGCAGCGCTCGCTTCGATGGCGTCATCGATCTCTTCGGCGACAAGTCGCTCTGGGTGATCGCGTCGCCGGGGCACACGCCTGGCAGCCTGGTCTATCTCGCTCGCACGACGGAAGGCCCTGTGCTCATGACCGGCGACACGTGTCACACCGCGTGGGGCTGGCAAAACGAGGTCGAGCCCGGAGGCTTCACCGTCGACCCCGAAAAGAACGCGCGCAACCTACAGCGCTTGGAGCAGCTCGTCCGCGAGCACCCTTCCATATCAGTCCGCCTCGGACATCAGTCCTTGCCCAAGTGACGTAGCGCCATGCAAGCCAGTACCGCCACGTCGCCGTGGCGGTCCCAACGATCCACCTCACCAGATGTACACGCGCTCTTCAGGCGCGAGATACAGCGCGTCGCCCTCTTCCACCGAGAATGCATCGTAGAATGCGTCGATATTGCGAACGACCCCATCCACGCGCCACTGGTTGGGGCTGTGGGGATCGCTCATCACGACTGTGCGCAGGCTCTCATCGCGACGCAGCTGACGCCACACCTGCGCCCAGCCCAAAAAGAAGCGCTGGTCGCCCGTCAGCCCATCGAGCACCGGCGCATCTTTGCCTTTCAATGAAGCCTTGTACGCGTAGTAGGCGACAGTGAGACCGCCCAGATCACCGATGTTCTCGCCGACGGTCAGCTGACCGTTGATGAACAAGCCCGGCAGCACCTCATACGCGTTGTATTGCGCGACGAGCTTATCGACCAAAGCGCGAAAGGCTTCTTCGTCCTCGGGCTGCCACCACGTGCGCAGCACGCCCTTTTCGTCCGACTTCGCGCCTTGATCGTCGAAGCCGTGACCCATCTCGTGCCCGATGACCGCGCCGATCGCGCCGTAGTTCACGGCCGGATCTGCGTTGGGATCGAAGAACGGCGCTTGCAGGATCGCCGCGGGAAACACGATCTCATTGAAGGTCGGATTGTAATACGCGTTGACCGTTTGCGGCGTCATGAACCATTCGCTGCGGTCGGTCGGCTTACCGAGGTGCGCCAAGTCGTCCTTCCACGACCACACACGCGCGCGCACCAGATTGCCGAATGCGTCGCCAGGTTTGACCTCGAGCTCGTTGTAGTCTTTCCACTTGTCGGGGTAGCCGACCTTCGGCAGGAACGTATCGAGCTTCTTCTGCGCAGCTGCTTTGGTCGTCTCCGTCATCCACGCTAAGTTCTTGATGCGCTCCGAGAACGTGGCGCGCAGGTTCTCGACGAGGTCGCGCATCTTCTGTTTGTGGCTCTCAGGAAAGTGCTCGGCAACGTAGAGCTGACCGACTGCTTCTCCGAGCACGCTGTTCACCGCGGAGATCGCGCGCCGATCACGCGCGCGCGGCGCAGGCTGGCCGTTCAACGTGCGGCCGAAGAACGCGAAGTTCTCGGCGTCGATCGCTGCAGGCAGCACGTTCGCGTGCGCACGCACGAAGTGATAGGTCAGATACTTCTTCCAACTCTCTACGGGCACGCTCTCGTAGAAGGCTGCCAGATCCACCACAGCCGAGAGCTCGGAGACGATGAACGCGTCTTGCTTGTCCAAGCCCGCTTCGCCGAGCAGCGTCGCCCAAGGGAACCCCTTCGCTTCTTGCACCAGCTCGTCGCGCGTGCGCAGGTTGTAGGTCGCCTCGCGATCGCGGCGCTTGGCGATCGGCCAGTGCCTCTCGGCGATCTTTGTCTCGAGCTCTACGATGGTCTGCGCGTCACTGCCGCTCTCAGCTTCAGGCGTCCCCGCCAGTGTGAGCTGACGAGCGATGTGCTCCTCGTAGCTCTTGCGCAGCGCGACGTAGCTCTCGTCGGGGTTCAAGTAATAGTCGCGATCCGGCAACGCGAGACCTGACTGTGAGATCAACACGATATAACGATCGGGATCTTTGTCATCGAACGACACGCCGACGCCAAACGGCGTGAGCAGTCCCAGGTCCGCGCGACCCATGAGCCTGGCGATGTCATCGTGCGAGCTCGCTGAAGCGATGGCTTTCAAGCCCGCTTCCGCCGGCTTCCGACCTGCTTTCTCGATCGCGTCTGTGTCGAGGAACGTCGCGTAGTAGTCGCGCACCTTGCGCGCCTCGCTGCCCGCTTCGGCTTCTGAAGGTGGCTTCGCGACGAGCGCCTGCACTTGCGCTTCGGCTTCGATCGCGAGCTTGTCGAACGAGCCCCAAGCTACGCGATCATCGGGGATCTTGTTGTCTTTCAGCCATGTCCCATTGGCGTAGTTGTAGAACGACTCACCGGGCTCGATGGATTCATCCCTGCCGTCGAGGTCGAAGCCCCAAGGCGCAATCTTGGCTGGGCCTTCCGTAACAGGTGCACTGGCATCTGCTGCAGCAGCGTCGCTCGAGCTCGCATCAGGTGCGCTCGCGTCGGCGACCGCAGCATCCGTGCTGGCATCGGGAGCTTTGTCGGAATCGCTCGAGCATCCTGCCAGCCAAAGCAGCAAGCTTGCCAGGCGCAGGCATCGTTGGGTTTGCGTCATCGCGTATCCTTTCTAAGAAACGGCAGCCTGCAATGCCCGCACGATCACCGCGGTTTCTGCGACGTAACCGTGCGTGCTTGCTAGGGGTACTTCGCGAAGCGACTACGTATGCAATGCAGCAAATCGCGAAGCCGAAGTCGAGCGGCGAAGCGCGCGCGCTGCGCCTTCGGTAGCAAATGCCTCAGTGCCACTGTCGAGCGCGCGCACGTTTCTCGAGCGTCACGATAGAAAGAGGAGACGACTTGGCAGCGCAGGGCATTGTGTGTCTTGATGCGCGGTCCAAGGGACTCAGGAGCGAAGCATGCGGATCATAGTAGTTGGGGCGGGTATCGGCGGACTCACCACGGCGCTCAGCCTGCATCAGGCCGGCATCGAGGTGGATGTCTACGAGGCAGTGCCCGAGCTCAAGCCGCTGGGTGTCGGCATCAACATCTTGCCGCACGCGGCGCGCGAGCTCACCGAGCTGGGTTTGGGTGAGCGACTGGCTGCGCGCGCCATCGCGACTGAGGCGCTTGTGTACACCAACCGCTACGGCCAAGAGATTTGGCGCGAGCCGCGCGGATTGTTCGCTGGCTACCGTTGGCCGCAGTACTCCGTGCACCGCGGTGCGCTGCAAATGCTGCTCTACGAAGCGGCCATCGAGCGGCTGGGCGCCGAGCGCGTGCACACCGACCGCGCCGCTGTGCGCGTCGACAGCACAGAAACGTCAGCTGAAGTCACATTCCGGAGCCGCAGCGGAGAGCTGCAGAAGCAGCGCGCCGATGTAGTGGTCGCGGCTGACGGCATCCACTCGGCGCTACGTGCCCAGTTCTATCCCCACGAAGGTCCGCCGAAGTGGTGTCGGCGCATCCTGTGGCGCGGCATGACCGAGAGCACGCCGTTTTGGGGCGGGCGAACCATGATCATGTCCGGCTTCCAGGATCAGAAGTTCGTCTGCTACCCGATCGATCCTGAGGCGACAAAGCGCGGCAAATCCCTGATCAACTGGATCGCTGAGCTGCACTTTCCAGAGTCGGACGACTTCCGCCGGGAAGACTGGAACCGCAGCGGCGCGCTGAGCGATTTCTTGCCGCGCTTCGAAGATTGGCGCTTCGACTTTCTGGATGTTCCTGATCTCATTCGCCGCGCGGAGGTGGTCTTCGAGTACCCGCTGGTCGACCGCGATCCGGTGGAGAGCTGGACGTTCGGCCGCGTGACCCTGCTCGGCGATGCCGCGCATCCGATGTATCCGATCGGCTCGAACGGCGCGTCGCAAGCGATCCTGGATGGACGCACGCTCGCGTACGAGCTTGCGACGGCTCCGGACATCGACAGCGCGCTTCGGCGCTACGAAGCCGCGCGCTTGCCGCCGACTTCCAAGATCGTGCTAGCCAATCGCAAGAACGGGCCGGAGCAGGTGATGCAGCTCGCACACGAGCGCGCCCCTCAGGGCTTTGGTCATGTGCACGAGGTGATCTCCGCAGAGGAGCTCGACCAAGTGCACAAGAACTACAAGCAGCTCGCGGGCTTCGACACTGAGACGCTGAACACGCGCGCGTCACTGACCGCGCCGCCGCCCAAGCGCTGACGGTGCGGTGTCAGGGCGTGAAGATGTGCACAACCCCAGTCTTCGGGTCCGCAGCCGCGGGATTCGACGCACCACCAAACAAGTAAAGCTTCCCGTTCCAACCCGCAGCTCCGGTCCCATGCAGCGGCATCGGCAGCTCAGCCTTGTACGACCACATGTTGGTGGCCGGGTCGTACACCTCCGCCGTCTTTCGAACGCTGTACGGCTGGATCAGGATCTCGCCACCGACCGCGTAGATGCGGCCGTCTACCACCGCAGCACCGAAGCCGCTGCGCATGTCATTCATCTTCGGGCCTGGGCTCCAGCTGTTCGCAGCCGGGTCGTAGATCTCCACCGAGTCGAACGCACTGCCCGCACCCAAGCGCCCACCGAGCGCCCAGATCTTGCCGTTCAGCGCGACAGCGACTGTATGATCGCGCTTGGTCGACAGCGGCGGCAGCTCGCTCCACTCATCCTTCGCTGGATCGTAGCGCTGCGCAATGGTGTCGCTCGCGCCCTGTCCGCCGATCACATAGACCAAGCCGTCTAGACTCACGGCCGAGCTGGCGTAACGGTCGTAGATCATGTCCGCGCGCTGCGTCCAGCTGTCGGCTTCCACGTCGTACTCGTAGGTCGCTACGCCGCGGCCACCTGTGAAGTAGATCTTCCCACCTGGTTCTGCGAGCGAAGGATGCTCTGCACCTCGCGGCAGCGGTGCGCGCGCGCTCCAGCTGTCGGTCTCGGGATCGTAGGCTTCAAAGGCGTTCGACCCGCTGAAGCCAGAGCCGAAGCCGCCCGCCACGTAGAACTTGCCCGAGACCTGCGCGACCGCGAGCTCTGTGCGAATGGTCGGCATGGCTTTACCGGTGCTCCACATGCCGAGTCCGGTCGGAGCCGGCGTGCTGGAGCCGCCGCTACCAGCTGCTGCGTCGCCAGCCGAGCCACCAGCGCCGCCATTGCCGCCCATAGCTGCAGGCGCTATGCCGCCGCTGCCAGCTGCGAGAGCGCCACCGGAGCTCGACGAGGGCGCCCTGCTGCCGCCCGTCGCAGCGACCCCGCCGCTCCCAGCTGCTGCAATCGGCTGCGCGGGCTTCGGCGTGCCCGCGGTCGCTGGCTGCATTGTGGGCGTGGTCGCGGCGCCGCTGCTGCCGCTCTCGGCGGCAGTGGCAGGACTCTCGGCCGCGGGCGCCGGCGACTCGGCGCTGGAGCACCCGAATAAGCACACGCTCAGCCAGAAGATGTAAGAACGATGCGGCCTGTTCATAGGCGGCAGTCTTGCACGAAGCGCTGCACTGGGCTGCTGCGCTGGAGCGTGCGTGGCGCCGACCTGGGACGCGAGTGCCGTCAGCCCGACGCTTCAGCCTTGATCGGCCGGAAGCGCGCCCAGTCGATGCCGAGCTTGCGCATGCGGGCCCGCAGCGTGTGTGGGTTGATGCCGAGGAGCTTCGCGGCGCCAAACGGGCCCTCGATGCGACCATGCGTCGCCTGGAGCGCGCGCTCGATGTGGCTGACCATCGCCGCTCCCAGCGGCCGGAGCTCGTCTCCGCCGTGCGCCGCGGGCACCGACGAGCCGTTGATATGGTCGCGCGGGGGCAAGGTCGAGCCGGTGCCCACGCCGTTGCTCAGGGCGTTGCCATTGATGCCTTCGTAGGCGTAACCGGCTACTCCCGGCGCCTGCGAACGGAAGTCAGACAAGCTCGTCGGAGGCGTGCTCTCCTCGTCGTAGCTGCCGAGAGCCTTCGCGACCTCGAGCCGCCGTCCGCTGCCGAGGATCGCCGCGCGCTCGATCACCGCGATCAGCTCGCGCACGTTGCCAGGCCAGGGATAACGCAGGAGCAGCGCGATGTCGTGCTCGGTGGGCGTGAGTCCGGTGCCGCCGAGCCGCTGACCGGCGCGCTGGGCGAAGTAGGTCGCGAGCGCGGGGATGTCTTGCGCGCGTTCACGTAGCGCCGGCAGACGCACGGGAAACACGCTGATCCGATACCAAAGATCTTCGCGGAAGCGACCGGCCGCCACCATGTGCTCCAGGTTGCGATGCGTCGCCGCGACGATGCGTACGTCGACGTTGATGGCTTGATGACCACCGACGCGCTCGAGCGAGCCCTCTTGCAGCACGCGCAGCAGGCGCACCTGCGCTTCCAGCGGCAGCTCGCCGAGCTCGTCCAAGAACAGCGTGCCGCCGTCCGCGCGCTCGAACCAACCTTTGCGCGTGCTCACCGCGCCCGTGAAGCTACCGCGCTCGTGACCGAACAGCTCGGAGTCGATGAGCTGCGGCGGGATAGCACCGCAGTTGACGCGCACGACCGGGCCACGCGCACGACGCGAGCGCGCGTGGATCGCACGTGCGATGACCTCTTTGCCCGAGCCGGTCTCGCCCAAGATCAACACCGGCGCATCTGTCGGCGCGACTTGTTCGACGCGCTCCATTACGGTGCGTAACCCAGCCGACTCGCCCACGATGCTGTCCGAGATGTCCTGGCGCTCGAGCCGCGACAGGAGCGCGCGCCGATCCGCTTCGAGCGCTTCGCGCATGCGCGCGAGCTCTTGCAGGCGCTGCTCGTTTTCGAACGCGACCGAAAAAGGCTCGATCAGCTGGGTTGCGGCCGTCAGCGCCTCCGCATCGATCACGGCATCGGTCGCCGTCAGCAGCAGCACCACGCCGAGCGGACGCTCCTCCGCTGCGAGCGGCAGGGCGATCGCAGCGGCGCGCAAGCCAGGAGGCAAGAGCGTCAGGGTGAGCGGATTGGGCCGCGTCGCGCTGATATAGCGAGCGTTGCCTTCGCTCGAGAACTGCATGAGCTCTTTGGCACCCTGCTCGTCGCAGACATTGCGAGGGGTCGTGCCTTCGTACGTGTCGCCGTTGTCCACGCGTGCGGAAGCCACTGTGACCAAGCGCATCGGCTCGCGGTCGAGCCTTCGCAGCAGAACAGCTTGCACCGGGAAGTGAGCGGCGAGCATTGGCGCGATGCGACGCACGGACTCTTGGATCTCGAGGTGGCGCCCAACTTCACGCCATACCTGGGCGACGATAGACATGTCAGCTGTACCTGAACGTGTGAGGCGGCGCGCTCGAGGTGCGCCGATGGAACATGCCGGCGCCACTACGCAGCCATCGTGCCAGAGCTAACAATGACGGGATTTCGCGGCAGCGAGCTGGGGTTCTAAGGCCGGCCATGGAACTTCCGTTACATCCGACAGATTTCGCCAGACTATAACACGGATTATCCGTGCGGACAGCCCGTTTCTCCAGGTTCTGCCTGGGGCAGATCGGGACAGCCGGCCCGCGACCACGAGGAGGAGCCTTGCGCTCAGAGTCCGCCGGCTGCAGCCAATGGCTGCGGCTCCAGGAACACGCTGCGCGCTGCGGCGAACGCCTCGTGCAAGCCCTCGGTCAGATCCTCACAAGCGATCGTCTCGCTGCGACCGCTCAGCGTGTCGCCCGCGCGGGCGGCGCTCAGCAGCACGACGACGTGATAGCGCGGCCGCTTCTGGCTGCGCGACACGCGCTCGATGCACACATGACAAGCGTTGATATCGGGCCGAAAAGCGTGCAGCGCCCCCGCGCGCCGCCAAACCTCTTGCACGGTAGACTCCGTGGGGAACAGGCCTCGAAATGTAACTTGTGGGTGCATCAGCGTGCTCCTTGTCAGTCTCGCTCACGCTCTGTGTTCGACGTAACCTCGTAGCCGGCAGGTCTTGTTTTGACGTGTTTTCCGCCGACGCGCGTCGCGGAAGCACCGTCTTTGAGCAAGTCTCGCGCCACGCTTCAGCGCGATTCACAGCGCGCTACACACGGCACCGCACGCCGTTGCGCGCGACTCCGCGTTCGACGCTCGGATAACCATCAGATGGCATGGACGCAGCACGGGCTCGCTCCGGTCGTGCCTCAGGTTGTGCGACGCACGGAGTCGAAGTGCGAGCGTGCGGCATGTTGATTGCTAGTGGCGGCCGCAGCGTGCGTATCTGTCGCACGCGACGTGTACCCATGGAGAAATACAACTCGATGCACAAGAGCGATGGCTTCCGACTTTTGATCTTAGCGGCGACAGCACTGTCCTTCTCATCGCGGGGCATTGCGCAACAGCCTGCGGAAGTTGCACCCACTGCGGAGCAGCCAACCGCGGAGGCGCCGCCGGCGGCTCCACTCGCGGAGCCACCGCCACCTGCCCTTCCTTCCGCGGGGCCGGAAGCCCCAAGCGCTGCAACACCCGTCGCAGCGCCGAGCGCGCCAGCGGAGCCCGAAAAGAAGAAGGAATGGACGTTCAGCGGTGACCCCGGCAAAGGCGTGACCTTCACGTCGCCGGACGAGCGGCTCTCGCTCACCACGAGGGCACGTATCCAGGCGCGTGCGACGCTCACGGAGACGCGCGGCGAAACGACCGAGCTCGTCGGCATCAAGACGGTACGCCTCTACTTCCAGGGTCACGTGTTCTCGAAAGAGCTGAAGTACGTCCTGCAGCTCGCGCTCGGCACGGGCGACTTCGAAGAGACCTCGCCCTCACCGATCTTCGACGCCTACTTCGACAGCAGTCACGTGCGTGACTTCAACGTGCGCGTCGGCCAGTACTTCGTGCAGTTCGACCGCGCGCGCACCGTTCGCGAGTTCGCGCTGCAGCTCGCCGACCGTCCGGTGTTGATCCCGGAGCTCACGCTCGATCGTGATGCGGGCATCACCGCGTACTCGAACGACCTGTTCGGCTTGGGCGGCAGGCTCGCGTACGCGCTCGGAGTGTTCGGCGGCGACGGCCGCAACCGCGTTGCGGTCTCGCGTCCAGGTCTCTTGTACGTGCTGCGTCTCGCGTTTCTGCCGTTTGGCGCGTTCGAAGACACGGTCGAAGGCGACACCGAGCGCAAGCCGAACCCGCGCCTCGCGATCGGCATAGCCGGCGCATACAACCAGCATACGGACCGCCCACGCAGCACCACGGGCACGCGCTACGTGATCAAGGAAGGTGGCTTCAACTACATCCACGGCGCGGCCGACCTGCACTTCAAGTGGGCGGGCTTTTCGCTGCTGAGCGAGATCGTGATCCGCAAAGCGCACCGCGACAATCGCGTGGGTGAGAACCCCACGTCGAAAGAAGAGGTCACGGAGTGGGCGCGCGAGGCGTGGGGTTACCTCGTGCAGTCCGGCTACATGCTGACGGACCACTTCGAGATCGCGGGCCGCTGGGGACAATTCAAGGCGCTCGGTAAGACAGATCCCAAGCTGGAAGAGCTGATCCGTCAGTCAGGTCACGAGGTGACGTTCGGCGTGAACTATTACATCAACCATCACTTCTTCAAGATCCAAGCGGACGCTGGCATTCGCTGGGGTAAGTGGTCGGATCCGCGCGATCACGTCGCGCGCCTGCAGATCGACGCGATGTTCTGATCAGCTCTAGGTTTCGCGAAAAAGGCCTCCTGCAGCCAGCAGCTGCACGAGGCCTTTTCCTTTGGCGGCGCCGCTCTCTCAGAGCTTGTAGCCCGCGTACTTCAGCGCGGCGGGGATCTCTGCGGAGGGGAAGTTCGCCGACTTGAGCGCGGCGGTGACCTTGTTCGCAGGCAACTCGCTCAGCCGCAGCGCAAGCGCGACATCACCGATCGCAAAGCCGAGCTGACGCAGCGTGCTCGCGATCTCAGAGGTGCTGCTGCCGAGCGTCTTGAGCGAGCGTGCGACGAACACGCGATCGTAGCCGAGCTCTTTCATGTGGCGCGCGATGTCGGCGCGCGAGCTACCGGTCGCGCCGAGCGCCAGTGCGGCTTCGACCGGCGGGCACTCCGCCTGCTTGAGCGCTGAAAGGAGCGACTTCCCCGAGATCTCGCGCTGGCGCAGCGCCTTGGCCGTCTCTTTCCAGCCGACTCCCGCGTGCGCGAGCGCCGCCGCGGCTTGACCAGGCGCGAGACCTGCGGCCAGTAACACCTCGGCCGTGGAAGCAGGCGCAACGCCGCTGCGGATGCAGATCGCGGCGATCTCTTCGTCATCGATCGCGAGCTCGCGCAAGCTCGCGACGAGCTCGGGAAGCTTCGCCCCTTCCTTTTTCCACGCGGCGGCGATGGCATCCGGGGACTTGCCCGACGCTTTGAAGGCCAGCGCGAGCTCGGGCCAGGTGTAACCCGCGGCGCGCATGCCATGCAGTGCTTCGCGGTCGGGGACCCCGTTCGCCGCGAGCGCCGCGTACAGCTGCGACGCGGGCGTCTTCTGCAGCTTGATCTGCTTTGCGACCTCGTCAGCCTTGAGGCGCATGCCGCGCAGGGCGGCGACGCCATCGGTCAAGCTCACGCCGGCGGCGCGCAGTGCGCTCACGATTTCGGGAACGGTCCACTTCGCAGCGAGCATAAGCGCGCCGAGGTCCTTGGGGGCCACGTGATCATCGCGCAGGATCCGCAGCATGCCTGCGAGCGGCACGCCGAGCTGCTTGAGCGCAGCGATGCGCCCGCTCTGCGTCGCACCGGCGTCCTTCAAACCTTGCGCGATCTGCGCGTCCGAGTAGCCGGTGGCGCGCAGCGCCTGTGCGATCTTGTCGAAGTTGCTGCGCGCCTTGCGCAGCTCTTTAGCGAGGTCCGAGGCGGTGATGCCAGCCCCGGTGAGCGCTTCCATCACGCCAGCTGGCGAAACGCTCGCGCGCTTGAGCGCCACGGCGATGTTGGTGATAGTCCAGTTGGCAGAGCGCAATCCGGAAGCGACCGCGCCCGCATCGTAGCCGCCCTGCAGCAGCAGGCTCACAGCGGCCTCGGAGTCCACCCCCACCTTGCCAAAGGCCAGCACGGCCTCGTTCGATGGCAGCTTGTTGGCGTGCAGCGACTGCGCGATGGCCGCGGTGCGGATGTCGCGTCGCGCGAGCGCCGCGACGAGCTCGGGAGCTTGGACGTGACGCGCCATCAAGATGGCGACCCAGGCGTCGAGCGAGAGATTCGTGGACTGCAGCGCCTCTAGCACCTCGTCAGGCTTGGCATCTCCGTAGACCGCGAGCGCTGCTGGCAGATCAGCTGCCTTATAGCCAGCGCCGAGGAGCGCCGCGACCGTGTCCGCGAGCGGCGTGTCCGACCCCTGGAGGTCGCGCGCCACCGCGTCCGACTTGGCCTGCTTCGCGCGCAGCACGATGGCGCGCATGCGGGCCTTCTCTCTGGCGGCGGCCGGGCTCAGCACGGGTTTGTTGGCCTTGGCAGCTGATGGCGGCGGTGCCTTGTCTGAGCCGTGGGCGGTCAGCAGCTCGTCGGCGTCAGCGCGCTTCGACTTCGGCTTGGGTGAGGCAGCAGCCGTGAGCGGCAGGGACACAACCGCCATGAGGACTACGACCAGCGGACGTTGTTTGAACATGAGGCTCCTCTGGGCTGGATGTTCGACGGCTGTGCCGGCGACTTGCGGCCTTCGGCGGCCCGGCACCATGCGCGCACCATAGCGCAATGTCCAGCGCAGTCACACCGCGCGCGCTCAACGAGCGACTGTAGCCTAACCTTCGGAGTCGACGACCCGCAGCTGTCGGCTGCAGCGTTAGGTTGTGTCCCTATCTAGGCGAAACCAGTCGCTGTGCCCGCTCGGCCGACTTGCGCGGACCGTTATCGCTCCAAGCAGATGCGACGGATATAACGCCGCAACGTGGATGCACGCTCGTTCTCGTAGTAAGCGAGCGCGGCTGCGCGCACGAGGTTATGGTCTTGCTCGCGCTGCTCGTGGTCCACTTCCAGGCAGTCCGCGAGGCGCGCGTAACCTTCGGCGAGCTTGTTCTCATCGCCAGGCACATGCGCACGGTAGCGGTCGATGAGCTCGCGCAGCGTCGGCACGTCCTCCAGGTCGAGCGCATCCTGCAGCGCACCGACGATCCGTAGCTCCTGTTGCAACGCCTCTCGCTCGGAGGTGAACGGATGGGGACGCCTGTCGTCGCTGACAGCGGCGGGGACATGTTGCCTCGCGAGCGCCGCTGCCGGCTGGGAGCGCGGTCGCATGGGTTGTGTCACGTGTGCCGCTTCGGGCGGCGGAACATCCCAGCTCGCCACCTGCGGCTCGATCACCAAGTGCTCGAGCGACGCTCGGCCGACCGGCCACGCGGCGATGACTGTGAGCACGAGCACGATGCCAGCACCCAGCGCGAGCCTGCGCGCCGGTGTGCTCATGGAACGGTCACCTTCCACTCGACCGTTTGCTGGGAGCGCGCCCAGTTCATGCGCCCGTACTTCGTACCAGTCGTGTAGCGCACGAGCTCCGTGCCCGCGTTGTCGTAAGCCTTGGCGCTGATCGTATGACTGCCAGGCGCAAGCTTCTGCGCCGCGAGGTCGAAGCGCGTGCCGCCCTTGGCTGCAACGACCTGCCCATCCACCGACCAATCCACGGAGATCACCTCGGGATCGATCACCACGACCTCGAGCGCTGTTGCCCCACCGGCGTCACCCGCGGGTGGCTTCGTCTCGTCGATCGGCGTGACCGCGCGCCAGATGTCCATGATCATCTTCTCGCGGGACACCGAGTTGAAAGCGGTGTTCGGTTTGTCGCCGAACAGCATGTTCATCATGGAGTTGTCAGA
>Ga0190269_10000821_pt1 | contig 15504 bp, 12 predicted proteins | sample Popmic249IS_FD_133749 | JGI IMG/M metagenome (GOLD analysis project Ga0190269, IMG submission 133749) | Populus adjacent soil microbial communities from riparian zone of Blue River, Arizona, USA - 249 IS | ecosystem: Environmental > Terrestrial > Soil > Riparian zone | place: USA: Arizona...
CGAGCTGTTCGGCGAGCTGTCGCTGTTCGACCCCGGCCCGCGTACCGCGAGCGCGGTCGCGGTGACCGACGCCAAGGTCGCACGGATGCGGCAGCAGTCGCTCCGGCCGTGGATCACCAACCGGCCGGAGATCGCCGAGCAGCTCCTGCGGGTGCTCGCGCGGCGGCTGCGCCGCACCAACGACGCGCTCGCCGACCTGATCTTCACCGACGTGCCTGGCCGCGTCGCGAAGAACCTGCTGCAGCTCGCCAAGCGGTTCGGGACGCGGGAGGGCAGCGCGCTGCGCCTCACCCACGACCTGACGCAGGAGGAGATCGCGCAGCTCGTCGGCGCGTCCCGCGAGACCGTGAACAAGGCGCTGGCCGACTTCACGTCCCGCGGCTGGCTTCGCCTCGAGGGCAAGTCGGTGGTCCTCCTGGACCCCGAGCGTCTCTCCCGCCGCGCGCGGTAGCCGCAGACGTCGGAAGCGGGCGCTGTCGACCGACAGCGCCCGCTTCGCTGTTACCAGCTCTGGGCGGGGAGCCCGCTCACCCGAAATAGGCGCGGCGGAGTTCGTCGGTGCCTTTACCTGCCAGGCAGCGGAACTTCGTGGCGCCGAACGCCGACACGCTCGTCCGCCAGCCGGCGGTGTCCTGTCCGGTGGCCGTGAGCGCCGCCGTCAACACCGACGAAGAGCACAGGAACTGCACGTTCGGGTCCGCCTGGAGAGACTTCGCGTCGGTGCCGCTCGTGCTCGACGACAGCGTCCCGATGACGAACGTCTCCCAGGTGTGCTTGTTGGTGCACCCTCGCGCTCGCACCGAGCCGTCCGACTGGTCGCGCCAGCACTCCGGGTTCGCCGGGCACGACGCCTGGATCGACGCGCCGTTTCCGGCCAGCGCCGCCACATCGCAGCCACTTCCGAACGCGCCCACGTCGCCGGTGGAGCTCGGCAACTTGTCGAGCGGGAGGCCGGGCAGCTCGCCGCTCCGCGTCGCACCGGGCGTCGGCGAGCCGCCGGTCGGAGCGGGGCCGGGCGGAACCACCGAGCTCTCCGGCGTCGGCCGGTACTCCGAACCCGGTTCCGAGTCATCGAGGACGAAGGCCAGGACCGAGCTGAGGACGCCGCACAACAGCAACGCGGCTGCGAGCGCGATGGTCATGACCATCAAGCGCTTCGTCTGCCGCGAGAGGCCTCCTGAGCCGGGCGGCGGAGGCACGTGGAACCCCGGAGGCTTGCCGAAGGCCGGCGGTGGCTGGCCCCCGCTCGAGAACGCCGCCGCCGAGTTGGGTGCCCCCTGCCGCGGACCCGGCTGGCCACTGTGCGGTGACGCGGCGGCGAACCCGCCCTGCGGCCAGCCGCCCGTCACCGGGTTGTACCCGCCACCCGACGTGGGCGGACCGGACGAAGGCCTCGACGGCGGTGCGGACGGCTGCTGGTAGGGCGGCGCCGACGAGAGCCCGGAGGGCGCTGCCGGAGGGCCGGAGGACGGCACCCGGGACGACGGCCCGCCGGAGGCTGGCGTCACCGAGGAGGGCGCCACCGCACCTAACGACGCGTGCCGCGACCCGGTGTCGGAGTCGAGGTCGAGCGCGGCCAACGCGTCGCGGAACTCGGCCGCCGAGGAGTACCGGTCCTCGGCGTACGGTGCCATCGCCTGCCGGAGCACGTCCGAGAAGTTCTGCGGAACACCCGGGATGTCGGTGATCGGCTCGTCGAGCATCATCACCATCGTGGCGAGGCTCGGCGTTCCGGTCTCCGGCCACCGCGGCGGCCGCCCCGACAGCAGCGCGTAGAGCGAGGCGCCGAGCGCGTACTGGTCACCGAGCGGCGTCGGCGGCTCCATCCGGAACACTTCCGGGGGCGCGTACGCCGGAGTCAGCGCCTCGATCGTCACCGACAGCTCGCGGCTGGGATCGGGCAGCGCGGCCAGCCCGAAGTCGGCCAGACCGGGCACCCCGTATCGGTTGATCAGGATGTTTCCCGGCTTGACGTCCCGGTGCAGGATGCCGTTGTCGTGCGCGGCCTGCAGCGCGTCGGCGATCTTGACGCCGACGTCGCGCACCTCCAGCGGTGAGAGCGGGCCGTGCTGCCGCAGCCGCGTCGCGTACGAGCCGCCGGTGCACAGCTCCATGACGAGGTAGGGATGGTTGTCCTCGGTCACGCCTGCGTCGTAGATGTTGACGACGTTGGGGTGCCCGGACATCCGCCCGGCGGCCTCGGCCTCACGGACGAACCGGCGCCGGTCACGCTCGGACTGCAGCGACCGGGTGTCGATCTTGAGCGCGACCTCGCGTCCGATCGAGTCCTGCCGTGCGCGGTAGACGGTCGAGTACCCACCGCGGGCCAGAACAGTCAGATCGGACAGACCGGCCACCGGGGATGCCGGCTGAGTCCCGGACGCCTCACTTCGCACGTGGACGACCGTACCGACTTCCCGCGAGCCGTGGGCCGTGGGCTGCCTCGCGAAAGATGGTCTTAAGCACCCGTGTCACTAATCCGACGGGCGTTGCAGGGCGTGGGCCAGCGCCACCCGGTCCCGAACCGTGTCGCTGGCGGCTCGCTCCGAGGCCTGCTCGGTGCCGTACGCCAGCTCGACCGCCTCGTCGGCCGCCGAGAGCGCCTCGGGCAGCGCGCCGGTCGCCGCGAGCGACACCGCCAGCGCGCGCCGGGAGACGATCCGGCTGCGGATGTCCTCGGCGGGCACCCGCGACGCCCGGCGCGCCCACTCCAGCGACTCCTCCGCCTTACCGGCCTCCAGCAGGACGCCTGCGTAGTGCGCGAGCGCCTGCCGCCGGGGGAAGAGCAGCGACGGCCCGCTCGGGTCGTTGACGACTTCGCCGAGCAGCTCCATCGCGCCGTCCCGGTCGCCGCTCAGCCGCCGGGCCTGGGCCTGGAGGACGAGCGGGCCCACCCGGGTGGAGGGGTCGACGTCCAGCGGCGCGATGAGCTCCAGCGTGCGGACGGCGTCGGCCTCTGCCGCGGCCAGGTCACCGACGCCGAGGTGGCAGTAGCCCCGCACGGTCAGCGCGATTCCGGCGGTGAGCGGGTGCCCCACCTGCGCACCCATCTCCAGCGCCTCGCTCAGCAGCTCGACGGCCTCGTCGACCCGGTCGAGCCCGCGGGCGATGACGCCGCGGACGGTGAGCGCGAGGCTCGCGCCCCAGCGGTCGTGGCCGGCGACGAACGCGGCGTGGGCCAAGTCCGCCTGGTTGCTGGCGTGGGTGAGGTCGCCCAGCTCAGCGGCGGCGAACGCGTCGACGATCCGCAGCGCGGCGACCGCCCAGCCGTCGGCGACCCGCTCGGCGTAGGGCACGAACTTCTCCGCGAGCCGGCGCGCCTCGTGCAGGCGTCCCTCGAGCAGGCGGACGAACGCGGTGGTGCCGCGTACCCAGGAGCGGCCGGCAGGGTCGTCCAGGCGCGCGAACACCGCCCGCGCTTCATCGAGCACCCGGTCGGCCCGGCCGAAATCGCCACGGGTGGTGGCCGACCACGCGAGGTGCTGCAGCGCCCAGGCGGTGCCCGGCCCGTCGTCGCAGGCCGAGGCGACCCGGTAGGCCTCGGTGAACCGGCGCTCGGCCATCGGGAGCCGTCCGCCCAGGTAGTCGAGCATCCCGAGCCGCCGCAGCGCCTCGCTCTCGCAGTGCGGCAGGTTGGCGGTGCGCGCCTTGCGCAGCGCCAGGCTCCAGGCCGCGACCGCGGAGCGGGCCATCCCGCCCGCCCGCAACGCCTCGCCCTTGACCAGCAGCGCGGCGACCGACACCGCGCCGTCGCCGAGCGCGACGTCGGAAGCCAGCTCCCTGGCCTCGTCCGTGCGACCGCTGGCCAGCAGCGCCCGAGCGCGCAGCAGCCGCAGGTCGTCGAGCCCGACGACACCCGATCGGCCCACGACGCCGGAGCGACCGCCGACCTCGGAGTAGCCGGCCGCGGCGGAGCCCTCGCCCAGCAGCGCGATCGCCCGGTCCAGCAACCCCAGCGCCCGGCCCGGCTCTCCCACCGCGATCGTCCGCTCCGCGAGCCGGTGCAGCGCTGCCACACCGATGTCGACGACCTGACGCGCCTCGTGCTGCGGCGGCAGCGACATCTGGTCGGCCAGCCTCAGGGCCCGCTCGGAGTGGCGCGCGACGAACTCGTCCCGCTCCAGCTCCGACAGGCCGCGCACGGGGCCGGAGTCGGCCCAGCGAGCGATCCGGGCGTGCCGAGCGGCCAGATCGGCGTGGCCGATGCCGCTGTAGGCCGCCTCCCGCATCAACGCGGTGACGAAGCCGTAGCCGCCGCTGGCCGTGCGCCGGAGCATGCGTCGGCTGATCAGGTCGGCCAGCGCCCGGTCGAGGTCGGCGGCGGCGGTGACCGCCGAGTGGCGACCGCCCTGCAGCTCCTCGAGCGCCCCGGCCGGAACCCGGTCGCCGACCACCGCGGCGTCGCGGAGCACGGTGCGCGGGTACGGCGGCAACGCGTCGATGCGGGCGGTGAGTACCGCAGCCAGGTCGGACGAGAGCAGACGACCGGCGAACCCACCCGGCGCCAGCCGCCAGCCGTTCGCACCACCGGTGAGGCGCCCCTGCTCGACGAGGAGAGACACCAGCTCGGCGAGGTAGAACGGGTTGCCCTGGGCGGTGGCCAGCAGCCGCGTCTCGTCGGCCCGGTCGAGCGGACCGCCCAGGTACGACCGGAGCAGCCGGGAGACCGCCGCGCCGGTCAGCGGCGGCAACGGCAGCGGCTCGGCGGCGGGCAACCGGGTGAGCAGACCGTGGGTCCGTACCAGCTCCGGACGTCCGAGCAGCAGCACCAGCACGGCGCCGTCCAGCCGGTCGACGAGCGCGCCGAGGGCGTCCAGTGTGTCCGGCGTGGCGTTGTGGACGTCGTCGACCACGACCACGACCGGCTCGGCGGCGGCCAACCCGTTGAGCAGGGCGGCCAGCACCTCGGGCATCCTGGCCCGGCGCCCCGCCGCGGTCGACACGCCGGGGACGCCGCTGAGGGCGTCCATGTCGGACTCCACGCCGACCAGGTCGAAGAGCACCTCGACGCCGCCGGGACCGAGCCCAGGGTCGGGCAGGTCGGTGGCGACCCGGCGGATGCGCTCGGCGATGCGGTCGGCGGAGTCCTCCGCCTCGACGCCGCACGCCTGCCGCACCAGGTCGGCCAGCGGCGTCAGCCGGCCGGTCTCCCCGAACGCGGGGCAGCGAGTGGACAGCGCTCTGGCGCCGAACGAATCGCCGACCATCCGCGCCACCTCGGCTCCGAGCCGGGTCTTGCCGGCTCCGGCCTCGGCGGTGACCACGACGACCCGCGGTTCGCGCTGCTCGGTCACCTCCGTGAACCGGCCGAGCAGGCGTCCGCTCTCCACCTCACGACCGACGAACGGCGCCTCGTCGCCCAGGCCGGGCCGGATGCCCGGCGCGTCCCGCAGGCCGAGCAGCTCGTACGCCTCGACCGGCTGCCGCTTGCCCTTGAGCCGCAGCGGCGGCAACCGACGCCAGGCCGCTCGGTCCCGGGTGGCCCGCTGGGTGCGGGCGCCGGCGTAGACCGCGCCCATGCCCGCGGCGTCCGAGAGCCGCGCCGCGGTGTTCACGGTGTCGCCGATGACCGTGTACGAGAGGGCCGCCTGGACGCCCGCGACCACTTCTCCGGTGTTCACGCCGACGCGCAGGCCCAGGCGGCGCCCACCGCCCAGCTCGTCCTCGATGACGCGCTTGACCGCGCGCTGCATGGCCAGCGCGGAGCGGACCGCGCGCTCCGGGTCGTCCTCGTGAGCGACCGGAGCGCCGAAGACGGCCATGATGCCGTCACCGGTCAGTTTGTCGACGTGACCGCCGAAGGCGGTGACGGCCTGCGCGCAGGCCGCCAGGACGCGGTCGGTCAGCCGTCCGACCCGTTCCGGGTCGAGATCCTCCGACCAGGCGGTGAAGTCGGTGAGGTCGCCGAAGAGCACCGTCACCACCCGGCGTTCGGTCGCGAACCCGGTCGGCTCGACGTCCGGCAGGCGCGTACCGCAGTGGTGGCAGTACCGCGCGCCGGGCACCGCGACCGTGCCGCAGACCGGACAGGTCATGGTCGGCCGGTCACCCTCGGGTCGGCCGCGCCGCCGGACTGCGGCCCGAGCCGGAGGTAGTCGAGCTGGGCACGCACCGACAGCTCGGCCGCGGGCCAGACCGCGCGGTCCACGTCCGCGTAGACGGTCTCGACGACCTCCGCTGGCGACGACGCCCCGGCGGCGACCGCCGCCTTCACCTGGGCCAGCCGCTCGGCTCGGTGCTGCAGGTAGAACGCGGCGACCGCCTCGGCGTCGGGCAGCACCGGGCCGTGGCCCGGCAGCACCGGGATGTTGCCCAGGCCGCGCAGGCGCTCCAGGCTGCCGAGGTAGTCGCCGAGGACGCCGTCCGGCCACGCGACGACCGTGGTGCCGCGGCCGAGGATCGTGTCGCCGGTGAGCACGGCTTCCTCGGCGATGACGAAGGAGACGGAGTCCGCGGTGTGCCCCGGCGTCGCGAACGTACGGATCTGCAGCCCGGCGACGTCGAGCGGCTCCCCGTCCGGGATCAGCGCCTGGCCGCCGACCGCGTGGGCGGGATCGAGCGCCAGCACGTCCGAGCCGGTCATCTCGGCGAAGCGGGCGGCGCCTTCGGCGTGGTCGGGGTGCCCGTGGGTGAGCAGCGTGGCGGTCACCGGGCCGAGCGCGGCGACGCGTTCCAGGTGCGACGGCAGCAGCGGACCGGGATCGACGACGACGCAGCCGGTCGCCCCGGGAGCGCGCAGCACCCAGGTGTTGGTGCCCTCCAGCGTCATCGGACCGGGGTTGTCGGCGCGCACCAGCGTCGCCCAGCCCGGGACCCAGTCGGGCAGCGTCACGTCGTCGACCCTTCGTCGGACCGGTCAGCGGACGAGTCCGCCGGCGACCGGGAATCGGCCGGCGGCCGGGAATCGGCCGGCGACCGGGAATCCGCCGGGGCCACTTTCGGCGGCCGTCCGTGCCGGGCGATGCCGCTCATGAGGCCGGCCACGAACTCGGGCGTCGCGCCGTCGGGCAGCAGCGCGAGCGCGTCCGGCGGCAGCGTCAGCCTCGGCCCGTCGGACCCGGCGTGGTAGACGGGCCGGATCGGCCGGATCGTGCGCTGTTCGGCCGCGGCGAACACGTCCGCGAGCGTCGGGTACTCGGCCAGGCTCAGCAACGTGGTCGCGGTCGGCGGAAGCATGCCGAACTCACCCCGCCCCACCGCGGCGAGTGCCTCGGCCGGAGCCAGCCAGAACCCCCGGGTCGCCTCACCGGACGGCTGCCGCGCGTCCTGCCCGACCGGCAGCCCGGCGACGAAGAACCGGGTGTCGAAGCGGCGCTTCTCGGCCTCCGGCGTGATCCAGTGGGTCCACGGCCGCACCAGGTCCGTGCGGATCGTCAGCTCGCGGCGGGCGAGCAGCTCCGGGAGCGTGGTGTCCCCCGCTTCCAGCAGCGCCCGGTCGCTCTCGAGCTCGTCGGCGTCCGGGAACGGGCCCCCGTCGACCGGCTCGGCCAGCAGGACACCGATCTCCTCGAACGTCTCCCGGACCGCCGCCGTCACCAGGGCACGGGACAGGCCGGGATCGGCCGCCAGCGGCCACCGCGCCGGGTCGGGGCCCCGCCAGAGACCCTCGGCGACGTGATCGCCGGGATCGACGGAGCCGCCGGGGAAGACGGTCAGACCCGCGAACGTGGCCAGCCGCGTCGACCGGACCAGCAGGTAGGCCTCGAGCCCTCCGGGAGCGTCGCGGAGCAGGATCGTGGTGGCGGCGTCGCGCGGCACGGCCGGTCGTGGGTGCTGCGCGGGCCGATCGGCGTCTGCGGCCTCCGCCGGCACTCCGGGAACCATGAGGGCATCGTAGGTCGTCGAGGCCGGTCGTCGACCTGCTGTCGGCGATCCGGCTGGCTGGATTGGAGTACGGTGCCAGCTGTGACGGGGCGCCACGGCAGGGAGTACGGAGAGTCCGGCAGCACCCCAGCCTCCGAGCTGCCTGGTCAGAGCGGGTCGCGCCGCTCGGTCAATCCGTTGCCCAGCGAGCTCAGCGTCGAACAGTTGGCCGAGCACTGCCAGGTCAGCATCCGGCTGGTCCGCGCGCACCAGTCCCGGCGGCTGCTGCACCCGCCCCGCCGCGTCGGCCGGCGCAGCGTCTACGACCACTCGCACATCGACCGGCTCGAGCTGATCCAGCGCCTGCAGAAGGCCGGCTTCTCGCTGGCCGCGATCCGTGCTCTGCTGGAGACCGGCCACAAGGCGCCCGAACTCGCGCTCGCCTGGCACGCGGAGGGTCTGGCGATGCGGTTCCCCGCGTTGACCGACACGTCCGACCCGGAGCTGCAGGTGGAGCCCGAGGGCGTCGCCGACCTGCACGCGCAGCCGGGGGCGTGGGAGGCGCTGGAGGCCTACGGCCTGGTCACGCGCGACCCGAACGGCCACTGGCACGGCACCCACCCGGTACTGGTGGCCGTCGGCCGCCGGGCCCGGGAGATGGGCATGCCCTCGACCGAGATCACCCGCCTGCAACTGCGGGTGGCGGCCGCCGCGGTCGAGCTCTCCCAGGAGATCCTGGACTCGTTCACGGCGGTCTTCGCCGAGCGGTCGGCCGCGGCCTCTTCGTCCGACGCTCCGCGTGCCGACGCCGCCGGAGGCGCACCCCCGCGCGTGCCGCGGCCGCGGAGCGCGCCACCGGCGCCGGCCGACAACGGGCGGGACGCGCTGATCGAGGACTACGCGGGCATGTCGTCGGTGGCGACCGCGCTGGTCACGGCGACGTTCGAGGTCCAGCTGAGCCGAGTAGTGCGGAGCGTCGTCGGTATCCCGTCCGACGCTCCGCCCCTCTCGTAGCTCAGCGCACCTCGACGATCAGTTCCACCTCGACCGGCGCGTTCAGCGGGAGCACCGCGACGCCCACCGCGCTGCGCGCGTGCCTGCCTGCGTCCCCGAACACCGCGCCGAACAGCTCGCTCGCGCCGTTCACCACCCCGGGCTGCCCGGTGAAGCCGGGCGCCGACGCGACGTAGCCCACCGCTTTCACGACGCGCACGACGTCGTCCAGTTCGACCACGGACGCGACCGCGGCCAGGGCGTTGAGTCCGGCGATCCGGGCCTGCTCGTAGCCGACCTCGGGCGTCACGTCGGCGCCGAGCAGACCGGTGACGCCCAGGGCGCCCTCCACCAGCGGCAGCTGGCCGGAGGTGTAGACGTAGGAGCCGCTGCGCACCGCCGGCACGTACGCCGCCACGGGCGCCGGCACGGTCGGCAGCGTCAGGCCGAGCTCCGTGAGCTTTTCCGCGATCTTGCTCACTGGCCTTCCTTCGGACGCTTCAGGTAGGCGACGAGTTGCTCGGCGCTCGGGCCGGGCACGACGGCGACCAGTTCCCAGCCGTCTTCACCCCAGTTGTCCAGGATCTGCTTCGTGGCGTGCACGAGCAACGGGACCGTCACGTACTCCCACTTCGTCATGGCCGAACCCTACTCAGGGTGCTCCGGCTACCGGCGTCGACGGGCAGCATGCGGCCCAGCGTGGTTACGCTCGTAAGGTGCCCGAGGACTCGATCGCGTTCCCCCAGGCGCGGCTGCACATAGTCACCGGAAAGGGCGGCACCGGCAAGACGACGGTCGCCGCCGCGCTGGCGCTCGCGCTGGCCGCCGGTGGCCGCCGCACGCTGCTCGTCGAGGTGGAGGGCCGGCAGGGCATCGCGCAGCTCCTCGGTCTCGACCCGCTGCCCTACGCCGAGCGTCCGGTGGCGGTCGCCCCGGAAGGCGGCGAGGTCCGCGCCCTCGCCGTGGACGCCGAAGAGGCGCTCCTGGAATACCTGGAGATGTTCTACAAGCTCGGCCGGGCCGGCCGCGTGCTGAAGAAGCTCGGCGCGATCGACTTCGCGACCACGATCGCGCCGGGTATGCGCGACGTGCTGCTGACCGGAAAGGTCAAGGAGTCGGTCACCCGCGCCGACCGCGGCCGGCGCGTCTACGACGCGGTCGTGGTGGACGCCCCGCCGACCGGCCGGGTCGGGCGCTTCCTCAACGTCAACTCCGAGGTCGCCGGGTTGGCGAAGGTCGGGCCGATCAAGAACCAGGCCGACGGTGTGATGGCCGTGCTGCGCTCGCCGATGACCGCCATCCACGTGGTGACCCTGCTCGAGGAGATGCCCGTGCAGGAGACCGCCGACGCGGTCACCGAACTGGCCGGCATCGGGCTGCCGATCGGGGCGGTCCTCGTGAACGCGGTGCGCGGAACGTCTCTCGTCGACGCGAAGGTCACCCAAGCCGAGCTCAAGCGCGGGTTGGCGGCGGCCGGCCTGCCGACCGACCGCTCGACCGTGAAGGGCCTCGCCGACGAGGTGTCCGACCACGTCCGCCGGGTCGCCCTGGAGCAGCGCCTGCGCAGTGAGCTGACCGAGCTGGGCCGTCCGGTGGTGGACCTGCCGTTCCTGCCCGAGGGCATGAGCACGGACGGGCTCTACGAGTTGGCCGACGTGCTGCGGAAGGCGGGGGTGCGAGCACCATGACCGAGCGCTCGTGCGAGGCCCGGCCGGCACGCCCGTTCCCGGCCGTACCGGATCCGACCGCTAGGCAGGAGGCGGCATGACGGTCCTGGACATCGAGGCACTGCTGACCGACCCGAAGACCCGGATCATCGTCTGCTGCGGTTCGGGCGGCGTGGGCAAGACGACGACCGCCGCGGCGCTCGGGCTGCGGGCGGCCGAGGCCGGGCGGCGCACGGTGGTGCTGACGATCGACCCCGCGCGGCGTCTGGCGCAGTCGATGGGGCTCTCCGAGCTGGACAACGTGCCCCGCCGGGTGAAGGGCGTCGGGGGCACCGGCGAGGACGACAGCGGCGAGCTGCACGCGATGATGCTCGACATGAAACGGACGTTCGACGAGGTCGTGCTCGCGCACACCGACGCCGACCGAGCCGAGGAGATCTTCGCCAACCCGTTCTACCAGGCGATGTCGTCGTCGTTCTCCGGCACGCAGGAGTACATGGCGATGGAGAAGCTGAGCCAGCTCCGCGCCGCCGACGAGTGGGACCTGATCATCGTCGACACCCCGCCGAGCCGCTCGGCGCTGGACTTCCTCGACGCTCCGCAGAACCTGGCCCGATTCCTGGACGGGCGGCTGCTCAAACTGCTGCTGGCACCCGCCAAAACCGGCGGGCGCGGCATGCTGAAGATGATGTCGGCGTCGTTCGGGCTGTTCAGCCGCGTCATCACGAAGATCCTGGGCACGCAGCTGCTCGACGACGTCTCGACGTTCGTCGCCGCGCTGGACTCGATGTTCGGCGGCTTCCGGGAACGCGCGCAGCGCACCTACGACCTTCTCAAGACGCCCGGCACGGCGTTCGTCGTCGTCGCCGCCCCGGAGCCGGACGCCGTCCGCGAGGCGTCGTACTTCGCTGACCGGCTCATCGCCGAGGGGATGCCGCTCGCCGGCCTGGTGCTCAATCGGGTGCACGCCACCGAGGTGCCGGAGCTGTCGGCCGCGGCGGCACTGGCCGCCGCGGAGAAGCTCGAGCGTGCCGACGGGTCCGGGGTGACCGCGGAGGTACTGCGCATGCATGCCGGGCTGTCCCGGCTGGTGGAGCGGGAGCGGCGGATCGCGGCGGGCTTCACCACCGCGCACCCGGACGTCCCGGTCGTGGAGGTGCCTGCCGAGGCCGAGGACGTCCACGACCTCGACGGCCTACGCCGAGTGGGTGCGGCACTCGCGACGAAGGACTAGCCGCTCTCGTCCGCCGTCGCGCGGCGGACGCGGCGCGCCTGTGCGCCGGACGCGGGGGTCAGCCGGTGGGCTGCAGTTCGTGCGCCTTGCGCGCGGCCTCGAGCAGCTTCCACCACGAGGTCACGTCGGGTCGACGACGTAACAACGCGCGGCGTTCGCGCTCGGTCATGCCGCCCCAGACCCCGAACTCGACGCGGTTGTCCAACGCGTCGGCCAGGCACTCCGTGCGAACCGGACACCCCATGCACACCGTCTTGGCGCGGTTCTGAGCCGCACCTTGGACGAAGAGCGAGTCCGGATCGCTGGCACGACAGGCCGCACGTCCAGCCCAGTCAGCGATCATCGTCATCTCCGGCCCCCTTCAGCGTCACGCCGTCCCGGCAAGGCTCGTCAGGCACGCAAAATCCGTGTGGGCGACGCCGTGTCGGTCCGGCATGCCTGCCCCAGGACGGTAAGAAAGCGACAGTGGCGGTTGGCAGAGGCCGTTCGGGTGGTCTTTGAACAGCACTAATGGCTAGTGGCCATCCACTGAACGGTGGAAGTTGCGCAGGTCAGAACCGGTGCTTCCAGTCACACCAACCCGTGAGTAACCACGCGGCCGAGGATTCTAGGTATCGCTGCGTACTCTGGGCGCCGTGAAGTTGCCTCAGGACCGCACGGTTGCCAACGTCGTCTCACTGGTGCTCTGCGGAATCCTCGCCGGCGTGGTCATCGCCGCCGCGGCCTTTCCCGCCGTCGGCGTGTCCGGATTAACCGCTAAGTCGGCTTCGGATTCCTTCAGCGACCTCCCCGCGGACATCGAGATTCCTCCGGTGCCGCAGGTCTCGACGCTGTACGCGAGCAACGGCACGAGCGTGATCGCTCGGTTCTACAACGAGAACCGGCAGGACATCACGCTCGACAAGGTGGCGCCCATCATGCGCCAGGCCATGATCGCGGCGGAGGACAACCGGTTCTACGAGCACAAGGGCGTCGACGCCAAGGGCGTCGTGCGTGCCTTCGTGCGCAACCAGGCGAACGGCGCGGTCACCCAGGGCGCTTCCACGCTGACCCAGCAGTACGTGCGGTCGATCCTCAAGTACGGCGCGAACAGCAAGGAGGAGGAGCGGCTGGCCACCGAAGACACGGCCGGCCGCAAGCTCCGCGAGATGCGGTACGCGATCGCTCTGGAGAAGAAGCAGAGCAAGGATCAGATCCTGCAGAACTACCTGAACATCACGTACTACGGGAACGGCGGCTACGGCATCTACGCCGCCTCCCAGACGTACTTCAGCAAGCCGCCCTCGGAGCTGACGCTCGCCGAGGCCGCGATGATCGCCGGGATGGCGCAGAACCCCACCCAGTACAACCCGGTGCAGAACGACCACAAGTGGGCGCTGGACCGTCGCGAGTACGTCCTCAACCAGATGGTGAAGCTGAAGTACATCACCAAGGCGGAGGCCGACGCCGCCAAGAAGGGCGAGCTCGGCCTCAAGCCGAAGACCAACCCGAAGCAGTGCGAGAACGGCAACACCGCCTACGGGTTCTTCTGCGGCTGGTTCCTCGACTGGTGGAAGTCGAACCCGGCGTTCGGCAAGACCCGCAGCGAGCGTGAGGACAACCTCAACAAGGGCGGCTACAAGATCGTCTCGTCGCTCGACCTGAACATGCAGAACGCGGCGCAGAAGCAGATCGACCAGCGGCTCGATGCGAGCAGCCGGTTCGCCACCGGGATCGTGATGGTCGAGCCGGGCACCGGCCGGGTCAAGGCCATGGCGATCAACCGCAAGTACAGCATCGCGAAGAACCCGGGCAACAAGAACTACCCGAACACCGTGAACCCGCTGCTGTCCGGCTCGACCGTCTCGCCGGGCTACCAGGCCGGCTCGACCTTCAAGATGTTCACCGCGATCGCCGCGCTGGAGAAGAACATCCCGCTGAGCCACTCGATCTACGCGCCGGAGCGGTACACCTCGCAGTACACCGGCTCGTGCAAGACCGGTGGCAACAAGTACTGCCCGAAGAACGCGTCGAAGTCGATGACCGGGCTCCAGACGATGTCGAGCGCGTTCGGCGAGTCGGCGAACACCTACTTCATCCCGCTGGAGGAGCAGGTCTCGGTGAAGTCGGCGATCGCCGCGGCCGAGCAGGCCGGCGTCGAGTTCCGGGCGTCGGTCGACCTGGAGAACAAGGAAGCCGCGCAGACCGACCCGACCGCCTGGGGTTCGTTCACGCTCGGCACCGCCCAGGTCTCCCCGCTCGACATGGCGACCGCGTACGCGACGGTCGCCGCCCGGGGCAAGTACTGCGCGCCGCTACCGCTCAAGTCGATCGCCGATCAGGACGGCAGGCAGCTCACCGAACTCTCCACGCCGACCTGCAAGCAGTCGATCCCCCAGCAGGTCGCGGACGCCGCCGCCGACATGGCCCGGTGCCCGGTCGGCGACGACTCGATGGTCGGGCTCTCCTGCACCCACCCCGGTGGCGGTCGCACCGCGGCCAGCATCAGCCGGACGATCGACCGGCCGGTGGCGGGCAAGACCGGTACCACCGACGACAACAACGCGGCCTGGTTCGTCGGCTTCACACCGAACCTCGCGGCCGCGGGATTCATCGCGAACCCCGACAAGTACGACGACGAGGTCCCGAGTACGCAGATCCCGATCGACGCCGTCCGCGAGAGCATGAACGTCGCGCTCCAGAAACTGCCGGTGAAGAAGTTCGTCGCGCCGACGAGCAAGCTGGCCTACGGCGTCCGGGTGACCGTGCCCGACACGACCGGCGACTCGGTCGACTCGGCGACGAGCAAGCTCCGGGCCGCCGGCTTCGAGGTGCGGGTGTCGCCGACGCGGGAGAACTCCCAGTTCGGCGACGGCCGGGTGGCACGCACCGACCCGACCGGCGGCAGCTCCAGCACGAAGGGCAGCGTCGTCACGATCGTGCTGAGCAACGGTCAGCCGCCCGCACCGGAGACGCCGGAGCCGGGGCAGCCGGGGCAGGACGCAGGTGACCAGATCCGCGACCAGATCTGCTCGGCCAATCCCGACCTGCCGATGTGCAACAACGACGACGGCAACTAGGCGATCACGACCGCGGCCCCCGATCGGATTCGATCGGGGGCCGCGGTCGTTCGGTGGAGTTCCTGGCCGGTACCGCGGCCCGCGCCCTCACCTCGGGAGGCGGTCGCGCCGGCCGCGGGGTCAGGCGGAGAGCTGGCGCTTGACCTCGGCGGCCACCCGGCCGCCCTGGGCCCGGCCCGCGACCGCGGCCTGAACCGTCTTCATGGCCTTGCCCATCTGCTTGATGTCGCTGACGCCGGCCTGCGCGAGGGCAGCGGCCACGACCGTGCTCAGCTCCTCGTCGGTCAGCTGCGTCGGCAGGTACCGGGAGAGAACCTCACCCTCGGCGCGCTCACGGTCCGCACGATCGGCCCGTCCGCCCGTCGCAAAGGCCTCAGCGGCCTCAGCGCGCTTCTTGGCTTCCCGGGTAAGCACCCGCAGCACTTCGTCGTCAGAGAGCTCACGAGCGGCCTTACCGGCCACCTCCTCGTTCCGGATGGCGGTGAGCGCCATCCGCAAGGTCGCGGTGACGAGTTCGTCCCTCGACTTCATCGCGGACGTGAGATCGGTCGTGAGGCGGGTCTTCAGGCCGCCCGCAGCAGTGCTCATGAGGCAAACGCTACCCCGGCTCGGCGCCCTCGCCGGGGGGATTTCCGGTCGGCTGGGGCGCCTCGGTGCGACCGTGCGTGTGTACGCTCCGGGGCATGAGGTGGGGTACCCGTCTGTCGCTGGGCGTCGTCGGCGCGGGTGCGGCGACGCTGTTGTACGC
>Ga0190269_10000822_pt1 | contig 15492 bp, 14 predicted proteins | sample Popmic249IS_FD_133749 | JGI IMG/M metagenome (GOLD analysis project Ga0190269, IMG submission 133749) | Populus adjacent soil microbial communities from riparian zone of Blue River, Arizona, USA - 249 IS | ecosystem: Environmental > Terrestrial > Soil > Riparian zone | place: USA: Arizona...
GCACGGGCTCTACGCGCCCGAGGACGTCGGTGGCAGGCGACCGGGCGACTGCGTGACGGTGCTCAGGATCGTCGACCGGCGGTTCGCGCGCTTCACACCGAGGGAGGGCGGCTACCGCTGCGGCGCGGACGGCCTGTGGGACGTCGCCGCGGGGCGGCAGGTGCCGGCCGCGCGGCCGTGAGGGGCTCGGCGGCGCGGTCGGGGCGGTGCTGCGTCACCCACGCAGCAATGCGCGGATCTTGGCGTCCAGGTTCTGCAGCAGGCAGCGAACGTGCCTTCCACGCTCGCCCGCACGGCCTCCTTGCCGAACACCGGGCTCGCCGCCGGGCTCGACCCAGACGACGCCCTCGGTGAGGAACGACAGGACCTTGTCGACGTCGTGGTCGTTCCACCCGTCCAGGAACCGCAACATCGTCGCCTTGATGTCGCTCGTGGTCTGAGCGGTTGTCATGGCGGGTGTCACCTCCCGTGCGAGCCACGGGCACCGACCCGCGGTGTGCGCAGGGCCGCCTCTCTCAAGCGCACCTGGCTGCTCATGCCGGCACCAGAGGCCTTTGTCCCGAGGGGTGCTGAGCCTGGTCCCTGCCGCCGTGGCGGCGTGACCGGGACGATGGGTTCGAGGGCTCGGCACTGGACGGTTCGACGCGCGCCGGCGCTGACCCGGCCCCTGTGCGCCGGTGCCGGCCCGATCGGTTCTCCGGTTCTCTCGGAAGGGGGCCACGATGGTCCTTCACCTGCCCTCCAGGCCGACCGCCCTGCCTCCGCCGGTCGCGGCTCCGGAGGGCAGCCGCCCCTCCCCGCGCGCAGCTGTCCGCTGGCTGGCGGGAGGCGCCCTGCTGGCGTTCGTGACGTCGTGGGTCGGGACGACGGTCTTGGGCCTGCAGCACGACGTCTTCTACCTGGTCTACTTCACCCTCGCGCTCGGCTACCTCGGCTGGTTCGGGTCGCGCTCCGGTGTCGTCTGGCGCGAGGTTCTTCGCCGCCACGCGTGGTGGAGCGTCGCCGTCGGCGTCCTCGTCGGGCTCGCCGTCGTGCGCCAGGTCCTGGGCCAGGCCGGCACGCCGCACCCCGACGGCGCCTACTTCGGCTTCGAGCTGGTGTGGCGCGGCCTGGTCTACGGGACGGTCGACGCCCTCATCCTCTACGCCTTCCCGGCGGTGGTGGCGCACCTGGTCCTGCGGGGCAACCGCCGGGGCGTCGCCCGCAAGCTCGGCTACGCCGGCCTGGTCGTGGCGCTGTCCCTCCTCGTCTCGGCCAGCTACCACGCCGGCTACTCGACGTACCGGGGTGAGGAGATGGCGAAGCCGCTGATCGGCACGGTGCTGATGGATGCCCCCGCCGTCCTCACCGGCAACCCGGTCGGCTCCGTCGTCGCGCACGCCGCCGTGCACACCACCGCCGTGGTGCACCAGTTCGAGGGCGGCGGCAACCACTTCCTGCCGCCGGAGCTGACCTCCGACTACCCGGACCGGCCGGGCGGGTGGGCGGCCTCCGCCCTCGCGGCCGGGTGGCTCGTGCTGCTGGGTGCCGTCGTGGCGCTGAACCGCGACAGGCTCCGCACGGCCTGGGGCCGGCGATGACCACGACGGAGCCGCTGCTCGAGGCGGTCCTCAACCTGACCCGGGTCCACCGCGAGCACGAGGAGTACTGGTCGGAGTCTCCCCGCGAGCAGGCGGTGGTGCTGCAGCGGCACGCCCGGTCCCTGCTCGCCCTGGCCGACCGGTGGTCGTCGGCGGAGCCGTCCCGGCGCACCGCGCTGAGCCCGTTCGAGGGCGCCGACGACCTGAACGCTCCCGTGGCGACCCAGCTGGACGGGGTGCTCTTCCTCGAGGGGGAGGGCCGGCCACCGGAGATCACCCGCATCGTCCGTGAGCTGCGCACCCAGGGCGAGGACGCGCTCGTGATCGGCGACTGGCTCACCCAGGCCATGCAGGCGTCGTGGGACATGGCGGTGGCCCTGCTCGCGGTCGACGGCCTGGCCGACGTCATGGGCGAGCGCCACCGGATCATCGCCAACGACTGGCACACGGCCTCCCTCACCACGCTCAGCGGCCGGCTGCTGCTGCGGGCCGCCGACATCCTGGACGGCCTGGACCTGACGCCCGCTGCGCTGCGCACGGACCTCGCGGGCACCCGCCGCTCGGCCCGGATGCTCTACTCGGTCGCCGAGCTGGTCGGCCACGCGGCGGACCTCATCAGCGAGGGCGCGGGCATCCAGCACGACAGCGAACGACGCTGGCGCGTCTTCCGCGAGCGCGTGGCGGCGGAGGTCGTGGCCGGCGCACGGGAGCTGTGACCAGGCTCAGGGGCGCGTCGGCTCGCCCACAGCCGGTGCCTGCTGCGCCTGCCCCTGGGCGACGACCTCCTCGACCGGCTTCTCGCCCGGCAGCAGGTCGGTGCCCGAGGGATGCCACACCGGGCTGTCGCCGGCGGTCTCGACGTTGAAGCCGTAGTCGTAGACCAGCGTGCCGCCGAGGGCGGCGCCGACGCTGACCAGCAGGGCGATGACCACGGTGAGGACGGCGACCGCCGCGGGCGCCGCCTCGTCGTCCCACCTGGACAGCACGCGCACGGCGAGGTCGAGGAGGACGAGCAGCGTGACGGTGACCATCGCGAGTGCGTGGGCATTGGCGGTACGCCGCGCCTGGGTGCCCTTCGGCGTCGAGGTCAGCCAGTCGGCGAAGCCGGTCAGCGCGGCGAGCACGGAGACGGCTGCGCCCGCGAGCAGCACGAAGGACGCGGCCCGGTAGAGGTCCCGCGCCCACGTCTCGTCCGGCCCGCCTGCCCAGGAGATCACGTCGAATGCCGCTGCGAGCAGGTACGCCGCCACCGGGATGTCCGTCAGCGGCGGATGCAGCGGCTTGCCGGCCCAGCCGCGCAGGCCTTTGAACCGGCGGCCCCGCATCGTGAAGGTCGGGCGGACGGAGAAGATCGGCATGTCGGGTCCTCCTCAGCGGGTCGCGGGCGACCGGTGCGCCCGCGTGGTCAGGGTCAGGAACTCGGCGCGGGTCCGGGCGTCGTGCCGCACCAGGCCACGCAGCGCGGACGTCGACGTGGAGGTGCCCGGCTTGGCCACGCCGCGCAGGGACATGCAGCTGTGCTCCGCTTCGAGCACCACGCCGACACCCCAGGGCTGTAGCGACTCCTCCAGCAGGTCGGCCACCTGCGAGGTCAGCCGCTCCTGCACCTGCAGCCCCCGGGCGAAGTGCTCCACGACGCGGGCCAGCTTGGACAGGCCGGCGATCCGGTCTCCAGGGAGGTAGCCGACGTGGGCCACCCCGAAGAAGGGAAGGAGGTGGTGCTCGCACAGCGAGTGGAAGGGGATGTCACGCGCGACGACCAGCTCGTCGTACCCCTCGTCGTTGGGGAAGGTCGTCATGGTGAAGGGCGTCGGCGTGAGCAGCTCCGCGTAGGCCCGCGCGACGCGCCGCGGGGTGTCCCGCAGTCCCTCTGCTGCGGGATCCTGCCCGAGCGCTCGGAGCAGGCGCTCGACGGCCCGCTCTGCAGCCCCGAGGTCGATGCCAGAGGCGGCCGGGACCAGGTGCAGATCCTCGACGGCCGTTCTATCATCAACGAGAGTCATGTTTAGAAAGTAGCTGGGAGGCGGCCGATGGACAACACCGAGGAGCTCCGTAGCGTCGCCGCGCTCGCCGAGCCGGCGCGGCGGGCGCTCTACGACTACGTCGCCTCGCAGCCGGCGCCCGTCGGCCGCGAAGAGGCGGCCGAGGCCACCGGCATGACCCGGGCCACGGCCGGCTTTCACCTCGACCGGTTGCTCGAGGCAGGCTTGCTGGAGACCGAGTCGCGGCGCCTCACCGGCCGGCGGGGACCGGGTGCCGGTCGGCCGGCCAAGCTCTACCGGCGCGCGCGACGCGACGTCGCCGTCTCGCTACCGCCTCGCCGCTACGAGCTGGCAGCGCAGCTCCTCGCCGAGAGCGTGGAGCAGGCACTGCACGGGGGCCGCGCGCTCGGCGAGTGCCTGACGGAAGCGGCGAGGGTCCGGGGCGCCACTCTGGGCGCAGCGGTCCGCGCGCGGGTGCGCGCCCGCTCGAGCCGCACACGGGTGCTCGCCTCCATCGGAGAGGTGCTCGCCGGCGAGGGCTACGAGCCGGCGGTGACGAGCGGAGAGGTGACCCTGCGCAACTGCCCCTTCGACGCGCTCGCCGACCGGCACCGCGAGCTGGTCTGCGGCATGAACCTCGACCTGCTCGACGGGATGGCCCGCGAGCTCTCGCCGTGGCAGGTCACCGCGCAGCTGGAGCCGGCAGACGGCATGTGCTGCGTCCGGGTGCGCGCCTGACCGGACGTCAGCACCCCTGGTCGTCCCAGGCCGGTACGACGAGAGCCGGGTGCTTGGCCTCCACCCCGTCACCGCTGGACACGCCGCGGAGCCGGCGCACGACCCATGGGACAAGGTGCCGGGCCACCCAGGCGGCGTCCGTCGCGGCCCGCGTGGTCCAGGGGGCCGGCGGTGCGGCGGGGAGCTGCACGGACCACCACCCGGTGGGGCCGCCCAGGACCGCCTCGTCCTCCAGCCCGACCGCCTCGAGCACCGCGGCGGCGACCCTGGCGTGCCCCTCGGCGTTGAGGTGCAGCCGGTCGGCGTGCCACAGCCGACGGTCCGACAGCGCCACCGCTGCCGCGAGGTCGACCAGCACCGCGTCGTGCTCCGCCGCCGTCGCGCGCACGACCTCGTTGAAGGCCGCGAAGCGCCGGGCCAGGGCGTCCGCGGTCCGGCCGGTGCCGCCGGCCCGCTCGAGGACCGTGAACAGCAGGGGGCGGACGCCGGCCTCGGCGAGGGCGGCCACGCCGTCGGCGTACCGGGCCTTGATGGCGGCGAGGTCGCGACCGGGCCGCAGGAGGTCGTTGCCCCCCGCGTGGAAGGAGACCAGTGCCGTGGGCTCGGCACCGGCGACCAGCTCCAGGGCCACCGGCAGCTGCTCGGCCACGACCTGGTCCAGCAGCCGGCCTCGCACGGCGAGGTTGGCGTACCGCAGGCCGGGTGCGGCCTGCGCCAGTCCGACGGCCACGCGGTCGGCCCACCCCTGGTGCCGGCCGTGCGGCCCCAGCTCGTCCTGCAGCCCCTCGGTGAACGAGTCCCCCAGCGCGACCAGCACCTCGGGGACGACCCTGCGTCCCGTCATGCGAGCCAGCCTAGAGACAGCCGCCATGGGTGAAGATGTCTCCGTGTGCGACACCATGGTCACCCTCACCGACGACGGCGTGCTGTTCGCCAAGAACAGCGACCGCGACGCGAACGAGGCGCAGGTGCTGCGCTGGTACGCCGCCGCCGAGCACGCCCCCGGCGCGTCCGTCGCGTGCACGTGGGGCACCGTGCCGCAGGTGGAGCGCACCCATGCGCTGCTGCTGAGCCAGCCGTGGTGGATGTGGGGCGCCGAGATGGGCGCCAACGAGCGCGGCGTCGTCATCGGCAACGAGGCGGTCTTCACCCGGGCGGTCGGTGACCGCTCGGGCGCCCTCCTCGGCATGGACCTGCTGCGCCTCGCACTGGAGCGGGCCGCGACGGCGGCGGACGCGGTCCAGGTCCTGGTCCGGCTGCTGGAGGAGCACGGCCAGGGCGGGCAGGCGAGCTTTGAGCACCCGCGGTTCCGGTACGACAACTCCTTCCTCGTCGCCGACCCCACCGGCGCGTTCGTCCTGGAGACGGCCGGCCGGCACTGGGCCGTCGAGGAGGTGCGCGGTCCTGGTCGCTCCATCAGCAACGGGCTGACCATCCCGGACTTCGCACGGGCCCACGCTGACCCCGTCCGCGGCCGCGTGGCGTCCTGCAAGCCGCGCCGGGCGAGGACCCAGCGGTCGGCCGCTGCCGCGCGCCAGGTCACCGACCTGTTCGGTGCGCTGCGCGACCACGGGCCCGGCGGGGCACCGCGGTGGTCGCCGGTCAACGGCGCGCTCTCTGCTCCATGTGCGCACGCCGGCGGCCTGGTCACCTCCACGCAGAGCACCGCGTCCTGGGTGTCCGACCTGCGAGACGGCGGGCGGCACTGGGTGACCGGTACGTCGGCGCCCTGCACCTCCGTGTTCAAGCCGGTCGCGGTCGGGCAGCCGCTCGAGATCGACCCCGCCACGATGCCGACCAACCGCTACGACCCGGCGTACCGCTGGTGGCGGCACGAGCGGCTGCACCGGTTGGCGATGCGCGACTACACAGCCTGGTCGCGGCTCGCGGCTGCGCGCGACGCCTGCGAGGCGGAGTGGGCAGCCGCTCCCCCACCGGGCGCCGAGGCGTTCGCCACCGCGGACGAGCTGGAGACGGCGTGGTTCGACGCCCTGGTCGGGGCCGGTCCGCGGGAGACCCGGCCCCGGTGGCTGCGCGCGCTCGTCGACCGGGACGCCCGCCGGGCCGGCTTGCCGGCCGCCTGAACCGCTACCCCTCCACGCGCCTGCCCGGCTCGGTCGCAGGTTCCTGCGCAGCGCCTTGTCCAGCCCGAGGAGCTCCTCCCGGAGCGCGCCGGGCAGCTCCTCCGTGAGCAGGGCGTCGCGCCTGTGCTCGACGAGCAGCCGGGCGCTGCCCGGCGCGGTCCCCTGCAGGTCCGCCAGGGTGCTGGCCGCCGCGACGACGGCCTCGCGCTCCCGGTCCGGGTCGTCGCTGCCGAGAACGGCCTCGACGGCTGTCGTCTGCAGGTCCAGGAAGCGCTGGGCCGCCCGCAGCCAGGCTCGCGCGACGAGCTCGTCACGCGAGGGCCTTACGCTGCTCGCCATGGGTGACCTGGAACGCCGCGGTGACGTCTTCGTCCTCGACCTCGGCAGCGACGAGAACCGGTTCAACCCCACCTGGGTGCAGCGTGTCGACGAGGCGCTCACGGAGGTGGAGGCGGTCGACGGCCCGCGGGCGCTCGTGACGACCGGGAGCGGCAAGTTCTGGTCCAACGGGCTCGACCTGGACTGGATGGGCGCGCACCCGGACGACTCGCCCGCCTTCCTCGACCGGGTGCATGCCCTGTTCGGTCGCTTCCTCGCCACCGGCGTACCGACCGTCGCGGCAGTGCAGGGGCATGCGTTCGCGGCCGGCGCGATGCTCGCGGTTGCGCACGACCGGGTCCTGATGCGCGCCGACCGCGGCTACTGGTGCGTGCCCGAGGTCGACATCGGCCTGCCCTTCACACCCGGCATGAGCGCGCTGCTGCAGGCGCGCCTCAGCCCGCCGACGGCGCACGAGGCCATGACCACAGGCCGCCGCTACACCGGGCCGGAGGCCGTCGCCGCGGGGATCGCCGCCGGCAGCTGGCAGATCGACCAGCTCGTCGACGAGGCGGTCGCGTGGGCCGCCACGCAGGCCGGCAAGGCCGGCCCGACGCTCGCGACCATCAAGCAGCGGATGTACGCCGATGCGCTGCGCCTCCTCGACGGCACGGACTCCGGCTCCTGAGCGCCACGACTACCGGCCGCCGGGTCTGACCGATGCATGAAGCCGTCCGGCACGGCTGCCGACACGAAGCCGAAGGGCCCGCACCTCAACGGCGCGGGCCCTTCGATCTTGTAGCGGGGGCAGGATTTGAACCTGCGACCTCTGGGTTATGAGCCCAGCGAGCTACCGAGCTGCTCCACCCCGCGTCGGTGAGACCAGCCTACACGACGTCCGGACGGGCCCGACAGACTGAGCCGCGTGACCGACCTCATCCTCTGGACCAACCCGTCCTGCTCCAAGTCGCGCGGCGCCGAGGCCCTCGTCCCGGACGCGACGACCCGGCGCTACCTCGACGAGCCGCCGACGCGGCAGGAGCTCGAGGAGCTGCTGGTCAAGCTCGGCACCGACGACCCGCGGGTGATCGCCCGGCCCGGGACGCTGCCGGGGGCGAGCCGCGACGAGCTGCTCGACGCGCTCAGCACCGACGCCAGCCTCATCGAGCGCCCGATCGCCATCCGCGGCAACCGGGCCGTCGTGGCCCGGCCCCCCGAGAAGCTCCTCGAGCTCCTGGACAACTGACGCCTTGTCTACGCCACCCCCCGCCTGAAGCCGCCACAGGCGGGCGCCGGGCGGGGAGGCGCGTAGACAAGCGAGGGTTCAGCGCGGCGACGGGGCCGGCGAGGCCTTGTCGAGGGCCGCCTTGAGCCGCTTCAGCGCCTCCCCGTAGGCGGCGAAGTCGCCGTCCCGCAGGGCCCGCTGCATCTCGTCGTACGCCCGCTGCGCCTCCGAGATCGCGGAGCCGCCGAGGGTCGGCGAGGCGGTGGGCGACGGCGACGGCGTACCGCCCGGGGTGGGGGTGACCACTGCGGCGCCGGCGCCGAAGAGCGCGTCGAGCGCCTCGGACAGGGTCGCGCGGTAGGCGACCTTCTCCCCGAAGCTCACGATGACGCTGTTGAGGATCGGGTACTTCGGCTCCTTGCGCGCCTGCGTGTAGACCGGCTCGATGTAGAGCAGCCCGTTGCCTACGGGCAGGGTGAGCAGGTTGCCCAGCACCACCTCGGACCCACCGGTCCGCAGCAGCGACAGCGACCGCGCGACGTCGGAGTTGCTCTCGAAGGTGTTCGCGATGAGGCCGGGCCCCGGGATGACCGTCGACTTCGGCAGCTGCAGGACCGTGATGCTCCCGTAGTCCCTGGGGTCGGACGAGACCGCCGCGAAGGCGGTGAGGTTGTTGGCCCCGCGCGCCTCGAAGGTCGACGTCAGGGAGAACCGCGGTGCCGTGACGCCCGGCATCTGCAGCAGCACGTAGTACGGCGGCTGCGCCGGGCCCTCCGAGGTGCTGACCTGCTGGCCAGCCGCGTTGATGAGCTGCTGCACGTTGCGCGTCGGGTCGCTCGGCACCTCCCAGAAGTCCTCCTTGTTGTAGAAGGAGGTCGGGTCGGTGACGTGGTAGGCGCCGAGCAGCTCGCGCTGCACCTTGAAGAAGTCCTCGGGGTAGCGCAGGTGCTTGCGGAGGCTCTCGCTGATCATGGCCTTGTCCTGGATCAGGTCGGGGAAGACCTTCTTCCAGGCCTTGAGGACCGGGTCCTCCTCGTCCCAGGTGTAGAGCCGGACCTTGCCGGTGTAGGCGTCGACGGTGGCCTTCACCGAGTTGCGGATGTAGTTGACCTCCGCGTTCGGCACCGGCACGCCCCGGCTGTCGACGACCGTCTCGCCGAGCTGGGTGCGCTGGGCGTAGGGGTAGCCGGAGCTGGTGGTGTAGCCGTCGAGGATCCAGACGAGGGCTCCGTCGACCACGGCGGGGTAGGGGTCGCGGTCCAGCTTGAGGAACGGCGCCACCTTGCCGACCCGGTCCAGCGGCTCGCGGGTGTACATGATCCGGCTGTCCGACGTGAGCGCCGAGGAGAGCAGGATGTTCTTCTCCCGCAGCTTCAGCGCGTAGAGCAGCTTGCGGAAGCCGCTGTCGAGCTTGACGCCGCCGGACCCGTCGTAGTGGATCGTGCGCTCGTCGTCCGAGTCGTTACCGCCCGGGCCGTCGATCTCCGCCTGCTTGGTGTTCACGATCGAGTACTCCGGCGAGCGCTCGCCGAAGTAGATCTGCGTCCGGTCCAGGGCGAACTCGCCACCGGGCCCCGTCTGCGGGATGTCCTTCACCGTGAAGCTCGGCAGGCCGTCGTCGGAGACCCGGTTCGCCGGCGCGGCGACGAAGCCGTTCCCGTGCGTGTAGGTGAGGTGCAGGTTGATCCAGTTGCGCTGGTCCTGCCGCAGGTTGGCCTGGTCGAGCTCGCGGACCGCGACGACGTAGTCCTGCAGCTTGCCGTTGACGGTGTAGCGGTCGACGTCGAGGGACTGGTTGAAGCCGAAGTAGTTGCGGATGCGCTGCGCGCGCTGGAACGTCGGTCCGAGGATGTTCGGGTCGAGCAGCCGCGCGTTCGGCAGCGTGCCGGTGTCACCGCGCAGAGCCGCCTTCGTCGCCGTCGAGACCGCGGGGTAGAACTGCACCTTCGCCCCGTCGATCTGGTACGCCGCCCGCGTGGCGTCGATGTTGCGCTGGATGTACTCCGACTCGCGCTCGACCTCGTTCGGCTTCACCTGGAACTGCTGGACGTACGCCGGGTAGATGCCGCCCACCACGATGGCGCTCACGACCAGCAGGGCGAGGGCCGCGCCCGGCAGCAGCAGGTTGCGCACCAGGACGTTCGCGAAGAAGAGCAGCGCGCAGATGAGCGCGATGCCGGCGAGCATCGTCTTGGCCGGCAGCACGGCGTGCACGTCGGTGTAAGACGCGCCCTGCACCACGCCGCGCAGCGAGAAGGCGAGGCCGTAGCGGTCCAGCCAGTAGGCCACCGCCTTGACCAGCACGATCAGTCCGACGAGCACCGACAGGTGCACCCGGGCGCTCACGCTGACCCGTTCCCCGACCGCGACCAGCCGCACGCCGCCGAAGAGGTAGTGGGTGACCGCCGCGGCGAGCAGCGACACGACGAGGGCGGCCAGGATGAAGCCGAGCAGGAAGCGCTGGAACGGGTAGGTGAAGACGAAGTACGAGATGTCCTTGCCGAACTGCGGGTCCTCCACCCCGAACTGCTGCCCGTTGCGCCACAGCAGCCACGTCTGCCAGCGCCCGGCGGCCGCCAGACCCGCGAACAGGCCGAAGACCGCGCTGACGAGCAGCAGCACCGGCAGCAGGAAGCGCTCCAGCGCCACGCGGTACGGCTCGAGGTTCTGCTGCTCCAGGGAGAGCGGCCGGAACGGCGGCCGCAGCCGGTAGGCGATCGCCATGTTCGCGCCGACGGTCGCCGCCATGAACAGGCCGAACAGCACGAAGAGCAGCACCTTGGTGCCCAGCACGGTGCTGAAGACCTCGCTGTACCCGGTCTCGCGGAACCACAGGAGGTCCGTGTAGAGCGCGACGAAGACGCCGCCGAGCACCAGCAGGACGAGGAGCACGGCCACGGCCGAGGCGAACGGGCGGGGCCGGCCGGTCAGGCCGGCGCCAGGCGGACGGACAGCCACGGTGGCGGCTCACCTCTCGTCGAGTGCGGTACGGGCGTTCCCGCCCTATGAGGGAACTCAACCACAGGGTCCGGAGTTCCTCTCCGTCACAATGGTCGCGTGACTGCACCCACCCGCCTGCTCGCCGTCGTCGGTGAGGTCGAGGGCCACGTGGCCGAGGCCGGCTGGGACCAGCCGCCGCAGCTGTTCGCCCTCGTCGACACCGAGCGGCTGCTGCGCGCCGAGCCCCAACTGGCGGAGACGATGGGCATCGTCGCCGCGCACCCAGGTTCGCTGACCCCCGTGCAGCAGGAGCCGCTCAGCGAGGCGCCGCTGGACGAGCAGCTCGCGTCCCTGGTCTTCGGGCCCGAGGTGCTCGGCGTCGTGCTGGCCCACGAGGTGCTCGTCCTGCCTCCCGCCGTGGAGCAGTCGCTCGCCGACGCCGACGACCCGGCGGCCGCGGCAGCGGAGCACCCGGAGCGGCGCGAGGTGCGCATGGCCGTGGGCGTGCTCCGCGACGGCTCCCGTGAGGCCGTGCTCCGGCTGCGGGGCAAGGACGGCGCCGACGACGAGCGCGTGACCGGCACCGACCTCGTCCCAGGCCTCGCCGAGGCCCTGCTGGGCACCCTGGAGGAGTAGCTCAGGCGACCGGCAGGTCGAGCGCGAACTCGCTGCCTTTGCCGGGCGTCGACGAGACCGTGAGCGGGAAGCCGGCGTCCTCGGAGAGCCGCCGCACGAAGGACAGCCCGAGGCCCAGCCCACCGACCTTGCGGGTCGCCGAGCCGTCCACCTGCTCGAACGACGTGAACAGCCGGTCCTGGTCCTCGGCGCTGATCCCGGGGCCCGCGTCGCGCACGGCGACCCGCACCCGCGAGCCGTCCGGAGAGAGCCCGGCGACGAGCGTGATCGGCGTACCGGGCGGGGTGTACTTCACCGCGTTGTCGAGGAGCTCGTCGAGGGCCTTGCCCACCCACACCGGGTCAACGTGGACCGGCGGCAGCTTCGCGGCCACCCGCCGGCGCAGGTCCCTGGCGCGCACCGGCGCGCGGGTCTGCCAGGCGGCCAGCCTCGCGTCGAGCAGATCCCTGACCGGTACGTCCCGCGGCATGACGTGCACGCGGCCGGCCTCGATGGACGCGACGTCCACCAGCAGGTCGACGACGCGGTTCATCTTCAGCGACTCGTCGCGGATCGTGGTGGCGAAGGCGACGACCCGCTCCGGCTCGAGCTGCTTCGACACCAGGATCTCGGCGTACCCGCGGATCGGCGTCAGCGGCGTCCGGAGCTCGTGGCTCACGTTCGACAGGAACTCGGTCTTCATCCGCTCGACCTCGCGTTCGCGCGTGGTGTCCCGCAGGATCAGCACCACGCCTTCCGCACCCTCCAGCGGCAGCAGGGCCACGCGCACGGGCACCTCGCTGCCGTCAGGCCGGTGGACGAGACCCGGCTCCTCGACGAGAGCCGCGTCGAGGTGGACCAGCGACTCCCCGCTCCCGCTCCGCACGTCGGCGACGACCTCGAGCTCCTCGCCGAGGACGTCCGCCTCGTCGAGGCCCAGCATGGCGAGCGCCGCCGGGTTCACCGAGGTCACAACGCCGTCGCCGTCCGTGGCCAGCAGGCCGTCCGTCATGGACGACAGCACCGTCCCCAGCCGCGAGGCGTAGTCCCGCAGCTCCTCCGTCGCCTGGCCGAGCGACGACGTCATGGCGTCGAAGGTCCTCGACAGCGTCCCGACCTCGTCGCGCGTGCTGACGCCTACCCGCGTGTCGAGGTCGCCGGCGGCGACGCGCTCCGCGGCTGCCGTCAGTCGTCGTACCGGCAGGACGGTACGGCGACCCAGCAGCACCGCGACGAGGGCGACGCCCAGGAGCGCGACCAGGGCGGTGATGATGAGCAGCCGCAGGGCATCTCTCTCGGTCCGGAGCGCGTCGCTGGGATCACGGGTCATCGCGAGCAGCCCGACGACCGTCTCGTTGTCGGCGCTCCGGACGGGCTCCAGTCCGACGGTGGGGTTGGTGCCCTGCGACCCCAGCGCCACACCGTCGCGGGGCATCGGGCGGTCGAGCACGCCGGACTCCTGGACCTGCTGCAGCAGGCGGACCCGCTCGTTGCCGGTCAGGTTGGAGGCGGTCACCTGCAGCGGGTCGCCGGACAGCACCGAGAACCGCAGGCCGCCGATCCGGTCCAGGTCGAGGCCGGCATAGCGGTCGTCGATGCGGGTGCCGAAGACCCAGACCTCGGCCGGTCGGCGGTTGGCGCCCCGCGGCCCGGCCGCCACGCCGACGACGGCGAGGCCCGGCCGTGCCCCGGTGAGCCGGACGACGTCCGCGACCTGGTTCACGTCGGCGCTGGTGCTGCGTAGCACCTCCTGCACCGCGACCAGCCGGCTCAGCCCGATCCGGGTGCTGGCCGAGAGCGGCTCGTCCGCGTCGCCCACCTCGGTCGTGCCGTTGCTCCTGACGCGCACGAGGAACTCGGTCGACCGGCCACCGAACAGCCGGAGGAAGTTGTCGCGACCTCGACAGCTGCCGCTGCCGGTGGGGCAGACCCGCGGCGCCAAGGACGCCCTCCCCTTGGCCTGCTCGCCCAGGTCGACGAGCGCCCCGACCCGCGCCTGCGCGGCGTTCGCGACGGTGTCCCGCGTCTGCCGGTCGTAGGAGTCGACCACCACGTTGCCGACGACGCCGACGGCGGCGATGGCCATCGCGACCACGCCGGCGAGGATGGCGCTGACCACCTTCGAGAGCAGGCTGAACTGCGCCAGCAGCGTCAGCCCGATCAGCACGGCCAGGCCGCCGGCGCCACGCAGCCCGATCACCGCCTGCGCTGCGGCCGCGGACTCCTCCGCGCGCGACGCCAGACCGGCCGCGACCGCCCAGAGCCCGAACCCACCGGCGACCCAGGACGCCACCGCGTCGCGCCGGGTGGCGAGCAGTGCGACCGCCGCCACGACCGACGACGCCGCGGCGAAGGCCGACGGCCCGCCGGTCGCCCCCAGCGGTACGACGATGCCGAAGACCGACGACGGCGTCCTGCGCCGGCCGAGGCCCCCGGTCCAGAGGCCGGCGCCGATCATGAGCGTCGCGGCTGCGCGCAGCAGCGCCAGGTCGTCGCTCGCCGGGAAGCCGAGGCGAAGCGCCGTACGGATCTCCACGCCGGCGAGGACGAGCGCGCCCACGGCGACGACCACCCCGGGTGTGGTGCGCCGCAGCCCCGCGGCAGCAGCGAGCCCCGCTGTCGCGACGACCAGGAGCACCTGGACCGCCCCGAGCAGCGCGAAGGGGACGCCCGGCTCCATGGCGCGGAGTGTAGGAGCGCGGGGCGCCCGGTCTCAGCAGGTTGGCGGCGAACCGCCCGCGTCGAGCTGCTCGAGCGCCTTCACGGCGCCCTCGAGCGTGCTCACCTTCAGCAGCCGGAGGCCGTCCGGCACGTTGCGCCTGGCCTCGGGGCAGTTGTCGGCGGGGACCAGGAAGACGGTCGCCCCCGAGTGCCTGGCTCCCTGCAGCTTCTGCGCGATGCCGCCGATCGGCCGGACCGTCCCGTCGGAGGAGATCTCGCCCGTCCCGGCGACGTGCCGGCCGCCCGTGAGCGAGCCCGGCTCGAGCTTGTCCACGATCCCGAGGGCGAACATCAGGCCGGCACTGGGCCCCCCGACGTCCTTGAGCTGGATGTCCACCCGCACCGGGAAGCTCGAGGTCTCCCCCACGTTGATCCCGAGGATGGCCCGCCGGGGGTCGTCCGGCGCGGCCACGGTGGTCAGCCGGAGCGTCAGCCGCTCGCCCTTTCGCAGGACGCCGACATCGACGGCCGAGCCGGGCGGTTGCTCGTTCAGCAGCTCGCGCAGGCCGTTCACGCCGTCGACCGGCTTTCCGTCGACACTGGCGATCACGTCCCCGGCCCGGAGCCGCCCCTCGGCCGGCTGCCCCGCGGAGACCTCCCGAACGCTGACCCGGGTCGTGACCGGCAGCCCCACAGCCCGGAGCGCGGCGGCGGTGGCGTCGTCGTGCGACTGGTCCATCTGCTGCGCGTTGCGCTGCTTCGTCTCGTCCTTGTCCTGGTCGGGCGGGTAGAGAAGCTCGCGCGGCACGACGGCTTCCTCACCCTTGAACCACGCCACCAGCGCCTGCGACAGGGTGACCTCGTCCAGCACGCTCACCGTGGTGAGCGAGAGCGTCCCGTCAGTGGGGTAGGTCTTGGCGCCCCGGATGGTCAGCACGGGCGTCTTGCCGACGGTCCCCAGCGTGTCGAAGGCCGGCCCCGGCGAGAGCACGACGTAGGGCACGCGCTGCACGGCGCCGAGGATGGCCAGCGCGACGGCGAGGAAGCCGGCGAGCGACAGGGTCAGGGCGCGACGCGTCACCGCACGAGCGTACGGCGAGACCTGGTCGGCCCGGAGAACTCAGCCCGCCGGTCCGCCGTCGAGCGCATCAGCCGCGCGAGAAGAACCCGAGCGAGGCCCGCGCGGGCGCCTCGGCGAGGGGCTGCTCCGCCTGCTCGGGCACGGCGGCCGGGGCGACCGGCTGCGCCACGGGGACAGCGGCCTGCTCCGGCGCGGCGACCGGGGCCACCTCACCCGCCGGCGCGACCGGCGCGACCGGCGCGACCGGCACGCTCTCCTGCACGCCACC
>Ga0190269_10000823_pt1 | contig 15481 bp, 17 predicted proteins | sample Popmic249IS_FD_133749 | JGI IMG/M metagenome (GOLD analysis project Ga0190269, IMG submission 133749) | Populus adjacent soil microbial communities from riparian zone of Blue River, Arizona, USA - 249 IS | ecosystem: Environmental > Terrestrial > Soil > Riparian zone | place: USA: Arizona...
AGGCCCTCGGGCGTCTTCGGCAGCACCCTCAGCAACGCGGCGACCAGCGGGTATCCGGCTGCGGTGCCGAGCAGGGCCATGTTCGTGATGTTCAGCCCGAGGGCGGTCAGGCCGCCGTCGGCGAAGAGCAGGCACTGGATGATGAGGACGGTGGAGACGCAGAGCGCGCCGACCCACGGGCCGACGAGGATGACGGCGAGGGTGCCGCCCAGCAGGTGCCCGGAGACGCCCGGAAGAACCTGGAAGTTGAGCATCTGCACGGCGAAGATGAACGCCGCGACGAGCCCGGCCATCGGCGCCAGCCGGTCGTCGAGGTCCGTCCGGGCCCGCCACACGCAGAACGCCAGGGCCGCGGCGGCGACGACGGCGAACAGCGCCGACACCGGCCCGTCCACGATCCCGTTGGCGATGTGCATCGCCACTGTGTCCATCGAGCCTCCCCAGGCCGCCTCGTTGGGTGCAGCATATGGCGACCGCCAGGTTGTTGCATAGGATTGGCAACTAGGTCACATGTGCAGGCCCGGGGCGTGCGGATGATCTTCCCGGACAGCATCATGCCCGCCCGGAAATCCGGGCGGGCATGGGGTGCCATCGCGCCGAGCGCGGCACGCCTGGCGGGGTCAGCCGAGCGCTGTGCGCACGGCGCGGGTGCGCCGGGCGCGGTCCATCAAGCGCGGTGCGGGCGCGGTCAGTGACCGGCGAGCACGCGCGCCTTCTCGGACCAGGTGCCGATGCTCGGCGCGAGCCGCATCCCGGCGGCGGTGATCGCCGCCCGGATCGTCGCCACGTCGGCATCGGCCAGCTGCTCGAACGTGGTGATCCCACCGGCGGCCAGCGCCATCGCCATCTTCGGCCCGATCCCGGCGATCCGGGTGAGGTCGTCGGGCTCCTGTACCGCCGTGGTCACCCCGGCGGCAACAGGCACACCCGGAGCCGACGCGGCCGCACCAGACTCAGCCGGAACCGAGACGGCGCTGACAGGCTCAACCGGAGCGGCGGCGACCGGCTCGGCCGCAGTGGAGACAACCGGCTCGGGAGTAGAGAAAACCGGCTCGGCCGGGGCGGGAACGCGAGCGGCCGGCTCGCCGGCGGCCTCGGCCCGCTCGGCAACAACCGAGGCCGGCTCGGCAACAGAGACGGCCGGCTCGGCGACAGCAGACGTGGCCGGCTCGGCGACGGACACGGCTGCCGGCACCGGGGTGACGGGCTCGGGCGCCACCGGCTCGCTGCTCACCGCGACCGGCTCCTGCGCGACGGCCACCGGCGTCGGCTCGGGTCGCGGCGCGGTGACGGCCACCGGCGCCGGGCGGGCCTCGGTGGCGGGGACGGGCGGCGCCACGTCGGCGATCACCGCGACCGGCTGGGGCTCGGCGGGCTCGGTGCGCGGCTCCGGGACGACGGCGCCGGCCGGCTCCGGGTCCGAGGTGGCCTCGCCGGCGGGCGTGGCCGGGACGGCGGTCGCCTGCGCCGGTTCGGCGGTGGCCGCCGCGGACTGGGCGGCGGCTTGGCGTCCCCGCAGCAGCCAGCCGGCGAGCACGCCGACCACCAGCCCGGCTACGAGGGAGAGGAACGATGCCACGACTTGCCTCCGGACGGCTTCGGGTGAAGATGTAGCGCGCATCATAGGGGAGTGCCCCCGGGGCGCCGTACCTGAACCGCCGTCGGCCTCGTCACATCGACGGCCGTGCCGGCCTTTCCGGCGCCACGCCGCTGAGGAAACCCGCCTTGACCAGGGTGCGGCTGAGCGGGCGGGCCAGCTCGGCCAGCCGTTCGCAGCCCGCCTCGCCCAGCACCGCGTACGCGGGGGCGGCGAGCCGGTCGGTCTCGGCCTCGATGCGGGCGCGCAGATCGTGACCTTCGGCGGTGAGCTCGTCGCCGGCCATCAGGCCGCGGGAGCGCAGCGACTCCGCTTCGGCCGCCCACTCCTCCCGGCTCCAGCCGCGGCTGGCCCGAAGGAAGCCGCCGTTCGCCTGGCCCGAGGCGCCGTGCAGGATCATCGCCTGCAGCCCGGTCAGGCCGGCCAGCAGCAGCGCCGCGACGTGGCCGTCGCCGCGGAACTCGCGCAGCATCATCTGGGCGTGCCACAGCACCAGGTGCGGTTCCTCGGGCCAGCCGAGCCCGGCGTGGGCGGCGTAGAGCGGGCGCCCGGCCATGTGGGCGGTCGCCGACTCGGCCGCGCGGCGCGCGAGGACTGCCGCCTCCGCCACCTCGGGGCTGCGCAGGGTGTCGCCCAGCCCGCGTTCCAAGGCCTCGTCCGCCGCGGCGAGCCGGGCCTCGATCGCCGCGGCCGGGGTCACCGTCTCCCAGACCGCCGGGAGGAACCGGGCCACGAACTCCGGGCGGAAGTTGTAGAACGTGGCGATCACCGGGCCGGGGCCGACCGCGCCGAAGACGCCGCCACGGGCGGCGAAGTAGCCGGCGGAGCCCGAGAGGCCGAGCGCCTCGAACCGCCGGCCGGTCTCCGGGACGAAGTAGATCATCGCGTGCAGCGGCTCGGCCAGCCGCCAGGCCTCGCGCGCGACGGCCGGGTTCAGGTCTGTCATGCGCGCATCTTGTCATTACCCGCCGGTAGGTGCGACGGTCAGTGCGGCCAGGCCGGCCACGGCCTGCAGGTCGACCCGGTCGGCCGTGTCCGGCCACGAGCGCGGGGTGAAGGTACGCCCGGCGGCGACCCCCCGATGCGTACGCCCGTCGAGCAGCACCGTCCCGGCGCCCGAGCCGACCTGGACGCGGACCGGGGCGGGCCCGGCCGTACGCACGTCGAACGAGTCCACGCCGCCGGACATCCGTACGGTCAGCGTCCCGTCCGGCTCGGGCAGCGTCAGCGCGATCCGCCCCGCCCCGCCGGCCAGGTCGATGCCGCCGACCCGCCCGCGGCTGAGGTCGATGGTGCTGCGGCCGGCCCCGCCGGTCACCCGCAGGTCCCAGCGCACCCGCGTGCTCAGGGCGATGTCCACGGCGTCGGCGCCGCCGTCGAGCCGCAACCGGATGCGTCCGTCCCGCTCCTCGGTGCGCGGCGCCCCCTTGCTGTCCCGCGGGGTGCTCACCCGGTAGAGCCCGTCGCCCAGGTCGGCGGTGCGCACGGTGATCGTCCCGGCGCCGTCGACCACATCGAAGGCGGCGGCCGTACGCCCGTCGAGCGCTCCCGTGACCGTGTGGGCGGCAGCGGCCGCGGCCGGGGGTCCCCATTGGCGAGCGCCGGAGCCACCCCCGCTGAGGGCGACCACGGTGACCCCGGTGAGCACCAGCGCGACGGCGACGATCCCGGCTGCCACCAGCCACCGCCGGCCCGGCTGACCCACCGGCGGCGGTCCGTCGTGCCCTGCGGCCCCTGGCGCCTCTCCCGGGCCCGCCGCGGACCCGAGCGTCTCGCCGGGTGCCGCCGCGGACCCCAGCGTCTCGCCGGGTGCCGCCGCGGCCACCGACGTCTCGCCGGCCGGCGGCGGGGCCGGGGCCGGGGTCGGCGGCGGGGCCGGGGCCGGCAGCGCGGTCGGCAGCGCGGCCGGGGCCGGCGGCGAATCCGGCGCTCGGTCGGCGGGCGCAAGCGGGACCGGCCGGGGTCCCCGCCTGCCGAGGGCGAGCGAGAGGGCGGCCCGGGCCAGCGCCGGCGCGGACGAGCCGGTGACCACCGGGAGCTCCTGGGTCGGCTCGTCCCAGGGCAGCGGCGCGTCGGGCGGCGGCCAGTCGGGCGGTGTCACCCGCGAGCACGGATCCGGGTCGGGGGTTCCTGGCATGGCGTACCTCCATGTCGGTGCCGGCAGGGAGTACGGGCCGGACCGCCCTCCCGGCCGGGTCCGCCCCCGAATTGCCGCCCGGAATCGATCAGCGCACCAGCGGCATGCCGGCGGCGGTGGCGGCGATCATCCGCTGCAGCGTGGGCCGGAACGGCGGGAACGCCCGGGCGATGGCCGGCTCCCGGGCGTACAGTTCGCGCAGCGTGGCCGGCGGGCGGGTCAGCGGGAACAGCTTCGCGACGAAGGCGCTCGCCGTCATGACCAGCGCGGCGCCGTCGGCGTCGGTCAGCGGCGGGCAGGCGGCGGCGATGTCCCGGCCGACCCGCCAGTACATGTCGATGGCCCACACCTTGTGGACCCGCAGCGCCTCCACCGACACGTTGTGCTCCAGCATCGTCTCGGTGTGCGTGGTCAGGTCGCAGTACAGCGGCCGGTCCGCGTACGCGTCCGCCAGCACGCCCGCGACCTCGAGGAACCCGCTCGCCGACCGCAGCCCGGCGCTCGCCGCCGTGGCCCACTCCGTGCCGGCCCGCATCGTCAGCTGGAGGTAGACCTCCTCGCGCGTGCCGAAGTAGCGCAGCACGTTGGACTTCGCCAGCCCGACCGCGGCGGCGATGTCGCCGAGGCTGACCCGGGCCACCCCCGACCGGTCGGCAAGGTCCCGGGCGGCGGCGAGGATCGCCTCGCGCCGCTGCTCTTTCTGATCCGCGCTCCGGGCCCGGTGGAACGGCGCTGCCATGGTGCGTTCAACCCTAGGCGATGCCCAAAAGAACACTGTTCTTTTAATTCGGCCGGGTCGCTGTTAGCGTCGGCGCTCCACCGGCGGACCGTGCCGCCACCGTGAGAAACGGGGAGCGATGCCCGCCTCCAGAGCCGACCTCGGCCACACCCTCGACGCCTTCGTGGCCGCCTTCAACGACGTCGACCTCGACCGGACGATGTCCTACTTCGCCGAGAACGCCGAGTACCGGCCCGGCAACGGCTCGGTGCACCGCGGCGTCGCGGCGATCCGCAAGGAGTTCGCGCCCCAGTTCGCCGACCGCTTCGGCCGGCTCTCCTTCGACGTGTACGACAAGATCGTCGACGAGCCCGGCCGCCGGGCCACGATCCGCTGGGCGTGCCGCATCGACCTGACCGGCCCCCACGGCGGCCGCGCGTGGCTGCCGCTGCGCCTCATCGGCCGAGCCCGGTACGGCGGCCGCCTGCAGTGGCACGGCGTGGACGTGCTGCACTTCGACGAGGACGGGCGCATCACCGGCAAGTACACGTACGCGACCTTCCGGCGCCCGCTGTTCGAGCCCGTCGGCTGAGGCCCGGCCGGCGGCTCGCCCTCGTCGCCAGGAAGGCCGGTCGGCTGAGGCCGGGCCGGCGGCTCGCCCTCGTCGCCAGGAAGGCCGGTCGGCTGAGGCCGGGCCGGCGGCTCGCCCTCGTCGCCAGGAAGGCCCGTCGGCTGAGGCCCGGCCGGCGGCGGCAACTAGGCTGGCCGGGATGGAGGATCTGGCGGAGAAGCTGGCCGCGCTCGAGTTCCACGACCTCTCCCAGGAGGGGGTCACCGCGCTGATCATCGACACGGTGGTGGCCTGGGGCGAGGCGCAGGGCTGGCGCGTCTACCGGCGGGCGCCCAGCGTCATGCGGTTGCCGCCGCCGATGGACCGGCAGCACTCCGTCCTCGACGTCGCGCTCGCCCGGCCGAAGGCGCCGCCGATCGTGGTCGAGGTCGACCACACCGACCGTCGCCGGACCGTGGAGAAGCTCCTCGCCGAGGCCGAGGAGGGGCGCATCCCCTGCTGGATCCGGTGGAGCCCGGGCCGCATCGCCGAGCCGCCGCCGCCCATCCACATGATCCCGCTGGCCGTGACCCGCCAGCACGGCCGCTACAGCCGCAGCGCCGCGCCCGACCGGCCCGCGCCCGAGCACTCCGGGCGGCCCCCGCTGACCGGTGAGGCCGCCGAACTGCCGCTGGACGGCGGCTGACGGCCCGCGCGGGCCGTCAGCCGCGGGACGGCGGTCGACTCCTCAGATCCGCCGGAAGGCGGCCACCCGGTACACGGGGTCGGGCCGCGGCACGTCCTGCTCCGGCAGCGTCGCGAGCGCGCGGCACAGGTCGGCGTACTCGGTGGGGCGGACCCACGGGATGACGCCCTGGCGGATGCCGGAGATCCACCGGCCGGGCCCGCGTCCCTGGCCGTGCCCGGTGAAGTCCGCCTCGCCGACCGCCCGCAGCCCGAGGCGGGCCGCCGAGGCCACGGTCCGGTCCAACCCGTCAGCGTGGTGTCGGTAGCGTTGCCACAGCGGTCGCAGCAGCTCCGCGGTGTCGCTCGAGGCGTGGAACGGTGCGCCGTCCTTGTCGACGGTCGTGATCAGCGTCCCGCCCGCGCCCAGCACCCGGGCCGCCTCGGCGAGGATCCGTTCCGGGCGCGGCACGAGGTGGAGCAGCCAGATCATGACCACCGCGTCGACGCGGGCCGCGCGCAGCGGCAGCGCCGTGGCGTCGGCGAGCAGCACGTCACCGCGGAGCCGGCCGGTGGCGCGGGCGGCCATGCCGGTGGACCGGTCGACGGCGACGACCCGGCGGCCGGACCGGCGCAGCCGGGTGGTGACGATGCCGGTGCCGCAGGCGACGTCGGCCAGCACCCGTACGCCTGCCGGAAGCAGCATCTCCACGGCCGAGGCTGCCGCGGCGGCGCGTGCCTCACCGCCGCGGGCGGCGTCGTAGCGTTCCGCCTCCGCGTCGTAGTCGATCATCTGCGGCCCTTGAGGTGGCGGCCCAGCGCCCGGGCGATCTCCTTGTTGGCGTCCCGTTCCGCGATCGCCTGCCGTTTGTCGTACTCCCGCTTGCCCTTGGCCAGGGCGAGCTCGACCTTGGCCCAGCCGTCGTTGAAGTAGAGCGAGAGCGGGACCAGCGCGATGCCGGGCTCGCGCAGCTTGTCGAGGATGCGCGCGATCTCGACGCGGTGCAGCAGCAGCTTGCGGGTGCGCCGCGGCGCGTGGTTGGTCCACGAGCCGAAGCCGTACTCGGCGATGTGCAGGTTGTAGAGCATGATCTCGCCCTCGTGCTCCTGGGCGAACGCGTCCACGATCGAGGCGTACCCGGCGCGCAGCGACTTCACCTCGGTGCCCGCCAGCACGAGGCCCGCCTCGTACGTCCGCAGCACCGCGTAGTCGTGGCGCGCCTTGCGGTTGGACGCGATGACCTTGCGGCCGGTCTCCCTGGGCGTGGCCCGCTCCTCACCTCGGCCCGGGCGTGTGCCGGGCGGCCGTCCCACCCGCGAGCGCGACGCCCGGGACGGCTGGCTGCCCCACCCGCCACGCGAGAGCGCGACGCGCGGGGGTGACGGTTGAGTCAACCGTGCGAGCCTACGTGCGGGCCACCGATTTCCTCAGCGACCCTCCTCGCTCGCGCGCAGTTCCCGCAGCAGGCCCGGGGCGAGCCGTTGCCGCCACGGCAGCGCCGGCAGCTCCGGCGAGGTCACCCGCAGGCGCGGGTCGAGCGGCACGACGTCACCTCGCGCGCTGCGGTGGGGCCGCGGCCTCGGGGGTCCGGTCGCTGCTCTTGCGCAGCGTCAGGTTCCGGCCGGTACGCGGGTCGAACAGCAGCAGCCGGGACGGGTCCAGCCACAGCGACGCCTTCTCCCCGTCGCGCACGCGGCTCGTCGGGTCCAGCGACACCACCATCTGGGTACGCATCTGCTCGCTGTCCAGCTCCCGTGCCAGCCCGGCGAGCTGGTCGGCGATGTCGGCCGGCGCCTCGTACGGGATGAACGCGTACTGCTCGTTGCCCAGCCACTCGGTGACGTCGACCTCCACCTCGAAGACCACGCCCCGGTCGCGTTTGCGCTCGTCGACGAGGGTGGCGTCCTCGAAGTACTCGGGGCGCGCGCCGGCGATGAGCACCTGGCCGTCGGCGACCTCGGCGGCGATGTCGCTGCGCAGCGGGCAGGTGAGGAACGGCAGCCGCAGCGTGTCGCCCCGGACCGCCGCGGGCAGGAAGTTCATCGGCGGGGAGCCGATGAACCCGGCGACGAACAGGTTGGCCGGCTGCTCGTACAGCTCCCGGGGGGCGGCGACCTGCTGCAGCTCACCCTTGCGCAGCACGGCCACCCGGTCGCCGAGGGTCATGGCCTCGGTCTGGTCATGGGTGACGTAGACCGTGGTGGTGCCGAGCCGGCGTTGCATGCGCAGGATCTCCGTACGCATCTGCCCGCGCAGTTTGGCGTCGAGGTTGGACAGCGGCTCGTCGAAGAGGAACGCGTCCGCCTGCCGCACGATCGCCCGGCCCATCGCGACCCGCTGGCGCTGGCCGCCGGAGAGCTGGCTGGGCTTGCGCTCGAGGTGCTCGTGCAGCTCGAGGGTGTCCGCCGCGGCCTTGACCCGTTCGCGGACCTCGGCCTCCGGGGTGCGCTTGAGCCGCAGCGGGAACGCGATGTTCTCGAAGACCGACAGGTGCGGGTAGAGCGCGTAGTTCTGGAACACCATGGACAGGTTGCGGTCGCGCGGGGCCTTCTGGTTCATCCGCTGCCCGTCGATGAGCAGGTCGCCGGAGCTGATGTCCTCCAGCCCGACGATCATCCGCAGGAGCGTGGACTTCCCGCAGCCGGACGGGCCGACGAGGATCATGAACTCGCCGTCGGCGATGTCGAGGCTGACGTCCTTCACGGCGTGGTAGCCGTCGGGGTAGGTCTTGTCGAGGTGCTGGATGCTGATCGCGGCCATCGGACGGCGGTCCTTTCGGTGAGCGGGCTCAGCCCTTGACGGCGCCGGAGGTCAGGCCGGCCACGATGCGGCGCTGGAAGACCAGCGTCACGATGACGATGGGGATGGTGACGACCACGGAGGCCGCCGCGATCGCCGCGGTCGGCTGCTGGAACTGCGACGCGCCGTGAAGAAGGCGAGCGCCGCCGGCACCGGGCGGGCCGCGTCGGTCGAGGTCAGCGAGACGCCGAAGACGAAGTCGTTCCAGCCGGCGAAGAACGCGATGATCGCGGTGGTGAACACGCCGGGCGCGGCGAGCGGCACGATGACCCGGCGGAACGCCTGCCACGGGGTCGCGCCGTCGACCTGCGCGGCCTGCTCCATCTCCCACGGGATCTCGCGGAAGAACGCCGACAGCGTCCAGATCGACAGCGGCAGGGTGAACGAGATGTACGGGATGATCAGCCCGAGCCAGGTGTCGAAGAGGCCGACCGCGCGCCACATGTCGAAGAGCGGGCCGATCAGCGAGATGACCGGGAACATGGCGATCGCGAGCGCCACCGAGAGGATCAGCTTCTTGCCGGGGAAGTCCAGGCGGGCGATCGCGTACGCGACGAGCATCGCGATGAGCACGCTGAACACGGTGGACAGCAGCGAGATGCCGATGGAGTTGCGCAGCGCGCTGGTGAACAGGTCGGTGGCGAAGACGGTCCGGTAGTTCTCCAGGCTCCAGTCGGTCGGCAGGAACTGCTTGTTGTAGATGTCGTCGCCGGGCTTGAGCGACAGCGAGATCATCCAGGCGATCGGGGTCAGCGTGTAGAGCAGGATCAGCACGGCGCCGGCGGCCCAGGCCACCTGCGCGCGACGGGACGTGGTCATCGGCGGTCCCCCCGTACCTGTCCGAGGTCGGTCTTGAAGCCCTTGATGAAGACGAACGCGATCAGCAGCACCGACAGGAACAGCAGCACGGAGACCGCCGAGCCGATGCCGAGCGCCACCCGGGTGATGCTCTGCCGGTAGGTCAGGAACGACAGCGTCTCGGTGCCGTTCGCGCCGGCCGTCATGACGAAGACGTTGTCGAAGATCCGCCAGGCGTCGAGGGTGCGGAACAGCAGGGCCACCATGATGGCGGCCTTCATGTTCGGGATGATCACCTTGAACAGCCGCTGCCGGAAGGTGGCGCCGTCCACGTGGGCCGCCTCGATCAGCGAGTCCGGCACCTGGGCCAGCCCCGCGAGCAGCAGCAGCGCGATGAACGGCGTGGTCTTCCAGATCTCCGACGCGCAGATCGTGATGAGCGCCGACCAGCGCTGGCCGAACCAGTCGAAGTCGCCGAGCCCGAGCCAGTTGTTGACGAAGCCGGAGTCCAGCGCGAACGCGTAGCGCCACGCGAAGGCCGAGACGACCGTGATGATCCCGTACGGGACCAGGATCGAGGTCCGGACGGTCCGGCGGCCGAAGATGATCTTGTGCATGACCATCGCGAAGGTGAAGCCGATGACCAGCTCGAGGCTGACGGTCACCAGGGTGATGACCGCCGTGGTGGCCACGTCCTCCCACCACAGCGCGTCGGTCAGCACCACGAGGTAGTTGCTCAGCCCGACGAACTCCTTGCCGCCCGGGTCGGTGAGCCGGTAGCTGAACGTGGACAGGTAGACGGCGTTGGCCATCGGGTACGCCGTGACCGCGAGCATGAGGACGAAGGCGGGCGCCGACAGCAGCCAGCCGAGCCGCCGTTCGTGCAGCGCCCGGTCGGTGAGCTCGAGCGGTGGCGCCTTGCGGCGGGGCGCCGCCTTCTTCGCGGCCGGCTCTCGGGTGACGGTCACCGGGGCCTCCTCGGGGCGCGCGGGGCGGTCACAGCAACCGCCGGTCGTGCAGGACGTCGTCGATCAGCTTCGCGGCGGTGGCCGGCGTGCTCGCCGGGTCGACCTGCGCCGGGGTGTGCCACGTGCGCTGGACCGCCGAGGAGATGTCGCCGTAGTACGGGGTGATGGGGCGGGGCCCCGCGTCGTTGATGGACTCGCGCATGAGGTCGGCCATCGGGTACTTCGCGCGCACGTCCGGGTCGTCGTACACCGAGCCGGTGGCGACCGGGTCGCCCAGGCCGAGGAAGCGGATCTTCTGCATCGGCGGCGAGATCAGGCACTTGATCGCCTCGACCGCGAGGTCCTTCTTGGTGCTGAACCTGCTGACGCCGATGTTCGCGCCGCCGATCGGCGGCTTGCTGGGCAGATCGGCGCGCACCCGGGGGTAGCGGGCCCAGGCCACGTCGCCGAGCAGGGCGGCGTCGGCGCTGCCCTCGGCGATGTTGCCCTGCAGCGAGGCGTACGCGTACGGCCAGTTGAGCATGAACCCGCCGTCCGGGCCCTGGAACGTGATCCGCCCGACCTCCTCGTCGGCGGTGGACAGGGCCGGGTCGGCGGCGCCGGAGGTGGCGAGCTTGCGGATGATCCGGGCGGCCTCGCGCCCCTCGGGGGAGTCGATGGTGATCGTGGCGTCGCGGCCGCGCTCGTTGTCGCGGATGATCGAGCCGCCGGCGGACTCGATGAGCCCGTTGACCCACACCATGTAGCCCTCGTAGCGCTTGCCCTGCTCCGAGATGATCTTCTTGGTGCGTGCCGCCGCGTCGATCATCTGGTCCCAGGTGAAGGTGGGCGAGGACGGGTCGACGCCGGCCGCCTGGGCCACCGACTTGCGGTACCAGAGCAGCTGCGTGTTCGCCGAGTACGGGACGCCGACCAGCTTGTCCCGCCACACGGCGGTCTCGATGGGCGACTCGAGGATGTCGGCGAGCAGCTCGGCGCGCTGGGTCTCGGTGAACTCGTACAGCCACCCGGCGCTGGCCAGCTCGGGGTTGTACGGCGGGTCGATGTTCATGAAGTCGATGGACGGGTCCTCGGCGGCGAGCCGGCGCACCAGCTGCTCGCGCTGGCCGTCGGCCGTGGCCGGCAGCACCGAGATGGCGATCGTGTAGCGCCCGCCGGAGCCGCGGCTGCACTCGGCGGCGGCCCGCTGGGTGGCTCCGGTGTTGTCGGGGTTGATGTACCAGTTGAGCGTCCGGCTGCCCCCGGCGTCGCCGCCGCATCCGGTGAGGACGGAGCAGGCGAGGGCGGCCACGGCCGCCACGGCCGTGGATCTGCGACGGGCGGAGGTTCTGCTACCGATCACGGGCACGCGCCCCCTTTCGATGCGGCGGTCAGCGGGGTCGATCACCCGCCAGCAGGCCGACGGCGGGCAGGGAGAGGCCCGCGCCGGTCAGGTCGTGCAGCAGCCGGCGCAGCTCGGCGGGGCGCATGCCCGTGTGGGCGGGCGGGGCCGCCGCCGGGATGTCCAGCGCGTGCGCCGCCTCGACGGCCACGTCGGTGATGGCCGCCTCGAGGGCGCGCAGGCGCAGGCCGCGCAGGCCGGGCTGGGAGCTTCTGCGGAGCTCGTCGTGCTGGACGATCAGCCGCCGGAGGTCGGCGGCGAGCTGCTCGATGGGGGCGGAGCGGGTCCGCGGGGAGTCGTCCCGTCCCCGGGCCAGCTGCCACAGGGCCCGGGCGGCGCGCGGTGCGTAGATGGCCGCGCCCACGGCCAGCGTGGGCGACAGCATGATGACGACGATCTGGCCGGCCTTGGCGAGGTCCATGGCGGATCCTCAGCGGGAGTTAACCGAACGGAAACACGGCTTGACTGCTCGTAGCTTCCGCGTGCCCGCCAGTGATGTCAACACTGCTTCGATTTAGCCCGTTGTCACCATCTGAACGCGGCCTTGGGCCGGGCGCTCCGCGTGGTCCACAGTGCGGGAACCGACGCACCGAACCAGGGAGGGTGAGGCTGATGAGAGCCGTCCGTGTGCACGCCTACGGCAAGCGGCCGTCCGTCGACGAGGTGCCCGAGCCGGAGGTGACCGGGCCGCTGGACGTGCTGGTCCAGGTGGGCGCCGCCGGGCTGTGCCGCACCGACCTGCACGTGGTGGAGGGGCAGTGGGCGGAGAAGTCGGGGGTGGCGCTGCCGTACACGATCGGGCACGAGAACGCCGGCTGGGTACGCGAGGTCGGCAGCGCGGTCACCAACGTCGCCCCGGGGGACGCGGTGATCCTGCACCCGCTGGTGACCTGCGGGCTGTGCCGGCCCTGCCGCTCCGGCGACGACGTGCACTGCGAGAGCTCCCGGTTCCCCGGCATCGACACCGACGGCGGCATGGCGGACCTGCTGCTGACCAACGCGCGGGCCTGCGTCAAGCTCGCCGAGGGGCTCGAGCCGGCCGCGGTGGCCGCGCTCGCCGACGCGGGGCTGACGGCGTACCACGCGGTGCGCAAGGCCGTGCCGCTGCTGTATCCGGGCACCACGTGTGTCGTCATCGGCGCGGGCGGGCTGGGCCACATCGGCGTGCAGTGCCTGCTGGCGATGACCGCTGCCCGGGTCGTGGTCGTCGACCCGAACGAGGCGGCCCGCGCGCTGGCCCGCGAGCTGGGCGCGCACGAGGTCATGGCGAGCGGCGAGGACCTCACCGAGAGCGCCCACGTCGTGCTCGACTTCGTGGGGGAGCAGGGCGCCGAGAGGGCCGGGCTGGCGATGACCCGCCGCGCCGGGAGCTACTTCGTCATCGGGTACGGCGGCAGCGTCGACATCCCCACCATCGACCTCATCTCCACCGAACGGAACATCATCGGCAACCTCGTGGGCTCGTACAACGACCTCGACGAGCTGATGACCCTCGCCGCGCAGGGCCGCGTGCGCCTGCACACCCGCACGTACCCGCTCGGCGCGGTCAACGAAGCCATGGACGACCTGGAGGCCGGCCGGCTCCAGGGCCGCGGGATCCTCGTCCCCTAGGAGGGCGCCTCGTGTACAGCAAGGACGGGCAGAGCTACTACGTCGTCGACGGGCACACCCACTTCTGGGACGGCAGCCCCGCCAACCAGATCAACCGGTACGGCGAAGGCTTCATCAAGTGCTTCTACGACTACCACTCGAACCTCTCGCCGGAGGAGTACAAGTGGTCGCTGGAGGAGTTCGAGCGCTACCCCGAGGAGCGCATGATCCGCGACCTGTTCGACGTGGGCCACGACGACGTCGCGATCCTGCAGTCGACGTACCTGACCGACTGGTACGTCAACGGGTTCAACACCACCGAGCAGAACGGCGAGATGGCCCAGCGGCACCCGGGCCGGTTCGTCGTCAACGGCCGGTTCGACCCGCGCGACGGCGAGGCCGGGCTGGAGAAGCTCGAGCGCCTGCACGAGCGCTGGCAGCTCAAGGGCGTCAAGGTCTACACCGCGGAGTGGAAGGGCGACTCCAAGGGCTGGAAGCTGTCCGACCCGTGGGCGTACCGCTATCTGGAGAAGTGCCAAGAGCTCGGAATCCGCAACATCCACGTGCACAAGGGACCGACCGTCTACCCGATGAACCGCGACGCCTTCGACGTGGCCGACGTCGACGACGCGGCCACCGCGTTCCCGGAGCTGCGGTTCATCGTCGAGCACGTCGGCCTGCCGCGCCTGGAGGACTTCTGCTGGATCGCCACCCAGGAGCCCAACGTGTACGGCGGCCTCGCGGTGGCCATGCCGTTCATCCACAGCCGGCCCCGGTACTTCGCGCAGATCATCGGCGAGCTGCTCTACTGGCTCGACGAGAACCGCCTGCTGTTCGGCAGCGACTACGCGATCTGGCAGCCGAAGTGGCTGATCGAGAAGTTCGTCGACTTCCAGATCCCGGAGGATCTGCAGAGCGAGTACGGCGTGCTCACCGCCGACATCAAGAAGAAGATCCTCGGCCTCAACGCTGCCGCCCTCTACGACCTCGACGTGCCGGAGCAGTTCCGGGTCGCGGCGGCGCCCGGGGACAGCGGCCCCACGATCGGCGCGTCGCCCGAGCCCCTGGCGGCCCGCACATGACCGTCGAGGAGGCGCTGGCCACGGTGCGCGATCCGGAGCTGGACCGGCCGATCACCGAGCTCGGCTTCGTGGCGGCGATCCGGACCGAGGGCTCACGGGTACGCGTCGAGCTGCGGCTGCCGACGTACTTCTGCGCCCCGAACTTCGCCTGGCTGATGGTGGCCGACGCGCGCGACGCCGTGGCGGCCGTGCCGGGCGTGACCGCGGTGGAGGTCGTGCTGCTCGAGCACTTCGTCTCCGCCGAGATCAACGCCGGGGTGGCGGCGGTGAGCGACTTCGCCGCCACGTTCACCGGGGACACCGAGCGGGGCCTCGACCCGGACCTCGCGGAGCTGCGGACGACGTTCGAGCGCAAGGCGCACGTGGCCGCGCAGGAACGCCTCGCGCGGGCGCTGACCGCGGCCGGGGCGCCGGGGGACCGGCTGCCCGCGATGTCCCTGGCGGAGGCGGCGGGCCTCGTGCCGGACGCGGCGGCGGCGGTGGCCCGTCGCCGGGAACGGCTCGGCCTGCGCAGCCCGCATGCCCTGTGCGGCGACGACGGGATGCCGTTCGGCGCCGATCAGCTGCCCGGGTGGCTGCGCTTCGCCCGGACCGTACGCGTCAGCGTCGACGGCAACGCCGGCTTCTGCCGCGGGTTGCTGGAGACCCGCTACGCCCTCGCCCGGCCGTCCTGAGACCGGCCGTTCCGTGCCGCGGTGACCAGGGCGACGGCCCTGGTCGCCCGGACGGCGCCGAGGCGGACCGCGCGCTCGGCCACCCAGCGGTGCTCGCGCAGCCGCGCGGTCGGCATCGAGATCGCCACGGCGCCGACGAACCGGCCGGCCGCGTCGGTGACCGGGGCCGCCATGCAGGACAGGTCCGACTGGAACTCGTCGACCTCGACGGCGAGGCCGGTCGCACGGACCTGCTCCAGCTGGCGGCGCAGCACCCGCCGGTCGGTCACGGTCGCCGGGGTGATCGACGGCGTGCCGGTGGCGTTCAGCACGTCGTCGGCCTCGCCGGGTTCCAGCATGGCGAGCATCAGCTTGCCGAAGGCCGTCGCGTGCAACGCGTGGTGAAAGCCCACGTCCAGGGGCCGGATGCGCGGATGCTCGGGGCACTCGGCGACGTACGCGACGATCATCTCGGTGTCGCGCAGCATCGCGTAGTACGCCGCCGCGTTCGCCTGGCGGTGGG
>Ga0190269_10000824_pt1 | contig 15469 bp, 15 predicted proteins | sample Popmic249IS_FD_133749 | JGI IMG/M metagenome (GOLD analysis project Ga0190269, IMG submission 133749) | Populus adjacent soil microbial communities from riparian zone of Blue River, Arizona, USA - 249 IS | ecosystem: Environmental > Terrestrial > Soil > Riparian zone | place: USA: Arizona...
AAATGGCCAGTTTCCCTCGCGGGAAGCTGGCCATTTCGTTACCTGACCGTCAGTCGCCGGCCTGCCAGGGGACGATGACGTCGACACCAGTGGGCGCGAAGTCGGACACCTTACGAGTGACGACCGGCATTCCATGGACCAGCGCGGTCGCCGCGATGAGTGCGTCGCGCACGGGTTGCGGGTAGCGGAGAACGGCGTTCGGACTGGTCACCCAGCCGGTGCCGATCACGCTCCCGCGCCCGGAGATCGTGTGCGGCTGGCACCAGCGCTACGACACCGACCCGGCCCACACGTGGCTCCGTGACCAGGTGCGCGCTGCCTTCCGCGCGATCGCGAGCGACGTCGCGCCCGTCACGGAGTAGACGCCTGAGCCCTGCCCTGGTCGGCCGGCAGCGAGTTGCGGAGCGCGCCGGTGAGCACCCGCCGGGTGTCCGCCGGGTCGATGACGTCGTCGATCTCGAACACCGTCGCCACGTTCAGCGCCTTGCCCCGCTCGTAGTAGTCGGCGACCAGCTCGTCGAACCGGGCCCGGCGCGCCTCCGGATCGGCGATCGCCGACAGCTCGGCCCGGTACCCCAGGCGCACCGCACCCTCCAGGCCCATGCCCCCGAACTCGCCGGTCGGCCACGACGCGGTGAGCACCGGTGCGTGCAGCGATCCACCGGCCATCGCCATCGCACCGAGCCCGTAGGCCTTCCGGAGCGCGACGAAGAGCAACGGCACGGTCAGCCGGGCGCCGGCGACGAACAGGGCGCTGAACCGCCGGACGGTTGCGGTGCGCTCGGCGTCGGGGCCCACCATGAAGCCCGGGGTGTCGCACAGTGACACCACGGGCAGCCGGTGGGCCTCGCAGAGCGTCAGGAAAGCCGCCGCCTTGTCCGCCGCGTCGCCGTCGATCGCGCCCCCGAGGTGCTCGGGGTTGTTGGCCAGCACCCCGACGGCACGTCCGTCGAGCCGGGCGAGCGCGGTGACGACGCCCGCGCCGAAACCGCCCCGGAGCTCGAGAACGCTCCCGGCGTCGAACAGCGCATCGATCACCGGCCGGATCCGGTAGGCCCGCAGTCGGTTCTCCGGGATTAGGCTGCGGAGAACGCGCTGGTCCCCACAGGTGCCGGGAACGCTGGCGGAGAAGTACGACAGGTACTGCCGGGCACGCGCGACCGCCGCGGCGTCGTCGGCCACCAGGCAGTCGACGACGCCGTTGGCCCACTGGACGTCCATCGGGCCGACGTCGGCGGGCGCGACCACACCCAGCCCACCGCCCTCGATCATCGCGGGGCCGCCCATGCCGAGGCTGCTCCCCTCCGTCGCGATGATCGTGTCGCAGCTGCCGGCGAGCGCGGCGTTGCCGGCGAAGCAGTAACCGGAGACCACCGCGAGCGTGGGCACCGTCCCCCGCAGCGAGGCGAGGAGCCGGAACGTCGGTACGTCGAGCTGGGCCACGGCCGAGGTGTCGGTGTCGCCGGGGCGTCCGCCACCGCCCTCGGCGAAGATCACCAGCGGCAACCGCTGCCGCGCGACGAGCCGGAACAGCCGGTCGGTCTTCTGGTGGTTGTGGATGCCCTGGGTGCCGGCGAGCACCGTGTAGTCGTAGGACATCACCGCGACCGGATTCCCGCCGACGGTTCCGGTGCCCATGACCAGCCCGTCCGCCGGGGTCTTGGCGACGAGGTCGGCCAGGTCGCGGCGCCGGCGCTGCGCGGCCACCGTCAGCGCGCCGTACTCCACGAAGCTGTCGGCATCGAGCAGGTCGGCGATGTTCTCCCGGGCCGTGCGACGCCCGGCCGCGTGGCGGCGCTCGACCGCGGCCACTCTGGCCGAGTCGGAGCCCACTCGCTTGCGCTCCAGCACCGCGGCCAGGTCGGGGCGGATCCGATCGGGGTCCGGTGCCTCCTGCGCGGTGGCCACCGCGAGAGCCTCGGCCGACTCCACGAGCGACACCAGCGCGGCGCCGGGCCGGACCGTGTCGCCGACTTTCACGGCCACGGTGTCCACGCGACCGGCCCGGTCGCTACGGACGACGTGCTCCATCTTCATCGCTTCGAGCACGAGCAGCTCGGCGCCTTCGCCGACGAGGTCACCTTCGGCCACCGCCACCGACACGACGACGCCGTGCAGCGCGCCGGTCACGGCGTCGGCGTCGCCCGGGGGCGCGACCGGCGCGGACGGCTCGGCGAGCTCGTTGAGGTGCTCGTCCACGAACGTGGTGTGCAGCGTCCCGTCGCGCAGCTCCGGTTGGTGCAGCAGCGCGGCGAGCAGCGCCAGGTTCACCGGCACGCCGTCGACGTCGAACTCGGCCAGTGCCCGGGAGGTGCGGGCGATCGCCGCCGGCAGGTCCGGGCCGACGCCGATGACCTTGGCCAGCAGCGAGTCGTACCGCGGCCCCACGGAGTAACCCGCGTACCCGTGCGTGTCCACCCGCACGCCGCGGCCGGTCGGCGGCTGGAACCGGGTGAGCGTGCCGCCGCCCGGCACGACCGTTCCGTCGGGCTCCACGGTCTCGGTGTTCACCCGGACCTGCACGGCCGCTCCCCGGCTCGGGACCGGCCGGTCGACACCCAGGTCGGCCAGGCGTTCGCCCCGCGCGACCCGCAGCCCCAGCTCCACCAGGTCGAGGCCGGTGACCTCCTCGGTCACCGTGTGCTCGACCTGGATGCGGGGATTGACCTCGAGGAACGCGATCTTGCCCCCGGCGACGAGGAACTCCACGGTGGCCAGGCCCGAGTAGCTCCCGACGAGCCGCGCGGCGGCGTCGTGCAGCGACGCGCGGAGAGCGGCGGGCAACGCGGGCGCCGGTGCGATCTCGACGAGCTTCTGCCTGCGCCGCTGCGCCGAACAGTCGCGGTCGCCGAGCACCACGGTCGACGCCCCGTCGCCGAGTACTTGGACCTCGACGTGCCGGGCGTCCGACCACAGCTCTTCGACGTAGACCCCGCCGTCACCGAACGCGGCACGGGCCTCGGAGGCGCAGCGGCGCAGCGCGTCGTCGAGATCCTCCGGACGGGTCACCGGACGCATGCCCCGGCCACCGCCGCCCGCCAGCGCCTTCACCATCACCGCACCACTCGGCCCCAGCCCGGCGAGGAACGCGTGCGCGCCCGCCGCGTCCGAGCCAGCCAGTACCGGGATGCCCAGCGATTCGGCCCGCGCACGAGCGGCCGCCTTGTCGCCGAACAGCTCCAGCGACTCCGGCGACGGCCCCACGAACGTGATCCCGCTCGCCGCGCAGGCGCGCGCGAGCGCCGGGCTCTCGGACAGGAACCCGTAACCGGGGTGCAGCGCGTCGCACCCGGTCCGCCGTGCGGCGTCCACGATCGCGTCGACGTCGAGGTAGGCCGCGGCGCCTGCCCCCGGCAGGCGAACTGCCTCGTCGGCCCGGACGACGTGCGCACAGTCCGCGTCGTCGTCGGGGTGAACGGCAACCGTCTCGACGCCGAGCGCGGCGGCGGTGGCGCAGATGCGAACCGCGATCTCGGCACGGTTCGCGACGAGCAGCTTCACTGAGTTCTTCTCGACCGACCCCTGCGGACGGTGTTCGGCCTGCGGAAACGTGTGAGGTTGAGAAGAGCTCACTCCGGCACCTTCGGTAACCCCATGCTCGGGCTCCTTACCGTCTCGACCGCTGCCACCTTACAATTCCGCGCTCTGGCCACCGGACTGCGCGCACAATGGTGACCGGGCTCGGCCGCCGCGCGGAGCCGGCGTCAGGCGTGGACGAGACGCCGCGGGGCACTCTCGGCAGTGCCGTCGCCGACGATCGCGAGCACCTGCCTACCGACCACGGCCAGGTCGCGTACCTCGCCCTCCGGCGCCGTGGCCAGACGCCACCTCCGGCGGTCGACGTCCCAGCGTCCGAGCTCAGAGGTGCCGGCGGATCCGAACGCCACCGCCGCGCCGCCGTCCGCCGCCACCGCCACCTGCGCCCAGGTCGCGGCTCGCGCCTCCGCGGGCACGGGCAGCGCTTCGGCCCGGCCGTCGGCCCGCACTTGCCACACGGTGACGCCGCTGCCCGGCGTCCGCACCGCGGCCAGGCACCGCTCGCCGCCGCAGGAGAGGTCGAGCGCCTGCGCGACCGGCGCCGGACCCAGCCGCACACCACCTCGGTCACCGATCCACACGGCAGGTACGAGCCGGGGGTGCCCGCTGCCGAGCGGCACCGAGTGCCCGAGCACCACCGGACGGTCGCCGAGCACGTCCAGCCCGGTCGCGAGGTGCTGCTCACGTGCGGTGGTGCGCAGCCCGCTCCCGGCCGGGGTCCGCGCCCACCGCGACCCGCTGGCTCGCCAGAACGCCGGGCCCGGCCGGTCGTCGTCCTGCTCCCAGTTGCCGAGCAGCAGCGGCTGCCCCGCGACCGTCGCGAGGGCCACCAGGCCGAGGCTGGCCGGGCCGCCGAACGTCTCGAACGTCTGCGGCAGCTCGTCGACGCCGCCCGACACACTGCCCGACCAGATCGTCCACCGGGGAATGCCGTGCGCGCCGCCGGAGCGCCGGCCGAGCAGAGCGACCGAGTCCCCGGCGAACGCGGCGCTCACCACGTCGGCGGTGAACGCGTACGCCGACCGCGGTCGTAGCTCGAGCCCGGACGCCGTGCCGCCACGCAGAACCCACGCAGCCGGCGCGTAACCGCCGCGCTCGGACCGCTCCCCCGCCACCAGCACGGCGTCGCCGCTGCGGGTCAGTGTCCGCGGCAAGGCAGAGCGGCCGAGTGGGATCGGCGTCCAGGCGAGGCGCTCGCGCGACGGCACGCGCGACGGCTCGGACGACCCCGGCGACGTGCACCCGGCGCCCGTCAGCACGAGCACCGCCAATACCGCGAGCAGGCGTAACACCCGTCCACTGTAAGGAAAGCTATCCTCGGCTCCACCGGCCACAGTGGTCATCGGGAACGGTGCGGCATGAATCTCCGGCTCGCCTTCGGGCTCGTGGGCCTCCTACTCCTCGTGACGTCCTGTAGTGGTTCCGACGCGTCTCCCTCCCCGTCGCGGTCGGCGATCGCACGGCCGTCACCCTCCTCGACGCAGGATCGGGCGGACCTGGTCGCGGCGTTACGGCGGACGCAATCCGTGCCGCACCACTTCGCGATCGACGCCGATCTGCCGGAGAGCCAGCGGCTCGAGGGCTCCGGTGCGTTCGACGCCGCCAACGAAGTCTACACGTCGAAGACCGCGCTGAGCGATCCGAAGAGCCCGTCGTCGCTCGAGCGCATCGTGATCGGCACCGACTACTACCAGCGCAAATCCGATGACGAGCCGTGGGTGCACCTCGACCTCACCCGGCTCGGGAAAGACAGCCCGCTCTCCTTCGAGACGACCGACGCCACCGGCCTCGACCGGTTCGCCGAGGCGATCACCAGCACACGCCGCACCGGCCGGAACACCTACACCGGCCGCTTCGCCCCGGACAGCGGCGGCGACCCGTTCCTGCCGATCGGCGCCCCGAGCCTGCGGTCGGTCGGAATGCGGGTCTCCCCGTTCACGGTCACGACCGACGCCACGGGCTGGGTCACCGCGATCAGGATGGAGATGACGCCGAGCGACAGCCCGACCCTGACGATGGAAGCCAGGCTGAGCGCTCACGGCGCGCCGCTCGGCGTCGAGAAACCCGACGCCAGGGAGGCCGACGACCTGTACTACGAGTAGCGGGACCTACCGGCCGAACGCATCGACGGCCAGCCAGCCGGCGAGGCCGATGCCGGCCAGGGCGATCACGACGCGCAGGGCGTCCGAGGGTGCACGCCGCGCCACGATCGGGCCGATCCGCCCGCCGACGAAGAAGCCCAGCGCGAGCGGGAGCGCCGCCGACCAGACCACCGGTCCGAACAGCGCGAAACCGATCGCCGCGACGCCGTTCGCCGCACCGAGCACCAGGTTGCGGTAGGCACCGGCCCGCGCCAGCGTCCCGGTGCCGATCGCGAGCAGCACGGCCAGCATCAGGACGCCTGCCGCTGCGCCGAAGTAGCCGCCGTAGATACCGATCAGGAAGATCGAGAACAGCGTCGGCACTCCCGGGCGGCCTTCGAGCGTCCGCACCTCACCCGGGCGGCGGACCAGAATCGCGATCGACGCCGCAGCGATCAGGAACGGCACGAGCTTCTCGAACGCGGCCGACGGCGTCCAGAGCAGCAGCGCACCGCCGAGCGCACCACCCAACGCACTGACCGCCGCGAACTGCAGCGCTCGCCGCCAGTGCCCTTCCAGCTCCGGCCGGGAGCCGAGTACCGCACCGAAGCTGTTGGACAGCAGCGCGACCGTGTTCGTCACGTTGGCGGCGACCGGCGGGAGCCCCGCCGCCAGCAGTGCCGGGTAGCTGACCAGCGACGCCAGCCCTGCGATGGTGCCGGTCAGGCCGGCCGCGAAGCCGGCGACCACTAGCAGGGCGAACGTCATACGTTCTCGGACAGCATCACGGCGCGCGTCCCCGCCTCCAACGCCTCGAAGACGTGCGGCACGTCGCCCGGGTACTTCACGTAGTCGCCTGGCGAGAGTTCCACCGGCTCCCCTCTCAACCCGACCGACGCCCGACCGGTGCAGATCACCACGTGCTCGACCGTTCCGGGCAGGTGGGGATCGGACGCGCGCGCCCGGCCCGGCTCGGCCGAGATCAGGTAGATGTCACGGCGGGCGTTCGGCGGACAGGACGCCAGCAGCGTCGCCACGTACTCCGCGTGCTCGGAGTAGATCGTCGGCCCCTCTCCGGAGCGGATGACCTGCACCTTCGGGATGGCCGGCTCCACCAGCCTGGAGAACGGCACGTCGAGAGCGACGCTCAACGCCCACAGCGTCTCGACGCTGGGATTGCCGGTACCCGACTCCAGTTGCGACAGGGTCGACTTCGCGATGCCCGCCTGCTTCGCGACTTCGCTGAGCGACAGCCGGGCCCGCGCCCGCTCGCGCCGCAGAGAGGCCGCGATGACGTCGAGCGGGGCTCCTCGCCGCGGGGTCTCGGTCACTCGGTTCGCTCCATCGGTCCGACCGTTCGACTTGACGAACGGTGCTCTGGGGTTCAGCATATCTTCCTATGCGTTCGCTATACCGAACACTCGGGCCAGAGTTGACCCGCAGCATCGGCCTGGTGTGTCTGGCCGACGCGCTGGTCGGCGCCTCGTACGGGGCGATCTCGGTCAGCTCGGGGTTCCCGCTGTGGGTGCCGATCCTGCTCTCGGTCGTGGTCTTCGCGGGTGCGGCGCAGTTCCTCTTCATCGGGCTGGTGGCCGCGGGTGGCAGCCCGCTGGCCGCCGTGGCAGCCGGTCTGCTGATCAACGCCCGGCATCTCCCGTTCGGCTTCACGATCGGCGCGATGGGTCGCGGCTGGCTCCGGCGGCTGGTCGGCTCCCATCTGATGACGGACGAAACGGTGGCGTTCGCGCTGGCCCAGGACGATCCGCGTCGTCGGCGTGCTGCCTACTGGGCGAGCGGCATGGCGCTGTTCGTCTGCTGGAACGTCTCGGTCGTGCTCGGCGGGCTGGCCGGTAGCGCGATCAGCGACACCGACGCGCTCGGGCTGGACGCCGCGTTCCCCGCCGTCCTGCTCGCGCTGGTGTTGCCTTCGCTGAGCGACTCGACGACGCGATGGGCCGCGCTGATCGGCGTCGTCGTCGCGCTGGCCACCACGCCGTTGCTCCCGGTCGGCGCTCCGGTACTGCTCGCGCTGGTCGGCGTCGCCGTCGTCGCCGCGTTCGGTGCGCTGCGCAGGCGGCGGGCCACGGACGACCGGGAGGACTCATGACCGGTACGACGCTGTTGATCGCCGCCGTGCTCGCGCTCGCCGCAGGCACGCTCGGCTTCCGGCTGGCCGGGCCGCTGCTGCGGGAGCGGCTGACGCTCTCGCCCCGCCTGGAGTCGGTGATGGGCCGGCTCACCGTCGTGTTGCTGGTCGCGTTGGTCGCGACGTCGGCGACGCTCGAAGGCGACGGGTTCGCCGGAGTCGCCCGCCCGGCCGGGGTGCTGGTCGGCGGAGTGCTGGCCTGGCGCCGAGCGCCGTTCGTCGTCGTCGTTCTCGCGGCCGCCGCCACGGCCGCGCTCCTCCGCCTCCTCGGCGTCCCCTGACGCCGCCACGCCGGTCACGCGGCCCGACGGAATCGCGACCGCGTTCCGCTGGGTGGACCCGGGGGCATGCGCACCCGATTCGCCGGGAACGTGGCGCAAGGATCGCAACGGTGCGGGAGGAGCGGCGAGTGAGTACGAACAGCCGACGGACGCTCGTCCTCGGGGTCGCGATCGCGCTGGTCGCGGCGAACCTGCGCCCGGCGCTCGCGAGCGTGGGCCCGGTGCTCTCCGACATCCGCGCCGACCTCGGGCTCTCCGGCACGGGCGCGTCGCTGCTCACGTCCCTGCCGGTGATCTGCCTCGGCGTGGTCGCCGCCGCCGCGCCCGTGCTGTCCCGACGGTGGGGAAGCGAGCGGGTCATCGCCGCGGTGGCCGCGGTGATCGCGGTGTCGCTGCTGCTCCGCGTCGTCGACGGCCGGGTGGTGCTGTTCGCGGGATCGATCGTCGCGGCCGGTGCGATCGCGGTCGCCAACGTACTGATCCCGGCGCTGATCAAACGCGACTTCTCCGGCCACACCGGCATGATGACCGGCGTCTACACGATGGCGCTGTCCGGCGCCGCCGCGATCGCGGCGGGCGTCACCGTGCCGTTGAGCGAAGCCACCGACCAGGGATGGCGCAGCGGACTGGCGTTCTGGGCGATCCCGGCCGCGGTCGCGTTCGTCGTCTGGACGCTCCTGGTGTGGCTACCGGCCCGGCGCGACCCCACCGACGCGCCACCGCCCGGGGTGCAGGGGTCCCTGCTCCGCGACCGGCTCGCCTGGCAGATCACGATCTACTTCGGTCTCCAGTCGCTCTCGTTCTACAGCGTCCTGTCCTGGCTTCCCTCGATCTACCGCGACGCCGGCTACGACCCGGCGACCGCGGGCCTCCTGCTCTCGATCTCCGCGTTCGTCCAGATCCCGGTGACGCTGGTGCTCCCGTCGCTCGCCTCCCGCGCGGCCGATCAGCGGTGGTACACGCTCGGCTGCACGCTCACGACCGTCGCGGGCCTGGCCGGGATCCTGGTCGCGCCGACCGCGGCGCCGTACCTGTGGGTGGTCGTCCTCGGCGTCGGGCAGGGCGGCTCGTTCGGCGTCGCTCTCCTGCTGTTCTCGCTGCGCACCTGCACGACCGCGGCCACCGCCCGACTCTCCGCGCAGGCCCAGACCGTGGGCTACCTGGTGGCCGCGGCCGGTCCGCTGCTCGTCGGGGCGGTGCACGACGTCACCGATTCCTGGTCGGTGCCGGTGACGCTGCTGATCGCCCTGGGGGTTCCGCAGAGCGTCCTCGGCCTGCTCGCCGGTGCACGCCGATACGTGGGAGCGGAGGTCAGCTCCCCCGCAGGAACTCGGTAGTAGCCGCGTCCGCCGGGTAGAACGACTCGATCGCCAACTCTGCCACCGTGACGTCGAGCGGCGTGCCGAACACCGCGGTGAGGCTCAGGAACGACAGCTCCCGCTCCCCGTGGCGGTAGCGCAGCGGCACCACGACGTCGTGCCGGTGGGGCTCGGGTCCGGTTCCGCCCGGGTAGCCGGCCAGCTCCTCGTGGAGCGCCGCCAACTCCGGGTCCGCGGTCTGCGCCGCCTGCCGCGCGAGGCGGGCCAGCAGGTGCGCGCGCCACTCACCGAGGTTGACGATCCGCGGCGCCATCCCGTCCGGGTGCAGGCTCAGCCGGAGGACGTTGATCGGCGGCGCGAGCAGCTCCGCCGCGACCCCGGCCGTGAACAACCCGATCCCGCTGTTCGCGTCGACGAGGCGCCAGTGGTGGTCGATCACCACCGCCGGGTGCGGCTCGTGCCCGATCAGCACCTGCCGCAGCGCGCCGCGCACGGCGTCCAGCGAAGGATCGTCGAGACCGTGCTCGGGGAAGACGGGTGCGAAGCCACCGGCGAGCAGGAGCGCGTTGCGCTCCCGCAGCGGCACCTCCAGCTCCTCGGAGAGCCGCAGGATCATCTCGCTGGTCGGACGCGCCCGACCGGTCTCGATGAAGCTCAGATGGCGGGCGGAGACCTCCGCCTGCAAGGAGAGGTCGAGCTGGGTCAGCCGACGCCGCTCGCGCCAGCCGCGCAGCAGCTCACCCACCGGACGATGTGCTCGCAGCCCCGCCGTCATGTCAGCAAGACTACGGACGGCCGCACCCGGGGGCGCGGCCGTCCGATCGGAACCGTCAGGAGAGCAGCTGGAGGCCGGTGTCCTCGAGCACCTCGTCGATCGGCTGGAAGAACGAGACGAAGCCGATTTGCTCGCAGCCACCGTTCGAGCCGCCGGAGACGAGGCCCTGCGCCTGGTCGCCGGCGAAGAGCGCGCCGCCGCTGTCACCCGGCTGCGTGCAGACGTCGGTCTGCGTCAAGCCGCGCACCTGGCCCTCCGGGTAGACGACGGTCGTCCCGTAGGCCTGCACCACGCCGCACGTCGTCCCGGTCGTGGAGCCGGTCTTGCAGACGGTCGACCCGACCGGGACCAGCTGGGAGCCGGTGATCGGCTGGGCCCGGTCCCGGTCGATCACCGCGGGCTGCGGGTCGAGCGACTGCGGGTCGTCGACCCCGATCGTCCCGTAGTCGTTGCCGGGGAACTCGACGACGTCGGACTGCCCGATGACCTGCTGGCCGTCGGTCCAGGTGTCGACCGCGTCGGTGCAGTGCCCGGCGGTGATCACGACCGCGTTCTGACCGTCGGTCGCGTTGAACCCGGCGCTGCAGCGTCCGCTCTCGGCCGCGTTGAGGATGGCCTGACCGCCGAAGAACGCCTGGGTGCCGAACGCCGCCGCGGTCCGCTGCACCCGGACCGCGTCGCCGTAACCGGCCAGCTTCTCCAGCCACGCGTCGGCCCGCGGGTCGGCCGCCGCGTCGTCGGACACCTGCACCGTCACCGTGTTGCTCACGGCGTCGATCGCCCACGACGTGCCGGGGATGCGGCTGATCGCGTCGAGCTGGGACCGCACCTGCTCGAGCTCGGGGAGGCCGCGGCTGACCAGCTTCGGGGTGGCGCCGGCGTCCTCGACGACGTCCGCGGCGGCCTCGTCGGTGACGTTGACCATCAGCGCACCGGTCGAGCGATTCAGCCAGGTGCCTGCGGTCCGGCTGCCCAGCGCCTTCTGCAGACTGGCCGCGGTTCGGGCGCGCTCGTCCAGCTGCGCCAGTCGCGTCGCCGCCTGGTCCTCGGAGATGCCCAGCTCGCTGGCTAACGCGGCGATCGCCAGCTGTCGGATCGCCGGCGTGTAGGCGCTGGGGCCGGTGTCCGCCGACTCCGTCGCCGGCCGCGCCGCGTCGCTTCTGTCCGACGCTCCCGCGGTCGGCGCCGTGGCCAGGAAGGCGGCTAACGCGGCGGCGACCGCCCCGGCCACCACGGACGAGAGCGTGGCGGTCCTCCGGCGAGCGCTAGGTAGACGACGGTGACGGGGAGTAGGCATCCGGCCTCCTCGGTGTCGGGGTATCGGCCCTCACTCCGACCACTGTGGCCCGTTCCGTAATCAACTCAGTCGATTAGTTCGGTTTCGCAGCATCGGTAGTAATGCGTCCAACACGGTTCACCGTCGAGATCGGTTCATCCGGCGGCCAGGACGACGACCGGATCACCGCGCCCCTGACAACACCCTGACCTGCTCTCTTACCTCTCAGGTAATCGACGCGAAGCCGATGCGTCGAAAGAATTCCGGAGTCCGAAGCCCTCTTCGCAAGGAGTACGTGCCGTGAGCGACATCGAACAGCTGGTCACCCGCTACCTCGCGACCTGGAACGAGACCGACCCCGCGCGACGTCGCGCCGAGATCGACGCCCTGTGGTCCGACGACGCTGTGTACATCGACCCGCTGGCCGTCGCCGAGGGTCGGGACGCCGTCGACGCGACGATCGGCGCGGTCCAGGGCCAGTTCCCCGGTCTGGTGTTCCGGCTCGCCGGACCGATCGACGCCCACCACGAGCAGGCGCGGTTCCAGTGGGAGCTGGGGCCGGCGGACGGCGAAGCGCTCGTCGTCGGATTCGACGTGGCCGTGGTCGACGGCGGCCGGATCAGCCGCGTCTACGGGTTCCTGGACAAGGTGCCCGCCGCCTGACCCACCGCCCACCTCGGCTCCGCCCGTCGCGACGGGCGGAGCGGTCGGACACCTCGGCTGCACGAACGGCGCCGGCCGCCCCGCAGGAGCGGGACGGCCGGCGTTTCGGTCGGACGGATCAGCCGCGGCGGGGGACCGCGTAGCGGCTGCGGTCGTGGACGACGTTACGTCCGCGGCCGGGCAGCGGCGTCGAGCGGGCGACGTCACCCGGGATCTGCCGTCCACGGGCGGCGGCACGCCGCTCGCGGCGGCTCGGTCGGACGTCGGTCGCTTCGGTGAGCAACGCGGACGAGGAGAGTGCACGCATGGGAAACCTCCAGCTCGGATGAGCCGCGGAAAGGCGGCAGGAGACAGCCCGGCCGAAGGCACCGATGGGAACGGGATCAGCCGAGCACGGAGAACGAAAGGCGGGAGTCCGGACACATCGCGGCCGTGGAGGTACTCACACGGCTACGGCTCCGGCCCCGCGCTGGGGTGCTCGTCAGCTGATCACGCGTCGAGGCTAACCCGCCCCGAGGAGGAAGCGCGAACGATTTATTCGGGCGCGAAGTCCACGCTGTCCGCGGAGCAGACGTGCGCCCCCATGTTGAGCTCCATCATCTCGAGCGCGGCTTCGGCGAGGCCCTCGTGGATGCATGCCACGGCGTCCTTCGGGATGACGACCTCGTGGTGCCGGATGTGGGCGTCGAGCGCGGAGTAGAGCACGCACTGCTCGGTGACCTGGCCGGTGAGCACCAGCCGGGTGGCCTCCAACTGCCCGAGCAGGTACTCCAGCGGGGTCTGGAAGAAGATCGAGTGCCGCGCCTTGACGATGAACATCGTGTCCTCGGCGGGCTTCAACGGCTCCACCAGGTGCCGGGCCTTGCCCTCCATCGCGGCCTGGTAGATCGAGTCACGATTCGAGGTCCACGACCCGAAGTTGTCGTTGACGTAGACCACCGGCACCTTCTCCTCGGTGGCCCGGTCGATCAGGCGACTGATCGAGGGCACCACCTTCTCCGCCGAGGGAAGGAGCTGTTCGGCGTCCGGGTGGTCGTACGGGGTAATCATGTCGATCACGATCAGCGCAGTCTTGGACACGGACCTGGACTAACCACCATCGACGCAACTATGCGCGGTACCTCGCTACGAACCTCGGGCCCCGGCTGCGCGCCGGGGCGGCACCGACGGCCGCGCGCCCGGCCGCCGCCACCTCACGGTGGTCCGGCGGGCCGGGCGCGCGGCCGTCGTCGTGCTCAGCGGGTCTCGGGGTGCTCAGAGCGTGGCGGCCACCAGCTCGGCGATCTGGGCGGTGTTCAGCGCGGCACCCTTGCGCAGGTTGTCGCCGGTGATGAACAGGTCCAGCGTGTTCGGGAAGTCCAGCGCCTGCCGCACCCGCCCGATGAACGTCGGATCCGCGCCGACGGTGTCGGCCGGGGTCGGGAACTCGCCCTTCGCCGGGTCGTCGACGACCACGACGTTCGGCGCCTCGGCGAGCGCCTCGTGCGCCTCCGCAACGGTCAGCGGCGACGCGAACGTGGCGTGCACCGCCAGCGAGTGCGTCGTCACGACCGGCACCCGGACGCAGGTCGCCGAGACCTTCAGGTCCGGCACCCCCAGGATCTTGCGGGACTCGTTCCGCACCTTCAGCTCTTCGCTGCTCCAGCCGTCGTCCTTGACCGAACCGGCCCACGGCACGACGTTGAGCGCCAGCGGCGCGGGGAACGGCGACGGCTGGTCGCCGAGCTTCTCCGCCAGCGCCGCACGCACGTCGCCGGCCCGCACGCCGAGGTCACGCCGCCCGCCGACGACGCCCAGCTCGTCGTAGAGGCGGTCGACGCCGGGCTGCCCGGCGCCGGACTCGGCCTGGTACGACGCGACGACCAGCTCGGTCAGCTGCCACTTGGAGTGCAGCGCACCCAGCGCGTCCATCATCGTCAACGTCGTGCAGTTCGGGTTGGCGATGATGCCCTTCGGCCGCGAAGCGGCCGCCGCGCCGTTGACCTCCGGCACCACCAGCGGGACATCGGGGTCCATCCGGAACGCGCCGGAGTTGTCGACCGCGATCGCGCCCCGCTCGACGGCGATCGGCGCCCACTTCGCGGAGACCTCGTCCGGAACGTCGAACATCGCCACGTCGACGCCGTCGAACACCGACGGCTCGAGCAGCTGGACCTCGACCTCTTCTCCCCGGACGACCAGCCGCTTTCCGGCCGAACGCTTCGAGGCGACCAGCCGGATCTCGCCCCAGATGTCGGCGCGCTCGGACAGGATCGACAGCATCACGGTGCCGACCGCGCCGGTCGCGCCGACGACGGCAAGAGTGGGCTTCCGGCTCATCGTCCGCTCCCTGCGTAAACAGTGGCCTCTTCATCGGTGCCGAGCTCGAACGCCTCGTGCACGGCGCGCACGGCGGCGTCCAGGTCGGTGTCGCGGCAGACGGCCGAGATCCGGATCTCCGACGTCGAGATGATCTCGATGTTGACGCCGACCTTCGCCAGCGCCTCGCAGAACGTGGCGATCACGCCCGGGTGCGAGCGCATGCCCGCGCCGACCACCGACACCTTGCCGATGTGCTCGTCGAAGATGAGCCGGTCGAACCCGATCGAGGCCTGCGCCTTCTGCAGCGCGGACATCGCGGCCGTGCCGTCGGACTTCGGCAGCGTGAACGAGATGTCGGTGCGCGCGGTGGCCGCGGCGGAGACGTTCTGCACCACCATGTCGATGTTGATCTCCGCGTCGGCGACCGTCCGCAGGATCGAGGCCGCCTGACCCGGCTGGTCGGGAACACCGACGACGGTGATCTTCGCTTCGCTCCGGTCGTGCGCGACGCCGGAGATGATCGCCTGCTCCACGGAAGAGTCCTCCATCGAACCGGTCACGATCGTGCCGGGCTTGTTCGAGTACGACGAGCGGACGTGGATCGCCAGGTCGTTGCGCCTGGCGTACTCCACCGACCGGAGGTGCAGGATCTTCGCGCCACAGGCGGCGAGCTCCAGCATCTCCTCGTAGATGATCGTGTCGAGCTTCTTGGCGTTCTTCACGATCCGCGGGTCGGCGGTGTAGACGCCGTCCACGTCCGTGTAGATCTCGCACACGTCGGCCTTGAGGGCGGCGGCGAGCGCCACCGCCGTGGTGTCGGAACCGCCGCGGCCCAGCGTCGTGATGTCCTTGGTGTCCTGGGCGACGCCCTGGAAGCCGGCGACGATGGCGATCGCGCCCTCGTCGACGGCGCCCTGGATCCGTCCGGGCGTCACGTCGATGATGCGAGCGGCTCCGTGCCGCGCCGTGGTGATCACACCGGCCTGCGAGCCGGTGAACGAGCGGGCCTCGTACCCGAGTGAGTGGATGGCCATCGCGAGCAGCGCCATCGAGATGCGCTCACCCGCGGTCAGCAGCATGTCGAGCTCGC
>Ga0190269_10000825_pt1 | contig 15464 bp, 13 predicted proteins | sample Popmic249IS_FD_133749 | JGI IMG/M metagenome (GOLD analysis project Ga0190269, IMG submission 133749) | Populus adjacent soil microbial communities from riparian zone of Blue River, Arizona, USA - 249 IS | ecosystem: Environmental > Terrestrial > Soil > Riparian zone | place: USA: Arizona...
CGGTGTGAGTCTGATCGTCGTGACGCGGCGTGAGCGCGGCAAGCTGGTGCTGAGCTTCCATGACGGGGGCAGCGCTGCGCTCGTCGGCGAGGAGCGCTTCGAGCTGCCGCGGCGTGGCAAGCCCCCCGCGCGGCTGGTTCGGCAGCTGTCAGCGGCGGTGAAGCGCGCGCTGGTGGGCGGCGCTCCAGCTCTGCCGCCGGCAGCTGCGGACGAGCAGCCGGAGCGAGAAGAGCCCGAGGAGCCGGAGGACGCCGAGGTCCGGCGGCCCCCAGCTGCAGAGGCACAGCCCGAGCAGGAAGCGCCGCTGACCGCAGAGCCCGAGTCGGCGCCCGAGCCCAGCGCCGTCGTGGAGCCCAGCGAGCACCTACGGCTTTCGCTTTCGGTCGGTCCCGGCGCGGCCGTGCGCGAGCTCGAGGTGCCCACGCGCGTGGGCTTGCGCAAGCTCGCGACCGGTGTGTACCCGGGGCTCGCGCTGTCCATCACAGTTCACGGCATGCTGGGCGAGCACTTCCGGCTCGCCGCTTCCGGCGACTATCGCACCTCCCTCGGGCTCGAAGGCGTCGAGTCGCCGCCGCTCGGCGCGACACGCGAGAGCTCGCTGCGCTCCCACAGCCTGAGCTTTGGGCTCGCGCCCGGCTATCGCTTCGGCGCCGCCGACAGCGTCGTACTGCAGCTGTTCGTCGGCTGGATCTTCCAGGGACTGCGCGCCGTAGTGGACGAAGCGTTTCCCAGCCTTTCCTGGCACGGGGCGGTGATCCGTCCGGAGCTCATCATCCCGTTTGGAGACAGGGTGACCCTGCGCGTGGCGCCCGAGCTCGTGGCGGTCGCCGGGATCTACACTACACTCGTGGGCCGCACCGGCCTGGCGGGCGCAGGCATCGGGCTCGGTGGCGAGCTGGCCCTCGATGTGCGGCTCAGCGCGTGGCTGAGCCTTGGCTTCGACTATCGGGAATCGCACATGTCGCTGGGATCCTCCTGGGGTGCGAACCTGAGCGATGTCCTGCGGTTCGGAAGCGTCCGGCTGAACCTCCGCTATTGAGATGGCGCGGAACAAACCGGGCCCGTGCCCCGTTACACGAGTGAGAAGCCTCGATGAAAGTATCCGTACGTCTGCTCGCCGCGCTGACGGCCACCCTGTCTCTGGCTTCGGGCGCCTGCGCGACCGTCGCCCCCTACGAACGTGAGCGGCTCGCGCGCCCGGACATGGAGCTCGGGCGCAACGCCGACGCCAAGGCCGGCGAAGAGCACGCGACGGCGTATCGCGAGGGTTCGAGCGGTGGCATGGGCAGCAGCGGTGGCGGCTGCGGCTGCAACTGACCACGGGAGTCGCAGCATGGACGAGCAGACGGGTAGCGGATCGGCGCAGGGGCAGCCTGCGAAGCGCGGCGCCTTGCCGCTGACAGCGGCGATGGCTCTGACGGCGGTCGCGTGGATCGCGCAGGCCGCCGCGGTCCGCGCCGACGCGTTGACGGATCTGGAGCAGCCGTTCACGGCTGCGCTGCAGCAGGGCAGCCTCGGCTACGCGTTGCTGCTGGTCTTCGCCGCGGGCCTCGCCACGTCGCTCACGCCGTGCGTGTACCCGATGATCGCGATCACCGTCAGCGTCTTCGGCGCGCGCGAGAGCAAGAGCCGCACGGAGGCGGCGCTGCTATCCAGCGTGTTCGTGCTCGGCATCGCCGCGCTGTTCACGCCCCTGGGTCTGTTCGCGGCGACCACGGGCGGTGTGTTCGGAGCGGCGCTCGCGAACCCCGTCGTGCTCGTGGGCCTCGCTCTGCTCTTTCTGGCACTGTCCGCGTCGATGTTCGGTGCGTTCGACATCGACCTGCCCTCGAGCTTGAAGAACCGTCTCGCGACCGTGGGCGGCGTAGGCTACAAGGGCGCGTTTTTCATCGGCCTGTGCAGCGCGCTCATCGCCGCGCCGTGCACGGGACCCGTGCTGGGCTTCTTGCTCACCTGGGTGGGCACCACCGGCAACGTGGCGTTCGGCGCGCTCGCGCTGTTCGTGTACGCGCTCGGGCTCGGCTTGTTGTTCTGGGTCGTGGGCACGTTTTCGGTGAGCTTGCCGAAGAGCGGTCAGTGGCTCGAGTGGGTGAAGAGCGTCTTCGGGATCGTGATGGTGGTCGCGGCGCTCTACTACCTGCGGGATCTGATCCCCGGCCTCATGGATCTGCCGCGCCGCACCTCCGAGTTCTTGCTGCTCGGCGCGGGGTTGCTCGTCGCTGGTCTGGCGATCGGCGCGGTGCACCTGAGCTTCCACGACCCGCGCGGCTCGGCGCGCGCTCGCAAGGCGCTCGGCGTGAGCTTGAGCGTGGTGGGGCTCGCGGCGCTCGTCGGCTACACGCAGGTGCTGCCCGAGGGCGCACACATCGCGTGGGGTGAGGACTATCAGGCCGCGCTCCAGCTCGCAAAGAGCGAGCAGAAGCCGCTGCTCGTGGACTTCGGCGCCTCGTGGTGTGGCGCGTGCAAGGAGCTGGAGCAGAAGACGTTCAGCGATCCGCGCGTGGTGCGCGAGGGTGGGCGCTTCGTGCCCGTGCGCGTGGATCTCAGCCCGGGCAAGGACACCAAGGAGAAGCGCGAGATCCTCGCCAGCTACGCGCAGCGCGGCTTGCCCCTCGTGGTGTTGCACAAGCCGAGCGGTGAGGTCGCGAGTCGCGTGACGAGCTTCGTCGAGCCCGAGCAGTTCCTCGAGCTGATGCGCGCGGTGCGCTGACTACTTCAGCTCGAGCTTCATCGCGCCGAAGCTCGGCGCGTTGGGGGGCATGCTGACCTGCGCCGCGCCGCTGGTGTCGAACGCGACGGAGGTGAACTTGCCAGTCGCATCGCCATCGGTCAGCTCTGCGAACAACGTGTATTTGCCCGGGGCGACCGCCGCGCCGCTGCGATCCTTGAGATCCCAGGTGACGCTGTGCGTCTGGTGGCTGGGCAGGGTCGCGCTGGCGGTGACATCCACCGCCTGACCCGCGCGCGCGGCGCTGTACTTCGTGAGGTAGCGAGCGCGCGTGCGCGCCCACACTTTGAGCGACTTCACGAGCTTGCCGCTGCTGTCCTCGATCCAGATGGCGCCCACGTTCTTGGGCTGGTAGCGCAGGCCGACCGGGGAGGTGGTGACCTGGAACGCGAGGCTCGCGATGGCGCTGCCGGAGGGCTCAGCCGCGGGCGCGCCTGCGCTGCTCGGTGGGCCGCTGCCAGCTGCGGGCGCCTTGGCCCCTGCCGTGGCGCTGGGCGCGGGTCTGCCGGCGCTCGCCTGCACTCCGCTCGGCGCGGCGCTGCCCGCGATGGCCGCCGGAGCACTGGAGGGCGCCGCGGGGGCCGCGGGGCTGGTGCTGGAGACTGGCGCCGTGGCGGAGGTGCCTGCCGTGAGCGCCGGCCTGCCGGCGGCGCCGGCCGGGGTGGCGCCAGTCAGGGTAGGGGAGGCCGTGGTGCCGCCGCTCAGCCACGCGCCGATGGGTTGGGCGTCCGAGTACTCGACGTCGGGCGCAAGGCTTGCGCTACCGCAGCCGAGGGCTGCGCCCATCCACACACAACCCGCAAACCACCCCGAAGCTCGCATCACTCGCTGCATCACTCTCCCGATTCGGCTGCGGACCCAGGCGCGGTGGCGTCAGGGGTCTACCAGACATAGGTGCCGTGGCTGGCCAGGAAGGCTCAAGGAAGTTCGCGCGGACGTGCCAGCAGGGTGCGTCGCTGTCGGGCTCTGCGTCCAGTGTCACGCGTGCTGCTCAGTCCCAACCCGCAGGCGTGGCTGTCGCGCAAGGCTCAGGTCATCCGCCGCGCTGCAGGCTCTCGAGCTCGGCCCAGCGCGCGTAGAGCCCGTCGATCTCCGCGCGCTTCGCCTCGTGAGCCTCGTGCAGCTCCATGGCTCGCGTGGGATTGCTGGCTACCGTTGGCTGTGCGGCCTGCGCCTCGATGTCGGCGAGCTCTGTCTCCGCGCTGAGAATACGCTCCTCGAGCGTGTCCCAGTCGCGCTGTTCCTTGTAGCTGAGCTTCTTGGGCTTGCTGCTGACGGCGGCGGGAGCTGCCGCGGCCGCCGGGCGTTTCGCCGCGTTGCTGCTGCTGTCGGCGGCGGCGCGTTGCTGCGCATGCCAGCTCTGCCACTGGTTCAGATCGGCGAACTTGGTGGTGCGGCCGCGCTCGCCGGGCGCGGTGTGGAACGCGAGGATCTGCGTGGCCACCTGATCGACGAAGTAGCGATCGTGCGAGACCAGCAGCACCGCGCCGGGGAACTCCGTGAGCGCGTTCTGCAGCACGTCCAGCGTCTCGAAGTCGAGGTCGTTCGTGGGCTCGTCCAGCACCATGATGTCGGCGGGCTGCAGCATGAGCTTGGCGATCAAGAGCCGGCTCTGCTCGCCGCCCGACAGGTTCCCCACGCGCATGTTCATCTGCTCCGACCGGAACAGGAAGCGCTCCAGATAGCCGAAGCGATGCAGCCGTGAGCCGCGGTAGTCCAGCATGTCGCTGCCCTCCGACACGCTGTCGGCCACGGTCTTCTCCGCATCGAGTGCGCTGCGATGCTGCTCGAAGTGCGCGACCAATAGATCCGGTGCGCGGAACACGCTGCCGCTCGTGGGATCGAGCTTGCCGAGCAATACCGCGAGCAAGGTGGACTTGCCGCAGCCGTTCGGGCCGAGCAGCGCGAGGCGCGTTCCGGGGCCGACCAAGAGGCTCACTTGCTCGAACACCGGCAGCTCGCTGTAGCGCTTGGCGATGTCCTTCGCCTCGATCAACACCTTCGTCTTGCGGCCGCGCGCCTCGAGCTCGATGTCTGCCTTGCGCGTGCGGTTGCGGGCGCCGAGCGCGGCCACCTCGTCGGCGAGCTCGCCCGCGCGCTCGATGCGCGCGGTTTGTTTCGTGGTGCGCGCAGCAGGCCCGCGGCGCAGCCACTCCGTCTCGCGCCGTAGCGTGTTGCGCAGCGCTTGCTCGCGCTGCTCCTGCGCGGCCATCGCGTCCGCCTTGCGCTCGAGGTACGTGGCGTAGTCGCCGTCGACCTGCAGCAGGCCGTCTTTGTTGCGGCGGTCGAGCTCGAAGATGCGGCGAGAGACACGCTGCAGGAACATGCGATCGTGGGTGACCGTGATCGCGCCGAACGCCGACGTGGCGAGCAGCCGCTCGAGCCACAGGATGCTCTCGACGTCGAGGTGGTTCGTGGGCTCGTCGAGCAGCAACAGGTCTGGCTCGCGCACCAGCTCGCGGGCCAGCGCCACGCGCTTCTGCCAGCCGCCGGACAGCGTGGTGACGGGGGTCTCGGGCTGGGCCTCGGGGCCACTCAGCTGCAGCTTCGCGAGCACCTCGTCCACGCGCGCTTGCTCGTTCCAGTCGCCGCTGCCATGCGTACCGGCCTCCACCGCTTCGCGCACCGTGGCGCCTTCCGGGAAGCTCGGCGTCTGCGCCAGGTAGCCCACGCGCAGGCCCGCGCGCGCCGCCAGCTCGCCGTGGTCCGGGGTGATCTGTCCGGCCAGGATCTTGAGCAGGGTGGACTTGCCGGTCCCGTTCGGGCCGATGAGGCCGATGCGGTCGCCGTCTTCGATCGTGAAGCTGATGCCGTCGAACAGCGGGCGCTGCGCGAAGGCGTGAGACAGGCCGCGGGCTGTGAGCAGAATGGACACGGTGGCGAGTGTAGTCGAGGGGGGCCGCGCTGTGTAACGCGTGCGCGGCGCGGGGGCAACCGCAGGGGCTCCGAGAGCAGCAGAAGCGCCGCGCGTGGGGCTGGCGTGCGCGATTTGTGTGGCGGCACCAGGCGCTTTCGTGCGCGCCGGCTCGCTGGTACTGTTGGCTCGCGTTCGCTGCAGAAAATCATGAAAGTCGCGCTGATCGATCCTTCGCTTTTCACCTGGCCGTACGACTCGGAGCTCGCGCTCGCGCTCGCCAGGGCCGGTCACGAGGTGCGCATCTACGGCAAGCCGCCGCGAGCTGCAGACACGGGGCCCGCCCTCGAGCTGCTCGAGCCGCACTTCTATCGCGAGCTGGAGCTGCCGCTCGCACAGCGCCTGCCACGTCCCGTGTTCCTCGGCATCAAGGGCCTGAGTCACACCGTGGGCATGGCGCGGCTGGTGGCGGAGCTGCGCGCGTTTCGGCCGGACGTCATTCACTTTCAGTGGGCGCCTCTGCCCGCGATCGATCGGCTGTATCTGCCCGTGCTGCGCCGCATCGCGAAGCTGGTTCTCACCGTGCACGACACCGCGCCGTTCAACGGCGCGCCGCGCTCGGTGCTGCAGATGGCCGGCGCGATCAAGATCCTGTCGGACTTCGATCGGCTCGTCGTCCACACCGAGGCGGGCGCCGAGCGCCTTCGCAGCTATGGGCTGCCGGGTGATCGCATCCGCCGCATCGCGCACGGACCGCTCGAGGGCTCGTCCGTGGTGGTGTCGCGGCGCGAGTCGAACGCGGATGGAACAACGCGCCCGCTGGACGTCCTCTTGTTTGGCCGCATCAAGCCGTACAAGGGCGCGGACGTGCTGCTGCAAGCGGCGGCGGCCATGCGGCGCGATCTACTGCAGCAGACCCGCATTCACATCGTGGGTCAGCCGTTCATGGACCTCGGTCCGCTGCACGCCATCGTGCACCAGACCGGCATCGCACCTCACGTCCTGATCGAGCCGCGCTTCGTGTCGGACGCCGAGGTCGGCGAGCTGCTGGGCGCTGCGGACATCGTCGTCCTGCCGTACAAGGACATCGACGCTTCCGGCGTGCTGATGACGGCCATTTCTGCGGGCGTGCCGATCGTCGCCACGCGCGTGGGTTTGTTCGCGGAGCTGCTCGAAGACGGCAAGCACGGTCGCGTCATCCCGGTGAACGATCATCTGGCGCTGGCGCGCGCGCTGGAGGAGCTGGTGCAGAGTCCGGAGCTACGTGCGCGCATCGGTCGCCAGGTCCGCGCCCTGCGCGACACGCTCCCCACCTGGTCGAGCATCGCCCAGGACACGGCGAACCTCTACTACGAGCTCACGCGCGCGCCGGCAGCCACGCTGCCGCCGAGACCCGCGGCCTCGGCGAGCTGACTCATTCCAACGTGATCGCATCGATCAGCACCGAGGCATCCGTCGAGGGTGCAGCGGTGGGCGTGGTGGTCCAACTCCACGGACATTGATAGATGGCGCGCAGCTCGAACGGCAGATCTGCGCGGCGCTGATCGGGTGTCAGATCGATCGTCAGGTCGCGCCACTCCGTCGTGAGCGTGTCTGGTTGTGTCCTGTCGTTCAGGTCTGCATCGAGCGCGGCGGCCACGGGCCCGTCCTCGGCTGCGCCGAGGTAAACCGCCAGGCGCACTGGCAATGTCACCGCTGATTTCAGCACGGCGCGGGCGCGCACGACGAGCCGGGCCTTGTCACGTGTGTCGAGCCGGCCTGCCATGCCGGGCTCGCCGCAGGCGGTGAGGCGCGGTCCAAGCTGCAGACATGAGCCCGAACACTCGGCGCTGCCTTGCACGCGCTTGGGGTCACCCCAAGTCGCCTGCGGCATGCTGTCGGCATCGAAGCTCCAGCCTCGCGTCGGCGCGCCGGCCCGAGCGAGCGGCACCGCGAGCTGCTGCGCTTCGCTCGCTTCGCGCCCCGCGAGGTCAGCCGCATCTCGTGCCAGGGTGAACGTCGCCGTTTGTCCATCCGCCGCGGCGAAGTCGAGGCGTGCGCGCGCGCCGAACAGGACCTTCTGCGTGTCGTCGACCGCGAACGCCGGCACGTAGCTCCACTGCACTTGCGTCGCGGACGAGCCGCCGACGCTCAAGCTGAGCTTGTCGCGCGCGACTCCCTCGTCGACGGCGATCCCGCGGCCGAAGTCCACGGAAAGGACATCCCAGCTCAGCGCGGGCCGCGCCGTCCAATGTGGATGGGCTTGCCGCGCGCGCAAGGTTGGGGTGCGCGTCGAGGCTTGCAGCCGACCGCTTCCCGCCTGCTGCGAGCGAGGGTCCTTCGCGCTGATCGTCTCTGCGAGCGCGCCGTCGGCGTTGCGTGTCAGGCGGATGCTCGAGTAAATCGCGCCGCGCGACTCGAACTGATTCGGCGCGATCGGGGGCGGACGAAGCTGGCAGCTGTGCAGCGTGAGCGCGTCGCCGTCTGCCACCACGTTGCACTCCGAGCCATCGAGGAATGCGTGGTAGGCGCCAGAGCTCGTCCGGGTCAGATAGAGCTGCGCGTCGCTCGTCGGCTCGGGCGTGTCGATGACGAGCAGGTATGCGCCCGACAAGTCGGGCAGGCCTCCCGCATCGCCGCTTCCGGAGTCGGGGAGCTGCACCGCAGCGTCTGCGTGATGCGCGTCCGCGTCGTCGCGGGGGCTGTCGTGGGAGGAACAAGCTGCAGTGAGCAGCAGCAGACTACCCAAGCATGCGTCGCGAGAGCCGGACATGCCGCGGTGTTTCGCATGGACTGTGCCAGCCCGCCATTGTGCGGATTCCGTTGTGGGAACGTGAGCTGACCCCTGGCAGACGTGTCATGGCGTGCCAGCGAGGTCCTGCCGCTCATGGCGGCACAGGTGCTCAGCTGAAAGCGGCGAGCTCACAGGCAGATGTAGCCGGCCATTCACTTGGGCGGACGGCGCATCAGCCGCTCGCAGCTGAGCCAGTCGTGCACACGGAGCGAGCTGGCTCGACGTCGCCGAAGCCTTCGCGGCAACGACTCGAGCTCGCTCGGGAACGTGCGCAGCGCTGCGCTGCGAGGACGCCGGTGGATCTAGACCCGGCGTCCTTTCAGCGGAACGCGCTCGGACGCTGGGCTACGCCCTCGCGCAGCTCGCGAGCTGATCGCCGCTCTGCGCGTCGAGCGCGCTCAGGCATTGGTTTGCTCCAGCGCACCACGGACGGTCAGGGCTCGCCTTCGGAGCCGCCTGCGCCGCCTTCTCCGCTGCCGCTTTCGCCGCCTTCGCCGCCCGCGCCTTCTTCTTCGCCGCCTTCACCGCTCGCGCCAGCGGCGCCTTCTTCCTCGCCGCCTTCGCCACTCGCACCGGCGGCACCTTCTTCTTCGCCGCCTTCGCCACTCGCACCGGCGGCACCTTCTTCTTCGCCGCTCGCGCCAGCGGCGCCTTCTTCCTCGCTGCCTTCGCCACTCGCACCGGCGGCGCCTTCTTCACCGCCGCTCTCACCGGCAGAGCCCTCTGCGCCCCCTGCGCCACCCGCGCCGCCGACTGGCAACTCTACGCCCGCGTCGCTATCTACCGGCGTCGTGCCGGCCGAGCCTGCGGTGCCTGCTCCGCCGCTACCTGCCGTCGCGTTGCCGCCGGCGCCGGCCTTGCCAGCTGTGCCGCCGCTACCTGCCTTCGGAGCGGCCGGCTTGATCGCGCCGCCGCTGCCAGCTTCGCTCGCCTTGGCACCAGCGCCGCCGCTCGCAGCGGCAGACTCAGCGGCCTTGCCAGCCGTGCCGCCGCTGCCGCTCTTGCCTGCGCTGCTGCCGCTGCTCTTCCTGCCGCCTTCGCCGCCGGCACCTTCGCCCGCGCCTTCGCCAGCCTTCTCGGCCGCGTTATCGGTGGAGCCTTTGTCATCCGAGCAACCCGCGACGGTCAAGCCCAGAACCAAACTCCAAACACCAAGCTGCGTATATTTCACTGACCCCTCCAAGCAAGACACGCTGCGCGCCGCTCCCCGAGCGCGCACAGCTGCGCGTGACTGAACTGCTGTGCTGCGCGCACACTGTCGCGCATCCGCAGTCTCGTCAATGGTGGAAGCGCACAGAAGCGCGTCGCACTGGCGTTGACACAGCCGTGCCATATTTGCACGCGCCGCTGGTGGCGGCGGAAACAGTTGTAACGCGGGCTCAGCTGCTCAAATCGTGCGCAAGCTCTTCACGCAGCGCGCGCGACAGCTCCACGCGCACGCGATAGTCCGGATGTGTGATCTCGATGGCTGCCGGCACGCTCGCGTCCAACAGCCGCGGCGCATGTTCCGCGCCGACGTTGAATGTGAGGTAGTTCACGGCGGGCAAGCGATCCATCTCCTCGCCGAAATGCGTGCTGAAACAGGCCGTCGTGGCGTGCTGCCCCACGTGCAGCTTCACGGCTTCGCGCAGCGACGCGAACCGCATCAACATGCGCGCGCGCTCATCCTTGTCGTCGTATTCGATGAACAGCGTTCCCGACGCGCTGCCTGGCTCGGGAATGAGCTCGTTGTAAGTCGACAGCTCGTGCTCGATGGCGCGTTCGTCCGTGATGCGCTCCGTACGCAACATCTCCTGCACCTGCAGCAACACGCTGTCGTGGTTCTCGAACACCATGGACATGTGATCGCCGAGGATGACGCGCCGGCGCTGCTTCGCTTCGATCATGCGTCCACGAAAATTCGGGCGGATGCGCTCGTATTCGCCCAAAGCCAAAAGCTCACTTCTGTCCACTTTCTTCATGGCTTTTCCTCTCGCTCTCAAGGCGTGGTCGGAGGTTGGCTTGCGGCCGGCACTTCAGGCAACCCATAGGCGCGGTTCAGCAGCTCCACGGGGTGATGACAGGCGGTGCCGAGCTCCTTCGCGAGGCGTTGACCGGAGAGCGGACAATCGCTCGCGACCGCCTCGTACGGCACGCGTTGAACGCCGTTGATCAGCTTCTGCGCATAGGTCCTGCCGAGCTCGTAATACTGCGCCTTCATCCCCCAGGTCCCATCCACGGCCGAGCACTCCTCGATGACATCGATCTCGGTCCCAGGGATCTTGGACAGCAGGATGCGCCCGGGCGCGCCGATCTTCTGCGCGCGCAGGTGACACGCAGCATGGTACGCGATGCGGCCGAGCGGCTTCGCGAACTCGGTCTTGAGCTGCTTGGCTTGCATGCGCTTGCGCAAGAACTCCATCAAGTCGAACGTGGACGCCGAGAGCTGCGCGGCGTCCTCGGTGCCGAGTAGCTCGGGATATTCTTTCTTCAATACGTACGAGCAAGTCGGGCCCGGCACGACCACGCTCGCGCCGCGCTTCACGTAAGGCAGCAACGCCTCCACGTTTTGCTTCGCCTTGGCCATCGCGGCGTCGAGGTCGCCGCCGTCCATGTTCGGCATGCCGCAGCAGGTTTGCTCGAGCGGGAAGTGCACCTTGTAGCCGTTGTGCTCCAGCACCTGGATCGCTGCGATGCCCGTCGTGGGCATGTTGTAGTCGCCCGTGCAGGTCGAAAACAGCACGACCTCACCCTGCGTTCCGGCGTCGGGCGCGGGCGTGTGGCGCGCGAACCAGTTGCGCAAGCTCACCTTGGCGAAAGGCGGCAGGTGGAACTCGGCGCTGATGCCGACGACCTTCTCTTGCGCCTTGCGCACCAGTTTGTTCGCGTTCACCAGGTTCGTGATCGGCGCGGCAGGCCCCGAGCCCAGCGCACCCAGCAGCTGCGGCTCACCGAGCGCGCGGTCCTGCACCGAGATGCCGTCGCGCCGCGCGCGTTGCGCCTTCTGACGCAACATCAAGCGCGGGAAATCCAGCTGGAAAGGGTGTCCGTCGTCCGGCGTATACGGGCACTTCACGTAGCAGAGCTTGCACTGGTAGCAGCGGTCGTTGACCGACTTGTAGTCCTCGGCGCTGAACGCTTCTATCTCTCCGCGTCCGAGCTTCACGTAGCCATCGACGCGTTGGAACATGTCGGGGAACGACGGGCAGTAGCTCACGCACATGCGGCAGCCGTGACAGATGCTGAACACGCGTTCGAGCTCGCTCGCGAGATCCTGGGGATCCCAGTAGCGCGGATCGTGAGGATCGAAGGTCGGCGTTTGTTGTGGTTTCACGGACGCACCTCGAGGCAGACGAAGCTTCTACACCAGGCTCGGAAACGAAACGGGACGCCACTCGGCAGTGAGCGGCGCCCCATTGTCGCGCGTTCGTGTGCCCATTTCCAAAGTGTCGAATGGGCCGCCGCTACACGCGCTTCAGCCGAGGGTGTCGAGCGCCTTCTGGAAGCGACCGGCGTGCGACTTCTCGGCCTTGGCCAGGGTCTCGAACCACTCCGCGATGTCGGCGAAGCCCTCTTCGCGCGCCGTCTTGGCGAACGTGGGGTACATCTCGGTGTACTCGTAGGTCTCGCCCGCGACGGCGGCAGCGAGGTTCTTGTCCGTGCTGCCGATCGGCTTGCCCGTGGCCGGATCGCCAGACTGCTTCAGATAGTCGAGGTGGCCGTGCGCGTGACCGGTCTCGCCGTCGGCGGTGTCACGGAACAGGCCGGCGACGTCCGGATAGCCTTCCACGTCCGCGACTTTGGAGAAATACAGATACCGACGATTGGCCTGCGACTCACCAGCGAACGCCGCTTTGAGGTTGTCTTCCGTTTTGCTGCCCTTCAGCTGTTTCGACATGAGGCTCTCCTGTGCTTGGTTCTACTGCCCGATCTCAGGTGGCTCTGCACACGCGGCGCAGAGTCCGCGGTAGATTCGCTCCACGCGCTGCACGCGGAAGCCCGTCGCGCGCGCAGCTTCGCCGCTCATGGCTGCAGACCCCTCGCTCGCGCTCGCGAGTGGCACGTCCCGGATCGAGCCGCAGCGCTCGCACACCGCGTGGTCGTGCGGCTCGACGTTGGGATCGAAGCGCAGCGGCCCGCCGAGCTCGAGTGGCCGGCAGCGCCGCACGCGCGTCAGGGCAGCCAGCGTGTTGTACACGGTGGCGACGGACAGGCTGGGGAACGCCGCCGAGAGGCGCTCGTAGAGCTCCTGCGCGGTGGGGTGGGTCTGGTCGCCTGCGAGCTCGCGCAGCACGGCGAGGCGCTGCGGTGTGGCCTTGAGCCCGGCCTGGCGCAGCAAGGTCGCGGCGTCTTCCAGGGCCTCGGTGCCGGATGCGGCGGAGATTAGACGCATTCTTAGTTAGAATCACGTCTAGACCTGGCCCCGGCCGCCGTCAAGGGAGCCGGTTCGAGGCGACGCAGCGCTCACTTCGCGGCCCCGGACACCCCCGCAGCGGCTAGCGGCGCGCGATGGACGCCACCACTTCGTAGTTGCCGTCGGCGCGCGTCGACGGAGCGCAGCGCAAGCTGCCGCTGCGGATCTGCGCCGGGAGCGCGGGACTGCAGCTGTAGATCTCCGCGTTGCCGAACGTGTCCGAGTCGTAGACGGCGAAGAGCAGCGTGTCGCCCGCGCTCAGCTGCACGGCGAGCTGAGGGCCCATCCAGACTGGCTTCGTCGTATCGGCTTGCGTGCTCGTCGATCCCACGCGCAGCACGCCGTTCTTCGTCACGACCACGTACGGATCGGGCTGACACGTTCCGTCGCACGAGCCGAAGCTGCACCACACGTCCGGGTCGTAGCAAGTGCTGAGGCTGGGTCGCGGAGGCACGCTCGCGGACAGGATGGTCAGCGTGTAGCTGCCTGTGATGTCGACGGCCCGGCACTGGCCCGCGATGCACTCGCGCGCGCTGCCGCAGGTGTCGCGCTGGGGGCCGCACTCGGGGGGTGGTGTGCTCATGCCCGCGTCTTCGTCGGGCTCCATGCCGGCGTCTTCTACGTCGGGCAACGAGATTGGCGCGTCCATGCCCGCGGCGCTCCTGCCGGCCACGCTCGCAGGCGGCATCGTTCCGCCCGCGCCTGCACCGCCGCCCGGCAGCGTTCCGGCGTCGCGCGCTCGGCTCGCGCACACGTACGCCCAACAGTCCGGATCGTCGCAGTCGCTGCGACCATCTGCGTCGTTGTCGAGACCGTCGCTACATTGGCGCGGATCCCACTCGCCCCGTGAGGGCGCCGCGCAGGCCGCGAGCAGCCAGAGCATCGACGCGCATACCGACGGGCGGCCCGCAGACAGCCGCCGCTGCAAACGGCGCATGTCTCGAGCATGGCACGTTTCACCGCAGCCTGCAGCTCAGCGCGGCGAGACAGGTCCGATGAAGTCGAGGATGCGTTGCGCGACGTGCTGCGGATCTTCGCGATGCAGGAAGTGTCCGAGTCCGGGCAGCGCTTCGCTGTGGAACTCCGACTTGAAGTAGCGCGCCTGGCCCACACCCATGTCGTAGCTGATGCAGCCGTCGTCTGCGCCATGTAGGTGCAGCACGGGAACGTAGATGGGTACGCGCGCATCGAGCTTGGCTTGCAGCAAGCGCTGCCGCGAGGGGCGCAGCGCGCGGTAGTAGCCGAGCGGTCCGGGCATGCTGTCGCGCAAGCACTGCTTGACCTCGCGCATGTATTCGGGGTCCGGCGTGTAGCCGGGGGACCAGCGCTTCCAGAGCCGATCCACATACGCGAAGTCGTTGCGCGGCAGCACCTGCTCCGGGAGCCCCGGCAGCATGAAGAACAGCATGTACAGGCTGCGCTGTTGCTGTTCTCGGCTGTGGCGCAGGTTCTCCTCGAACGCCGCTACGTGCGGCACGCCCATGGTCACGGCGCGGCGAAAGCGCTGCGGCCAGCGGCTCACCGCCGTGTACGCGGCGGCGGCGCCCCAATCGTGACCGATCAAAACGACGGGCGTATCAGGACACAACGCTTCGGCGAGATCGGCGAGATCATCGCCGACACGCTGGCGATCAAACGGACCCGTCAAAATAGACGGAGCGTACCCACGCAGAAATGGCGCGACGCAGCGATAGCCGGCCATCGACAGGCGCGACATCAGCGGCAGGAACGTCTTGGGATGATCCGGAAAGCCGTGGGCGAGCAAGATGAGCGGCGCGGTGGCCTCGCCTTGCTCGAGATACGTGAAGTGCCCGGACGCGAGCTCGACACTGCGGGCGACGCATGCCTGTCCGTTGCGCAACCCGGTAGCGTCCATCGCGTGCGTCTTGTGAATCGGCATATCGGTGTTGGCTGCTCGGCCCTGCGCGCCTACGCATCACGGGTTGCACGTCATCAGAGCCAGTGGCGCCACAAAAGAGCCGTCGAGCTTCGCAGCCCAAACTGGGTTACCTGATAGCAGCCCGACCTAGTTTGGAAAAGGGGGGCTGAAGCTCACGTCGCTAGGCTCCCGGCGGATGCGCTCTGCCCCTGTCATTGAGCAGGCAGCTGCGCGGGAGAGCTGCGCTCCGGGGCGCAGGGCCGTCAGTGGATCACGTCGAGATAGCCGTTTCTGACGTCATCGTCGGTGCGCGGTGCGGGCGACAGGCGCATGAAGACCTGACCCTTGCAGCGCGCCGGATCGACCTCGCCGAAGTCGCGACTGTCGTCGTCGGGATCGGCGCGATTGTCGCCGAGCAGGTACACGCCGCGGCTCACGGGGTAAGGCGCGAGCTGGAACGTGGTATCGACCTCGACCATGAAGCGATGTCGGCGCTGGCGCGCGTATTCCATGCTGCCGGCGCGCATGTTGAAGAGCTTCTGGCGCGTCACGTCGTAGAAGCGCAGCGCTTCTTCCCACTCGATCGTCGCGCGGTCCTCATCCACCACCAGATAGCCGTGGCCATCGGTGCTCACGTGGTGTCCGGCGAACGCGACCGCGCGGCCGAGCACGGACGTCTCGGGCTTCGCCGGATGCTCGCACAAGACGACGTCGGCCATATCGACGTCTGCGTTGCGCCAGACCAGCACTCGGTCGCCGTACACGAGCGTCGGCGCCATGCCGTTGTGTGTGACCAGGGCGATGTCCACGTAGAACAGCTTGAGCACGCCCGCGACC
>Ga0190269_10000826_pt1 | contig 15462 bp, 13 predicted proteins | sample Popmic249IS_FD_133749 | JGI IMG/M metagenome (GOLD analysis project Ga0190269, IMG submission 133749) | Populus adjacent soil microbial communities from riparian zone of Blue River, Arizona, USA - 249 IS | ecosystem: Environmental > Terrestrial > Soil > Riparian zone | place: USA: Arizona...
CCGCGCCCACTCGACGGCGAGCGTCCGCATCATGTTCTCGACCGCGGCGCGGGCGGCGCCGGAGTGGACCATCCCCGGCATCCCGTTGTGAGGGGAGAGGGTGACGCTGAGGACCTTGCCCTCCTCTTTTGCCACGATAGTTGTCCGGCCCAACTGTGCGGCAAGAGGTGCGGAGCGAAGGCCCCGCACCCACTACATCGATTATGGACGGCTAGCCTCCTAGCGTTTATGTGCAATTTAGGGTTCCGACAGTCGGTGATGAACCCGTAACTTCGGCGGTCACTCCAGCTTCCTTGGAGGCGCCCCCGTTTGTTTGAACGGTCGGATTGTAAGTGACCCCTGTGTACGTCTTGTCTTCCTGGGTAGAACCAGATGCGGTAGTCCTAAGGGTCATGGAATTCGATGAACCGCCGCAAGCCGGGCTCGTAATTGTCCAGATCAGGTTGCCTGATACTTTCATGCTAGAGATACCCGCACAAATAACCGTGGCTACAGTTCCTGTAACGAGACTAGCCGGTTTTCCGTTGGCTGTGATGAGGTGGAAGGTGTTGGTTGTCTTGATTGTGTCGTCGAGCGCGCTGCCTTCCGTACGGCATTTGGCTGTGAACCCAAACACGGACGTATGGCAATTTGTTAGATCGACTTCGGTGGTTCCTGTTGTGCCGCCGGCGCTCACGGTCCCGGTGGCATGGCTCAGGTTTTCGATGCCGCCACATGTGATCGTCGGCTCTCCTTCTGCGGTAAAGGTGCCCGCCCCTGTTGTTCCTGAGAACACCGTGACGTTCGTTGAGTGGATTTCCTGGGCTATGGCGCCAGTTGGTAGCGCGACCGCCGCCATGCTAACCACTGCGAGGATGAGACCTATTGTCTTGCTCATGCTTTACCTTTCTCCTGCTTCGGCTGGGGGCAACGCCACTAATGCCGGAAGCGCTGTGTTGAACGGAGAAAGGTTTAAGGCCGCTAGTATCCACCGTCAAATACGGGGGAGTTCGCTGCCAGCCTGCGTCCTTGTGGACACGAGCGCGGTGACCTTTTCGGCTGCAACCTAGAGCCCAATGTCATGACGCGTTCGCAATTGTGCACGGCTGGAGTGTCTTGCGCCCTTCGACTACCGCTCCGTCGACTTCCACCGCGGCAACGTCGACTCCTACGCCAGCTTCGGCCGCACCTTCGACCTCTTCGGGGACGGCTCCCTCCGCCTCGCCTACACCCCCGGCCACATGTCGGTGATCTGCCGTCTCTCCAAGCGCGGCTTCGTGATCGGCGGCGGATGCTTCTACGTCGAGGGCCAGCTCGACGGCTCCGAGCCGCTGCCGCCGCGCCCCCAGGACGCTCACAACGCCCGGCGGTCCCTGCAGGAGCTGCGGCTCTTCCGCAGCCAGTTTCAGCACTCGGTGATCACGCCGGGGCACGCCCCAGAGTTCTACGCTCGGGTCGAGCGGCGGTACGGGTAGACGCAACAAAAGACGCGGGGAAGCCCCGCGCCCAAAGCTACCAAGTCCCAGATGCGCAGGTCTCGAGAGCTATGTGCAATCGAGGGTTGCCGCGGTGGGCGAGGTCATAGTGGCTTCCCAGCTGATCCCCGTTTCCTTGATTGCGCCGCTGGTGCCTGTCTGGGAGGTAAGGTTGTAGTTGACTCCTGTGTAGGTCTTGTGTTCCTGGGTCGGGCCAGAAGAGGCGAATTTGATGGTCCAACTGTTCGAGGTTGCACCGCAAGCCGGTTTCGTTGTTGTTCCGATCAAGTTTCCTGTTGTTGTAGTGTTGCTGATGCCGGCGCAAATCACGGTTTTATGCACAGGTGTTATCAGGATAGCCGATTTGCCCAAGTTGGTTGTAATCAAGTGGAAGTTCCCACTCCAACTAATTGTGTTGTCGAGTGGGCTGCCTTCCGTCCGACATTTGGCTGTGAAACCAAAGACTGACGTATGACAACCTGTGATATCGAATGCCATGGTTCCTGTTGTGCCGCCGGCGCTCACGGTGCCGGTGACGTGGTTGATGTTCGTGGCATCTCCGCATGTGATCACCGGCTCTTCTTGCGACACGATGGTTGTGGAGCTGATTGTGCCACTGAAAGAATTGACGTTTGTAAGGTGGTTTTCAGCTGCTGAGGCGCCAGCCGGAAGCACGACTGCCGCTGCGTTGACAACCGCAAGGGCGAGCAGCATTATTTTCTTCTTCACGGTGATACCTTTCTTTTTGCTGGCAGAAAGCGCCAAGTGCTTACCGCCGTGGAGCTGGGTTTCAAGGTAGGTGTAATGCAGCCCAGCCAACCGGTCAAACCCGTGAGCGTTCGCTTCACAGAGGCACATCTGCGGAGATGGAGCAGTTGTCTTTTCGGCTGCATTGACGAGTCCCTCCTCGTGACGCGCTCGCAATCGTGCGCGGCCGGATTTCTCCGCAGTCCCGGGTAGCTCTCCCTTTCGGGTGGCTTTCGCGATCGAATCAGAGCTTCGGCCGCCCCTTCAACCTCTTCGTCGACGGCTCCCTCCCCTCGGCAGACATCCGGCCACATCTCGGGTATCTGCCGCCTCTCCAAACGCGACCTCGTCATCGGTGGCGGGTGGCTTCTACGTCGGGGTCCAGCTTTGGTGTCTGGCCAACGCCGCCTAGCTGATGCCATGCGAAGAGCACACGCGGGGCCCATGGGCCCCGCGTGTGAGAGCAGTACTCAATGCTTAGGCCTTGAGACCCTATGTGCAGGTAAGGGAACTCGCGGTGGCCGATTCAACCGTGGCGGCTGCTGAGTTCAGCCCGGCCTCTTTGGCCGTGCCGCCACTTGTCTGAGCACTCAGGTTGTAACTCCCACTTGTGTACGTTTTGTCGTTTTGAACGTTACCCGTCGAAGTGAAGCTGAGCGTCATGGAAGTCTGCGCTGGGGCTCCACATTTCGGACTCGTGATTGTACCGATGATGTTGCCAGTAACTTTGGTGTTGGAGATACCCGCGCAAATGATTTCGGTTGGGTCCGCTGTCACTAGGACGCCCGGTACGTTTGGAGAAACTGTGATGAAGTGGAAAACGCCTTTGCTTGCGATTGTGTTGTCAAGGGGACTGTTGGCCGTCCGACATTTGGCTGTAAAGCCAAACACAGAGGTATGACAGCCTGTGAAATCGAGTACGATGTGTCCTGTTGTGCCACCCGTTGTCACGTTACCGGTGACATGGTTGATGTTGGTCGCATCGCCGCATGTGATCACCGGCTCTCCTTCTGCCGTGAGGGTTCCTGCGCCGAATGTGCCACCGAAGGTGTAAGGAGCGTTACTGGCATGCAGTTCCGCCGCCGAGGCGCCGGCCGGCAGCGCGAACGCTGCTGCGCTGACCACCGCGAGGGCGAGGAGCATCATCTTCTTGCTCATGATTGCCTTTCTTTGTTGCTCGGCAGAGGTGCGTGAATGACCTGCGCCGAACCTTGGTTTACGGCCGGGAGAACTAATGGAGTCCGGGCTGATCCGTCAAAAACGCCTGAGTTTGTTACTTCCCTGAGATGGGATGCTCGGAGATTTTCTCCTGCATCGTGCAGGGGCTTACACGGAACGCACTCGCAAACTTGCGCGAGTCAGGGATCTCGTGCAATAGTCGAACGCGCTGGAAGATTCGCTCGCGCCCTCAAGTTGGGCGCGTCTCGGAGGGGACGCCTCGAGAAGACCGTGGGCTTGTCGAACTCAACGGTCACCCTCGGAAAGCGGAGGCGCCTTCAATGGCGGGCTTACTCGGAGCCCTTTGATCGCAACGGGGACGAGGGGACGCCTGATTCAGGGCGATGCGGCCGACGTAGGCTTGGGTTCGCCCAGCTTCCGGGAGCGGGAGCGGCCGCCCTCGGCGTAGACGAGGAGCATTTCGCCCTGGACGAAGGTGGCGACGGCCTCAATGGCCTCCTCGTCGTGGTGGCCGCGGAGGACGGGGAAGACGCCGCCGTGCTTGTAGATGTAGGTGAGAACAGGAGAGCCGAAGAGTTGGGATTTCGCCATGAAGCGGATCTTCCGGCGCAGGTAGACGCCGACGAAGAAGTGGCCCATCTGGGTGAAGTGGTTGGGGGCGAGGACGAGAGGTCCGCTCTTGGGACCGATCGCGCGGACGCGCCAGAGCAGCAGGGTCGGCAGGGTGAGGACGATGCGGGCGAAGGTGTAGGTCCAGCCGACCCCCTTGCGGCGGATTCGTGGAACTGCTGAAAGTACTCGGCGGGGCGCGGGTCTTTGTAGACCTGCGGCTTCATCTCGCCCATTCGCGCGAGCGCTCCAGTGCTCGTTGCCAGTCGGCCAGAAGCTCCCCCCGCTGCGCCGCCTCCATCCGCGGCTCGTAGCGATCGACCTCGCGCCACATCTCGCCCACCTCCTTGATCGTCCAGACGCCCGTCGCGATCCCGGCCAAGTAGGCGGCTCCGAGTGCGGTCGTCTCCGCGACCTCCGGCACGGACACAGGTACACCGAGAACGTCGGCCTGGAACTGCATCAGCCAGCGGTTGACCGTGGCGCCGCCGTCGGCGCGCAGTAGCTCCAGCCGCTCTCCGCAGGCCGCCTCCTGCGCCCGCACCGCGTCGACGGTCTGGTAGGCGATCGCCTCCAGCGCCGCTCGCGCCAGGTGGGCGCGGCCGCTGCCCCTGGTGAGGCCGACGATCGTCCCTCTCGCGTAGGGATCCCAGTGGGGCGAGCCGAGCCCGGTCAGCGCCGGAACGAAGTAGACGCCGTCATTGCTCGCAAGAGAGGCGGCGAGCGCCTCCGTCTCTCTTGCCTCGGCGATGATCCCGAGCCCGTCGCGCAGCCATTGCACCGCCGCGCCAGTGACGAAGATCGAGGCCTCGAGGGCGTAGGCGACCTGGTCGTCGAATCCCCAGGCCACCGTGGCCAGCAGGCCGTCGGGGACCGGCGGCGGCTCGGGGCCGCTGTTGAGAAGGACGAAGCTGCCGGTCCCGTAGGTGTTCTTTGCCATTCCCGGCCGGTGGCAGGCCTGGCCGAACAGCGCCGCCTGCTGGTCGCCCGCCACCCCCGCCACCGCCACCTCGCCGCCGAACGCGCTGGTGGTGCCGAAAACACCGGAGGAGGGGCGTGCCTGCGGCAGGCACGCCGGGTCGATGCCCAGCAGGTCGCAGATCTCCTCGTCCCACTCGAGCTTGCGGATGTCGAACAGCATCGTCCGCGAGGCGTTCGTGTAGTCGGTCAGGTGCTGCCCGGTCAGCTTGAAGAGGAGCCAGGAGTCGACGGTGCCGAAGACCGCCCGCCCCGCCCCCTCGGCGTTCCGCAGCAGCCACTCGATCTTGGTTCCGGAGAAGTAGGGATCGATCGTGAGCCCGGTGCGCTCGCGGACGAGCGGCTCGTGACCCGCGGTGCGCAGCTCCTCGCAGCGGCCGGCGGTGCGACGGTCCTGCCAGACGAGGGCGCGGTGGATCGGCTCTCCCGTCTCACGATCCCAGGCGACGACGGTCTCGCGCTGGTTGGTGATGCCGATCGCCTCGAGCTCGGCCCCAGCGACCCCGGCGTCGGCAATCGCCTCGCCTGCGACCCGCCGCGTCACCTCCCAGATCTCGTTCGCGTCGTGCTCGACCCAGCCCGGCCGCGGGAAGAACTGCTGGAACTCCGAGTAGGCGCGGCCGGCGATCGCTCCCTCGAGGTCGAAGACGATGCAGGTGGTTCCGGTCGTCCCTTGATCGATTGCGAGGATCACTGGGCGCCGAGCCCTCTATCGACGGACCGTGCAGGAGCGAATCAAGGTGGAGGCCAGTTTACGGCTGTCGGCGAAGGTCATGCCGACGCGGACGAAGGGGAAGACGCCGAGGTTGGTGCCGGCCGGCGCGGCGCAGGCGGCGCTGAGGTAGCTGTGCTTGCGGCCGCGGTAGACGAAGTCCCGCCGCAGGTTGAGGACGATCCGTTTCAGGTAGCCGTTGCGGTTGAGGGCCTTTGGCAGGGCGGCGGTGAGGATCGTCCCGTAGGTCCCGCTCGTCTTGCGGATGTGGAAGACGAAGATACGGCTGTTGGGGAACGGCTTCCTGCCGTAGACGTGGGCGAGGATCGCCCGTTCGCCGTCGATGACGGTGTTGAAGGCGAGGATCCTTCCCTGCAGCGGGAAGGCGTCTTGTTCGGGAAAGGTAACGCCGGCCAGGTAGCGACCGGTCCCGACCAGGGCCGGGCCGCAGGCCGCCAGGGCCCGCGCCGAGGTCGCCGCCTCGATCTCGGGGCGCCGGCAGGTGGGCAGGCCGCGCGTGTCGATCCGGCCGCCGCGATTGATCTCGATCGAGATCCAGCGCAGTGCCGGCGGCCGATCTCCGGAGAGAGTCCGCACGGTGCCGTCGACCCGGACCCCGATCGGGGCGTTGGTGTGTCGGGGCAGGTTCGTCGGCGAGATGCCGCCGCTGAACTTGACGAAGAGGTTGCCGCGCTCGACCAGCTCCGCGTTCGCGAACGAGGCGCCCAACACCAGCGCGGTCGCGAGCACCCCGAACGCCACCGCCTTTCTCCGTCGTCGCCGCAGCATCACTGCACCTTAAGAGGCCGGCCATCCGCGCGACCTGCGCGCGAGGAAGACCCGGAGGAAGTCGCGCAGCTGCAGCGCCCGGTGGGCGAAGCCGCGAATGCTCTTCCCGGTAGCCCGGTGCTCGAGGTCGACCTCGTACTCTCCGAGGCGGTAGCCGGCGCGGACGGCGTCGACCGTCATCCCGATCTCCATCCCATAGCCGGCGGCGAAGGGGAGCACGGCCCGCAGCACCTCGACGCGCATCGCCCGCTGGCCGGAGATCGGGGCCGTCGTCTGAAGAGCGCAGAGGCAACGGATCGCCCAGCGGGCGAAGCCGAGGGCGAGGCCGAAGCCGCCGCCGACCCGGCGGCTGAAGGAGGCGACGGCGAGGTCGCACTCGCCCCTGCGCACCGCCTCGACCAGCGGCGCCAGGCGCGCGGCCGAGGCACCGAGGTCCCCGTCGCAGAGGAGGACGAGGGTGGGGGGGTCGGCGACGCTCAGCGCCGCCTCTACCGCGGCAGAGACATTTGCTCCCTTCCCGTGCGGGCGGCCGCGGCTGACCACCTCGGCTCCCGCCGCCATCGCCACCTCCGCGGTCCCGTCCTCAGAGGCGTCGTCGGCGACCCAGACACGGGCCCCCGGGAATGCCCCGCGCAGCGCCCACACCGTATCGGCGATCCGGTCCGCCTCGTTGCGGGCGGCGACGATCGCCGCCAGCCCGCCCTCGTCCCCTGCTGCCCGCTCGGGTCCCATCGTCGGGCTATTGTCCCCGGCCATGGCAGACATCGAGGCACACATCACTGGCAACGTCTGGAAAATCGAGGTCGCGGTCGGTGACGAGGTCTCCGACGGGGACACCGTAGTCATCCTCGAGTCGATGAAGATGGAGATCCCGGTCGAGTCCGAAGACGACGGCGTCGTGATGGAGATTCGCTGCGAGGAGGGCCAGAGCGTCAGCGAAGGCGACGTCCTCGTGGTGCTGGAGTAACAAGTGGAGGCGCGGCTCGCGGGCGGCAAGCTCCTCCTCGACCAGCCGGCGGAGGCGGTGGCGCGGCTGACGATCGCCAATCCCGAACGGCGGAACGCGCTCGACCACGAGATCCTCGACGCGATCGCCGAGGTCCTGCCGCAGCTGAACCAGGGGATCGAGAACCGCTGCGTCCTTATAACGGGGGCACCGCCGCTCTTCTCCGCCGGCTACGACATCGCCGGCATCCCCGACGCCAGCTTCGAGCGCGACGCCGAGGCGCTGGTCGCCCACCCCTTCCACGCGGCAATGGAGGCGATCGTCCGGCACCCCTGGCCGACGATCGCCGCCCTCAACGGCCACTGTCTCGGCGGCGGCCTGGAGCTGGCGATCACCTGCGACCTGCGGATCTGCGCTGCCGGCGCGAAGCTGGGGATGCCGCCGGCGAAGCTCGGGCTGATCTACGGCCACACCGGCCTGCGCAAGTTCCTCGACACGATCGGCCCGTCCTATACGAAGGAGCTCTTCCTCACCGGCCGCAACGTCGGCGCCGAGCGGGCGGAGCGGATCGGGCTCGTCAACTGGGTGGTCGGCGATGCCGAGCTGGAGGGGGAGGCGCTGGCACTGGCCGCGACGGTTGCGACGAACGCGCCGCTCTCGATGCGTGGCAACAAGCACGCGATCGACCTCCTTCAGGCGAACCCCGAACTGACCGAGCAGCAGGAGGCCGGCCTGGTCGCCCTGCGCGAATCCTGCTTCTCCTCGGAGGACTTCCGCGAGGGGATCCGCGCCTTCGCCGAGAAGCGGGCTCCTCAGTGGACGGGCAGGTGAGCGCAAAGGCGCGCAAGGCTCTTGCCGCGGCCGACCCGACGATGGGGGCGCTAATCGAGCGCGTCAGCAAGGTCGACCTGAAGACGCGGCTGAAGCGGCGCGCCGAGGAGCGGCCGCCCGACGCCTACGGCTCCCTGCTGCGTGCGATCGTCGGCCAGCAGCTCTCGACCAAAGCGGCACGGACGATCTACCTGAGGGTACTCGACCTCTTCCGCGGCGCCACCCCGAGCCCGCAGCAGCTGCTCGAGGCCCCCGAAGAGGACCTACGCGCCTGCGGCCTCTCGGGGCGAAAGACCGAATACCTCCGCGACCTCGCCGCCCACGTCCTCAGCGGTGAGCTGGAGCTGGAGCGGCTGGAGGAACTCGGCGACGAGGAGGTGATCGAGGAGATCGTCGCCGTGCGCGGCCTCGGCCGCTGGACCGCGGAGATGTTCCTGATCTTCCACCTCGAACGGCCCGATGTCCTCTCCGGCGGCGACCTCGGGATTCGCAAGGCGATCCAGCTCGAGTACGGGCTGGAGGAGATGCCGCCGCCGGCGCAGGTGATCGAGATTGGCGAGGCTTGGCGCCCCTACCGGAGCCTGGCCTCGCTCTACCTCTGGGAGTCGCTGACGGCAGTGCCCTCGTGAGCCGGCGCCCCTAGCTGGAAGCGAGCACAAACGTGCAGGTTTGTGAATGCATTTCTCTAGCGGTCGGCGTTTGCAGGCAGATCTCGGGGGTTGCCGGCGGGAGGGGCGCTCTCGGGACCCTTCTACCCCGAATTTCCTTGACTAATACGAGGTATCTCGGTTAGTCCTACATACGCAAAGGGGACGGCGAGCGGATGCCCGCCGACCCCTACATGGAACCAGACGAAAGGTAAAGCATGAGCAAAAAGATGATGCTGCTCGCCCTCGCGGTGGTCAGCGCAGCAGCGTTCGTGGTGCCGGCCGGCGCCTCGGCGGCGGAAAATCACCTCACAAATATCACGTCCTTCAGTGGCACAGTCGGCTCGGGGACCCTTACGGCCCAAGAAGAGCCCGTAATTACATGCGGCGATGCCACGAACATCAACCATGTCACCGGCACCGTAAGCGCCGGCGGCACAACAGGAAACATCTCGATGGATTTCACAGGCTGCCATACGAGCGTCTTTGGCTTCACAGCCAAATGTCGGACCTCAGGTAGCGCCCTTGACAACACAATCAGTACGACCGGCGTCTTCCACTTGATTACAACCAACCTGTCGAAATCGGCCATTCTGATTACACCGGCACACACCACCGTTGTCTGCGCCGGGATCAGCAACACCACAGTTACAGGCAACCTCATCGGGACAGTCACGAGCCCGGCTTGCGGTGCCACCTCGAACAGCATGACCATCAAATTCGAAGCTGCTGGGGCGACCCAGACCCACAAGTCCTACACAGGAGGCACCTACAACCTGACCTCTCAGACAGAAGGCGGCGCGATCAAGGAAGCCGGCCTGTCTACGACGGCCACGGTGAACTCCGCGACCGCGGGCACCCTCGATTGCACATAGGTCTTAGGACCTGAGGCAGTTGGTACTTGGGCGCGGGGCTTCGGCTCCGCGCCTTTTTCTTTGGTAGCCCGAGAACGCCGCCTCGTAGATGGCTCGGCACAGATGTACGCGCTCGAATCATTGTTCTACACGAGTATGCAGGGAAAAATGCCGCAAGCGGCCGAACGGCACAAGGGAGGAGCCTCAACTGCCTCCCCGTCTATGCACAGAGCATGTCTTAGGTGGTACAAGTGTCATTGGGTGGCGGCGGCTCTTCGTCCGCCTAAGGGAGATCACCGACGCTGTAGGAGGGGGAGCAAGATGGCACTAGGTCGAGCTGACCGGCCGTTCGTACGACTGGTGGTAGGGGCATGGCTGATGCTCGTGTGCCTGGTGCTATGGGTTGGTAAGGCCGCCGCTGCAGACCCAGGTGAATACCTCGAGTCTTTCGGTCCGGACGGAACGACTGGCACTGAGTTCGCCAGGACCGGGGGACTCGCGGTAGACCAGCAGACGGGGGCAATCTACGTGGAGGACACTTCGACCCAAGTCCTTTACAAGTTCGACGCCTCTGGTGCCCCCCTTCCCTACGGGGGCTCGTCGGTGTACATCTCCGACAACGAAATTACCGGTCTCTCGCTGAACGAAGGTGGGCCGGGGAAAGTCCAAGCGGCGGTCGACTCGTCAACCCATGTGCTTTACGTGGCCAGCGCAAACAAGATCAGGGCCTTCGAGGCCAATGGAGAACCGCACGAATTCACTGCGGGGCCTGGAGCAGGAACGAGCGAAATTCCAGGTGCCACTGAACTCATTGGCCTGGCAGTCGACGAGGACGGCAACATCTATGCGGGTGATCTAGAAGATAAAAAAATTCGCATCTATTCTCCGTCAGGGGCCTTACTCCTCGAATTCGCTCCCATCGGCGAAAAAATGTCTTCAGTGCGCCCGGGCCAGCTGGCAGTCGCGTCAGATGGCACCCTATATGTGACGGAACTTGATGGGGTCGTTTTTGCGTTCGAGCCCTCGAAGTTTCCGCTTACCGCGCAAACGAGTTACGGCTTGGGTACGCCGGTAAACGATCGACTGTCCGTCTCCGTGGCAGTCGATCCCAAAACTCAATACGTCTACATCAGCGAAAACTGCGAAGGAGGAACCTGCCAGAATCTGGTGGCTTCTCAGCTCTCGGTTTACGACGAACTGGGGAACCTCGTAGGACGGATCTCCGGTGAAGAACCAGGAGAACTTAGAGGGAGTGTTCCCGGGCTGGGCATAAATGGCCAAGATGAAAAGCTCTACGCGGCAGTGAGGGGGGAAGGTGGCGGACTGTCGCAGGTCATGGTCTTCCAGGCTCTATTTATTCCGCCAGGACCGCCGACGATTCAGGGGCCCGCAGTCACGGATCTGACCTCGACGACTGCAACCCTACGAGCGCAGATCAACCCGCACACGCTGGAGACGACCTATTGGTTCGAATACGGCCTCGAGGATTGCGGTGAGCCCGGTTCGTGCACGAAAGTCCCAACCAGTGGCGCTTCTTCAATCGGCTCGGGCCATAATCCCGTTCCGGTCTCCGCCTCTCTGAGCGAATTGATTCCCGGCACCCGGTACTTCTACCGAGTTGTCGCGGAAAATAGCGCCAGCGTGGAACCAACTACGAGTGCGACGAGAACGTTTACGACCCAAGCAGGCAATCTCGACTCTGCATTGAGTGACGAGCGGGTCTGGGAGCTGGTCACGCCGCCTAACAAGTTCGGCGGCGTCCCCTCCAACTTCGCCCTCCTGCAGGCCGATCCCAAGGGCAACGGCATCGCCTTCCAGTCTCGAGGATCCCTTGTGGAAGAGCCCGAAGGCAACAGATCCGTGGAATCTTCAGCGACGCTGGCGCGTAGAGGGGGAACTGGCTGGAGCGTGAGCGACTTGGTGCCGCGCCATACCGAAGCAGGGGGCCTGGGCTTTGGACCGGAATTCAAATTGTTCAGCCAAGACCTCGCCCACGCCGTACTGGAGCCGAGGGACAACACCTCGCTCTCGGTGGAAGCCTCGGAACGTGGACCGTACCTGCGCACCAACACGGAGCCGCCCTCCTACCGGCCGCTGGTTACCACGAAGGAAGGCTACGCGAACGTACCGCCAGGCACGGTCTTCGGAGGGGAAGCAACCGGGGAACGTAACCCGGTCTCGATCAGCGCCGCCAACGGCTCGTTGACCCATGTGGTGCTCTCCTCCAAAGTGCCTCTGCTACCCGGGGCCCAAAAACGAAGCATCTACCTATGGAACGATGGGGCGGTCGAGCCCGTCAGCGAACTGCCGGCTTCCGAAGGTGGCGGTGTAGTGGAAGCCCAGCCCGGCTCGGGGACCATCTCCGTCCGCCACGCGGTTTCGGAAGACGGTTCGCGCGTTTTCTGGGCTCCTGGCGATCCGCTCACGGCCTCTCTGAGTTGGCCCGCCCTTTACCTGCGGGACACGATCGCCGATGAAAGCTTTCGTCTCGATGTGCCGGAGGCTGGAGCTAGCGGAGCTGGGGAGCCACGCCCGGCGTTCATGGCGGCCAGTGCCGACGGCTCGGTTGTCTTCTTCACTGATTCTCAGCAACTGACCGAAAATGCAAGCCCGGACGGTCGCGACCTATACCGGTGCGAGATAGGCGAGGTGGGTGGAGGGCTCGGATGCATCGACATAGATAATCTGAGCGCCCCTCTCCCCGTATCCGGGGAAAGCGGTGAAGCGGAAGAGCTCGCGGTCGGAGTCAGTGAGGATGGACAAACTATTTACTTCGTTGCCGGGGCCGTCCTTGATCCGGGACCGAATGACGCTGGAGAAGATGCGGTACCAGGAGGCCTGAACCTGTACCGCTGGCGGGAAGGCTTGGGCACGCGGTTCATCGCATCCCTGTCTGCCAAGGATAGCCCCGATTGGGGCAAAGGGGCCGATCAAGTGGCTCATGCGGCCAAGGGCACTGCCACCAGCTCTCCGAATGGCCGTTACCTCGCCTTCATGTCTGAGCGAAATCTCGCCGGTGTTGAAACGAGCGATCCCGAAACCGGCGAGCCGGTCGAGCAGGCCTTTCTCTACGACTCGACCGCGGATCGGCTGATCTGCGTTTCCTGCGACCCGAGGGGAATCACTCACGCTGGGCATCTGCTGGGCAATAACAGCGGCGTCATATTTCCCGATCGGCAGGAGCTTTGGTCGGAGCGTCTGGTGGGAGCGACTCTCCCGGAGCCCAGCGAAGGTGAAGACACCGTCGGCTTCGCTCTTTACTGGCCACGCGCCGTGCTCGACAACGGGCGCACCTACTTCAACTCGTTCAACCCGCTGGTGAACGGGGATTCCAACGGAACGTGGGACGCCTACCAGTACGAGCCGTTCGGGGTAGGGGATTGCGATCCCTCGGCCGGCAGCCGGGTGGTTGAGACGACGGAAACGGGGTGCGTAGGCATGATCTCGTCGGGAACCGATTCTGAGCCGTCGGTGTTCATGGACGCAAGCGTGAGTGGCAACGACGTGTTCTTCGCCACCTTCGGTCGCCTATCTCCTCTCGACACCGACGATGCGCCCGATGTTTATGACGCTCGCGTTAATGGGGTGCAGGCGCTCGCAGAACAGCATCCCGAGTGCAGCGGCGAAGCCTGCCAGCAGAGGGGGCTTCCGCCCGGTGAATCGGCCCCGAACAGCGTCACCTTCAACGGCGCCGGCAACGTCAAGCAAAAGCCCCGCAAGCACTGCAAGAAGGGGCAGAAGAAGGTCAAGCGCCACGGCAAGGTCAAGTGCGTCAAGGCCAAGAAGCACAAGAAGCAAAAGAAGAGCGCTCAGAGCGGAAGGGGGGCCTGAGATGAGGCAGTCGCCCAGCACCCAGCACTCGCCCTCACCTCAGACCAAGGAGACCCCGAGAATGTCCAGACGCCTCGCAGCCCCATTCGCGGTTGTAGTCATCGCGGTCCTCACCGCTGCCGCGATGCCTCTCACCGCCTCGGCCGCCTCTCCTTGGTGGCAGATCCTCGACGGCAGCCGTCCCAGCAACCTCTGGGAACCGACCGACAACGTGCAGGAAATCAAAACGGCCAAAGTGAACTTCGCTGGCGAAGAAGTTCTTATCGCCAAAGTGGAAGTCGATGGCGAAGAAATCGGGTGCATGGCGGCCGGCAACTTCGCCCCCGCTGGAGGTGCGCCCGCCAGCTTTATGTGCGCAGTGGTCCTCGGCTTGACGCCGATCGAAACCGCCGCGGATCTCAAAGCCGCCCTGGAAGGGCCCTACGGTGCCGGTGAGGTCGAAGTGACCGGCGGCCCCGCGGGCGGCGACCCGTTCGTCGTCACCGTTGCCGGCAAGTCGGTGCCACCCGTTCAGGTTTCGCCCTTTGAACCTGAATTCGAACCCGAACCGGGGAAACTCGAAAAAGTTCCAATGGGCAGCGCCTCGACCCCCGTTCTCACGGAAGGCGGTAGCGGGCGACTGGTCATCACCGTCACCAACCTCGGCAACGAAGCGGTCGACGGCAGCGGCGAGCCGGTGAGGATCGTCGACGAGCTCCCCGCGGGAGTGATCGCCTCCTACGCCGAAGGGTTCGCGGGCGCTAAAGACGAGGACGGGCCAGTGGAATGCGAAGTCGAAGCCGACGGGAAAAAAGTGACCTGCCTCTGGGACGGCGAGGAACTCCCCGCCTACGAATCGATCGAAATCGAAATCCCGGTCAGCCTCATCGGCGAACCGCCGGTGGCGGGGCTGCCGGGCACGATCACCGTCTCGGGCGGAGGGGTGGAGGAGAAATCCATCTCCCAGACGATCAAAGTCAGCCCGGAGAAAGTTCCCTTCGGCATCGAGCGCTTCTCCGCGGTGGCCGAAGAAGAAGGGGGAGATCCGGCGACGCAGGCCGGGAAGCACCCCTTTCAGTTCACCACCACGATCCAGTTCAACGCCGGTTTTTTCCAGCAGGGATACGACGAATTTGGCCGACCCGCGCGCCTCAACGGCTCGGTGGAACAGCCGGCCCAGCCGCGCAACCTCCGCTTCACCCTGCCGGCTGGGCTGATCGGCAACCTCAGGTCGGTCCCCCGTTGTTCGCTGGCCGACTTCTATGACGGCAGCAGGGTCTTGACCAACCAGTGTCCCGACGAGACGGCAGTCGGAGTGGCGGCGACGACCATCATCGAAAAATATGCGGTCAAATTTACGCGTCTGGGCGTCCCGCTCTTCAACCTGACGCCGGGCGACGGGGAGCCGGCGAGGCTTGGGTTAACCGCGGGAGGGGCCTCGGTCGTGATTGACACCGAAGTCGACCCTGAGAACGAATATCGGGTTATCGCCACTGTCAGAAACACCACGCAGCTCGCTGAGATCCTTTCGAGCACGGTGACGATCTGGGGCACCCCGGGCGACCCTGCGCATAATGCGCAGCGCGGTTGGCTGTGCGCCTACCATCTGGGAACGTCGATCGGGGACTGCGGAGAACCGGCTGGCGCCAACGAAGACGCCTTCCTCAGGCTCCCGGTCAACTGCAGCACCCCGTCCGTTACCAGCACGGAAGTTGAACCGTGGAACGTGCCACTCTTCACCGTGATAGCAAAAGAAGCGTTCAGTACGCCTCCTCTCGAGGGGTGCGCTCAGCTGCCGTTCGCACCCAGCATCTCGGCCGCGCCCACCAACAAGCGAGCGGGCGCTTCCAGTGGGCTCGACGTCGAGCTGAGCATGCCCAACGCCGGGCTCCTGCCCAAAGACGCG
>Ga0190269_10000827_pt1 | contig 15459 bp, 8 predicted proteins | sample Popmic249IS_FD_133749 | JGI IMG/M metagenome (GOLD analysis project Ga0190269, IMG submission 133749) | Populus adjacent soil microbial communities from riparian zone of Blue River, Arizona, USA - 249 IS | ecosystem: Environmental > Terrestrial > Soil > Riparian zone | place: USA: Arizona...
GCGATCACACTGTTCAGCCGAACATCGGTCGGCGCGTACAGCGATAAGCCCATCGCTTCGAGGCCCGCTTGCAGCGCGAGCGAGCTCATCTCGTGCCGGCGAAACCGCTTTTCCAAGGTCTCCTCCGCGACGAGGCGCAGCGCCTCGTGCAGCGCGAGCACGCCCGGCACAGGCGCGGTGTAGTGATACTGCTGTTCGCCCCAGAAACGCTGCGCGCGCAGCGCGTCGTAGCACCAGTGCGGAAAAGGCGCGGGATGCTTTTCTACAGTACGCCAAGCGTCGGCAGAGAACGCGATCAGCGATACGCCCGGGATCGAGCTCAGCGCTTTTTGACCGCCAGTGAGGCCCACGTCGATCCCCCACTCGTCCATCGAGACAGGCATCGCGGTGAGCGTGACAACGGTGTCGACGATCGTGAGCGCGCCCTGCTCCTTCGCGAACTTACAGATCTCCGGCAGCTCGACCGTCTTCACGCCGCACGATGTCTCGCCGTGGGCCATGGTCACGACGTCGTAGCGTCCACCGCGCGCGAACGCGTCGCGCACCTGCTGCAAGCTGATCGGCTTGCCGGGTGACGCTTCGAGCGTGGTCACTTCCGCGCCCACGCCCTCTGCCATCTCACCCAAGCGACCGCTGAACGTGCCGTTGCTCAAGCAGAGCACGCGGCGCCCGGGCCAGCACAGGTTTGCGACGGCCATCTCCATCGCGGCCGATGCAGGCCCCGCGAGCCCGAGCACTTTGTCACTGCGCGTCTGGAACGCGTATGCAGCCATCTGCTTCACGTTCTTGATTACCCGGTCCATCGTCGGACCCAGGTGATTGATGATCATGCCGTTAGCCTGAGCGACTGCCTGCGGAATCGGGACGGGTCCGGCGCCCATCAGGAGCAGGGGCTCCGTGGGCAAAATCGCAGATAACGGTGTAGTCATGGGGGGCAGAATAGGCGTGCTCATGTAAATCACAGGCGGTCACGGAGCTCGCTCCGCAAGCTCCGCGACTCCCGACCTCCGGGCAATTTTCGTGTCCGCCCGATAGTGTGCCACAACTCGAAACACGGCAACCGCGCGCGGCTCAGCCCCAGCGCGACCGGTCCATGCCGAGGCGCGACGGGCGCCAGTGGCGCGAGCGATGCTGGCGAATGTACTCGGGTCGGGAGAACGACTTGATCAGCAGCACGCCGGCCGCGAACCCGCCGATATGAGCCCAGAAAGCAACGCCGCCGCCAGCTGCGGGAGCGAGCCCGCCGAGCAATTGGAGCAGCATCCAATAGCCGAGCATGACCCAGGCAGGCACAGCGATCGTGGTGACGAACACGATGATCACGACCAGGCAATACACGCGCACGCGCGGGTACAAGATGATGTACGCACCCATCACGCCGCTGATGGCGCCGGACGCTCCGACCATCGGGATGATCGACGAGGCATCGGTGAACACGTGCGCGAGCGCCGCGATCGCGCCGCACAATAGGTAGAAGACGATGAACCGGAAGCGGCCCATCGAGTCTTCGACGTTGTTGCCGAATAACCAGAGAAACCACATGTTCCCGAGCAGGTGCATCCAGCCGCCGTGTAAGAACATCGAGCTCAACACGTGCACCGGCTCGCGCCCTTGATCGACCAAGCACGCCATGCCGGCGCCCATGGGAAAGCCGTCGCCGGGCGTCGCTTGCAAGGTCAGCTCACCAGGAATGAGCCCCCAGTTGCACACAGACGCTTCCAACGGACCGGACGCGCCGGCTCCTTGATACAGCAGCCAGACCAGCACATTCGCGGCGATCAGAGCGAACGTAACGATAGGCGTGCGAACGGTCTCGTTCTCGTCGCGATAAGGGAACACGCGGTTACCTTACACGGTAGCGGAACGTTGTCGATCCGGGTTTTTACCGCAGATCGAACTGGACCTTGGCCAGTTGCTTCTGCTTCGGCAGCTGCAGCTTGCTGAGCTCTTCGATCAGACACGGCAGCTTTTCTTCGTACGGGCCGGGCTTGGTCACCGCGCCCGCGGAGATCACTTGTCCGCTGGATGACACATACGCCGTGACGCGATAGCGCGCGCGACGCGGCACTTCGCAGCGTTCCCAGAGCGCGCGGCGATGCTTGCGCACGCTCGCCGCGATGCCGCGATTGCGCGCCTGCTTCAGCTTCGAGCCGCGACCGCCTTCGACGTTCATGCCCCATGTGAACTCCGCGGTCGCACGTCCGGATGGCGCTGGGAACTGCGTCTCGGTGAGCACCTGCATGATGCATTGCTCGAGCGCAAAGTGGCCGATGCTCGAGCCCAGCGGGCGCACTTGGATCACATGGCCCTGACCGTCGACTTTGAACGCGAACTGCAGCGGTCCGCTCACAAACTCTGCTCCGCGGCGCGCTTGCTGGACGCAGCCGTTCAGCGCGCGCTTGCGAGTGTCCATCGCCTGATGGACGTCGTCGCGATTGAGCGTGCCTTTGAGGCCGCTCACCGAGACGCGCGCGTCACGACGATCGGGTTCCTCCGAAGCACCGGCCACGCTCTTGCTCGTGGTGACCTGCTTCGCTGGCAGCATGCCCCACTCGACATTGGGCGCGCGGGTCGCGAGCGCATTCGGTGCGGTAGGTAGCGGTTGTGCTTCCGCCCGGGTGCTGCCGAGCAGGAGCAGCAGCAGCGAAAGCCGTGGAAGACGGGACTGAGAAGCCATGCGCACAGCGGGCGAGTCTGCCAGAGGGCTCGATCGAACAGAAGCCTACAAGGGGGTAAGCGTAGGACCCGCGTCCCACGATGGTGCAACCTTGAGACTGAATGGTATCAGCGGGAGCTCAGCTGCTGATCAAGCGCAAGCCTGGCGGCAGGGATTCCCCTAACACCTGCGACGCATCCGCTGCCGAGAGCTCACCGCCCTCCAAGATCAAGCGAATCCACGGCTCGTGCCCTTGCGTCTTGCCGAGCAGCTCGGCCGCGCGAGCGCGCAGCTCCGGTGAGATATCTCGCGCGCGATCGCCGGTGAGACGCGCGAGCTGCGCGACGGCGAACGCCGCTTGCTCGCTCTTCTTCAAGTCCTGGCGCAAGAGCAGCTCTAGCCACTCGCTCGCGGTCTCGATCGACGCGACGGTGTGTGCGCTGCCGTAGAACGGCGCGCGCGCGCCGAGCCGACCGAGACTCCAGTACACGCTGGCCTGCGAGAGCTCGCCCTTGGCCAAGCGCGCGAGCAGGAACGTTCCGATCTCGCGTTTCTGCGCGCCCGACAAGCGCTCCAAGCTCGCCGCCAGGCGGACCATGTCTTCGAGCCCTTGGGCGCGCGGACCTTTCGGCTTCTTCTGCGCGCGACCCGTGGGTGGCTCGAGGTACGGGCGGATGTCGTTGTACAGCCGCTCGTGCTGCAGCTGATCGAGCCCGCCTGCGATGCGCCGCCACAAGATCCAGAACTGCGACCATACCGCGGGGTCCTGCGCGAACTGCACACCCTCCGCGTAGTACGTCCAGATCTGATCCACGCGCCAAGCGTCCACCGGATAGCCAAAACCTGGACGCAGGCAGTAGCCGCTCAGGTGAAACCATAAGCGCTCGTGATCCGCAGATCTGCGGCGGCGCTTGCCCGCCGCCAACAGCTGCCCGAACAGCTCGCGCAAGAGCGGCGTGTCCCAGCGCTCGCGCTCACCGAGCAGCTTCTCCAGGTCTTGACGCAAGGTGTTGATCTTGCGCCCGCCCAGATCTTTGACAGCTTTGCCGTAGTAGGCAGAGAGCAGCGAGACTGCGTCCGGAAAGCGCGAGTGCAGCTGCGTAATGCGAGCCGGTGCCGTGCTCGGACCGGCGCCGCTGTCTGCGCGCAGCTGAAACTCCAGCTGATAGCGACGCGCGCGGTCGCTGGTCGAAAGGAGGCTCATCTCCAAGGTGCCGACCTCGGTGAGCTGCGCTTCGAGCGCGACCTCCAGCTCCGAGCGCGCGCCTCGATCGGCTCGCTCGCCTTGCGCGTCGATCACCGCCGCGATGTCAGGCAGTGCTTGGTAGTGCTCGTTCGGCGTGATGAGCAGCCCCGGACGATGCCCTTGCTCGCTGTTGTTCGAGAGCAGCCGGAAGCGCACAGGCTGGCCCGTGCGGAGCGCGAAGCTGCGGTTCGGCAAGGGGAATGCCTCACCCTCCTCCGCGCCGCGCGGCAGCACGCACACGGCTTGATCACTGCCGTCTTGCGCCTTTACGAGCATGTAGTAGCTGCGCGCCGAGCCGCCGCCGATCTTCAATCCGACGCCCCGACGTGCGAGCGAATACGCGACCGCGCCGCGCGCGACGGCCAGCTCCGGCTCGGGATTGTCGAGCGACTGGAGAGGCTGGCCGCGAAAGTGCCCGAGCACATCGAGGATCCGCTTTTGCAGCTGGTAGCTGCGGAAGACGCCTCCGTTCAAGAGCACGGCGTCTGGCTGCAAGCGCAGCGGCTCCGCGTCGGCCTGCTCGTGGGAGAGGCCCAGTGCTTCAGCGACGGTCTGACGCTGACGCTTCAGGAACGCAGCGACGTGACGCGTGATCACCGGATCCGCGGCGAACGGCAGACCAAACTCTACGAGGCCCCCGCGCCGCACCGCAGGCTCGGCATCGCGCTCGACCACCGGGAAGAAACCATCGACGACAGCGCGCTCGGCGTCCTTTTGCGTAAGCTGAGTGCTCACGCTGCCCTGCACGATGCTCGAGCCAGCGCCCAGCAGGCTGATCTGCACGTGCTCGGGAGGCTCGCCGGAGAGCAGGCGTTCTTTGGCAGCGCGACATTGCTGGATCAGTTGGGCAAAGCGTCCGACGGGCAAGCGCGCGTCTGGCGCACCCGCCAGCGCGGGCTCGCACATGCGCGCGAGCGCGTGATCCATGTTGTCGCCGCCGAGCATCAAGTGATCGCCGACCGCGATGCGCGTCATGCGCAGGCCTGTTTCCCGCAGCTCCACGCGCACCAGCGTGAGGTCCGTCGTGCCACCGCCGACATCGAGCACCAGCACGAGCTGCACGCCGCTAAGCGCTTCTTCGAGGCCGCTGCCCGCGCCGCCCTGGCGATCGATAAAGTCGTACAGCGCGGCTTGCGGCTCTTCGAGCAGGCGCACCGCGGGCAAGCCAGCGGTCTTCGCGGCTTCGAGCGTCAGCGTGCGCGCACCTTCATCGAACGACGCAGGCACGGTCAACACGATCTCTTGCTGCGCGAGCGGCGCGTCGGGATGCGCGGCATCCCACGATACGCGCAGGTGCCCGAGGTAGCTTGCGCTGGCGTCGACGGGCGAGATCTTCGACACGCCATCTGGCGCGCCCCACGGCAAGATCGGCGCGCGACGTTCGACGCCGCCGTGGCACAGCCAGCTCTTGGCGCTCGCGACAAGCCGCCCCGGCACGCGACTGCCGAGCGCTTGCGCCAAGCTGCCGACGATGCCTGCTGGCAAGGTGAGCTGCGGCAACGGTTCGGGCAGACCCAGCTGGCGATCCGCGTCGCTCAGCTCGGATTCGCCGAGGTGGTAGCGGAGCGATGGCAAGAGCTGGCGCGCTTCGACCTCGCCCGGAGCCGTAAGCTGCGGGATGCGAAAGATCTCGATGCGCGGCCGCTCCTTGCGTGCAGCGACCAGCTCGGCGTACGCAAGCGCAGTGTTGCTGGTGCCGAGGTCGATGCCGACGAGATAACGCGGGGCGGTGCTCAAGCGCTCATCCTGTCGCGGAGTCGCGGGTGTCGAGCTCGACCTTCCAGCGCAGGCCGCTCGCGATGTTCACCGCTGCAAGCTGCAACGTTCCGACCTCGGTCACTGCCGCTTGCAGCTGCACGCTCACCACGTCGCCTGGGCGCTGTTGATCCGCCGCCAAGGTCACCTCGATGTCTTGCAGCTCGGTGAGCTCGCTGTCGCTCCAGTGCTCGAGCACAGTGCCCGCGGCGTCTTCGCGCCGCGTGGAGGAGCCGAAGAAGTGGAAGCGCACGGGCTCGCCGACAACGAGACCGAACTCGGCTGGAGGCATGGCCGCGCTCGTGCCTTCTTCCATGCCGAACGGCGCGATGCACAGCGCGGTGAGCTGCGGCGGCAAGCCGGGAACGGCTGGCATCGCCGACTCGATGCCTACGTAGTACGCCATCGCGGTGCCGCCGCGGATGCGGATGCCGTTGCCGGAGCGCACCCAGCCGTAATATGCGGCGCCCCGTGCGACTGCAGCTTCGAGGTCGGCGCCTGGTAAGACGCGCACCGGCTCGGCGCCCGCACCTGCCAGCCACGCGTCGAGCACGCCGCGGATGCGCTCGCGCAAGAGCTCCGACTTGAACACACCGCCGTTGAACAGCACCGCGGTGGGTCGCACGAACGACTGTTGGCTGTCGCCGAGCGCTCCGGCTTGGCGACCGAGGAACGCCGCGAGATGCCGCGTGATCGCGGGGTCCTGCGCGTACGGCAGGCCGAGCTGCGTGAGCGCGCCGCGCGGACGTGAAGCAGGACGCGCCGCCGCGTCGACGATCGGGAAGAAGCCTTCGAGCAGCACGCGCTCCAGGTCGCTGCGCTTGAGCTCGGTCTTGAGCGCGCCGCCGACGAGCTTGCTGCCGCGACCGGGCAGCACGACCGGCGCGGCTTGCTCGTCAGGCAGGTTGAGCAAGCGCTCTTTGGCGGCGCGCGCGGCTTGGGTGAGCGTCGCGAGCTGCGCGTTGTCGAGCTTCTGACCGTTCGCTTCGAGCTCGCCCTTCAGGAAGAACGCGAGGGCGAGGTCCATGTTGTCGCCGCCGAGCAGGATGTGCTCGCCGACTGCGATGCGCTCCAGCTCCAGATCGCCATCGCGCTCGCGCACGTTGATGAGAGAGAAGTCGCTCGTGCCGCCGCCGACATCGACCACCAAGATCACGTCGCCGACCTTGACCTGCTCGCGCCAGCTGGCCGCGCTCACGCCGAGCCAGCTGTAAAGCGCGGCCTGCGGCTCCTCGATCAGCACGGCTTGGTCGAGACCTGCGAGCCGTGCGGCCTCCGCGGTGAGCTCGCGCGCGGCGGGATCGAACGATGCCGGCACGCCGATCGAGAGCAGCTGTTGAGAGAGCGGCGCGTCCGGGTGGGCGTGGTCCCACGCGTTTCGCATGTGATTCAGGTACTCGACGGTCGCTGCGAGCGGCGAGAGCTTCTGAACGTCTTCGGCCGTGTGCAGCGGCAAGAGCGGCGCGCGGCGGTCGATCGAGCCCTGGCACAGCCAGCTCTTCGCGCTCGATACCAGGCGCAGACCGACCTTGGTACCGAGGGCGCGCGCGGCCTCACCGACAACGAGGTCGGTCGGATGCCCCGGCCACGGCAGCGTCAGCGCCGCGGGAGGCAGCTCGCTCGGGTGAGGCAGGTACAAAAACGACGGCAGGAGCGGCCGCGTCTCGACTTCACCGGGGGCGACGACCTGGGGAATGCCCAAGCCTGACAGCGCCAAGGTGTCGCGATCGCTCTTGGCGATCTCGACACTCGCGACAGCGCAGTGCGTTGTGCCGAGGTCGATGCCGACTGCATGTTTCGGTTCACTCATGACGCGCGCCTCGGGGTGTGGGGGTCACAGCTCAACCTCAGCTGGAGCGATAATATGCACATCGTGCCCGTCGCTCAGCTTCGGAAGCTCGATGCGAGCGACGCGCCAACCTGCGTGCGTGAGCGCGCCATTGAAAGGTGGCTCGCCCGAGACGTTCCCGAGCAGGCGGATCTCGCTGGGCGAGAAGCCTTTCGGTACGGACACACGGGTGCCCTCCTCTTCGTTGCGGATGCGCTCGAGCGAGAGGTGCGAGTCGAGCGCGCGCTTGCACTGGTCATGCACGACCCGGGCGGCGGCTCCCACCTGGGCATCCGTGTATGCACTCATATCTTCCTGCAGGAAGTCCATCAGCCGGCCTTCGCGCTGCAGGAGCCCGAGGAGCTGGAGCGCGGCTTCGGCGGGCGCCTCGTGCAGCTGTGGCGGTGCTGGTGGCGGGACCGGCGCGGGCTGCGGGACGTCGTGGTCTACCTCAGAGTCCGAGCCGGCGCGCAGCGCGAGCGCACGTCCCGCGAACGTCGCGTCGAACAGCACGCGGAAGAACAACGCAAACGCGAGCATGAAACGAGTGAAGAAGCCTGGTTCCTGCATGGGCATCGGCACCTTTGGGAGGCGCAGGACGGCGCCTACTTGAGGGGACGTGGTGTAGCAGGGCTAAGGCGTGTCCTCAAAGGGGCCTAGCAGGGAACTTGAGGAGGGGAGAGGTAGGCATCGCCACTGACCCACGTAACCGTAACCGCAATCGTAACCGGGCGAGGTCATCCGGTTACGATCACGATCACGATTGCGATTGGGTGAGTGGCCCCTCAGCGGGGATGGAAGACGCGTTCGACCTTACAGGGGGCGAGGCCCCAGATCTCGTCGGCGTAAGCCTGCACTGTCGCGTCACTCGAAAAGGCGCTACCCGCGACGATGTTGTGGAGCGCCTTACGCGACCACTCCACAGGGTGAGTGTAGAGCTGTGCTGCTTCCTCCTCGGCTCGCAAATAGGCCGCGAAGTCCGCACAAACCATAAAAGGGTCTTGGAAGCGCAGCTGCTCCACGATCGCCGCGTAGCGATGGCGATCGCCAAGACAGAAGAACTCAGAGTCCAGCAGCGCGACTGCGGCTTTCAGCGGTTCGCAGTGTTCGATGAATGCACTCGGCCGGTAGCTCGGGCGCAATGCTTGCACCTGGTCGACCGTCAGACCGAACGCGAAGAAGTTCTCAGGCCCAGCAGCTTCTCGCAGCTCGATGTTTGCACCGTCGAGCGTGCCGACGGTGAGCGCGCCGTTCAGCGCGAACTTCATGTTGCTCGTGCCCGAGGCCTCCTTGCCAGCTTGCGAAATCTGGAGCGAGACATCCGCCGCCGGGATGATGTTCTGCGCCAACGTGACGCCGTAGTTGGGCAGGAACGCTACGCGCAGCTTGTCGGAAGTATCAGGGTCCGCGTTGATCACCTCGGCCACGTCGTTGATCAGGCGGATGTGCAGCTTCGCCATGTGGTAGCCGGCGGCCGCTTTGCCCGCGAACAAATAGACGCGCGCCGGGAACGCAGCTGTCGGCTCGTGCTTGAGCTTCAAGTAATGCGCGATGATGGCGAGCGTCGCGAGCAGCTGCCGCTTGTACTCGTGGAAACGCTTCGCTTGCACGATCAAGAGCGCGCCCGGGTCGAGCTCGATCCGCGTGCGCTCGCGCATGAGCGCGTAGAGGCGCTGCTTGTTCGCGAGCTTGATCTGCCAGAGCGTGTCGAGCAGCGCGGGGTCGTCTTGATGATCGCGCAGCTTCGCGAGCTCTGCGAGGTTGGACGGCATCCAGCTTGGACCGAGCCTCCGCGTGATCAAGCGCGAGAGCCGCGGGTTCGCGTAGAGCAGCCAGCGCCGCGGTGTGATGCCGTTGGTCTTGTTGTTGAAGCGCTCGGGCCAGAGCTCGTAGAAGTCTCGCAGCAGATCCTTCATCACAAGGTCGCTGTGCAGCTTGGCCACCCCGTTGATGCTGTGTGAGCCGACCGTCGCGAGGTTCGCCATGCGCACCTGGCGCACCGGGCCTTCTTCGATGATCGACATGCGCGTCATGCGCTCGACCTCACCGGGCCAGCGTCGCTGCACTTTGTGTAAGAAGCGCTGGTTGATCTCGTAGATGATCTGGATGTGCCTCGGCAGCACGCGCTCGAAGATGCTGACCGGCCAGCGCTCGAGCGCTTCCGGCATGAGCGTGTGATTGGTGTAGCCGAAGGTCCGCTCCGCGATCGACCAAGCCCGCTCCCACTCCAAGAGCTCCACATCGACCAGCACGCGCATCAGCTCGGCGATCGCGATCGCCGGGTGCGTATCGTTGAGCTGGATTGCAGCGTGATCGGGCAGCTGCTCCCAGACGTTCTTGCTCTCCTTGAACGCGCGAATGATGTCGGCGATCGAGCAAGCCACGAAGAAGTATTGCTGCTTGAGCCGTAGCTCCTTGCCTTGCTCCGTCGCGTCGTTTGGGTAGAGCACCTTGGAGATGTTCTCTACTTCGATCTTTTCCTCGACCGCGCGCGTGTAATCGCCTTGGTTGAACAAGTTGAGGTCAAAGTCGCGCGACGCGCGTGCGGACCACAGCCGCAGCGTGTTCACAGTGTCTGTGTCGTGGCCGACGATGAACGAGTCATAAGGCACACCCACCACGCGCTTGCCGTTGACCCAATCGAAGCGCAGCTCTCCGCTGTCGGTGCGACGCAGGTGCACCTCGCCATAGAGCTGCACGTTCTGCATGTGCTCGTGACGCGGCAGCTCCCAGGGGTTCCCGTACTGCAGCCAAGCGTCACCGTGCTCGACCTGTTGGCCACCTTCGATGTGCTGCTCGAAGATGCCGTATTCGTAGCGGATCCCGTAGCCGACCGCCGGTAGATCCAACGTGGCGAGCGAGTCCATGAAGCAGGCTGCGAGCCGGCCGAGACCGCCGTTGCCGAGGCCGGGATCCCCTTCGCTTTCCAGCACCTCGTCGAGCTCGAGGCCGCGCTCAGCGGCAAGGCGCTCGGCCACGCCGTACAGCCCCAAGTTCAGGAGACAAAGCCCGAGACTGCGGCCAGTCAGAAACTCCGATGACAGGTAGAACACACGTTTGACGTCGCGCCGCGCGTGGGTTTGTTGCGTGTCCAGCCAGCGCTGGACCAGCTGATCGCGCACGGCGTGGGCCATCGCGCGGTATAGGTCGACCGCGCCCACCTGCTTCGCGCGTTTGACGCACGTGTACAGAACGTGGTTCGCGACCGCATGCCTGAAAAGCGCGGGATCCGCGCGCGGCGCGGGCTCGGTCGACGGAACGGGATCGAGACTTTCTGAGGTCCGCACGATGCGCAGCAAGCCAGCACCCACCTTTCACCCAGTCAGCCAATGACGTAGGTGATCGGCGATTTCCACTGCGTATCCCGAGCGTGACAACACGCAGTTAAAAATCCCCGCGCTCACGTGCCTACCTGCGGCCGCCACCCACGACTCAGGAAACCCGGACATCCTCGCGTAATACCTCGCGGAAACCAGCATGCAGCCAAGCCGAAAGGGCTTGCGGTTCCTGCGCCGGGACGCATGTTGGAAAAGAGCGCGCGGAGGCGCAGCCAAGATGACTCAGCGTGTACAGGTATATACGACCAACTACTGTGGCTACTGTGTGCGAGCGAAATCGCTGCTCAAACGCTTGAACATCGCGTTCGACGAGATCGACGTCAGCGAAGATCAGGAGAAGCGTGATTGGCTCGTGAGCGCGAGCGGCCAGCGCACCGTGCCGCAGATCTTCATCGACGGGCGTTCGGTCGGCGGGTTCATGGAGCTTGCGGCGCTCGAGCGTGCAGGCGGTTTGCGTGAGCTGGCCGCTGGCGGAGCCTCGCCGCAGGTCTAGCAGCGCCCCGAGCGCAGCCTGAGCATGGTACATAGGTAGAGCGCGGCGAAAACCACGCGTGCGCTCCCTGTCCGCCCGGCATGCAGCATCACGAGTTCCTCTCAGCTTTGGCCCTGGTGCTTTGCGTCGCCGCGGTGACCACCGTGTTGTTCCAGCGACTGCATCAGCCGGTGGTGCTGGGATACGTGCTCGCGGGCATGTTGGTCGGACCACACCTGCCTGTTCCGATCTACGCGAACGGCGACACGATCCACACGCTCTCTGAGCTCGGCGTGATCTTGCTGATGTTTTCGCTCGGGCTCGAGTTCAGCCTGCGCAAGTTCCTCAAGGTCGGGGTCACCGCTGGGTTGACCGCGCTGATCGAGACCAGTGTTCTGATCTGGCTCGGCTTCATGGTCGCGCGCGCGTTCGGGTGGACCGCGCGCGAGGGTTTGTTCACCGGCGCGATGCTCGCGATTTCGAGCACGACCATCATCGCCAAAGCATTCCACGAGCAGGCGGTCGCGAAGCGCCTGAAGCAACTCGTCATCTCGGTGCTGATCGTCGAAGACCTGATCGCGATCGTGCTGATGTCGGGCCTTACGGCCATGGGTGAGAGCGAGACGCTTTCGCTTTTGACAGTGGGCAAGTCGAGCGCACGCCTCTTGGCATTTCTCGGCGGCACTCTGTTCTTGGGGTTGCTGCTGATCCCGCGCGCGATCCGCGCGATCGTCGCGCTGAATCGCCCCGAGACCACGTTGGTCGGAAGCATCGGCATCTGCTTCGCCCTCGCGCTGCTCGCGAACAAGTTCGGCTACTCGGTGGCTTTGGGCGCGTTCTTGGCAGGCTCGCTGATCGCGGAGTCGGGACAGGCGCGGAAGATCGAGCCGCTGGTCGAGCCGGTGCGCGATATGTTTGCCGCCATTTTCTTCGTGTCGGTCGGCATGTCGATCGACCCGCACGTGCTGGTAGAGCGCTGGCAAGCGATCGTCGTGCTGACGCTCGTGGTGATGTTCGGCAAGGTGCTCGGCGTGAGCATCGGAGCATTCTTCACGGGTGCGGGGGTGCGACTGTCGATCCGCGCAGGGCTGTCGCTCGCGCAAATCGGAGAGTTCTCGTTCATCATCGCGGGGCTCGGACAGACGCTCGGCGCGACGCGCGACTTTCTCTATCCTACAGTCGTCGCGGTGTCGGCGATCACCACCTTGACCACGCCGTTCTTTATCAAGCGCTCGGAAGCGATCGCGAGCTGGGTCGAGCGCAGACTGCCGAATAACCTCGAAACATTCGCCGTGCTGTACACTGGCTGGGTGGAGCGCATGCGCGCTGCACCTCTGCGCGGTCAGAGCGAAGCCAGCACACGTCGCTATGCGCAGCTGTTGGCGGCAGACTTGGTGATGCTGGCCGCGTTGATCATCGGCACCGCTCGCTACACGCGCTCGATCTCGGCAGTGATCGAACAGGCGGTTGGGCTCCGGCCGGACCGGGCGCGCATGCTGGTGATCGGCATGGTGATCGCTGCGGGCCTGCCGTTGTGTCTCGGCATCGTGAGCGTGGTGCGGCATTTGGCAGCGAACCTCACGGACGCGGCGCTGCCGCGCATGACGCAGCGCCCCGAGCTGGGCGCCGCGGGCCGGCGCGCGCTGAAGATCACGCTGGTGATCGCTGTGCTTGTGCTCACAGGTGTACCGCTCTTGGCCGTGACGCAGCCGTTCTTGAGCGGTGCGTCTGGCGCGTTCGTGCTCGCGGTCGCCGTCGCCGCGTTTGCGCTCGCGCTGATCAAGCAGACGCAGACCCTCGAGGGCGAGGTGCGCGCGGGCTCTCAGCTGCTGGTAGCGGCGCTGCAGAACCCCGAGGAGCACGCGACGCCTGCGACCGGCGAGGTCGATCACTTCCTGGCAGAGCTCGGTGCGCCAAAGCCGGTGAAGCTGAGCGCGGACTGCGCGGCCGTGGGTCAAACACTCGTCGGACTCGACGTACGCGGCTCGACGGGCGCCACTGTGCTCGCGATCGCGCGCGAGCCCGAAGGCGCGATGATCCCGACTGGGCGTGAGGTGTTGCGCGAGGACGATACGCTCGTCCTCGCCGGAACGCATGAAGCGATAGCGCAAGCGCATCGGCTCCTCACGTCCGGTCAGAAGTAGCAGACGGCCACGTTCCGCTGCTCGGCAAGTAGTCCGAACCCACTTCAGAGAGCGCGCGAAAAACGCCGAAGTGACGGCTGTCGCAGCGCGGATCGATCGCAGGCGGACCGAACACGCGCAGCCACAGCGCCTGCACGAGCTCGCGAGTTGCAGCCATGAGCGGCGGTCGAGTTGCCGCTGGCTGCTGCCGAGCCATGCGCGGAAGCGCGGTCCGGTCGAGCTCGAGAGGGTGAGCGGCTGTGAGTGCTTGGGCTAGAGCTGAGTCGTTCATGCCCGTGCACATATCAACGGCCGTGCCGGCGTTTCCCGCACGCGATCTCGCGCAGTTAGTAGCGTGATGCGGTGGCGCCCGCGCTTAAAAACCTGCCGCCCACCAGGGCTTGCCTGATGGGCGGCATTCATCATCGCTAGGAGAACCGTTCTGCTACTGCAGGAGACGGGGGAGTGGACCCGTCTCCTCGTGACTGGCTCGAGCGTTACAGCGCCACAGGGTGCGTGGCAGGCGCTTCGGACTCTGCGCCACCGGAGATCATGCTGGTGACGTGAGCGCCCTGCTCTTCCGTGTGGTAGCCCGACTCGCCGTGGTCCGTGTAGTCGAGACCCGCGAGCTCGTCTTCGACGCCCGGACGCAGGCCGACAACCAGCTTGACGATCGACGCCAAGATGAACGTGCCCACGAACGAGATGGCGAGCGTCAGCACGGTCGCCTTGACCTGCTCCACCCACAGCGTCTTGCCGAGGTAGCCTGACAGGTTGGTGGCGAGGTTCGCGTTGACCGACTCGTCAGCGAAGAAGCCGGTGAGGATCGAGCCGAGCGTGCCGCCCACGCCGTGCACGCCGAACGTGTCGAGCGCGTCGTCGTACTTGAGCATCTGCTTCAGCTTGGTGCAGGCGAGGTACGGGACTGCGCCGCCGAGGATGCCCATCAGCACCGCGCTGGTCGGCGTCACGAAACCTGCTGCCGGCGTGATCACGACGAGACCGCCGACCGCACCGGAACAGAAACCGAGAACGGTGGGCTTGCCGTGGGCGATCCATTCGATAGCTGGCCAGACTGCGCCCGCGACTGCCGCTGCGAGCGTCGTGGTGGTAAAGGCGTTGGCGGCGATGGCATCCGAGCCGCCTGCGCTGCCGGCGTTGAAGCCGTACCAACCGACCCAGAGCATGCCCGTGCCGACCATGGTAAAGGCCAAGCTGTGCGGCGCGAACGCTTGCTTGCCGAAGCCGGTGCGCTTACCGAGCATCAAGCACAGGAGGAGCGCGGACCAACCCGAGGTCATGTGCACGACAGTGCCACCCGCGAAGTCGATCGCTTTGATCTTAGCGTCAGCGTTCCACACGCCGTTCATCAAGCCGTCTGCGCCCCAGACCATGTGCGCCATGGGGAAGTAAATCACGACCATCCACAGCGTGAGGAAGAGCACGATGGCCGAGAACTTCATGCGCTCGGCGATGGCGCCGACGATCAGCGACGGCGTGATGATGGCGAACATCATCTGGAACATCGCGAACACGTTCTGCGAGACCCACGCGGCGTACGCGGTGTTCGGCTTGGAGTCGACCCCTTGCAAGAACGAGAGGCTGAAGCCGCCGATGATCGGGTTACCCGGCGAGAACACCATGCTGTACCCGAAGGCCCACCACAGGATGGTCACGATGCCTGCCATCGCGGCGCACTGTGCGCACACGGATAGGATGTTCTTGCGGCGAACGAGACCGCCGTAGAACAGGGCCAAGCCCGGCAGCGTCATGAACAAGACGAGCGCGGTGGAGGTCATCAACCACGTGTTGTGACCTGGGCCTGGCGTTTCGACGAGCCCGGTCGGCGCTGCGTTCTTGATGTACGCCTCGAGGTCAGCAACGCGCGTGGCGAGCTCTGCAGCTGTTGGCGGCGCGGCGTCTTCGGCAGCAGCTGGCGTCGACACGCCGAACCACGCCGTCGTCATGCACACAGCGAACATGGCGGCGAGCCAAGTTCCCACTGACGACGGGCGCCGTGAGGTTAGAGACTCGGAGGGTA
>Ga0190269_10000828_pt1 | contig 15450 bp, 13 predicted proteins | sample Popmic249IS_FD_133749 | JGI IMG/M metagenome (GOLD analysis project Ga0190269, IMG submission 133749) | Populus adjacent soil microbial communities from riparian zone of Blue River, Arizona, USA - 249 IS | ecosystem: Environmental > Terrestrial > Soil > Riparian zone | place: USA: Arizona...
CTGGGCGCCCTGCCGTCTGCGCCCCGGGCGCGGTCGGCGCCGCCGACGCTGCGTCGTTCTCAGCGGCGCCAGGCGCGCCGCTCGACGCGCGTGACCTACTTCCACCGCTCGCGCTGGTCGTGAGATCGCTCTCGAAGCTCGTAGCCTTGTTCCCGTCGCCGTTGCCATCGGAGCTGCCCTCGCAGCTCGCACCGGCGTCGCCTTGTCCGCACTTCGGCTCGACATCCGTCGGGCAGCCGCCAGCTGCAAGAGCCAGCGTCAGCGCGATCAGACAGCCACCTCGAATATGTCGCATAGAGACCTCCAAGCTTTCACCCGACGCCCGTGCACCGCACACGCCCGGGCTAGCCGAGGCATCGCAAGCCGTATGCCGACGGATACACACCTGGTTGCCGCTTGTAGCGGCGCCCAGCGCTGAGATTGTGCCAGTCCGTGCCAAGCGGCTGTGTGGTACGCGACAGCGCCTGCGGACTGCCAAGTTGCGGACAGGGACAGCCCGAAGCAGAAGAAAAGCAGGCGGTTAGCGCAGAAACAGACGGTATGCCGGATTGTCGGTCTCTTCCACGCACACGTACTCGAGCTCGCGGAGGAAGCGCGCGAGCTCAGACGCCTGGTCGTCGCCCACTTGGATGCCCGCGAGCACGCGCCCGAACGCTGCACCGTGATTCCGGTAGTGGAACAAGCTGATGTTCCAACGCCCGCCCATGGTCGTGAGAAAGCGCATCAGCGCGCCGGGTCGCTCCGGGAACTCGAAGCGGAACAGCCGCTCGCCTTGCGGTAGCGCGCGCCCGCCGACCATGTGCCGCACGTGCAGCTTGGCCATCTCGTTGTGCGTCATGTCGAGCGCCTGCAGGCCTGCAGCGTGCAGACGCGTCAACAGCTCGTTGCGCTCGGCGGCACCGCGCGAGAGGCCGACGCCGACGAAGATGTGCGCCTGGTCTTCGTCGCCGTAGCGGTAGTTGAACTCCGTGACCGACAACCTCCCGAGGAGCTGGCAAAAGTCGCGAAACGCGCCCGGCCGCTCGGGGATCGTCACGGCAAACAGTGCCTCGCGCTGCTCGCCGAGGTCGGCGCGTTCAGCCACGTGGCGCAAGCGATCGAAGTTGATGTTCGCGCCACTGTCGATCGCTATCAGTGTTTGATCGCGCGCGCCGGTCTGCTCGACGTAGCGCTTGAGCCCTGCGACAGCGAGCGCTCCGGCAGGCTCGGCCACCGATCGCGTGTCTTCGAAGATGTCTTTGATCGCGGCGCAGATGCTGTCCGTGTCCACCACGATGACATCGTCCACGCGGTCCTTCAGCAACCGGTAGGGCTCCTCACCGATCTGCTTTACGGCCACGCCATCGGTGAAGATGCCGACCTGCGGCAGCTGCACGCGCTGCCCCGCGTCGAGCGCCGCACGCAAGCACGCAGCGTCGTCCGGCTCCACGCCGAACACCTTGATCTCGGGCTGCAAGTGCTTGATGTAGCTGACGATCCCGGCGAGCAGGCCGCCGCCCCCTACGGGCACGAACAGCGCATCGATCGGCCCGCGATGCTGGCGCAAGATCTCCATCGCCACGGTGCCCTGCCCTGCGATCACATCGGGATCGTCGTAGGGATGCACGAAGGTATAGCCGTGCGCCGCCATCAGCTGCTGCGCATGCGCGTATGCTTCGTCGAACGAGTCACCGAACAGGACCGCTTCGGCGCCGAACGAGCGCACCGCATCCACCTTGATCTGAGGCGTGGTGGTCGGCATCACGATGCAGGCGCGGACCCCCAAGCGCTGCGCCGCGAGCGCGACACCCTGCGCATGGTTGCCGGCCGATGCAGCGAGCACACCACGCGCTCGCTCCGCCTCCGTCAGCTGCAGGAGCTTATTGTATGCACCGCGGATCTTGAACGTGAACACCGGCTGCAGATCTTCGCGCTTCAGCCAGACCCGCTGGCCCAAGCGACCTGACAAGCGCGGCGCAAAGTCGAGCGGTGTCTCGACCGCGACGTCATACACACGCGCGCGCAAGATGCGCTCGAGATAGCCGTAGGGATCCATCGCTCAGTCCGGCGAGGGATTGTTGGGATCCTTTACTACCGGTGCTGGAGGCTTCGGCGGAGGCTTCGGCTTCAGCACGAGCTCGACCCGCTTCTCCTCCCCAGGCGATACCTTCACCTCCTGGTACGTGTCGAAGAACAGCGGATGCCACGCGTTGATGCGCACGGTCTCGTCGGCAGGGAAGTCCTCCAACCGAAACTCACCTTTGTCGTTGGTCACGGTAGCTTGCGTGTGCGCCAACACGACGACATCGGTGCGACCGCACTGACCGCTGAACCCACACGACAGGATCTTCACCCCACCGGAGTCGAGCTTGATCTCGCGCCACTGACCTTGTGTGAGCGTCTGGTTGTAGGTTTCGTAGCCCAGGCCAGGCATCAGCGGGAACGGCGACTCGTTGCTGATGTGCACCGTGTCGCCGATGTGCGCCAGAAGCAGCTTTGGCTGCAAGCGACAGTCGCGGATCGTCACATGAAGCGTCTTGGGCGGCGCGGGATCATCGCGCCGGCTGAACTCACTCGCTGCCAGCATCACACCCACGAGCTTGCCATCCGGCGTGAGCGAAACAGGCGTGCGGTCTTCGAGCTTCGGCGGTGAGCACACATCCGGTGTCGTGCCGCCCTTGGCGTGCGCGAGCACCTGACGCTCCATCTGCTCCGACGTGTACATCGGCAGCTCGTCGCCCTCGAAGCGCACGCTGCCGACCAGCACTGCCTTCTTCTTCAGCGGGGCCACCGTCTGCGTAGGCTTGGGTGGCTCCTTCTTCCGGCAACCACCCGAGAGCGCCAACAGCACGACACACGCCAGACCGACCAGACAGCGCATATTCACCCGATCTGCCCCGCAGCCAAGAGCGCCAGCTCGATGTAGCGAGCCGGCGTAACGCCCATCTTCACCACGAAGTAGCCAGCCACGATCAGCGCGACGACCACGTAGCCTGAGCGAATCGGCACCGCGATCGTGGCCCCTGGCTCCGGCTCGCGCATGAACATGTACACGATCACGCGCAGGTAATAGTACGCGCCCACCACGCTCGTCAGCACGCCCAGCACGACCAGCCAGAGCAGCGGCTTGCCCGCGGCGATCGCGGCGCTGAACACGTACCACTTGCCGAGGAAGCCCGCGGTCGGTGGAAACCCCATCAATGAGAGCACGGCCAAGATGAAGGGAAAAGCCAGCAGCGGATGGCGGCGACCGACGCCAGCCAGGTCATCGTAGCTGACCGCTTCTTTGCCGTACGAACCGAGCGCGATGAGCGTGCCGAACGCCAACACGTTCGAGACCGTGTACGCGAACAAGTAGAACAGCACGCCGCTCGTAGCTTCCTGACGCACGCTCGGATCGGTCGAAGACAGCGCGACGACACCGACCAGCAAGTAACCCGCGTGCGCGATCGACGAGTACGCCAGCATGCGCTTGACGCTCTCCTGCTGCGCGGCAGCGAGATTGCCGTAGACCATCGTGATCGCCGCGAGCGGAATCAACACGCCGGGCCAGCCGCTGTGCAGGTCGGCCAGCAAGCTGTCGGCGAACGCTGTCAATAGCAGGCGGATGAGCGAAGCGAACGCCGCCGCCTTGATCACCACGGACATGAACGTAGAGGCCGGTGTGACCGCGCCTTCGTAAGCGTCCGGCGTCCACATGTGGAACGGCACCACGCTGACCTTGAACAGATAACCGATCAGCAGCATCAGCATGCCGAGGATCACGAGCCGCGCATCCGCGCTGCCCGAGCGCAATGCGTCGGCGATCCCGCTGAAGTCGGTGTGACCTGTGCCGCCGTACAACAGCGCGGCGCCGAACAGGAAGATCGCCGCCGCAAAGGACCCGAGCAGGAAGTACTTCATGCCGCCCTCAGCGGCGCGCGGATTGCTGCGCCGGAACGCCACCATGCAATACGCCCCGAGCGACATGGTTTCGAGCCCGATGAACACGCTCAAGAGATCCGACGCTGCGCTGAGCACCTGCGCGCCAAACGTCGACAGCACGAGGAGCGCATAAAACTCGCCGCGCTCCAGCGCATGCTCGTTCAAGTAGCCGCCCGCGAGCAGCGCGGACAAGCCGGCGCCCGAGCACAGCACGATGTTGATGAATTGCGTGAGCCCGTCGACCCGCAAGTACGCGCCGAGTGCCGCTGGCGGCGGCACGTGTGCGGGACCGAGCCCAGCGGCGAGCGCTGCCGCAATGATCGCTGACGACAGCAGGATCACCGCACTGAGCGTCGCGAGCTGCGCCTCGTCGCGAGTAAAGGCATCGAGGAGCATGAGCACGAAGCCGCCGATGCCGACCATCAGCATCGGTACATACGGCACAAAAGGAATCAGGTCGGGATTCATGAGCAGGCTCCTGCCATGCGGCGGGCTATGCAAAGAAGCTGGGGCATCAGGGCACTCCAGCGCGCGCAGCTGCGACCTGCGCCGTGAGCCGCCGCGCGACCTTCGGCACCACCACACCCACGCTCTGCGTGCGCTGGATGCCGAACACGTTGCGGACCTGCACGCGCGGACGCGCGTAGCCGCTCACCGTCAAACGGGCAAAGCCGATGGTCACGGACTCACCGCGCGCCACGCGCACGGGCTTTTCCGAAGCTTGCAGCGTGCCGTCCTTACGCACGCGCGCACCGCGCGGCGTGATCAAGAGCCCGTCCTGGTCGGCATTGATCTGCGGCAAGCGGTTGTCCTCGCCGTGCTGCCAGTTCGGACCGAACTCGTCTGCGCTGATCTGCGCGCTGGTCAGCGCGCGCGTCACAGCACTGGCACTTACGGGCAGCGATTCTTTTGGCGCGACGGTGAGCGTGCGCGGATGCGCGCCGTACGACGCCCCCTCGAACACCACGGCGAAGCGCACGAAGTCGGCGTCGGTGAAGTCGCGCGTCGCGTTGCGATCCGCGCTCCATGGGGTGTCGAATGTGCCGTCGCTGTCGAAGTCCCAGCGGTACTCATAGCCGAGCCCAGCGCTGGCCGAGAGCTCGACCTTCATACCTTGTGGATCGCCGATGATCTCGGGATCGCCGTGCGGCACTACGAAGTGCAACACCAGCGCGAGCAGCCCGAACGCCATCACCGCGCCGTAGGCGTGCACGAGGCCGGTCTGCATGCGCGTGAACAGGAACGACACGGCCCGTACGATCTGTGTCGGCAGCACGGTCGTGAGCACATCGATCACATACACATCGAGCACGTTGCTCGCGCGCGCGAGAAAGCGCGATACAGCCAAGATGGTGCGGTCGTACAGCTGATCCACGCGCCACGCATCGAGCAGCAAGCGATGCACACCACGGAACTGCGTGGCGAGCCGCTCCGGCGCGTCGCTCTTGCGATAGTAGAACAGAGTCGCGAGCCCGATGCCGACTGCAGCGGCAGCCAAGCCAGAGGCGAGCGCGATCAGTGCAGCATTGTGCGGGTGCTCGGCACCGATCGAGCCAAGCGCAGGCGCGAGCCAGGTGACCCATGGCTCGAAGTGCGCGATCCCGATCCAGACGTAGCCGGCGACCACAGCGCCCACGCCGAGGATGATCAGCGGGACAGTGATAGATGCCGGCGACTCGTGCGGCTCGTGCGCAACGTGCTCATGGCCAAGCTCAGCCTCGTGCACCGGCCCACCCCGGTACTCGCCGCTGAACGTGAGGAAGTACAAGCGGAACATGTAAAACGCAGTCATCGTCGCAGCCAGCACGAGCGCGGCGAACACCGCGTGCCCGAGCCACGGCGCGAAGCTGAAGTAGCTGCCCGCGCTAAGCGCGCCGACGAAGATCTCATCCTTCGAGAAGAAGCCGGAGAACAGCGGCACGCCCGCGATCGCGCAGCAGCTCACGAGAAACGTGGCGCGCGTGAGCGGCATGTAGCGGCGCAAGCCGCCGAGCTGGCGAATGTCCGCATCGCCGTGGGCGCCGACCGCGTGCATCACCGAGCCCGCGCCGAGGAACAAGCAGGCCTTGAAAAAGGCGTGCGTGTACACGTGCATGAAGCCGGCCGCGAACGCGCCGCAGCCGACAGCGGCGAACATGAAACCCAGCTGACTGACCGTCGAGTACGCGAGGATCTTCTTGAGCTGGTTTTGCACGAGACCGACGCTCGCGCCCAAGAGCGCGGTCAAAGCGCCGAGCGTCGTGATCAAGGCCATCGTCACGGGCGCGAGCGCGAACACCGGCGACAAGCGGCAGATCAAATAGACGCCCGCAGTCACCATGGTCGCGGCGTGGATCAGCGCGGAGACTGGGGTGGGACCAGCCATCGCGTCCGGCAGCCAAACGTACAGCGGCAGCTGCGCGCTCTTACCGGTGCAGCCGAGGAACAGGAGCAGCGTGGCCACGGTCCCGAAGCTGATCCCCGGCACCACCCAGTACGGCATCCCGCGCGGACCCAAGCTGAACGCTCCGGTGAACACGTTGGGCCGCTGCTCTGCCACCGCGTTGATCGCGCTGAGCTCGAATGAGTTGCTCGCGACCGCCAGCAGCAGCATACCGAGCAGCACGCCGAAGTCGCCAATGCGATTGGCGACGAACGCCTTGCGGCCAGCAGCGGCATAGCTCGTGTTCTCGTACCAGAAGCCGATCAGGAGATAGCTGCACAGGCCGACGCCTTCCCAGCCGACGAACATCAGCGGCAGGTTCGAGCCGAGCACCAGGATCAACATCGAACCGGTGAACAGGTTCAAGTACGCGAAGAAGCGCGCGTAGGACGGCTCTTCGCTCATGTATCCGGTGCTGTAGATGTGGATCAAGAGCCCGATGCCAGTGATGACTAGGGTCATCACGCCGCTCAGCGCGTCCATCACGAAGCGCACGGGGACGCCGATCGGACGCTGATTCCAGGTGAGCGTGAACCACTCGTACGCAGTGAAGCTGATGGCGGCGAGCTCTTTGCCCTGGTCGAGGCGCATGCGCAAGAGCTCCGCGAACGCGAGCAGCGCGAGCCCGAACGAGGCAGCGACCGACAGCACAGCGATGCTGTGCACGGCAGAGCGCCCTGCACGTCGACCAAACAGACCGATCGCGATGGCACCGAGCAGGGGGAACAGAACGATCCCGAGTAACGCCTTCTCTGCCATGTTAGTGCCTCAAAGAATCGGCTTGATCTGAATGGACGGTCTTTTTCAGCCTGAACAGGCTGATCACGATCGCGAGCCCGACCGAAGCTTCAGCCGCGGCCACGGCGATCACAAAGAACGCGAACACTTGTCCCGCGTGGTTGTCGGGCAAGAAGCGGTTGCACCCGACCAACATCAGGTTCACAGAGTTCAACATCAGCTCGATGGACATCAGCTGAACCAGCACGTTGCGCCGCACCAAAAAACCGAAAGCACCAAGCCCAAAGATCACGGAAGAAAGCGCCAGGTAATGGCCGAGCTCAATCTGCTGCATACGCTTCGCTAACTTTCTCTGCCCCGCACATCATGAGCGGGCAGCCCCCACATCTCGATGCATTGCGACGTGCGCTCACGTCAAAGCCCTCGCTCCGGCGGTGGCGGCACTGTCAGCTGCGTGGCCAGCACGTGCTCGCGCGCTTCCTCAGCGACGCTCACCTTGCCCTTCTCGTGCAGCTTGATCGACAGCGTTCGGCTCTCTGCAGCCGTGCGTCCACGCGCCACTGCGACCGCGCCCACGATCGCCACCGTCAAGAGCACCGCGATCAGCTCGAACGGCACCACTGCGCCGACGAACAAACTCTTCGAAAACGCGAGCACGCCCCCGAACTGATCACACTCCGCGCCTTCCGCCGCCGTGCAGTTGCCGAGCGACTCGAGCGGCGCACGCACCGGATAGAGCGAATACGCAAGGAGCGCCGACACCGCGAGTATGGTCGCGCCGGAGCAGGCTTTGATCAGCTTGCCCCGCTCGCCGTGCGGCGGCGCGGACACCGGACCTATCAGCATGATCACGAAGATGAACAACACGACCACGGCGCCGGCGTAGACCAACACCTGCAGCGCCGCGAGCAAGTGCGCGTGGAGCAGCAGAAACAGGCCCGACAGCGACACGATGTGCGCGAGCAGCGACATGGCCGCGCGGATCGGGCTGGGCAGCGCGATCGTGCCCACCGCGGACGCGAGCGCCAGGCTGCCGAAGACGTAGAAAAGAACGATGCCCGCGGTGCTCACGGAGCGCCTCCGAGCGCCCGCGCCGTCGCGCCGAGCGTGTGCGTGCCGATGCCGCGCTTACCGGCCTCGACGAACTCGTCGCGGAACTTCTGCACGAGACCGAGCATCGGCATCGCGGTGCCGTCCGCAAACGCGCAGATGGTGTTGCCCATCATGTTGTTCGCAATGTCTACCAAGAGGTCAGCGTCCTCGGGTCGACCGCGCCCGGCCTGCAGGTTCTTCAAGACGTCGTGCAACCAACCCGAGCCCTCGCGGCACGGCGTGCACTGCCCACACGACTCGTGCGAGTAGAACTTCATCAGGTTGCAAGCGACGTCGACCATGCTGGTGGAGCTGTCGATGACGATGGCGCAGCACGTGCCGAGCATGGTGCCGAGCGCGCGCATGGTGTCCACGCCGAGCGGCACGTCGATGTGGCTTTTGCCGTGCCACGCATGCAGCGGGTTGTTGGCATCCGGCGCATGCACCAGGTCCCCCGGCCGCAGCACAGGTGTCGAAGATCCGCCGGGAATCACTGCCTTCAGCGGGCGATCGGGATGCAACATGCCACCGCCGATGTCGTAGATGATCTCGCGCAAGGTCAGCCCGACGGGGCCTTCGAAGATGCCCGGCTTTTTGACGTGGCCGCTCACCCCGTACAAGCGGGTACCGCCATCGCGCGGCAGCCGGCTCTGCTCCGACCAAGCCTTGCCGCCCATGCGCAGGATGTCGGGAACCGAGGCGACCGTCTCGACGTTGTTGACGATCGTTGGTGCACCAAAGGCTCCCTTGACCGCGGGAAACGGTGGCTTGAGCCGCGGCTCGCCGCGCTTGCCTTCGAGCGAGTTGAGGAGCGCAGTCTCTTCGCCGCACACGTAGGCGCCGGCCCCCATGTGCACGTAGATCTCGGCGGCGTGCTCGCTGCCGAACGGGCGCTTGCCGATGTAGCCGCGCTCGCGCGCTTCTTCGATCGCCGCTTCGAGCCGGCGAATCGACGTTACGAGCTCGCAGCGCACATAGATGTAGCAAACGTGTGCTCCGACGGCGCGCATCGCGATCAAGCAGCCTTCGACCAGCCGATGCGGATCCCGCTCCATGATCGTGCGATCTTTGAACGTGCCCGGCTCACCCTCATCGGCGTTCACCACGAGATAGGGCGCGAGCTCGGTCTTCGCGAGAAAGCCCCATTTCATGCCAGCGGGGAAGCCCGCGCCGCCGCGACCGCGGATGTTCGCCTCTTTGACCTCAGCGGTGATCGCCGCGGGCTCCAGCTGCGTGTACGCGCGCTTGGCCTGCTCGTACGCGCCGAGCGACTCGATGTTCCGCAGCGACCAGCTCTGTGGCACGCGATAGCGGTTGGTCAGTACGCAAGGGAGCTCCATCACTCAGCCCTTCCCGTTCGAGCTCTTCGCGGCCGCGTTGGATCTGGCAGCGATGTCGTCGAGGATACGGTCGAGCGCGTCGATGGTCAGATTCTCGTGGTAGTCGTCGTTGATCTGGACCATCGGCGCTTGGCCGCACGCAGCCAGGCACTCGGCTTTCTTCAAGGTGAACAGGCCGTCTTTGCTGGTGCCGTTCGCGTGGCAGCCGAAGCGATGCTCGAGATGCGCTTGCAGCTCGCGCGCGCCCCGCAGCTCACACGACAACGTCCTGCACACCCAGACAACATTCGGGGCCACCGGGTTCTGGTGGTACATCGTGTAGAACGTGACTACGCCCTGAACTTCGCTAGCCGGTAGCTCCAAGCGCTGCGACACGTACTGGATGACAGCCGGACTTACCCAGCCTGCCTGGCGCTGACACAAGTGCAGCAATGGCAGACAAGCGGCCTGCTTGGTGGGGTAGCGTGTGAGAAGCTCGTCAACGATCTTCTCGGATTCGGCGGCGAGCGTAAACGTCATATACCGAGCGGGTCGCGGTACTCTGGGTTGCTAGTTCCATGGTGTCTGTTCCATGGTGTTTCGGGGGAAGGCGAGCGCGGCCCGACATCAGCACAACTGGCCCGCGTTCCCACTCTCCGCCAGATACTGCCACGCGGACGCTAGGCGCGGCCAACCTTTCTGTCAACAACCACAAGAGTTGCGAGGGTTGCTGGCCTCGCGAGGGTCCAAAGCCAGATCTTTCTGCGCCAGCGCCGACAACGTGCGGCTGCGCAGCAGAGCAGGCTCACATGCCGCTCTTTCACGGCAGGCTAGAGGAAGCTACAATTTTGATGCATGCGCTCGTTGCGTTGACGCGAATCTGCGCCTCACGCGCTGCGCCGGAGTTGTTGGGTTCATGGCGTTCTGTCCAGAATGTGGGAAAGCCGTCACACCGGACGAAGTCGCTTGTTCGAGTTGTGGCAAGCAGCTCCGTAGCGACGGCAAAAAGGCCCGCGCTGGACGCTTTCACGGCACGATGATGATGACTGCGCCGGAGGTAAAGCAGGAGCCTCCGGCGAACATCAACGCCGCTGATCCGACGGTGCAAGCAGCGTTGGTTGCATCCGCGGCCGGAATGACCTCGCCGCGCTCGAGCGTGCCGGCTACAGCGAAGCGCAGCAGCATCCCGCCGAGCGCGAAACAGGGCGGCAACCTCGCACCAGACAGCGGAACAGCGCGCGCCGCACCCAAGCAGCTCAAGGCTACGATGATCGGTGCGGGCGCTGTGCCCGTGACAGCGCCGCAGAAGCCGGAGCAGAAGCACGCGACGATGCTCGGTGTGGCGCGCGCTCCGCTGACGCCGCCTGCGTCTACTCCCCCCCGCGCGAAGCCCTCGTCGAGCCCGCCTGCACAGGCGCAAGAGATCGCGAAGAGCGAGCGTCCCCCAGTCGTGCGCCAGACGATCCCGCAGGCATCGACAAGCCCATCGGTGCGTGCGGTGCAGGGCGTGCCGGTCAGTCCGTCTGCAGAGGATGAGGAAGCACCCAGACCAGCGCCCGCGGCGGGCCCAGTGCTGCACGACGCAAAGACCGTCCCGTCCCCGTTGCCACAGCGCAAAGAACCTGGGCCACCGAATCCTGCGCGCATGGTGCAAGCGATCCCTGAGGTCGATGGCACAGTCGTCGATCCCGCTGAGGTGCCACGCCTGTACTTGCCAGCAGATCCGCTGGCGCCGCAGCCACCAGCGGCGACGAGCGCTCCGCGCTTACGCGAGCATCCCTTTGCCCCGGAAACGCCGGAGGTCGAAGGCCATGGGGATTATATTTTGCTGTATTGGGCTGTTTGTGTGGCGGTCGTCGCGGCGGCCTGTGCCTTGGCCTTTCGGCTCTTCTAGCGACGGAGCGAGCAGATGAGAATGGAACGTAGTCGTAGCCGTAATCGCAACCGTAACCGACTCTGATCGGTGACGATTACGATTACGATTACGGTTACGATTAGGGAGAGAGCTGGGCGCGAGCCTCCCGGGGCGTCTTCGACCGCGGTGCTTTCTGCTTCGGCGTGCTGACCTGCGGACTGGCCGCAACTCTACAAAAAGCCATGCGCACGCGTGCTGGGCGTTGTCTCTCCGGGCGTTCGATCACCACGCAGTCGCCGGTGTGGCCTTCTTGTTTGCACGCTTCGCATGCTGCGACTAACACCCGTCCTAGTGATGGCGCGTCGATCGGTACCAGCGGCAGCTGTGCATCCGGAATGGGCTGTCTGTACGCGAGCTCTTGATTCAGCTCGAAGTGCACGTCGGCCCACGCGACTGCGCGGTTGTGCCGGAGGGGTGCGAACAATGTCTCGCGCAGCGCGAGCGGGCCTTGCAAGCGGATGTCGGAGCTCACGCTGCGTAGGGCCCAGCGCTCGAAGCGCTCGAACACCGCGAAATACTCGGAGGCGGCAGCCATGGTCGGGCCCACTGCCCGTTGCTCGGAGCAACTCGAGCAAGTGCCTACCGTCAACGCGATGAGCACCACACGGCATGCCCTCGCGCGCGCTCCGCGAAAGTTAAGCTCCACCGACAGACAGTAACCAAAGCGCGCGCAGTTCGCGAAAAACGCGTCAGCGTTTTCCGGTGCTGCCTTGTGCGATCAACGCCTTCAGCACTTGATGGCCCATGAACGCTTGGTAGTCGCTCTCGAACGGCGGCAGCGGACGTTCCGTCACGCGCGGCAAACGTGGCGCGGTGCGCGCAGGACTGCCGCTGCCTGCGCCCGCGGGTGTGGCTGGAGCGCTACCCCCATCGCCCAACGTGCGCGCCGGATCCGGCCCGTTCAGGTGTCGCGCCAATGCTGCCTCGCTGTACTCGGTCGCGCCGAGCCGCGCTTCGCGCAGCACTTGGGCGTCGAGCTGTTCGATCACGACGTCAGGATCGATGCCGCGCGCTTGGATCGATGTGCCGCTGGGCGTGAAGTACAGCGCGGTCGTGAGCTTCAGCGCGCTTCCGTCCGGCATGTCGATGATATTTTGCACGCTGCCCTTGCCGAAGGTGCGCGTGCCGACCAGTACCGCTCGGTGCTGATCATGCAGCGCACCCGCGACGATCTCCGATGCGCTGGCGGAGTAGCCGTTCACCAACACGACCATTGGCCATGGCGGTCGCGTGCCGGCGGCGCTCGCGCGGTTCTCACGCAGCAGCTTGCCGCCACGACCGCGCGTCGACACGATCACACCATCGCTCAAGAACTCGTCCGCAACGAGCACTGCCGAGCTCAGCAAACCACCCGGGTTGTCGCGCACGTCCAAGAGCAAGCCCGTGATCCCGCCGCCTTTAGCTGCGTGGTCATTCGCCTCGTCGAGCACCCTGCGCAGCTGCTCCACCGTGTCTTCCTGGAACATGCGCAAGCGCACGTAGACTGACCGATCAGGCAACAACCGCCCTTCGACAGCCTGCACGCGGATGATCTCGCGCGTGAGCGCGACATCGACAGCGGCCTCCACGCCGCGGCGCCGCAGCTGCACGCGCACGGCAGTGCCGGGCTCGCCACGCATTTGTTGAAGTGCATCTTCGATCGTCAGATCACGCGCTGACTTGCCTTCGATGCTGAGCAACCTATCGCCGGGCAAGACACCTGCGCGCGCGGCGGGGCTCTCTGGAATCACGCGCAGAACAGTGAGCCAACCGTCGTGCACATCGACTTCGACGCCGACACCACCGAACTGACCTTGCGTATCGCTGTCGAGGATCCGCAATTCTTCCGCGTTCAGATACGCGGAGTGTGGGTCCAAGACCTTCAACATACCACGGATTGCACCCTCGATGAGGGCGTCGTCGTCAACCTCTCCTACATAGCTGTTGTCGATGTGCGAGAGCGCGCGCGCGAAGATTTCTAAGCGCGAATACGGCCCTGTTTTTGCGCTTTCGGCAGCAACTTGCGACGCGCATAACCACATAACCAACCATGCGGCCGAACATCCGACTGCGTTTCTCGAACGCATGATCTCTTTACCTCTGTGAGTGAATAGCAGTCTGATTCGTTGACACAGGACTGCCTATCGTACTCTAATGACTCGCGTAGCTGCGGCTACGAAAAGCAGCACATCGCATCAGATTCATCCTAGAACGAACAGGCGCGAGGTGAATGGGAGCATGTCAGCGACAGATAAGCGGAAGCAGAGCCTCTACTTTCCCGAAACCATGCTACAGGAAATACAGAAGGAAGCTGCCCGTTTGGATCGTTCCCTCTCCTGGATCGTGCAGCGTTGCGTAAAGATCGGTCTTTCGGATATTCGCAAGCTGCCGTCCGTGAATGATGTTGCCGAGGGAGCCGACGACAACGACGAGGCGTGAGCTTCAGTATGCAGCTTCGGTCTGAGAGACGAAGCGGTCTACGAAATGCGAAAGTCAATGGCGTTCTATCGACCGGGAACGAAAAGAACGGAACGTCATTGACGAGGACCACGCCGGCGCACACGCGCCGGATGAGGTATGAGTTACAGAGCATGCAGTACGATGAGCGCGGGTTCGCGAACTCTGCAGATGGCACAAGGCTTTTTTACGGCGTGCGCGGTGCAGGGCCAGGGCTCGTGCTCTTGGACGGGATCGGCTGCGACGGTTGGGCTTGGATTCACATCCAGCCACACTTAGCGGCCCACAACCGTGTGGTGCACTGTCACTATCGAGGTCACGGACGCAGTGGTCGCGTCCGTAACCTTGCCTCGGCAACCATCAGTACGCTTGCCGAGGATCTGCTCACGGTCATGGACGCGACTGGGCTCGCGCGAACAGTGTTGGTGGCCCACTCGATGGGCACCCAGGTCGCGTTGGAGTTGTACCGAAACCATCCCGAGCGGGTCCGGGCACTGGTTTTGGTGTGCGGCACTGCGGGTCGGATCACGCACACGTTCCATGGCAACGACCTACTCCACAGGCTGTTGCCGGTGCTGATCCAAAAGGTTCGGCGTTACGAGCCGATCGCGCGTGCGCTCTGGGGACGTTTACCGCCGGCGATCAGCTATCGCGTGGCAGGTTGGCTGCGCGAGATCGACAACGTCGCGCTGCGCCCCGAAGACTTCAAGCTGTACGTCGAGCATCTCTCGGATATCGAGCTCGACTTGTACCTCACGATGCTGCAGTCGGCTGGCGAGCACACTGCCGACGACTTGTTGCCGCGGATCAACGTGCCGACCTTGGTGATCGCCGCCGAGCGCGACACGTTTACGCCGCGCGACGTGGTGAAAGAAGTGGCAAATCGCATTCCCGGCGCGGTCTACCGCGAGCTCGCTGGCGCAAGCCACGCCGCACCGACCGAGCAACCGCACCAAATCAACGACTACATCGACTCGTTCCTCGCAAAGCTCGACTAAAGCGCGCGCGTTAGGCGCGCGCGGCGGCCGGCACTCCGGCGCGGAGCTCGCAAAGCTCGATCGAAGCGCGCGCGTTAGGCGCGCGGCGGCGGGCTCTCCGGCGCGTGCTCGCGAAGCTCGAGCGATGCGCGCTTAGGCGCGCGTTGCGGCCGGCTCTCCGACGCGTGCTCGCAAAGCTCGAGCGATGCGCACGCAGGCGCGCGGGGCGCGCGGCTAGAAGATCGAGGCGCGCTTTGCGACGCGGAAGAAGCTGCGGATTTCGGCTGCTCGGGCGACGGTGTCGTCGCGGCCGAGTTGCACGAGCTGCCGTGCGAAGTCGGCGTCGAACAGGATGAACGACAAGAGGTCGGACTCCCAGATCGCGCCCAAGCTCGCAGTGCGCGCCAAGAGCCACGATGAAAACATTGACGCTCGCAGCTGCTTCGAGCGCTCGCGCGCGAGCTGCCCGATGTCGCGCGACGGCCTGAATACCAGCGTCTCGACGCTGCGGTAGCCGAGCCCGCGTTCTTCCTCCATCACCGCTTGCACGCGCCCGAGCTCATCGGGCGTCAGCGTCGACTCGAGCACCTCGAGCAAGCGATTGAAGCGCGTCAGCACCTGCAGATCGTAGTCGAGCGGATCCAACAG
>Ga0190269_10000829_pt1 | contig 15434 bp, 13 predicted proteins | sample Popmic249IS_FD_133749 | JGI IMG/M metagenome (GOLD analysis project Ga0190269, IMG submission 133749) | Populus adjacent soil microbial communities from riparian zone of Blue River, Arizona, USA - 249 IS | ecosystem: Environmental > Terrestrial > Soil > Riparian zone | place: USA: Arizona...
CCTGCCGGTCGGCTTCCTCGTCAGCGCCGGCTGCGCGAAGCCGATGAGCGCCGAGGTGCAGGCCGCCTACGACGCGCCGTACCCGACGCCGGAGCACAAGGCCGGGCCGCGCGCCTTCCCCGACCTCATCCCGCAGACCGAGGACGACCCGGCGACGCCCGCCAACCAGCGGGCCTGGGAGGTCTTCAGCCAGCTGTGGGCCAAGCCGTTCCTCTGCGCCTACTCCGACAGCGACCCGATCACCCGCGGTGCGGACAAGCCCTTCCGCGACCTGGTCCCGGGAGCGCAGGGCCAGCCGCACACCACGATCGCGGGCGCCGGCCACTTCCTGCAGGAGGACGCGGGACCGGAGCTGGCCCAGGTCGTCGTGGAGTGGCTGCGGAAGCTCGACGTCCTCACGCCGTGAGCTCGACCCGGTTGCCCTCGGGGTCGAGCACCACGCACTCGTAGTACCCGTCGCCCGTCCAGCGCGGCCCGTCGACCAGCCGGTCCCGCAGGCGGTCGGCTGCCCGGTCGACGGCGGCCTCGCTGCCCAGCTCCAGCGCCACGTGGGCCCAGCCCGCCGAGCCGTCCTGGTCCGGCTCCAGCCCGGCCCGGTGCATCACCTCGAGCCGCACCGCCGAGCCGGGCCAGGAGAGGAAGTGCGAGCTGAACCCCTTGGCGGGGTTGTCGTAGCGCGGCCCGCGGGTCGCGCCCAACGCCTCGTAGAACGCGCAGACCGCCTCGAGGTCGTGCGCCCAGAGCGCGACGTGCGCGATCCCCATGCGAGCAACGCTAACCTCGGCCGCATGCTGCGCCAGGTGATCCTCGCCGCGTCCCGCAGCGGCGCCCTGCGCCGCACCGTGGAGCACGCCCCGGTCAGCAAGCAGGTGGTCCGCCGGTTCGTCCCGGGTGCCTCGGTCGAGGACGCGGTCCTGGCGTGCGAGGAGCTCGTGACGAGCGGCCGCACCGTCACGGTCGACTACCTCGGTGAGGACACCCTCGACGTGTCCCAGGCCGACGCGACCGTGCAGGCGTACCTGACCGTGCTCAAGCAGCTCGAGGACGAGGGGCTGACGCGCGACGGCCGCGCCGAGGTCAGCGTCAAGCTGAGCGCGATCGGCCAGGCGCTGGACCCGGCGATGTCGGTCGACAACGCCCGTCGCATCTGCGAGGCGGCAGACGCGGCGGGTACGACGGTGACGCTGGACATGGAGGACCACACCACCACCGACGCGACCCTCGAGGCGCTCGCCGAGCTGCGCCGCGACTTCCCGCGGACCGGTGCCGTGCTGCAGTCCTACCTGCGCCGCACCGAGGCCGACTGCCGCGACCTGGCGACGGAGGGCAGCCGCGTCCGGCTGTGCAAGGGCGCCTACAAGGAGCCGGAGTCCGTGGCGTTCCAGGACAAGGGCGAGGTCGACCGGTCCTACGTGCGCTGCCTCAAGGTGCTGATGAGCGGCCCGGGCTACCCCATGGTCGCCACCCACGACCCGCGCATGATCGCGATCGCCGCCGACCTGGCGAAGGACCGGGCCAAGGGCAGCTACGAGTACCAGATGCTCTACGGCATCAGGCCGACCGAGCAGCAGCGCCTCGCTGCAGAGGGGGAGACGATGCGGGTCTACGTCCCGTACGGCGACGAGTGGTACGGCTACTTCATGCGCCGCCTCGCCGAGCGCCCGGCCAACGTCACGTTCTTCCTGCGCTCCCTGGCCACCCGCTCATGAGGGCCTACGCGCTGGTCGGCGTCGGCAAGCTCGGCGAGGCGCTGCTGTCCGGGATGCTCCGCGCCGGGACGCCCAAGGACCAGCTCGTCGCGGCCGAGCGCTACGAGGCCCGGGCCAAGGAGATCGCCGAGCGGTACGGCGTACCGACGGCTACCCCTCCCGACGCGGTGGCCCAGGCCGACGTCGTCCTCCTCGCGGTCAAGCCGCAGGACATGCGCAGCGCGCTGAAGGAGATCGCCGGCTCCCTTCGTCCGGACACCCTCGTGGTCAGCATGGCTGCCGGGATCACGACGAGCCTGCTCGAGGAGGAGCTGCCCGAGGGCACCCACGTGGTGCGCGTCATGACGAACACGCCGGTCTTCGTCGACGAGGCGATGTCCGCCGTCTCGCCGGGCAGTCACGCGACCGAGGAGCACCTCGCCCACGTCGAGGACCTGCTGCGCCACGTCGGCCGGGTGATCCGCGTGCCGGAGCACCAGCAGGACGCCGTGACGGCCCTGTCCGGCTCGGGCCCGGCGTACTTCTTCTACCTCGTCGAGGCCATGATCGACGCCGGCATCCTGCTCGGCCTGCCCCGCGCGGTGGCCGCGGAGCTCATCGTGCAGACCGCGGTCGGCAGCGCCCGGATGCTGCGCGAGTCGGACGAGCACCCGGTGGTGCTGCGCGAGGCCGTCATGTCCCCCGCCGGTACGACGATCAGCGCCATCCGGGTGATGGAGGACCACGGGGTCCGCGCGGCGATGCTGGCCGCGCTGGAGGCCGCCCGCGACCGCAGCCGGGAGCTCGCCGGCGGCTGACGGCGGGTCGCGCGTGCTTCGGGGGGATCTACCGCGGTCATCACCACGGCCGATCCACCCAAAGCGACCAGGACCACCGTGACGTGCCGCACCCCAGGCAGGAGCGGACCCGTCGGGCGCGAAGCCAGGGGGCATGCAGCTCCGCCTCGCCGCCCCCGCGGCCGTCCTCGCCCTGGTCGGCGCCACCGTGCCGGCCGTCGCCACCGCCCCTGACGTGACCGCCCCCGACGTCTCCTTCGCCGCGGCCCACGTGGTCCGCGGCGACCTCGGCCCGGCCACGGCCGAGCCCGCCCGCTGGGCCGCCAAGGCGCTGCGGGACCACGCGGACCGGCTCGGGGTGGACGCGTCGGCGTACCGGGTGGAGTCGGTGCGCACGTCGCTGGTCGGCACCCACGTGCGCGGTCGCCAGTACCGCGCCGACCTCCCGGTCGAGGGGACCGACTTCCTCGTCACGGCGATCGCCGGGCAGGTGGTGCAGGTCGAGGCCTACGGCACCGCCCTCGCCGGCGCCCCGGTGGCGCGTCCCGTCGGCCAGCTCGTCGCGAGGGCCGCGGCGCTCGGCGCCCTGGGTGCTTCGGAGCTGCTCGCGCCCGTGGCCGTCCAGCGGCTGCTCGTCCCGGGCCGCACCGCGCTCGTCGACACCTACCGGGTGTCGCTGGTCGCCGCCGTACCGGCCGTGGCCGCCACCGTCGAGGTCGACGCCGCGACCGGCCGGGTGCTGCGCGTCCGCGACCAGGCCCGGTACGTCGACGCCGAGGCCAAGGTCTTCGACCCCAACCCGATCCAGCGCAAGCGCGACGCGACGCTGCGCCAGGCGGGCCTGGACACCGGCCTGGGCCCGGACACGGACCTCGACAGCCCCGAGGTCAGCGCCACCCGCACCTGGGTGCCCATGAAGGGCCTGGACCCGGCGGCGCTGCAGCAGACCCGGCTGGCCGGCCCGTGGGTGAACGTGCTCGGTGTGGCCGGCTACCTGCCGACCGGCGACCGGCCGCAGTTCGATCTGCCCAAGAGCGACCCGCGGTTCGAGGGGCTGATGGCGTATGCGCACCTCGACCGCTACCAGCGCTACCTGCAGGGCCTCGGCTTCCGCGGCGGCAAGGGCGTCAACGCCGAGCAGCAGGAGATCGTCGCCACCCGGGTCGAGGGCTTCGACAACAGCTTCTACCAGCCGGGCAACGACCTGATGCTGCTCGGGGCAGGCGGGGTCGACGACGGCGAGGACGCCGAGGTGATCCTCCACGAGTACGGCCACGCCATGCAGGACGCGCAGGTGGACGGCTGGGGCGCGACCGCCGAGGGCGGCGCGATGGGCGAGGGCTTCGGCGACTTCGCGGCCGCGGCGTACTTCGCCCGCAGCAACCCGGGCGCCCGCTGGGAGCTGTGCGTCGCCGAGTGGGACGCCACCTCCTACTCCGACGCCGACCCGCCGTGCCTGCGACGGATGGACAGCACCAAGCGCTACCCGAAGGACCTCGCGAACGAGGTGCACGACGACGGGGAGCTCTGGTCGGCGTACCTGTGGCGGCTTCGTTCCCACATGAAGGGCACCGCGGCGCAGAAGTCCGACCAGGCCACCCGGCTGGTCGTCGCGCACCACGAGCTCCTCACGCCGCAGGCGAAGTTCGCCCACGCCGTGGCGGCGCTGCGCACCGCCGCTCGCGCCCTCAAGCACCCCGAGTGGGTGCGCTTCATCGACGCCGAGGCGCGAAGGACCGGGTTCCCGCTCGAGCCGTAGGGCACTCTGGAGGCATGTCCGTCTCCACGCTCGTGGTCTGGGACGACGTCTTCGGCGAGTACGACTTCGGGCCTCAGCACCCGCTACGGCCGCTTCGGCTCGAGCTCACGATGTCGCTCGCCCGCAGCCTCGGCGTGCTCGACAAGGTGACGGTCCAGGCGCCGGTCGCGGCCGGCGACGACCTGCTGCAGCTCGTCCACGACCCGCTCTACGTCGCGTCGGTACGCCGCGCGCCCGACGACGTCATGGGCCGGCTCAGCCTCCGCTGGGGTCTGGGGACGGGTGACGTCCCGGTCTTCCCCCGGATGCACGAGGCCGCCTCGCTGGTGACCGGCGCCTCGGTCGACGCGGCCCGCGCCGTCTGGGAGGGCACTCACGAGCACGCCGTCAACCTCTCCGGCGGGCTGCACCACGCGATGCGCGACCGGGCCTCGGGCTTCTGCGTCTACGACGACCCAGCGGTGGCGATCGCCTGGCTGCTCGCAGCGGGGGCGCAGCGGGTCGCCTACGTCGACGTCGACGTGCACCACGGCGACGGCGTGCAGGCGGCCTTCTACGACGACCCCCGGGTGCTCACGATCTCGCTGCACGAGAGCGGCTTCACCCTCTTCCCGGGCACCGGGTTCCCCGAGGAGGTCGGCTCGGGGGACGCCGCGGGCACCAGCGCCAACGTGGCCCTGCCGGCCGGCACGGGGGACGCCGGCTGGCTGCGCGCCTTCCACGCCGTCGTACCGCCGCTCGTGCGGGCCTTCCAGCCGCAGGTGCTGGTGTCGCAGCACGGCTGCGACACCCACGCCCTCGACCCTCTAGCCCACCTGACCATGAGCGTCGACGGTCAGCGGCTCGCCTACGCGGCGCTGCACGCCCTCGCGCACGAGGTGTGCGGCGGCCGGTGGGTCGCGCTGGGTGGCGGCGGCTACGAGCCGGTGCAGGTCGTCCCCCGGGCGTGGACCCACCTGCTCGCCGAGAGCGCGGGTACGACGGTCGACGGCGCCACGCCGAACAGCTGGCGGGCCGAGGCCCACGAGCGGGGCAGGGAGAAGGCGCCCACCTCGTTGACGGACGGCACGGTGCCGCTGTGGGCGCCCTGGGAGCCGGTCGACCCGCTGGGGGACGAGCGCACCCGCCTCGAGCGGGCCGTCGACGAGGCGCTGCTGGCGACCCGCGAGGCGGTGTTCCCGGCGCACGGTCTCGACCCGCACGAGCCGTAGCAGCGCCCGGCGCCGTGGTCGAGCAGGCGCGCCGCTGCTGGGCCGAACGGGTCACTACCTCTGTCACACCTGTCCCGATACGCTCACAGGGCACGGGCGCGTCCTGCCCGGCGGTGGGGAAGCCGTCGGCCGCGCCCGTCGACGGGTGCGTGCGCGATGACGTCTGGCAGCTTGAGCGAGATCAGGTTCCTCACGGTGGCCGAGGTGGCCGCCCTGATGCGGGTCTCCCGGATGACGGTGTACCGCCTGGTGCACTCCGGCGAGCTCGCCAGCGTGCGCGTCGGCCGGTCCTTCCGGGTGCCGGAGCGCGCGGTGCACGCCTACCTGAGTGGCGCCTTCACCGAGGCCGGCTGAGCGCCGGCGGGCAACCGCTAGACTGCCGTCTTTCCGTACCGATTTCCCTGAGCTGAGGTCCGACGTGGGTTCCGTCATCAAGAAGCGCCGCAAGCGGATGGCCAAGAAGAAGCACCGCAAGCTGCTCAAGAAGACCCGCGTCCAGCGCCGCAACAAGAAGTAGCCCGCAGCGCCCCGCGGTGGGCTGATCCGGCCGGTCCGTGACCAGGACCACGGTGCTTGGCCGGTGACCTGGTGGGTATCCCGCCGGTACGATCAGTGCTTCGTCCGAACGGAGGAACGCACGTGAAGCCACGCGTCGTCCTCGTCACCGGAGTGAGCCGCTACCTCGGGACGAGGCTCGCCTCGACCCTCGCCGCCGACCCCTCGATCGAGCGGGTCATCGGCGTCGACACGGTCCCGCCGCGGGCCGACGCGTTGCCGGTGCTCGGCCGTACGGAGTTCGTGCGGGCGGACATCCGCAACCCGCTCATCGCCAAGGTGATCGCCCAGGCCGAGGTCGACACCGTCGTGCACATGAACGTCATCGCCACCCCGCTGGGTGCCGGTGGCCGCACGGCGATGAAGGAGATCAACGTCATCGGCACGATGCAGCTGCTGGCGGCCTGCCAGAAGGCGCCGTCCATGCGCAAGCTCGTCGTCAAGAGCACCACCGCGGTCTACGGCTCCAGCCCGCGCGACCCCGCCCTGTTCACCGAGGACGCCGGCCCCAAGGCGCTGCCGAAGTCGGGGTACGCGAAGGACGCCGTCGAGGTCGAGGGCTACGTCCGCGGGTTCGGCCGGCGCCGGCCGGACGTCACCCTGTCGGTGCTCCGGTTCACCAACTTCATCGGTCCGCACATCGAGACCCCCCTCACCAGGTACCTCTCCCTGCCCGTCGTACCGACCGTGCTGGGGTTCGACCCCCGGATCCAGCTCTGCCACGAGGACGACGGGATCGAGGCGCTGCGCCGCTTCACCACCGAGGACCACCCGGGCATCTTCAACGTCGGCGGCTCCGGGGTGCTGCTCCTGTCGCAGGCGGTACGCCGAGCCGGCCGCCTCTCCGTGCCCGTGCCCGCCCCCACCGTCAGCCTGGTGGCGGGCCTGTTCCGGCGGGCCGGCCTGGTCGACTTCTCGCCCGAGCAGATGCGCTACCTCGAGCACGGCCGGGTGGCCGACGTCTCGCGGGTGGCGAAGGAGCTGGGCTGGGCGCCCCGGAGCACCGCCGAGGCGATGCAGTCGTTCGTGGAGCGTGCCCCGCGGATCCTCAACCACGAGACGGTCGCCGCGGCCGAGGCCCGGGTCCTCGGCCTTCTCGGCGCCCGGCCCACGAGCCAGGAGGAGCCCGCCCGTGCCTGAGGCAAGGGTCATCCCGCTGCACGGCCAGCCCGCCGAGCCGGCGCCGAAGGTGGCGCCCAGGCGCCGTGCCCGCGCCAGCGCGACGGCGTCGGCCCCGGCGCCGGCCCCGATGCCGGCCGAGCCGCTGCCCTCCGCGCCCGAGCAGCAGCCCACCGACTGGGAGCGCAAGCTAGCCGGCGGGCTCGCGTTCCTGCGCCGCCGGATCACCGGCGACTACGACGTGGACGAGTTCGGCTTCGACCGCGACCTCACCCACCACGTGCTCATGCCGCCGCTGCGGCCGGTCTACGAGAAGTGGTTCCGCGTCGAGACCAGGGGCCTCGCGAACATCCCCGACACCGGTGGCGCGCTGCTGGTCGCCAACCACTCCGGCACGATCCCGATCGACGCCGTGATGACGACGCTGGCCGTGCACGACCACCACCCCGCCCACCGGCACCTGCGGCTGCTCGGGGCGGACCTGGTCTTCACCCTGCCGGTCATCGCGCCGATGGCCCGCAAGAGCGGCCAGACGCTCGCCTGCAACGCCGATGCCGAGCGGCTGCTGTCCTCCGGTGAGCTGGTCGGCGTGTTCCCCGAGGGCTTCAAGGGCATCGGCAAGCCGTTCTCCGACCGGTACAAGCTGCAGCGCTTCGGCCGCGGCGGCTTCGTCTCGGCCGCGCTGCGCACCGGCACGCCGATCATCCCGGTGTCCATCGTGGGCGCCGAGGAGATCTACCCGATCATCGGCAACAGCAAGACGCTGGCCCGCCTGCTCGGGCTGCCGTACGCGCCCATCACGCCGTTCTTCCCCTGGCTGGGGCCGCTCGGCGCCGTACCGCTGCCGTCGAAGTGGATCATCGAGTTCGGCGAGCCGATCGAGACCGCGCACCTCGGCGGGGCGCAGGCGGCGGAGGACCCGATGCTGGTCTTCAACCTCACCGACCAGGTCCGGGAGACCATCCAGTCGACGCTCTACACGCTGCTCATGCAGCGCCGCAGCGTCTTCTTCTAGCCGCGCCCCCCTTCTCACCGCGCCCCCGTTCTCGCCGCGCCCCCGTTCTCTGCGGCGAACCTGCCCGCCCTGAGCGGGGTCACGCCGCAGGGTTGCCAGGTGCTCGGGCGGCCTGGGGCGGACTCTGCGGAGCGACCACGCCTGGGCCGGGCAGATCTCCCGCAGAGATCCGGGGAGGGGCGCCCTTGACCCGTCGGCCAGTTCTGGGTGGGTCTACCCGTCCACTCAAGGCCGGTACGGCGGCGGTGCCGTCCCTTCAGCGGGTACGACGACGCAGGGCCGCGCCCGCCAGCACGCCGCCCACCACGAGCCCCGTGGCTCCCGCGGCCGGGACGCCGACCTTGGCGGCCTTGCGGCCGGTGCGGAAGTCGCGGATCTCCCAGCCGCGCTCCTTCGCCGTGGCGCGCAGCGCCGTGTCGGGGTTGATGGCGACCGCGGTGCCCACCGTGCTCAGCATCGGGATGTCGTTGGCGGAGTCGGAGTAGGCGGTGCAGCGGTCGAGGTCGAGCCCCTCCCGCTCGGCCAGCGCCTTCACGGCCTCCGCCTTCGAGGGGCCGTGCAGCGGCTCCCCGACCAGCCGGCCCGTGTACCGGCCGGCCTCGACCTCGGCCACGGTCCCGAGGGCCCCCGTGAGGCCCAGCCGGTGGGCGATGATCCGGGCCAGCTCCACCGGCGTCGCCGTCACCAGCCACACGCGCTGACCGGCATCCAGGTGCGCCTGGGCCAGCGCCCGCGTCCCCGACCAGATCCGCTCGGCCATGAGCTCGTCGTAGATCTCCTCGCCGTACGCGACGATGTCGGCGACCGACTTGCCGGCCACCAGGGACAGCGCCTTCTCGCGCGCCTCCGCGACCGCGGCCAGGTCCTCCTTGCCACGGATCCGGAAGCGCAGCTGCTGCCACCCGAAGCGGAGCAGGTCGCCGGTGGTGACCAGCCCGCGTCCGGCCATGCCCTTGCCGAAGAAGTAGATGGAGGCGCCGCGGATCATCGTGTTGTCCACGTCGAAGAAGGCAGCGCCGGTCGGGTCGGTGGGCACGCTGAGCGACGCCTCGACCTCCGCGGCGGCGGCAGCGGCGGCACCGGCCAGCACCGCGCTCACGCTGTCGTCGGCGGACCTGCTCCGCAGCCGCACGTGCTCTCCTGCCTGCTCTGGCCCGAGGCGGTGGGGCCCATCGCCTCGGGTCCGGTCTGTACGTGTCGACCCTAGAACGCCACCCCCGACAGCGCGACGCCCCCGCTCCCTTGCGGGAACGGGGGCGTCGGTTGCGCTCTGGCGGCTGTTACTGCTCGAGCATCCGGCGGCGGCGCGCGACGGCGGCGAGGCCGATCAGCGCGGCGGCGACGGCACCCGTCAGCGGGAGCTCAGCACCGGTCCGGGCGAGGGCCTGGTCCGGGCCGGCGACCGGCCTGGCCGGGGGCTGCACGACGTTCGGCGGGGTCTGGGCCTGCGCCTTGACGACCTCGGCGGTGGCCGGGACGAAGTCGACCTTGAGCAGCGGGCCGTCCATCGGCAGCAGGCGGGCGCCGGTGATCGGGTTCTGCGGGTCGATGGTCAGCGTCGCGGCGGAGACGGTCGCGGCGGCCCGGTCGGGCGTCTCGACGTTCTCGACGACCTTGCCGAGCTCGAGCTGGGCACCGAGGATGCCGTTCACCAGGCCGGTGACCTGCGCGAGGACGCCGTTGACGGCGTCGGTGACCTCGGCCGGCAGGACGCCGCTGCTGAGGACCGCGTTGAGGTCCCCGGTGACGTCGAGCCGGAGCACGTCCGCGGCGTTCACCTTGAGCAGGCTGCTCTTGGTGGTCGTCTTCGGGCTCGCGGCGGAGGCCGTGTCGCTCAGCGTGGCGGTCGCCTCCGACTTGAGGCCCTCGACGGTCACGAGGCCGCCGAGCACGCTGATGTCGGTCAGCAGGTTGTTGGTCGCGCTGGTGACGGTGTCGCCGGCGCGGGTGACCTGCTGGTTCGACTCGATGAGGCCGACGTGGAGCAGCGAGGAGTCCGCGGCGGTGAGCTTGGACTTGAGCTGGTTCGTCAGCGCGGCCGGAAGGGCGTTGAGCAGGTCGGCGACCTGGTCGAGCGCGGTCTTGAGCTCCTTCGCGGCCGCGTCCTGGCCGGTGACGTCGGCAGCGAGGTCGGCGACCTGGCCGCCCAGGTCCTTGATCAGGCCCGTCACGGTGGTGGTGGTGCTGGTGACCGTGCCGTCGACCGAGGCCGCCTGGACCGGCAGCTGGGCCGTGCTGAGCAGGCCGGAGAGCTGCGCGGAGAGCGCGTCCAGCAGGGCCTGCAGGTTGAGGTTCTGGCCGCCGTCGATGGTCAGGTCGGCGATGGCGCTGTGGCCCGTGGCCGTGGTGCCGCTGACGTTCGGGTTGGCGACGATGCTCTTGAGCGCGAGGAGCTCGCCCTGGATGCCCAGGCCGGAGAGCTTCTCGGCGAAGTTCTGGTTGCCCGAGGAGGGCTTGCCGAGCTCCGCGCTGCTGCTCATGTTGAGCACGTCGGAGACGACCGGGATGTTGTTGTCGGCGCGACCGATGAGGGCGTTCGCGATGGCCGCCGGCTGCAGGCCCGAGCGGCTGGTGGTGCCGGTCGCCACGACGTCCTGGACCAGCTGCTGCGGCAGGCCGGGCACGGCGACGGGCAGGTTCACCTCGAGGTGGATGACGGAACCGCCACCCTGGGTCGTGAACGTCGTGGTGCTGGCCGTGGCCGCACCTGCGGAACTAGCACCCGCAGCGACGAGCGTGCCGGTGGCGAGGGCCAGGGCGGTCAGCCGCGCGACCCGTCCGTTGCTGGTCATGTCATCCCCTTGTTTTCACGTCCTGTCACCAGGCTCGGTGACGATCTCGGCATTCCGGACGTTGCACTTGAACCGGGCACCTGACCCGGGGCTACTCCGTCGTGCCCCCCTCAACGAGCCCACACAGCGTAGGTGACGGGTTGCACAGAGGAATCTTCCCGGGATACCCAAAAAACGGACATACGACCACTTAGGTCACAGGACAGACCGTATCAGGCCGGTCACGCTCCGCAAAGCACACCCGTTCGGCTCAACAGGGCGAACCGGGAGGGGGCGGAGGTCACCGTGCGGGCTGGAGCGCCCCCGCCGTACCGGGAGGCCGCACGGCGATCTTGGGCCCAAGCGGAAGCCCGAGGCCCCCGACCGCGCGCTCAGGGCCGGAGGACCGCCTTTGGCCCGAGCGTGGGGAGGATCGAGGCGAGCGGCTCCGGCAGCCCGGTCGGCAGGATCGTCGGCAGCGGGACCGGAAGCGGCAGCAGCGGCGTCGGGCTGGGCGACGGCGTCGGGCTCGGCGAGCCGGAGCTGGACGGGCTCGGGCTGGGCGAGGGCGAGGGTGAGGGCGAAGGTGAGGGCGACGGCGACGGCTCCGGGGAGCTGCTCGGCTCCGGGCTGGGGCTCGGCGCCGGCGTCGGGTCCGGACCGGCGCACGCGCAGTCCGGTACGCCGTTGTCGTCGTCCGGCCGGCCTGTGGCGCTGGTGCCGGGCGTGGGTTGCGGCTGCTCGGGCAGGTCCGGTTCGCCGGTGACGGGGTCGCAGTCGGTGGTGCAGGTGCCCACGGCGAGCAGCTCGGTCGCCTCGGCCCTGACCTCCGTGACGAGGTCGAGCGAGGTCTGCGCGATGTTCGCCGTGCCGGCCGGGAGGGTGGGGATGAGCGAGGTGAGGCGCGCCTCGTGCTGCTCGGAGAAGGTCGTGAGGATGCGCAGCGGAGCGCTCTTCCCGGTACGCCGGTAGACCCCCTCGAGCAGCGCGCTGCCCTTGCTGGTCTGCTCGGCGAAGTCCTCGAGGGTCTCCTTGACCCGCTCGCTGACCGAGCCGCCGAGCGCGACGCCGGCCGCCAGCGGCTGGCCGGGCACGCCGGCGGCGAGCTGGCTCTCGCCCGCCACGAGCGCGCGGACCTCACGCAGCCGGGTGGAGGCGAACTCCAGGTGCTGCGTGCCACGCGCCGTGTCGTCGCCGGCGAAGCGCAGCTGCACGTCCTCGGCCGTGCGCTTGAGGCCGTAGAACGGCTGGCCCGGGAGGGCGCGCGAGGAGGCGACGGCGACGCCGGTGAGCGCCACGACGGCGGCCATCGCGCCGGAGGCGGCGGCGAGGCGGCGCTGCGCCTTCCAGGTCGTGGGCCAGGCGAGTGGCGTGGCGGGCGGGGCAGGGCGCCCCGCGGCCGGGGCGCCGCCCACCTGCCCGGCCTGCACGGTGGCGACCGCCACGAGCCGCTGCCGCAGTGCCGCCCGGAACTCCGCCCGCGGCGCGAGGCGCTCCTCGAGCGACGGCGCGACCCACCGCAGGCGCATCGCGAGCGATGCGAACCCGCTCGTCCGGGCACCAGGCCCGGCCACGGCTCCTTCGAGGAGCCGGGCGAGCTCCTCCGCGCGAGCGCGGTCACCCAGCGGGTTCATGACCGGGCTCCTTCCTGCGCGCAGTCGTGCTCGATCGGTCGGTCGGTCCGCCGGTCGCTCCAGGTGGTCAACGACCCGGGGCGCGTCCAGGTGACGGGGGTGTGCCCCATGTGTCCGGTTCCGGCGTGGACGCGACCATGATCGTCGCGTGTCGCTTCGACGCTCACAGCTCGACCCCTTCCGGGAGGAGTCGACCCAGCGTGCGGATGGCGCGGTACTGGAGCGCCTTGATGGCCCCGTCGTTCTTCCCCATGATCTGGGCCGTCTCGGCGACCGACAGGCCCTGGAGGAAGCGGAGCACCACGCACTCCTGCTGCTCGGCATTGAGCTTCTTGACCGCTTCGAGCAGCACCTTGTTGTTCATGGCCTCCAGCACGGCCCGCTCCGGGCCGTCGATGAGCTGGGGCGCACCCGTCTCGCTGACGTCGTCGGTCGTCATCTCGAGCCGGTAGCGGCCGCTCTTGTAGTGGTCGGCGACCAGGTTGCGGGCGATGGTCACGAACCAGGCACCGACGTCGCGGCCCTGCCAGGTGAAGGACTCGATCCGCCGCAGCGCCCGCAGGAACGTCTCGGACGTGAGGTCCTCGGCCACCTGGGTGCTGGCCACGCGGTAGGCGATGTAGCGGTAGACCTGGTCGACGTACCGGTCGTAGAGGAGGCCGAAGGCCTCGGCGTCGCCGCCCTGGGCGCGCTGCACGAGCGCGATGCCGACGGCGGTGTCGCCCTCGGGGGCCTGGTCGTGCGCGCCGGCGGCAGGCGCGGGCAGGGCGCCGGGAAGCGCCTTGCTGACCGCGCGCATGCGACGACTCCGTTCGTGGCTCCGGGTGGCGAGGGCCTGCCGGGGAAGCGGAGCCGCGGCGCCATCGTACGGGCGAGCGGGCCACGGCACAGGGACCCTTGACGGCCACATCGGCAGGTCCGGCCGGGCACCTGAGCGCGCGTCCCTGACCGGCGGGGCGGATCGCCGCATAACCTTCCCCCATGGTCGTGCCCGGTCCCGTGCCGCCCCGCGCGCGTCCCCTCCCTGCACCGGCTCGCCGTACCGTCGTCCGCCGTCGGCACCCGCGGATCCGGCTGGTCGCCCGCGGGCTGCTGGTCCTCGTGCTGGCCGGTCTCGTGGGCACCGGCACCTTCGTGGCGGGGCTGCTGGCGGCGCCGGTAGACCTGGCCGTGGCCCCGCCGCCGACCTCCGTGCTGCTGCTGGCGTCCGACGGCCGGCAGTTCGCGACGCTGCTGCCACCGGAGCGCCAGGAGCTCGTGCCCGCCGCCTCCATCCCGCAGGTGATGCGCGAGGCGATCATGTCCGCGGAGGACGAGCGCTTCCTGACCCACCGCGGCGTCGACGTGGTCGCGACCTTCCGGGCGCTGCTCCGCGACCTCACCGGCAGCGGTCCCCGGCAGGGCGGGTCGACCATCACCCAGCAGTACGTGAAGAACCAGTACGTCGGCTCGGAGCGCACGATCATGCGCAAGATCCGCGAGGCGGCCCTCGCGCTGCGGCTCGAGCACCGGCTGTCGAAGGAGCAGATCCTCACCGACTACCTCAACGCGCTCTACCTCGGCAACGGCACCTACGGGGTCCAAGCGGCCGCGCGCTACTACTTCGGCGTACCGGTCACCGAGCTCGACCTGGACCGCCGGGCGAAGCGGCGCAACCCCCTCCTGGGCATCGCGCGGGCCTCGATGCTGGCCGGCATCGCGCCCGCGCCCTCGGTCTGGAACCCCGTGGAGGACTTCAGGACCGCCCGGCTGCGGCAGCAGTACACGCTCAACCGGATGGTCGTCGGCGGCTACATCACGCCCCAGCAGGCAAGCGACGCCTTCCAGCTCGACGTCCGGCCGGTGCGGCAGCGCGCGAAGGAGCAGCCCACCATCGCGCCGGAGTTCGCCGACTACGTGCGCACCCGGGTCCGCACGGACGCGAGCTTCGACGAGGACCGCTACTTCCGCGGCGGCCTCCGCGTCCGGACGACCCTGGACCTCGACCTGCAGGAGGCCTTCAACCTGGCTCTCCGCAAGGTGCTGCCGGACGACGACGACCCGCAGGCCGCCATCGTGGCCGTCGACTACCGCACCGGCGACATCCGCGCCATGTCGACGCTGCGCCGCGTGCCCGCGATCCGGGACGCCCGGACCGGCAAGGTCGTGACCCCGGCGGTGGAGGGCTACGAGCAGCGGCTCGGGTTCAACCTGGCGACGGCCGCGCAGCGCTCGGCCGGCTCGACCATCAAGCCGTTCACGCTCGCCGTGGCGCTGCAGCAGGGGCTCTCGCTGCGCACGACCCGGTACGCCCCCGCCACCGACTCGATCCCGAACCCGGGCGGCTTCCCGAACCCCTACGTCTACTCCAACGCCGACGTGCGGGAGTCGGGCCGCTTCTCGCTGCGCCGGGCGATGGCCGACTCCGTCAACACGATCTACCTGCCCCTCGCGAAGGAGGTCGGGCGCGGCAAGGTCGCGGCGCTCGCCGAGAAGGCCGGTCTCCGCGGGCGCATCAAGCCGGGCAACCTCTCCTTCGGCATCGGCGCCGGCGTGGAGGTCAGCCCGCTCTCGCAGGCGGTGGCCTACGGCGCGTTCGCCAACGGGGGCGTGGCCCACCCGGAGCCTCGGGCCTTCACGGTGATCCGCGAGAACGCCAGCGGCACCGACCCGGGCCAGGTACTGCGCGAGGTCCCCCCCGGCAAGCCCGTCCGGGTGATGCCGACCAAGGTCGCGAAGGACGTCGTCGAGGCGCTCACCGACGTGGTGGAGCACGGCACGGGCACCCGGGCCCGACAGGGCTTCACCGTCTTCGGCAAGACAGGTACGACGAACGGGAGCACCGACGCCTGGTTCACGGGCTGCATCCCCTCGCAGCACGTCTGCGTCTCGACCTGGATGGGCTA
>Ga0190269_10000830_pt1 | contig 15434 bp, 10 predicted proteins | sample Popmic249IS_FD_133749 | JGI IMG/M metagenome (GOLD analysis project Ga0190269, IMG submission 133749) | Populus adjacent soil microbial communities from riparian zone of Blue River, Arizona, USA - 249 IS | ecosystem: Environmental > Terrestrial > Soil > Riparian zone | place: USA: Arizona...
CGGCGCGCGCGCGGCTCGCCGAACCAGCAGTAGTCCTGCGCGATCCGAAACGGCGTGCGGCACGAGTCGAGCTGATGGTGGATCGGATGACCTGTGTCGGGCGGCGCTTGCGGCACACCTTCAGGCGTGGACCAGGCCGGTACGAGCCCCGTGTCGACGTTGCGATTGGCTTCACGGAGGGTTGCGGCGAGCACGCGGTAGCTCGAATCGACGACGCGCTGCCACTCCGCCTCGCGCTGCGTGAACTGACCAAACACGCGATAGAACGCGGGCGCGAAGTACGAGATGTTCAGCACCTTCGCGCCGTCGAAGCGATCGCCCGGCATCAGCGTGTCACCCCGCTCGTGATCCACTTCGAAGCGCCAGATCAGATCGATCTGCTGCGTTGCGTACTCGCGATACGACTTCTGCAGCGCGCCGCGGCCACCCCAGCGCGCGTCGGCCATCACCAACGCGAACGCCATGTCCTCGTCGCCATCGGTCGCTGCGCCGTTGCCGATCACGCTGCCGTCCGGCGCGATCTCCCATTCCATCAGGCCGTTCTGGCCGAGGTGCAGCTGCTCGTACTGCCAGAATGCGTCGAACGTCGGCTGATCGTTGGCGTAGACCGCGAGGAGCATCCCGTAGGCAATGCCCTCCGAGTTGGTCGAGTTCAGCTGCGTGCCCGAGTTCGGCCGGCGCACGCGCAGAAAGCCACCGGCGCCATCGCTCGTGACCAGGTCCGTCTTCCACTTCTCGTAGAGCGCCAGCGGGGCGTTGGGGTCGGCGCCAGTCGGCAACCTGCACTCGCCCATGCCGGGGGTGCTGGCGCCCTGCGTGCGGGTCGCGACGGGGCTCACAGCGGGCTTTTGCCCGGCGCAGCCCGTACCCAGGATCAAACACGAGGTTACGAGTCGGAGCTTGGATTTGATCACGTGGAACCTGACGACTGGTGTCAGCAGATGTCACGAGCGGGTGAAATAAACTGGAGCTGTGGAGCGAAGAAACCTCATGCGCGCGATCACCTACGAAGCCTACGGCACACCCTCTGTTCTCTCGTTGCAGGAGGTCGACTTGCCCGTCATCGGGGCGAGCGATGTGCTCGTGCGCGTGCACGCGGCATCGGTGAACTCTTGGGACCGCGACAATCTCACGGGCACGTTTCCCACTCGAGCCATGTTGGGCTGGCGGAAGCCAAAGATCGCTGCGCTCGGTGGCGACATCGCCGGGCGCATCAGCGCAGTCGGCAGCGCCGTCACGCGCTTCAAGGTGGGCGACGAGGTTCTGTGCGATCTCAGTGGCAGCGGCTGGGGCGCGTTCGCCGAGTACGCGCGTGTGCCAGAGCAGATTCTCACGACGAAGCCTGCTGCTCTCAGCTTCAGTGCGGCCGCCGCCCTGCCCCAGGCTGCGGTGATCGCGCTGCAAGGCATACGCGATCATGGCCAGGTGCAGGCCGGAGAGCGCGTGCTTATCAATGGTGCGGGTGGTGGTGTCGGTAGCTTCGCGGTGCAGCTCGCGAAGCTGCGTGGCGCCGAGGTGACTGGGGTGGACAGTGAGGCCAAGCTCGCGCTGGTGAGCACGCTCGGCGCTGATCACGTGCTCGACTATCGCGTCACGGACTACACACAGACCGACCAGCGCTATGACTTCGTCTTGGACTGCGAGCTGCATCGATCGCCGCTCGCTGTTCGGCGCGTGCTCACGCCGAAAGGTCGCCTCACGGTGGCCGGGGGCTCGCTGGCTCGCATCCTGCAGACGTTCGTGCTTCGTAGCTTGACCTCCAAGAAGCTCGATGTGCTGATGCACGAGGCCAACAAGAATCTTGCTGAGCTCGCTGAGCTCGCCGCCGATGGCCGCATCCGTGCGGCGATCGAGCGCGAGTACACGTTGGAGGAGACGCCGCTCGCCATGCAGCGCATGTGCGATGGCGAAGTGCTCGGCAAAGCGGTGATCGTGATGCCGTGATCAGCCCCGGCGCTGCGGGCGCTTGGCCTGTTGCTCCAGGCGCTCCACGAGCTTCTGGTATGCGCGTTGCACCTTCTGGAAGGCTTCGGCCTCACCGCCTTGATCGGGATGCGTCTCGAGCGCGCGGCGCTGAAATGCGCGGCGCACCTCGACGAGCGATGCGCCGGGTGACAATCCCAGCACGCTCCACGCGGACGCTTCCACAGCAGCCGGAGCCGGGCGCACGCGCGTCCGCGCAGCTGGTGGCGGCGAGGGTTCTTGCCCGCGCAAGATCGTCTTCCACGCACGCGCCCAGTACGGGTCGATCACTGTCAGCGATCGACCCGCCACCGCCTCGGCCTCGACCAGAGCTTCTTCGAAGGAGCGTGCGCCGCCATGAGCTGCATCCGGGCGGCGAAACGGCGAGTGGCTGGGCTGCCCCGTCCACCATGCCGCCCAGAAGTAGCGCCGACGTTGTGTCGTGGTGATCGAGCACAGGGCGGTGCTGAGGTTGGTGGTCACGTGCCGCGCAGCTTGCCACGAGACCCGCCGTGCTGTCACTTCATGAGCTGCAGCAGCGCCGTGAAGTCGAGCTCACCCAGCGCGCGCTCGCGGCCGCGCTTCATCACGCGATCGAACGCATCGGGGATGGTGCGGTCGAGGCCGCGCTCTCGGCAGATCTCCAGCGCGTGCTGGAGCGCGCCGTAGTGGGTGTCGAGCGTGGCTTGCGTGTCGTCGTAGCGCTGCTCGATCGCCCGCTCAATCAGCTCGATCGTAAACGCATCGGTCACAGGCAAAAGGCCCTTTGTGAATCCCAAAAAACGCTCGAGCGGGATGCCCTCGGCCTGGCTGATCGCGACGCCGTGCAGCGCGCCAAACAACACGCCCCACATGTACATGAGCAGCGAGCTGTCGAGCGCAGCGGCTTGGCCAGGATCGTCGCCGACATGCGCGGTCGTACCTGCGAGCACTCTGAGCAGCGGCTCGTGCCGCGCGAATAACGCGCTATCGCCCGCGTACAAGATCGTGCTCTCGGGTTTTCCGATCAGGTCAGGCGTCGCCATGATCGCTCCATCGAGATACGCGACGCCGTGCTCGCGCGCCCAGGCCGCCGCCTTCCGCGCCTCCGACGGCGACCCGGACGCGAGCTGCACCAGCGTCTTGCCGCGCAGCGCAGCAGATACCTCCGCCGCGTGCAGCTGCTGATCGCTCGACTTGTAGTCGCTCAAGATCCCGATCACCAGCTCCGCGCCGCTCACAGCTGCACGCACATCGCTCGCGAGCTGTGCGCCACGAGCGACCAAAGCCCGAGCGCGATCAGGCGTGCGGTTCCATACGGTCACCTCGTGCCCGCTCCTCAGAAATTCGCCCGCGAGCGCGCTGCCCATTCTACCCGTGCCTACGACGGTAATGTTCGCCATCTGTCATCCTCTCAGTGTTGCGAAGCAGTGATGCTGGTGATGCCGCCGTCCACCTTGAGCTCGATCCCAGTGGTGAACGTGGCATCGAACGCGAGGTAGAGCGCCGCGCGCGCGACCTCCTCGGGCGAGCCGTTGCGGCCCATCGGCGTCGCGCGATCACCTTCGGCGAGCAGCTCTGCGCGTTCTTGCTCGGATCCTTCGATGCCCATGGTGTCCGTCTTGATGAAGCCAGGGCTGAGCGCGTTGACGCGAATGCCGCGCCCGAGCAGCTCGGCAGCGAACCCTTGCGCGAACGAGCGCAGCGCAGCCTTCGTGCCTGCGTACAAGGTCATGCCAGGAAAGCCCGTTTCGTTCGCGATCGATGTTGTGAGCACAAACGATCCGCCGGGCTGCACGAGCGGGGCGAGCCGCTGCACCGTAAAGAACGGGCCGCGCGTGTTGATCGCGAAGTGCCGGTCGTACTCGGCTTCATCGACGTGATCCTGTGCGATCAGCTTTGCGTGCCCCGCGTTGATAAACACCGCGTCCACGCGCCCGAAGCGCCGCGCCACCTCGTCACGCAGCGCGTCGATGTCCGTGAGGCTCGCGGCGTCGGAGCGCAGCACGTGAGCGCGCGGGCCGAGCGTTTTGCGCGCCTGTTCCAGGTTTTTCTCGTTACGCCCAGTGAGCAGCACTTCCGCGCCGCGCTCCAAGAGCGCCTGTGCGATCGCGCGACCCATGCCCGTGGTCCCGCCCGTGACCACTGCTTTTTTGCCTGTGTAGCTCGTCATGTCTTGCTCCCTTCGTGAGCCAAGTCCTACGCCGCACGCGGGCTCTTGCGCGCGCACGATCGGCTTCTGCCGGAGCACGAATGGGCACTGGCGCTCCCCGCTCACGGGCTCCACAATCCGGGCGATGAGACTCATGGAACCAAGCGCGGGTGGTGTAGGTGCAGCGCCGGATCACGTCGCACCGCTGATCTCGCGCAGCGGCCTACGCGTCGACTTACGGCGCTACGCGCGCGGTCCGGTCGAGCTGCCCGCGCAGCCAGAACATCAGCTCATGGTGCATGCAGGCGCGCCCGTGCGCGGCGTGTGCTCGAAGGCACAAGGCTATACATACACCCGCGGCGACATCGACATCGTACCAGCCGGTGTCGCCGACCAATGCCTGCACGACGACAGCTCGACGTCGCTCGTCGTGCAGATGTCGCCGGCGCTCTTGCGCCGCGCCGCCGAAGATCTCGGGCTCGATCCCGACCGCGCCGGTCTCGAGCAGCAACACCAGCTGCGTGATCCGCAGATCGAGCACATCGCATGGGCGCTCGACGCGGAGCGCAAGAACGCACATCCCGCGGGTGCGCTGTATGCAGACAGCTTGGGCCTCGCGCTCGCTTTGCACCTGCTTCGCAGCTTCCACGCACCTGTCCCACCGCGACGTGGCTTTTCAGCGCAGCAGCTGAAGCGCGTCACCGGCTACATCGAAGATCACATCGATCGCGATCTCTCGCTGGCCACGCTCGCGGCGGTCGCGGAAGTCAGCGCGTCGCATCTCAAGAACGCATTTCGGAAGTCGACCGGCTTGCCCGTGCACGAATACGTGGTGCAGCGCCGCGTGGAGCGCGCGAAGTCACTGCTCACCTCGGGCGAGCTCCCAGCCAGCGAAGTCGCGCTCGAAGCCGGGTTCTCGCATCAGAGCCACATGGCCCGCTGCATGCGCCGCGTGCTCGGCATCACGCCCAGCGCATTGACGCGCAAGGATGGCTTGCGGCGCAAGCCCGCGCGCGCCTGAGAACGGCGTTGTCAGCCCGCGTTCGCAAACCGAGAGGGCTCGCTGCGCCGCGGAAAAGCTGGCACAGTCCGCGCGGTGTTTTCGCGCTCTCTGAACGTCTTGCCCGGCACGCGCGGCGCGCGTAGGCGCCTGCTTTCGCTCATCATCACGTACGGATACTGGATCGGCGGTCTGGGCTTCGTGGCGCGCGGCGTGCTCTGGTTCCTCTCTGAGGGCACGAACGACATCCGGACCTGGCAACGCTTCGCCAACACGATTCGAATCTACGGACTCGGCGCCACCTACACTTACGATCCGCTGTTCAACCATCCACCGTTGATGGGCATGCTCGCGCACGCGACATCACTGGGGGCGGTTCGCTACGGGTTCCGCTTCGCGCTGGCATTCAAGCTGTACGGCATGCTGGCGGACTTCGGCAGCGCGCTCTTACTCGTGCACATCTGGCGCCGCCGCGGGCTGCGCGACCACGCCGCGCTTGCATTCGCCGGTTATGGTTGGGCGCTCAGCACGCTCTTGGTCAGCGGCTATCACGGCAATACCGATCCGGTGTATTGGTTCCTCGTCCTGTGCAGCGTGTACTTCCTGCAGGATCGCCGCGCCCCGTTCGCCGCGGGACTGATCATGGGCGCAGCGCTGGAAGTCAAGCTCATCCCGATGCTGGTCGTGCTGCCATTGGCTGCATGCTGCCGCGACTGGAAGTCGCTCGTGCGCTACGGGGTGGGCATTGGCATCGCGCTCATCCCTTTCGCTTGGATCGTCCTGAATTTGAGCGCGGTCGATCGCGCGAGCTTTGCACGCAATGTGTTCGGCTACACCTCGTACCGCGAGTTCTGGGGTTTGGAGCTGGTGCTCAAGGCGCTCGTCGCAGCCAGTGCCACCTCACTGCCCACGGTCACGCGCTACGTCGAGATCACCGGCGCGCTTTGGGGCGAGCTCGGCTCGAAGATCTTGCTCGCTGTGACCACCTGGCTGGCTGCTGCGCACGCGCTGCGACGCTACTCGGGCCTCGACGCATACGCGATCGCGGCGCTGTCCTTTTGCCTGTTTTTGGTGCTCGCATCCGGCTTCGGCGTGCAGTACATGGGCGCGGTTGCACCGCTCTTGTTCGCATGCCGGATCCGCGAGGGCTTCGCGGTCGCGACCAGCTCCGGGGTGTTCATCGCGCTCATCTACGCGTCGTTCGTACAGACCTGGAGCCCGGTGTTCAGTCAACACAGCTACTTTTCCGCGGCTTTCGCGGTGCCGTCATTCATCGCCTGGTGCGTGATCCTGCGCGCGACCACGAGGCTCTGGCGCACACGCAACTGGCCGCTGCCACTCCACGACTGACCAACGATCTTGCGCTCGCGACACGCTTATGACACGGCTTGTGCGTGCGCAGCCCAAACATCCGTTACCGACAGGGACTCGACCAACTGCGTGGGCTCGCCGCCCTGCTGATCGTGTTTTACCACGGCCTGCATGTGCTCTCGTTCTTCCCGCGGGCGCGCGGCGGTAACCCCTATCAGTTTTGGATCCGCACCTGGAATCCGTTCATGGCGTTGATCGAAGAAGGTCACAGCGCGGTCGGCTTCTTCATCGTGCTGAGCGGTTTTCTGTTCTCGGTGTCCGCGCTCGGCCAAAGGGTGATCTACAGCGCGTTCTTTCGCAATCGCGTGCTGCGCATCTTCCCGCTGTTCGTGCTGTTGCTCGTCGTCGGATCAGTCGCGAATGCTACGGCCTACACGTTCAACGGTGTGTTGCAGACCGTGTTCATGCAAGCGGACTTTCCGGGTGCAGCGCAGGGCGGCGTGTTCTCAGGCATGTTTTGGGCGGTGGCTGTGGAGTTTCAGCTCTACCTGATCTTCCCCTTTCTGCATCACTTCACGGAGCGCCACGGAAAACGCTGGGCGATCGCCTGCATCGCGCTCTGCGTTGCCATGCGGCTCCTAGCTGCAGGCGTCGGCCCAGCGAACGCGCGGGATATCTCGTACTCGCATGTGCTCGGGCGGCTCGATCAGTTTGTCATCGGCATGCTCGCGGCCCGGCTGTTCCGGCAGCTCGAGCCGAGACCGCTGCCGTGGGGACTCTTGAGCCTAGCGGCGACCGGGCTCGTGCTCGCTGTTTTGACCGGGTTCAACCAGCTCGGTGGCTATCCAAACAGCGCGCTCTGGAAGGTGCTCTGGCCAGTCGTCGAAGCGCTCGCCTGGGCACCGTTGCTGATCGCTTACACATGTTTCGCAGAACGTCTCCCGGGCTGGTTCGGCACACCACTCGCGGCGATCGGCACGATCAGTTACTCCATCTACTTGCTGCACAACGCTTTGATCGCAGCGCTGCCGCGCCTGTGGTACCCGCAGCTCAGCCCTGACCTCAACAGTCACGCGCTCTTGTATGTACTGTATGGCATCATGCCTGTGTTGCTCGCGCTGTCGGCGCTCTCGTACTACGTCGTGGAGCGGCCATTTCTAGCGCTGCGCGTGAGCTACTTGAACAAGACGGACCCGTGACACTGCCGCTCTGCGCGGCGACGTCCGAATGTGCCGCTCCTCGCAGTCATCAGCGCCGGCGGCTGGCGCAGCTAGACACACTCGAGTGACCCTCCATATGTAGGTGACACAATCAGTGTGGCATGGGGGATGCAGAGCTTGCTGTGATCTACTCGAGGAGGCGCGCATGCCTACAGAACAAGAGCAGCAATCGCGACGAGTGGCAGAAGAGTCACGCGAGGCGGAATGGCGAGGCTCGAGCTTCCTGCGGGAGGCTTTTCTGGGCCGGTTGCGGCCGGAGCTCGTGCCGGAGGAGTCGTTCGCCACGCGGCGGCGTCCCGAGTTCAAGCAGTACTACCGCGAGCTCGCAGAGTTCCTGCGCGCTGAGGTGGATCCGGTGGAGATCGACACGACGGGTGAGTACCCGAGGCGTGTGATCGACGGGCTCGCGCGGCTCGGCGCATTCGGCATGAAGATCCCGAGAGCGTACGGCGGCCTCGGCCTGACACATCACGAGTATGTGCAAGTGATGAAGCTGATCGGCAGCCACGATGCCAACGTCACGGCGCTGCTCTCCGCGCACCAAGCGATCGGTGTGCCGCACCCCGTAGAGATGTTTGGCTCCGAAGCCCTGAAGCAGAAGTACCTGCCGCGCTGTGCGCGCGGTGCGATCTCCGCGTTTGCGCTGACGGAACCCGCGGTCGGCTCAGATCCCGCGCGGCTCGCGACCACGGCTCGCAAGAGCGAAGATGGGAGCCACTTCATCCTCGACGGGCGCAAGCTTTGGTGCACCAACGGGACGCTCGCGGAGGTGATCGTCGTGCTGGCGCGCGATGTGGACACGCACAAGATCCACTGCTTGGTCGTGGAGATGAACTGGCCCGGCGTGCGCGTGGACCAGCGCTGTCACTTCATGGGCCTGCGCGCGCTCGCGAACGGCGTGGTCTCGTTCGAGAACGTAAAGGTGCCGCGCGAGAACCTGGTCGGTCAGGAGGGCGCCGGTCTGCGCATCGCGCTGGCGACGCTCAACACGGGCCGCTTGACGCTGCCAGCTGCAACTTCCGGCGCGGCCAAGCTCGCGCTCGAAGTGTGCCGCAAGTGGTCGCTCGCGCGCGAGCAATGGGGTGTGCCGATCGGTAAGCACGAGGCCGTCGCACACGGGCTCGCAGAGATGGCGGCGACCACCTTTGCGATGGAGTCGGTCGCCGACGTGGTGGGTGCGCTCGCTGACCGCAAAGACCGCGACATCCGGATCGAAGCCGCGGCAGCAAAGGAGTGGAACACCGAGCGCGGCTGGGAGCTCACCGACAAAGCACTGCAGATCCGCGGCGGGCGCGGCTACGAGACCGAGACGTCACTCAAGGCGCGTGGCGAGGCAGCGATCGGTATCGAGCGCATGCTGCGCGACGCCCGCATCAATCGCATCTTCGAGGGCTCGACAGAGATCATGCACCTGTTCATCGCGCGCGAAGCGGTCGACAAGCACTTGCAAGTCGCTGGCGGGCTGATCGATCCCAAGCTGCCGCTCGGCAGGAAGGTCCTGCAGCTGCCGAAGATCGCCGCATTCTACGCGGTCTGGTATCCGGTCCAGTGGCTTGGTTCGTTTGCAGCGCTGTTCGGCTACGGCGCGTACGGCAAGCTCGGCAAGCACCTGCGTTTTGCGGCGCGCGCGAGCCGGCGCCTGGCGCGAACGATCTTCCACGGTATGTTGCGCTTCGGTCCGAAGCTCGAGCGCAAGCAGGGTTTTTTGTTCCGTGCGGTCGATGTCGCGATGGAGCTGTTCGCGCTGACGGCATCGATCCGGCGCGCGCATCTGCTCCAGGGCGCCGAACGTGGGTCGGCCGAGCTGCTCGCCGATCAGTTCGCGCGCGCGGCGAGTCGTCGCATCGATGACATCTTGCGCGACATGTGGAGCAACGACGACGACGGCAAGGTGCTGTTGTCGAAGTCGATCTTGGAGGGCGAGCAGACCTGGTTGGAGCAAGGTACGATCGGGCTGCCCTACGGTGTCGCTGAGCTGCATCCAGAGACGATGGAGGACTACCTCGCGGGGCGCGGGCAGAGGCCGGCTTTGGAGTCGGCGCCGCGTCCTGTGGCGTTGCCTCGCACGGGTACGGAGTGAGGTGTAGCTCCGGCCGGAGCCCTGGCCCTAACTCATCGGTAGCGCAGATTCGGTTAGGGTCAGAGTGACGGTTGGGGTTAGGATTTGTGCTTTCTGCCGCGGATCTTTAGCTCGCGCAGATCCATACGCCGCACCGAGCAATGAGCACTGAATCCTCGCCGCCCAGGCGCACTCCTATCACCGAAACGTATTTGCGCGTCGCACGAGAGCTCCGCTCGGAGCGCCCCGTGGCCTCCGCCCTCTTCGCCGCGAACGTCGTGCTCGCTGCGCTGCAGTTCTTCGAGCCCTGGCTGTTCGGCCGGGTGATCGATGCGCTGGTCACGCCGCGCACTGGCAGCCAGAAGCTTACACTGCAGCTGCTCATGCCGCTTGTAGCGGCATGGGTAGGCGTGGGCATGGTCAACATCGCTGCGGGCGTGACTGTGGCGCTGCACGCGGACAAGCTCTCGCATCGCCGGCGACTCGCGTCGATCGCGCTGTATTTCCGGCACGTGCTCTCGATGCCGATGGCCTTTCACTCGGGCACGCACTCGGGCCGCGTCGTGAAAGTGATGCTGAACGGCGCCGAAGCCATGTGGGTCACGTATCTGTCGTTCTTTCGCGACCAGTGCGCGTCGCTCATCGCGTTGTTCGTGCTCTTGCCGTGCTCGCTGTTCTTCGAGTGGCGCTTGGGGCTGATGCTGTCGAGCTTTGTCGTGTTGTTCGGCTTCGGCATGTCGAGGCTGATGCGAAAGACGCACTCGCGTCAGGGTGATGTCAACGAGCATCACTCCGCGCTCACTGAGCATGTCTCAGACGCCCTCGGCAACTTGCCTGTGGTGCAGAGCTTCACGCGCGTCGAGGCCGAGCTCACGACGCTCGAGACCATCGGTGGGAAGCTGTTGGCTGCACAGATGCCCGTATTGCGCTGGTGGGCTGCGGCAGCGGTCGCGACGCGCGCCTCGGCCACGCTGACACTCGTGGGCGTGCTCCTGCTCGGCACGTACTTACACCTCCAAGGCGAGGCCACAGTTGGGCAAGTCGTTTCGACCATGAGCCTCGCAGCCGCGCTGATCAGCAAGCTCGAAGGGACCAGCTCGTTTCTTCACCAACTGTTCTCCAATGCGCCGAAGATCGCCGAATACTTCTCGGTGCTCGAGCAAGTGCCGACTGTGCGCGACGCGAAAGACGCGACTGTCGCGAGCCACTTGCGCGGCGACGTAACGTTCGAGCACGTGAGCTTCGGCTACACAGAGCACGCGCTGGCTGTCGACGATGTGAGCTTCGAGGCCAGCCCCGGGCAGATGATCGCGCTCGTTGGCGCGACCGGCTCGGGCAAGAGCACGACGCTCGGCTTGCTCTACCGCGCGTACGATCCGAGCCAGGGTCGCGTGCTGATCGACGGCTTGGATCTGCGGCAATACACGCTCGATTCGCTGCGTCGCAACATCGCCGTCGTGTTCCAAGAGCCGCTGTTGTTCGCGCGCACGGTGCGCGACAACCTGCGGGTCGGGCGACCCGAAGCCACCGACGCCGAGATCTGGCTGGCGCTGGAGCGCGCGCAAGCGAAGAGCCTAGTCGAAGCGCTGCCCATGCGCCTCGACACCGTGCTGAGCGAGCGCGGTCGATCGTTGTCAGGTGGCGAGCGCCAGCGCCTCTCGATCGCGCGCGCGCTGATCAAAGCACCACCTATCATCATCCTCGACGAAGCGACCGCAGCGCTGGACGCGACGACCGAACAGCTGCTCGCAAAGGCGCTCGACGAAGTCATGCGCAACCGCACAACCTTCGTGATCGCGCATCGCCTCGCCACCGTGCGCCATGCCACCCGCATCCTCGTGTTCGACCACGGCCGCATCGTAGAAAATGGCACCTTCGAAGACCTGGTCGCGCAAGGCGGCAAGTTCGCGACCTTCGCTCGCGCACAGCTCTTGGCGTGAGGTGTTAGGCGCGCTGCAGCCAATGGCTGCGGCGATACAACGGCTCATGCCGCTCGCTAGTTGTGACCTCGGTCACATTAGCAAGCGCCGTCGTTAGACGTTTTTGCGCACGTCAGACGTGGCATTTAGACCGCTTGTATGACGGCTCTGAAGTGGGATACATACCACGCACGCGATGGAATTCGTCGGAACGTGTGGGAAATGTGGTGCGCCCCTAACGAGCATTGCAAACTTCTGTTCCGCGTGCGGAAGGCCAGCTCGTTCTCAACCGCCGAGCAGTGAGCGCCGTCAGCTCACCGTGTTTTTCTGCGATATGGTCGGCTCGACCGAGCTGTCGGAGCGTTTAGATCCAGAAGACTTCGGCGATCTGTTGCACGGCTATCAGCGCGTTTGTCGTGATGCCATCGTGCGTCATGGCGGCCATATCTCGCAGTTCCTCGGCGATGGCGTACTAGCTTATTTTGGCTATCCGCAAGCACACGATGATGATGCCGTGCGTTCTGTGCGCGCTGCCCTCAGCATCCTCGAGACACTCAAGCTCATCAACAACGGGATCGGACGGCGCCTGCAAGCAGAGGTGCACTGCCGAGTTGGTCTGCACTCGGGTGTGGTTGCATTCGCGGAAACAGTAAGTGCCGTGCAGGATCGCTTCGCAGTGGGCGAAACAGTCAATCTGGCAGCGCGCATCGAGACTGTGGCGCGCATCGATTCCGTAGTCATGTCGGCCGCTACGGCCGAGCTGGTGCAAGGTTACTTCGAGCTCGAGCCGTTGCCTGCACAGCTCTTAAAAGGCTTCACGCGGCCTATCGAGCTGTTTCGTGCTGTTCGCGCGACAGGTGCTCGCACGAAGTTCGAGGCCGCCGCGCGCGGCAAGCTCACTCCGCACATCGATCGCGAAAAGGAGCTAGAGGCGCTCGCCAATGCGTGGAGAGATATTCAGCAGGGCGCCAATCGCATGATCCTGGTATCCGGCGAGGCTGGCATCGGCAAGTCGCGCATTGTGCATCAGTTCAAACAATCAGCGCTGGACGAAGCGATCCTGACGATAGACTGCTTCTGCTCGCCGCTCGCACAGGCGACTCCGCTCGCACCTATCACTGAGTGGCTGGAGCAGCGAGTGTTAGAACGCGCTGGCGGTTCGAACGAAGCCAGCGCACGCCTCATTGCCCTGCAAGGCTTGCTCGCCGAGCATTCATGCTTCGGACCGGATGCGCTGCCGCTATACGCTGCCATGCTCTCGATTCCAGGCGTGGACGAGACACCGATCAGCGAGCTATCGCCGGTGCGCCGACGCTCCCGCACCCTCGAGCTGATGCGGGAGTGGCTGCTGTCGTCGGCGGAGCGCGTGCCGCTCGCGTTGTTTGTCGAGGACCTCCAGTGGGCAGACCCTTCCACGCTCGACTTTCTGGATCTGCTCGTGCGCGAAGGCGTGCCCGGCCGGATCATGATGTGCGTGACCGCGCGTCCGGAGTTTCGCCGCTGGGAGAATTCGCAGGTATGGCACGTCGAGCTCGGCCGTTTGCCTGGCGATCACATCGACACGATGATCAGGCACGTCGCTGGTGACGCTGCCCTCTCCAGCTTCATGCTCGAGCGCATCGCGGCGCGTAGCGAAGGTGTTCCCTTGTACATCGAGGAGGTCACGAAGCTCGTGCTGGATCGCATGCGAGCCGACCCGGGGCAAGCGCCTCGATCACTCGGTCCATCGCTCTTGCCTTCGACGCTGCGAGGCACCGTCGAAGCAAGACTCGATCAGATCGCGAGTGGACGCATGGTCGCGCAGCTGGGAGCGGCGATCGGACGTGAGTTCCACTATGGGCTGCTGCAAGCGATCGCCGAGACGAGTGACGACGAGCTACAACGGCAACTGCAGCTCCTGAGCGCGAGTGAGCTCGTGTTCGTGCAGGGCTATCCGCCGGACGCGACTTACAGCTTCAAACACGCGCTGATCCAGGATGCGATCTACGACACCATTCCGAGGCAAAGTCGGGAGCAATTTCACGAGCGGATCTACCGCGCGCTCACGCAGCGCTTCCCCGGCCTCGTCGAAAATCGGCCGGAGATGGCTGCGCATCACGCTGAGCTCGCACGCCGGCCGGACGTCGCGGTGCCACTCTTACTGCAAGCTGGAGCCCGTGCGCTCGGCCGCACGGCGGTCGCCGAGGCCGTTCTCCATCTGCGTCATGGTCTCAAGCTGCTGCCCACGCTCCAGGAGCCTGCACGAACGCAGATCGAGCTCGAATACCAAGCGGCTATCATGCCAGCCTACATGGCGACGCTCGGATGGGCCGCCGAGGAAGTGCAGCAATCGAGTGAACGGCTCCTGGCGCTCGCGAAGCACGCGGGTGATGCGGATAAAGAATATCTCGCACGCTGGGGCATCTGGACAGTTCCGTTTGTGCGTGGTGACCAGCGCCGCGCGTTGGTCGCTGCTCAGCGCGTCTACGATGTGGCGAGCGAGCGCGGCGATCCGATCTCACGCATCACCAGCTGCCACGCGCTCGGGTACACGCTGTATTCGATGGGCGACTTCAAGGGCGCCAAGCGCATCGCGCGCGAAGCGCTCGCGGTCTCGACAGTTCCCATCGAGCGTCAGATCGCAGCGATGTTCCAGCTGGGTTCCGGCTCGATCATCCACGGCTTCTGCGTCGCTTCCCATTGGCTCTTGGGAGAGCATGATCAGGCGAGCGCGCTCGCTGCGTCCTGGCACACGCTCGTGTCTGACCTGAAGCATGCGCCGAGCACGGTGCTGTCGCTCGCGTTCGAGGGCTATCTGCTGCACATGCAGCGGGAGCCCAAGAAGCTGCGCGCGCTCGCGACCCGGCTTCGCACGATCTCCGAGCAGGAGCAGTTTCAGCTCTGGATCTCGATGTCGGATGTATTCGAGGCGTGGGCCATCGCACACGACGGTCAAGTCGAGCTCGCCATCCAGCGCATCAACACTGCGATCGAGACTTGGCTGACGACGAGCTCGGGGTTGACCATGTGCGACAACCGCGTGATGCAAGCCGAGGTGTACTTGCTCGCGGGTCGTGCGGACGAGGCGCTCGACGTGATCGCTGCGGGCAAGCAGGTCTGCGACGTGCAAGGAGAACGCACGCTCGAGCCTGAGCTGTATCGCCTCGAAGGCGAAGCGCTCGAGCTGCTCGGTCGTCGTGAGGCCGCAGTGACAGCGACCCGAGAGGCCATACGACGTGCACGTGAGCTGAGCGCGCTGTCGCTCGAGCTGCGCGCGATCACGCAGCTTCATCACTGGCTGTCGAGTGATGAAACGCTGGACCAGCTGCGGACGACTTACCTGAGGTTTACAGAAGGTTTCAACAGCCCCGACCTGAAGGTCGCACGTTCATATCTCACAGCTGCGGGAGACACACATGTCGAACCTGCTAACACCGGATAATCGTCTCGTTCCTAAAGCTCGCGTCCGAGGTGAAGAGGTTTTGATCGAGCTGGCACACGCGCCCCTGGGCACACGTGTCTTCCTCGAAGCAGTGAAAGCGGACGGTCCACGCGAGCTCATCCCGGCACTCGCGCTGCCGGTTCATTCGGGCAGTGACACGCGCTTCTATCGCGCCGTGCTCGGGTCGCCGGCGAGCATGGCGGACACCGCGCTCGTGCCGCTCGCGGTGATCGGTGGCAAGGAGCTGAGGGGCGAGCCGATCGGCGCCTCCGCTCCGGGGCCTATCGAGACGCCGAGCCCGAGCGCGTACCCCTCGGCGATCGCGCTCGAGCTGTTCGCGCACGTAGATGCGGAGCTGCCGAGGGCGACCATCTTCGGTGCCACGCCCGAAGGCATCCGCATGGCGTTCTA
>Ga0190269_10000831_pt1 | contig 15423 bp, 12 predicted proteins | sample Popmic249IS_FD_133749 | JGI IMG/M metagenome (GOLD analysis project Ga0190269, IMG submission 133749) | Populus adjacent soil microbial communities from riparian zone of Blue River, Arizona, USA - 249 IS | ecosystem: Environmental > Terrestrial > Soil > Riparian zone | place: USA: Arizona...
CGGCGAGGTGCCGGCGCGCGACGGCGAGCATCGCGGGCTCGCGCTCGACGCCCGTGATGTGCGCGGCGAGTGGAGCCACGAGACGCGTCACGCGTCCCGTGCCGACACCCACCTCCAGCACACGCGCGCCCGATAGCGGCGCGATCGCTTGCAGCGTGGGCAGCAGCTGCCCGTCGCAGTCCTCGGCCGCGACCAGCGCGTCATAACGGTCTGCGTGTTGCTGGTAGATCGCTCGATAGTCCATGGGGCCTCATCTTGCATCCCTAGCAGCGGCGCAGTACTAAAAATGGATGCGCATCGCCTTGTGCTCGGACGAGCCCTACCCCGTTCACCAGACCGTGCAGAGCTGGTTGCAAGCGCGCGGACACGAGGTGGTGCCGTTCGGGTCCGTGAAGACGGGCGGCGAAGTGGCGTGGCCCAGCGCTGCGGAGCAAGCGGCGCTGGCCGTGGCGAGCGGCGACTGCGCGCAGGGCATTTTCTTCTGCTGGACCGGCACTGGCATCAGCATCGCGGCCAACAAGGTGCCCGGCATCCGGGCCGCGCTGTGCAGCGATCCGGGCCAGGCTGCGGGCGCACGCGTCTGGAACCACGCCAATGTGTTGTGTCTATCGAACCGCAGCGTGTCGGACGACATGGCCAAGGAGATCCTCGGCGCGTGGTTCGACACGGAGCAGGGCGAGCGTGGTGCCGCGGGTGTCGCCCTCTTACGCGAGCTGGAAGCGCGTCACCAGCGCTGAGGCAAGGACATGTTCGAAGGCTTCGAAGAGCTGCGGATCGACACCTCCGGCGCGCGTATCGGGCTGCGCCGCAAGGGCTCGGGCCCGGGCCTCCTGCTGTTGCACGGCTATCCGCAGACGCACGCGATGTGGCATCACCTCGCGCCGCGGCTCGCGGAGCGCTACACGGTGGTTTGCGCGGACTTGCGCGGCTACGGTGACAGCAGCAAGCCGCAGACGGCGCCGGACCACGCGCCGTATTCGAAGCGCGCCATGGCGCAGGATCAGGTCGAGGTGATGCAAGCGCTCGGCTTCGAGCGCTTCGCCGTCGTGGGCCACGACCGCGGAGGTCGCTGCGCGTACCGCATGGCGCTCGATCATCCGCAGCGGGTAGCGGCGCTGTCGGTGCTCGACATCCTGCCGACGTCGGAGCACTTCGAGCGCACCGACAAGACCTTCGCGCTCTTTTACTTCCACTGGTTCTTCCTGGCGCAACCGTTCGACATGCCGGAGAAGCTGATCGCCGCCGACCCGGACGCGTTCTATCTGCGGGGCAACACGTCGTTCTTCCATCCGGAAGCGCTCGCAAGCTACCGCCGCGCGTTCCACGATCCGGCGACCATCCACGCCATGTGCGAAGACTATCGCGCCGCTGCGAGCTACGATCTACGCCTCGATCAGGCGGACAAGGCTGCGGGCAAGCGCATCCACTGCCCACTGCAAGTCTTGTGGGGCAAGCGCAACCTACTCGAGCGCTGCTACGACGTGCTAGCAGTGTGGCGCGACTGGGCCGACCAGGTAGAAGGTCAGCCGATCGACTGCGGCCACTACCTGCCCGAAGAAGCCCCCGACCCCACAAACGCAGCGCTCGCCAACTTTCTAGCCCGCGTCTACCCCACCTGAGGTGCACCACGCCGCCGCACGGCGCGAGGCTCGCGCCGCTTCGAGCTTCGATCTGTGCCGCGATCAAGCGGACAAGGATGCGGGCAAGCGCATCTACTGCGTTGTTCGAGGCGCGCGCTTCGGACGCGACCCACGCGTCAGCACGATGCAGACCCTCCCGACCATCGATGCGCCCGGCAATCGCTGAGGTGAGCGAGCGTTCTGCGAGATGTGCGCGTGGCAGGCTGCGACAGTGCAGCGTACACTCGACAGTTCTTTGCACCTGCGAGAGGGGTTGGTCATGCAGGACCTTACACGTGGCTCCATCACGACTCACATTCTGTCCATGGCGGCGCCGTTGGCTGCCGGCATGATCTTTCAGACCCTCTACTACTTCATCGACCTGTACTTCGTGGCGCAGCTGGGGGACGCGGCGATCGCCGGTGTCAGTGCCGCCGGCAACGCGACGTTCATCGTCTTCGCGCTCACACAGACGCTCGGTGTGGGCAGCGTTGCGCTGATCTCCCAGGCGGTGGGGCGCAAAGACCATGGCGAAGCCAGCTTGATCTTCAATCAGTCGCTCGGGCTGTCGGTCCTCTGCGGCCTCGCCACATTGGCCGCGAGCTTCACACTCGCACTGCCTTACATGCAGACGGTGACTTCAGATGCAGAGAGTACGCGTGAAGGCTCCGCGTATTTGCTCTGGTTCGGCCCGGGCCTCGCTTTGCAGTTCGCGATGGTCGTGATGGCCTCGGCCCTTCGCGGCACGGGCATCGTGAAGCCTGCGATGGTGGTGCAGGTGCAAACACTCGTGTTGAACGCAATCCTCGCGCCGATCTTCATCGCGGGCTGGGGCACGGGTTACCCACTCGGTGTGGCAGGCGCAGGGCTCGCGAGCTCAGTCTCGATCGCAGTCGGTGTGTCTTTACTCTTCTGGCACTTCGTGCGCCTCGAGCGCTACGTCTCGTATCGCGCCCACCAGGTTCGGCCGCAGATCGATGCCTGGAAGCGCATCCTGAAGATCGGCGTGCCAGTGGGCGGCGAGTTCGCGTTGATCTTCCTGTACAACGCCATCACGTATTGGGCCATCCGCTCGTTCGGCGCTGCGGCACAGGCCGGTTTTGGTGTGGGCTCGCGGGTGATGCAGGGTGTGTTCGTGCCCGCGCTCGCGCTCGCGTTTGCTGCCGCGCCCATCACCGGCCAGAACTTCGGCGCTGGCAACGCAGCTCGCGTGCGCGAGACGTTCCAGCGCACTGCGTGGATGACCTCACTCGTGATGGGGGTGCTCACGATCCTGTGTCAGTGGCAGCCGGAGCTGCTCGTTCGCCCGTTTTCCAGCGACGCCGAGGTGGTACGGATCGGCGGGCTGTTTCTCCATATCTTCTCGTGGAACTTCGTCACTCAGGGTGTGATCTTCACCTGCTCCAACATGTTTCAAGGGCTCGGGAACACCGTGCCCTCGATCGCGAGCTCCGGCACGCGCCTGTTCACGTATGCGCTGCCCGCGATCTGGCTGTCCCAGCAGCCGTTCTTCCGGATCGAATACATCTGGTACTGGGCCGTCGTGACGACCATCCTGCAAGCGCTGATCAGCCTCGGCTTGTTGCGGCAGCAGTTTCGCTCGCGACTCGCACCGCTACGAGTCGCGAGTGCCGCGCCGGCTTCGCTGCCCGTCAGCTAGTGCTGCGTCAGCTTTGCTGGGCCAGGGCCCAGAAGTCGCGGAAGATCGGTGGCGGATCGGCTGAGGTGAGCGCGCGTTGTGTCAGGATAATCGTCGTCATGCCCTGGCTCGGGATCGCGAGCCAGGCCGTGCCGGTGCCACCTATCCAGCCGTAAGCACCGCGAGGCTCGGAGGGATCTGCATCGCTCGTGGCGATGGCCACCCCATAGCCCCACCCATGCGTGTCGAAGTAGCCGGGCGTCAAGCTCGCGCGGGCCTTCTGATTTGGCGTCAGCTGATCCGTCGTCATCGCTGCCACCGACTCGCGCCGCAGCAGGCGCTGCCCACGATGTTCACCGAGGTTCAGCAGCATCTGCGAGAACGCGAGATAGTCATCGAGCGTGGAGCAAAGACCTCCCGCACCGGACGGGAATGCGGGTGGGCTGCTCCACTGGCCGCCCTCGGCGCGATCGAACAACTGCAAGGCACCGGTCTGCGGATCCACGACGTAGCTCGCGCCCATGCGGTGGAGCTTGTCCGGAGGCACGCTGAAGAACGTGTCGTGCATCCGGAGCGGCTCGAAGATGCGTTCCTGCATGAACTCGTCGAAGGGGCACCCAGCCGCGCGCGCGACCAATACGCCGAGCACATCCGAGCCGGTGTTGTACAGCCACGTTTCGCCGGGCTGATGCATCAGCGGCAGCGTTCCAAGACGACGCATCCATTCGTCGGGAGGTGGCGCAATGGCCGGCTCAGGCGGACCGCTGGCCGTGATCTCGAGATCCAGCGCGGCCTGCATGATCGGCGCGGGGCCCGACAGCAGCTCGGGCTTCAGGCCGAACCCCCAGGTGAACGTCAGCAGATCGCGCGGCGTGATCGCGCGGTTTGCGGGCACGGTGTCGGTGATGGGACCGTCCGGACGCGTGAGCACCCGGCGCTGAGCCAGCTCCGGCAGCAGGCGGTCGACCGGCTCGTCGAGCGTGAGCTTCCCATCTTCCACGAGCATCAGCGTGGCCACAGCGGTGATCGGCTTCGTGATTGAAGCGATGCGAAAGATCGTGTCGCGCTGCGTGCGTTCGGAACCGCCGAGCTCCAAGGTGCCGATCGCGTCCGTGTGCGGGCGGCCGCCGCGGCTCAGCGCGAGCGCAAGCCCGGGCAACTCACCGCGGGCGACGTAGCCCTCCATCACCTCGTGAAGGCGCCGGAGCGTGCGGCGGTTCCAGCCCTTGCGCTGTGCAGTATCGGCCAGCGCGCGTTTCGCAAACGCCGCAGATGCCAGCGTGGCTCCAGCGCCCATTGCCATCGCTTTCAAACATGTGCGCCGCGTCAGCGCGGATGTACCAGTCGATATCTTGCGAATCGTGTTGTTCATACGCTTGCGACGTTGCGCCCCCGCGTGGATCGACATACGCGTAACATTTTCTTCGCGAAAAGTGCGTGGTCGTGCTGCGCGCAACGCAGAGCTAGCCAGGTTCGGCCGCTGATGCCATCGCGGCGGCGAGTCAGCTACTCGGCTCGATGAGTCGTGGCCTCGTGAGCTGATCCAGGTGACGGAGCTGCGCCCGGCACCTTCGCAGCCATCAGCGGCAGCGCTGCTGGCCGCCGTCGCCCCGTAGCTCACGCTGGGCGGTGCCAGCGAAGCTGCGGCGTTCCACGCCCGACCTGCCAGCTACATGATCCAGCTGATCGTGGCCGGGCCACGCATGGTGAGACCGGGCAAGTGCGCACGCAGCAGATCCGTGCGCGACTGACCGAGGCGCTCCGCGCTCTGCACGGGCACGTAGCTCACCTGTTTTTCTCATCGTGCTTGCACTCTGCGCGGGTGTGCTCTCGCTCGGAGCGCGGCGGAGTGTGGCTGCGGCGCAAGGGTGTGGCTCGCTTGCGTAAGCCAACTGCACACTGCATACGGCCAATCCGCGAATGCGGCTCGAACTGCTACTTCGCCAACACGTATTGCGCTTGCGTGGTTCTGCCGATTGGCCGAACCTCCTCAGATTCCCGACCCGCGAGCCAGTCGCTGCGCACTGTGCGGGTCGAGCGTGCGGATTGTTGGAGCCAGTGGCCGTACCGATCAAGAACTACAACATCCCGCTGAACGGCTACCGCGGACTGTGCGCGCTGGCGGTGTTCCTGTTTCACATCAGCAACGCAGGTCTGCTGCCGCCGAGTGAGATCGGCGCACTCGGATACGCATGCTCTGCGCTCCGTTACGGCGTGGAGATGTTCTTCATGATCAGCGGTTTCGTGATCGCGGGCAGCATGCTGCGCCAGCCCAGCGTCTGGGCTTTCTTGCGCGACCGTTTCATTCGCATCTACGCGGCCTGGGCGCCGGCGGTGGCCGCGCTCACGCTCGCTTTGTGGGCGCTGCGCTTCACCGTGTTCGAGAACGCCACGCCCGCACGCGCGCTGGCGATCTTTCTTCTCAACTTCTATCTCGTACCCCCCTTCGTTCCCAAGTCGCTGCAAATGCTCGACGGCGCGCAGCCGTACGTGAACCCATCGAGCTGGAGCCTCACCTACGAGTGCGTGTTCTATCTCGCCGCTGCCGCTGCGCTGGCCTTGCGCCATCGGCGCGATCGCGCGGGGCAGCTCTTGCGCTTGTGCACGTCGGCGCTCGCCATCGCGTTCGTGATCGCCTTTCCGCGCGCCTTGTTCTTTCTGCCGGGGCTCGTGGTGTTCCGCTACAAGGCGTGGTTCGAGCGGCACAAGGGGCTGCTGCGGCTACCCTGGCTCAGCCTGCTGATGTTTCTGCTCGCCTGGCGCATGACCGGCGCCGACAAGGCAGAGCTCACGGACACGATGCTCGACTGGCTGCTCGACGGTCGTTTGCCGTTCGCGCTGATCGCGTTGCTCGCTGCCATCCACATGTTTGCCAGCATCACGCTGCGTGCCACAGCGCAGCTCGCGTTCCTGGAGACGCGGCCGTTTCAGTTCCTGGGCACGGTCAGCTACAGCTTCTACCTGTGGCACGCGCCGCTGGTCTCGCTCGTCAAACGGCTCGTGAGCGCGCTGATCGTGTCGCGCTTCGGGCCGAACGTCGGCATGATCTGTCTGTTCTGCGGCTCACTGGCGCTGACCGTGCCGCTCGCTTGGGTATCCTACGAGCTGTGCGAAGTGCGGTTCGCGCGCTGGCTGCGTGGGTTGCTGACGCCGCAGCCTTCAGCAGCAGCAGCAGCGCTCCAGGTCCAGCCATCGCACGCGGAGTAACTGCCGAGGGTCGCCCCCCGAAATAGTGCGACCCTTCGCATGGCTCGACTACGATGTGCCCGGTGGAGACTCTCTCCGAGCTTGCGTCTGTCGATCACGCCTTGCGCGGTCAGGCGCGTGCTAGCGTGCAGGTATCCCATTGAAGTGGCCCTGGCAAAGTGCAGACGCTCCGAACACTCCGGCCTCTCATGGCGGCGGCAGCTTGCGCAGCATCTGGCAGCGCTCCCTCGGCCACAGACTGTCGATCATCCTCGCGTTTGCGATGCTCGCGCTGGAGCTCGTGTACGTGACAGTAAGCAATGGCCTGCTCTGGACAGGCACCCTCGAGAAGCTCGCGAACGACGCTACGCCCGGTATTCACATGCAGATCGGCAGCGCGTGGACGTTCTGGCCCGGGACCGTCCACGGCAAAAACGTGGCTTTCCGCTTCGAGGATCGCAACGTTCAGTTCTACGTGACGCTCGACTCGGTCGTGCTCGACATCCGGCTCTGGCAGCTACCGGGCAAGACTTTCCACGCCACGCGCGCGCGGGGTGAGGGCGCGCATTACTGGATGCTCCACAAGGTCGACCCAGCGAAAAGTCACGAGCGGCGCGTCGCCCACTACCCGAAGATCCCCGGCTTCCCCCACCCCCCGCTCATCACCAAACCCCAACCCAAGCCGGTCTCCGACAAGAAATACAACCTGTGGACCGTCCAGTTCGACGACGTCGACGTCGGCCTTCGCGAGCTCTGGATCCTCGAGGCCCGTTACCGAGGCGAGGCGCGCGCGAGCGGAGGTTTCTACCTGCAGCCAGGACGCGATGTGATGACGGACGCCTGTCGTCTCATCATGAAAGATGGAACGCTCGAGGTGGGTCGGCGAACCCTGGCATCGGGCTTCGGCGGAACACTCGATGCCCAGCTGCATCGACACGATCCGCGCGAGATCGACGGCGCGATGATCTTCAGCAAGATCTCGCTCAAGACCCAGCTCGATGGAAGCGTCCCCGATCTCACCTTCGCCGAGCTCTACCTGCAACCGGAAAGCCCGCGCGTCGTGGCGGGTCATGGCACGTTACGCATGCGGACCGAGCTGCGAGAAGGCCAGTGGGTCGAAGGCTCTTACATCGCATACGAGACTGACGCGCTCAGCATCAGCCAGGATGGCGCGAAGCTGAGCGGCCCGATCGCGCTACGCGCCGCGATCACGCAGGTTGACCCGGACTCGCAGGTGCGTCTCACGCTCGAGTCTGGGCGCGTCAGCGCGGAATACGAAGGCGCGCTGAAAGGCCTCGCCGGTCCGACGGCCCGCGACTTGAAGCTGGTCGTGGGCGCGACAGCCGACCTGACGAAGGATCTGCGCTGGGTCTCAGTGTCCGCCGATCTCAAGCTCGCACTCCCGAACCTGCGCTGGCTGAACAAGCCGCTTGCGGCGAGCATGTTCACGGCCGGGCGCGTGGACGCGCGCTTGCATCTCGAGTGGTCCGAGGGACGCGCGAGCTCGGGCAAGGTCTCAGCCGATCTGAAAGACGTCACGCTCTCGGTCGCCGATCAGCCAGTCAACCTGTCCGGCAGCTTGATCGGCGACGCCACTTACGACAATGCATCCGAGCACGGCCGCTTCAGCCGACTGCAGCTGGAGCTCCCGGAATTCATCTCGTCCAACGTGCCGATCCCCGGCGGGATGAAGGCGCACAGCGACTTGGAGTTTTGGGGCCTGCTGCCACCGAAGCGACTGCTGGGCAAGCTGACGCTCGAGAGCGCGACGCTCGACCCGCTCATGCCGCTCGTGATTCCCTCGGACATCCTGCGCGGACTCGCAAAGGTGCTAGTCAACTTGGGCAAGACGCGCGTCGTGCTCGACTTCGAGCACAGCGGTTCGGCGTACGAGCTGCAGCTCGCGGCGGCGAGGAGTGGTGACGTGCAAGCGTTCGGCGCGCTGAGAAAGACCAAGCTCGGCAAGGGGGCGTGCGGGCAGTTCTACGTCGACGGCAAGGTCGGCATGGGTTTGGTGGTGGTCGACGGAGATACGGAGCTCCGGCCCCTCGTCAGCCAGGAGTGGTGGCGTGAGCGACCGGACATGATGAGCTGGTGCAGCACCGCAACACCGAGCAAGCGCCGCAAGGTGAGCCGCGCCCGCGCCCAATGAGCGAGCGCCAACGCCGTGATCGTATCCGCGGGCTAGATGTGCTCCGCGGAAGTCCCGGCCCGCCCGGCGGACCGGCACGATGAGCGTCCACGGGCACGCGCGCGGCCGTCGGTCACGTAGGCGGTCACGGCCACGGCTGCGGACACGCAAAACGGCCGACGGACGACGCACGAGGGGTGAGGTGTCGGTACGCTACACGCTGCGGATCAGTTGGTGAGCATGGCCAATACGCGGTCCGCGAGGGCAACGCTGATCCTCGGCAGATTGCGTTGCAAGAGGGCTCCAAATCGAAGCTCCGCCGGCCACTCGTCGTCGACAACGTCCGCTGTGGACCGCGTCCCGTCCTGCGTCACCGTCGCCGTGACCGTGACGGTCCGCGTCACTGTGGGCCGTCACTGTCACCGTCGGTCGTGTCCTGGGGGCACCGTTACAGGAACGGCTCAGAACTTCGGCCAAGCACATCTAGTGGGTACGCGCGCGTCCTGTGCTCGTGAGCGGCGTGCTCTCGGGCTCGGCTGCGGCGCTGCGGTAGGCGATGCCACTCGTGCGCGGCGCCGGGCGCTCCTGGCCGTCCGGCAGGCGGAAGTCGCCCGTGCGGTCGGGGCGCTGCACGGTGGCGTGCGTGCGCAGGAGCTGCTCCGCGATCTGCAGAAGGAGGCGGGCTTCGGGCTCGCTGCTCGCGGCGACGAAGGGCTTGCGGCGCGTCACGGCCAGGTTGATGTGATCGCGACGCGGCAGCGCGCCCAGCACCGGCACCGACAGGTGCAGGAAGCTCTGGATCATCCGCGACAGCGCTTGCAGCGCGTTCGTTTCACGCGCGTCGCTGAGCTGGTTGCCGAGCAGGTAGAAGCGTGCGTCCTCGAGCGACAACGCGAGCAGATCGCCGAGCACCTCGTCGCGCTCGCGGATTACGGACAGCAGCTTGCCCACGGTCTCGACCTCGCTTTGGTCCGTCGCAGACTCGACCAGCTCCGCCTTGCCGTGCTCCTGTGCGACGCGCCGCAGCATGCGGTACACGCTCGCCTTCAAGAAGCCGTACGCGTTCTGCAGCGACACGAGCTGCGCGCTCGCGATCAAGAGCTGCACGTCCGCGGCCGTGAAGAAATCCACGACGTTGAAGTGAATGCCCGCGCCGCAGTCGACCACCACCACGTCACCGGGCAACTTTCGCAGCTGGCGCAGCAGCCTCAGCTTGCGCGCGTGCTGCAAGTTCGCCGCGCCGGGCACCGCGACGCTGCCGGGGATGAGCTGCAGGTTCGGGTAGCCGCTCGGCACGGCGACTTCGTGTAGATGCTTGGCCCGTCCGTCGAACAGCGCCTGGAGCGTGAGCCCGGGACGCTCGATGCCGAGCATGGTGTGCACGTTTGCGCTGCCGAGATCCGCGTCGACCAGGGTCACGTTCGCCCCGAGCCGCGCCAGTGACAGCGAGAGATTGACGGCGATCACGCTCTTGCCGACGCCACCCTTCCCTCCGCCCACGGCGATGACGAGGGGGCCCGTCCCGGGCTGGCTGCTGCTGCTGGTCATGGAGTGATCGGAGCCTCGAAGCGCACTGCCATTATGGTGCCCTGCGCACCTCCCCAGGCGCAACGCCAACTGCCGCCGTCCGCTGCAGCGCGACGCGCGCGCTCACACGCGCCTGCCGAGACGCATGTGAGCCAGCCGCACCACGCGCATTACATGCGGTCTGCCAGCGCGCGTTTTGCCCGATCGCGCGCGCCCAGGTAGCTGTGCCAGGCTGCACCGATCCGGTCGATCTCACGCGTCGCCCCGTTGTGATCGTATGTAGCTCCCGGCCGCTGCAGCAGCTCCTCGAGCGCGCGGAACCCCGCGCCCAGCTCGTCGGCTGCGGCAGCCACCGACGTCAAGTTGGCGTGCATGTCTGCGGGCGCTCTGACTTCGCGCACGGTGTACTGGAATGCAGCCAGCAGCGGCGCACAGCTGGCGAGCACCTCGCCGTAGCCCTTGCCCATGCGCTCGGTCACGCGCGCGACCTCCGAGCGCAGCGCACTGGGCATGCCCAGCTGCGAGCGCTGGTACGTCGGCAGGACGCAGCGCATGTACGCATCGCGTTGATCGGTGTCGCTGCGCTCCAGCTGCGCCGCGGCGGCCACGTAGCTCTGACGCGTGTCCATGGTGCGCAAGAGCCGCGCGCCACCCAAGGTCACGGCCACGACGACCAGCATCAACAACACGACGCGGAAGTTGTTCCCCCCGCGCATCCTCGCGAGCTCCTGCACTTCGCTCGGGCGATCGATCTGAATTGGCGCGAGCGAGTGCGGGACGTGGCGAGCTCCATCCTTCGATTGGCCCATACGCTCCCCTTTCTGACCCCGAATGCAGCAACGGCTGCCTTCGTTGTCCTCCTCCGCACGCGTGTGGACAAGGGGATTGCTGAACGGGTCGGGAACACGAGCCTTCGTGTCACGACCCGTTAGTCGCTTCAGGTGGGCGCAGTTGAAGGATGGCGTGGGCCGTTGTCAGTGCACCGGCCACACGACTCAAGCCTGCCAGGGATACTTGTTCAGCTCACGCCAGAGATCCGCCTCGCCGAGACCGAGGTCACGCAGCATCCACGGATCCAGGCTCGCCAGCTCGACGCGCTGACGGCGCCGCGCGCGCCAGCTCAGCGCGGCCGCGCGCACGCGCGCGAGCACGTTGCCGCGCGGGTGTGAAGGTCTCGAGTGCTCGCGGATGAGCGGCGCGCCCACTGCGGCGACGTAGCCCGCACCAGCCAACGAGGGCCGCGAGAGGCGATCCAGATTCGACTCCATGACACGATCTCCAAGCTTCACGCGCTGCGTCGGCGGCGCGCCGCGCGCCACTACAAAGCGCCCGAGCTCAGCCACCACGCGGTGTTTCGCGCGCTGAGCCGTGAAGCGGTGGCCCGGCGCGCCGGCAGCCGAGATGTCGGCTGCATCCACAACATGGGGCCGCAACACGACGATGCCAGTGGCCTGTGTCACGCGCAGTGCGCTTCCGCGCGTACGTGGGCTGCACACGCTATTTCACGAGCTGCTCGAGATGCTTTGCCTTGAGCTTCCATACGCCCTTCGTGCAGTGCTCGCACACGTCCGGTGAGGTCAACGTGTCGTGCGCTTGCTTGGTTCCGTAGAGCGCCAGATCCATCCAGTTGAGCGCGATCTCTGCGTCTTCGGGCAGGATCTTCGCGTCCGTCGACACGGTGACGTGATCACCGCTCGTGCGCTGTACCAACATCGCAGGCACGCCGGCAGTCATCGCCTCGTAGTCTCCCGCTGCGTTGGGTGCCGCGATGTCCTCTTCCTGGCTGCCGGTGACGTACCCGACCGGGATCGAGATCGACGACATGATCTGCTTGTCGACGCTGCCGACGGCGCTCGAGCCCGACAACACGAACACAGCCGCTGCGCGCTTGTCCTTGGACGCGACCTGCAGCGACGTCACGCCACCGCAGGAGTTTCCGGCGAGCACGATGCGCTTCAAGTCCAGCATGCCGGCGTAAGGCCCGCTCTCGTTCGCCTTCACCGTCCAGTCGATCAGCGCCGCGTGCTCCTTGTCGGTCGTCTGACTCAACATCGACGCCAGATCATCGTCGCTGCCTGTGCCCGTCAGCGAGAGCACCACGAAGCCCGCGCCGGCCCAACGGTCGAAGAGAGGCTGCCACGAGAAATCACTGCGAAAGCAGCCTCCGTTCGCCCACGCGACGACGGGCAGCGGTCCACCGGGAAGCTTCATGTCCATCGGACGCGTCACGCGAAACGTGGGCGCTTCCTTGACCTTCTCCTGGGTCGTCGGGAACATCTTCTTCGTCAGCGGCATGCGTTCCAAGGGCTCTGTCGAGCCCCCGGCGCCAGCGCTTGCGACTGCCCCCGCGCCGGAACCTGCGCCGGCGGAAACCGAAACGCCGGCTCCGCCCGCGGCACCGGCTGCTCCTCCCGCTCCTGCTGCCGCCATCGGCTGCAGCGCGCTCGTCGCTCCAGACGCCCCGGCCTTGGGCTGGGAGCCAGCCGTGGGCACAGGCGTCGCGGACGCAGGTGAGGACGAGGCCGGCGCCGCCGCGGGCGAGCCCGAAGCTGCGGACATGCCGGCGATCGTCGGCGTGCTTCGTGCTCCGCCCGCGGTCGCAGCTGCGGGCTGGGCGGAGGCAGTGCCAGCAGCGCTTGCGGCGCTACTTGCGTCCTCCGATGGAGTGACCTCGTTCGACCCGCAGCAGGCCAAAAAGCACGCCGCCAGGAGCGGCACGGATGGGGTGGACCTCACACTTGTCCGCATCGACGATCCTTTCGTTTCACACGACGCGCGGTCATGCGGCCATGCACCACGCGGACGGGTCTTTATGACGCATCACGCGAGTTTCAGATCGTTTGCGCGCTGCCCTTCGCAGCGCGAGCGCAGGCGCGACGCGGCACGCCGCTCATAGCGGCAGGCGCAGCGTGGTCTCTGCAGGTGCGCTGGTAGATCGCAACAGCGCTATCACCGCGCGTGTGCGTCGGGCATGTCCGAGCTGGCCAAAAACGGTTCCGCGTTGACCAGCCACTTCACGTGCCGCGCGCGGGCCGATAGTCCTTCGGCGCCATCCCCGTCCAGCGCTTGAAAGCGCGGGAAAACGCCGACGGCGTGCGAAATCCGAGCGCATACGCGGTCTCCTGCACCGAGCGCGACCCGTCTGCGAGCATGCCCTTGGCCTGCACGGCGCGTGCTTCATCGAGCAGCGCGCTGAACTGGACGTGCTCGGCGTGGAGCCGCCGCCGGAGTGAACGCGTGCTCGTGCCGAGCTCGCGCGCCGCGAGCGCGAGCCTCGGCCGCGCGAGATCGGGCTGCACCGCGAGCCAGCGACGGATGCGCTCGGCGACGGACACGTCCCGGTCCGCCTTGGCGAGCAGCAGCTCCGCGCGCGCGAGGAGGTAATCGCGCATGTCGCTGTGCGGGCTGGCAGGTGCGCGATCGAGCCACGCGCGCTCGAGCTCCAGCCCGCTGAATGGACGTGAGAAGCACGCCCGACCTGCAAAGAAGCGCGCGTACGCAGCGCGATGTGCGGGCGGCGCGTGTCTGAACGACGCACGCAGCGGCGACGCGTCCTCGCCCACGAAACCACGGATCATGCGCCAGAGCGCGACGATGCCGAACTCGGCTGCCATCTGCGCTTCCAGCGTGTCCTCGTCGGGGAGGAGAAGCTTCACGATCGCGCAGTCACCATCCTCTTCGAGCTCGATGCGCGGCCCTTCGCTTACGATGCCCGAGTAGCGCACGGACAGCATGATCGCGTCCCGCAAGCTCGAGCTGTGCTCGACGAGGTGGCCGAGCACATCGAAGCTGCCCATCGTCAAGCGCTCACCCATGTGCAGCCCAAATGCTGGGTCGCCCGAGAGCGCGTACGCCGCGCGGACGACACGCCGGTACTCATCGAGCGAGATGCGCGCGTGCATGTCGGCGAGCTGCGCGGCATCGAGGCTCGCTTCAGCGAACAAGCGGCTGCGGTCGATGCCCACGCGCTCCAGCGCGGCTGCGAGCGCATGAACCTGCATGCTCGAGATTCGCACCACGGTGGACCCACGCTAGCACGCAATGTACCGGAGTGCTGTCGCGGAGCGCTGCCGTCCCGGGCGGCAACGGGGAAACACTCAGTCCGCGAACACACTGCCATCGGCTGCGCGCCGCACGCCGCAGCCGGCAGCGACGGCGTCGCGGTACGCTAGCCACGCTCCGAGCGTGCGCTCCATCGCCACCACTACGCGTTCGCGGATGGTGTCTGGAACGTAGTCGAGCATCACGTGCCAGGCGGCCGCGCGATGCCCGCCTTCCACTCGCCGGTGTACCTTGGTGAGCGCCAGGTGCTCGAGCGGGAGGCCGTAGTGTTTCACCAGCGGATGTTCGCTCAGCGGCGGCTGAGGGCGCTTGGGCGCGCTCGGGTCGAGCTCGCCGCGTTCGTAGGCCGTGCCCTCGAGAAATAGCGTAGTGACCGCAGCGGCCACTTCCCAGCCGTGGTTCCGCGTCGCGTCATCGAGCACGTTGCGATAGGCCGCAGCTGCTGGCAGCAGCTCGATGTGCTCGAAGCGCGTCAGGTCCATCCCGAGACCGCGCGGATATTCGAGGAACAGCTCCGGATGTGGCCGACCCCCGGACAGCCCACCCGTCTCTTCCTCGTACAAGTTTTCGGCCAGCTCGCGCCGCACGGCCGCGACGGGACACTGCACGTAGGCGCGCCCGAGCAGCACCGGAAAGTCGCGCACGTACGTCGCGTACTCCTGCTCGAGATGCACGTGCAGCTTCGCCTTTGGCACGAGCCCACTCGCAAACGCTGGCGCAGCCCAGTGCAACTTGCGCTCCATCACCTGCAAGAGCGACTCACAAAACGCTGCGCGGTCCATCGACTGTGATCTTAGCACGCGGCCGACGGCCGGCCCGCTCGACACGCAGGCGCCTACTCGCCTGCAGCCTTTCGCACATTTGCGCGCTTGGCGCGTGCTGCAATCTAACCTGTGGGCACCCTTACGGCCCCTGATCGCAGCGCACGAACTATCAAGTGCAAGGCGCGCGACGCGCGGTAGACCTGCGGCATGAGCGTTGCGAACGAGATTCTTTGGTTTCTGGAGGGGCACCTGACGGGCGACCTGTCTCTGGACCGGGTCGCGGATGCCACGGGCGTCTCGCGATTCCACGCCTCGCGTGCGTTCGCGCTGGCCACCGGTCGCGCCGTGTCGGAGTACGCGCGCGCGAGACGCCTGAGCGAAGCTGCCAAGGCGCTGGCCGCGGGTGCACACGATATCCAGTCGATCGCACACGAGGCGGGCTACGGATCTCACGAAGCGTTCACGCGCGCGTTTCGCTCGCGCTTCGGTATGACG
>Ga0190269_10000832_pt1 | contig 15417 bp, 13 predicted proteins | sample Popmic249IS_FD_133749 | JGI IMG/M metagenome (GOLD analysis project Ga0190269, IMG submission 133749) | Populus adjacent soil microbial communities from riparian zone of Blue River, Arizona, USA - 249 IS | ecosystem: Environmental > Terrestrial > Soil > Riparian zone | place: USA: Arizona...
AACGTCGACATTGACAGCGTGACGCACGCAGCAGAGGATCGGGTACGTTATGGGCAACAAGGGCCGACAAAAGCCGACGGTGGTTATTGCGGATGATGACCTCGAGATCCTGACGATGGTCCGCACGCTGCTTCGACGTCGAGACGTCAAGCTGATCGAAGCGAGCGACGGCGAGGAAGCCATGCGGCTCATCCGTGAAAATGAGCCCGACCTGGTCGTGCTCGACGTGATGATGCCGGGTATGAGCGGCTGGGAGGTCTGCAAAGGGATCCGCGAGGATGCCGCCCTCAGCTCCACCGGGGTGATCATGCTGACCGGGATCGGGGAGCGGCTTAATGAAATGACTTCGCCGCTCTACGGTGCCGATGCGTATCTCGACAAGCCGTTCGACATGGGCGACCTGGACGAGAAGGTGACCGAGGTTCTGGCAGAGCGCGGCTTTCGCTGAGCGACCGCAAGCGAGCTTTTCCGCGGCCGCGCTTGCACTCAGGATGCGCCGGTTGGGCGGAAGCTCGTGCGGACCGCCCTCAGCTGTGATACCAAGAGAGACTTTCTGTGGCCCGTAACGACGTCATGATACCGCGCCCATCCCGCATCCGACTCGCGCTGTGTGCTTCCGCTTGCTTGGTTGGTCTCACAGCGGCTGCCTGCGGCGAGAAGAAACCTGAATCGGCAGCTCCGAGCGAGCAACAGGCCGAGAAGACGGCAGAAGGCGCGGACAAGTCGAACCTGAAGTACGGGCTCACGCCCGAGCAGGCAGCGCAAGTGCTCGTCGAGGTCGGTGACACCAAGATCACGCTGGGCGAGTTCGCCGAGCGCCTGGGTAGCCAATCGCCGTATTTGCGTGCGCGCTACAACAGTCCCGAGCGTCGTCGCGAGTTCCTGGAGAACATGGTGCGCTTCGAGCTCCTGGCCGCAGAAGCCGAGCGTCGCGGCTTCACCAAGAGCGACGACGTCGAGCGCGTCCGGCGCCAGGTCATGGTCCAGCAGATGATGACGGACCTGTTCGATAAGGGCGGCTTGAAGCTCACCGACATCACTGACGACGAGATCAAGCGCTACTACGACGAGCACATCACAGAGTTCGACAAGCCCGCCCAGGTGCGCGCGAGCCACATCCTGTTCAAAGACAAGGCCGCCGCAGAGAGCGCGCTCAAAGACCTCAAGGCGCAGCCGACCGACATGGAGCTGTTCCGCAAGCTCGCCGAGCAGAAGAGTCAAGATGCCGCGACCAAGAGCAACGGCGGCGACCTGCGCTTCTTCTCGGAAACGGCGGATCCCAAGGGCGAGACTGACGAACCGGAGCGTCCCGCAGCCGTGCGCAAAGCGGCCTTTAGTCTCGCGAACGTCGGCGACCTCTATCCCGACGTCGTGCAGAGCGAGCGCGGCTTTCATGTGGTGAAGCTCACCGGTCGGCGCGAAGCGCTCAAGCGGACGCTCGAAGACGCGCGGCGCATGATCCAAAACAAGCTCTGGCGCTCGAAGCGCGAGGAAGCCATCGACAAGTTCGTCGCGGATCTGCGCGCAAAGGCCAACGTGCAGGAGAATCCCGACGCGCTGGCCCGTGTGCAAGTCAAAGACTCACTCGGCAACGTGGCGAGCCCCGGCAGCCCGGCAGCACCGAGCAACAAGACCAAGCCTGACAGTAAAGCTGGCGCCAAGACGAAGCAGCCAGCGGCGGCCAACTGAAGACCATGCACAAGCTCGAGCGTTTTTTGTCCTGTCCGCGCAGCTGCCTGCGTGCGCTCCTCGCCCTCAGCCTCGTGATCGCGACCGTGGGCACCAGCAGCGCGCGCGCCGAAGTGATCGAGCGTGTCGTGGCCACGGTCAACGACGACGCGATCTTCTTGTCCGAGCTGCGTCGTCGCGCTGCGCCCTTTCTGGAGCGCGTGATCACTGGGGCGAGCGAGTCTGAGCGCCCGCAGCGCATCAAGCGCCTGTACGAGCAGTTTCTGCGCGAGCTGATCGACGATCAACTGATCGAGCAGACCGCCCGCAAGATGAACATCGTCGTATCGAGCAGCGACGTCGAGCTCGCGATCGAGAACGTTCGCAAGCAGAACAACCTCGACAACGCGCGCTTCTGGGAAGCCGTGCGCGCCCAAGGCTTCACCGAAAAGCAGTACCGCACGGATGTTCGCAAGCAGATCCTGCGCCTGAAGGTGACCAACCAACGCGTACGCAGCCGTGTCAACTTGAACGACCAGACAGTGCGCGACGAGTACGACGACCGGGTGCGCAAGGCACGCAGGCGACAGCGCTTCCACGCCGAGCACATCTTCTTCGGTGTGCCGCAGATGGCATCCGCCACCGAGGTGGCCGAGACCATGCGCCGCGCGAACGAGCTGCGCGCCAAGGTGGACATCGAGAAGTTCTCCGACATCGCCGCTCAGCGCGGCGGCGGTGACTTGGGCTGGCTCGATCAAGGTGACCTGCCGGAAGGTCTCGAAGACGTGCTGCTCGCGCTCGAGCCCGGCGAGATCAGTGCGCCGGTCCGTGGCCCATCGGGCGTGCACATCTTCCTGCTACGCGAGCGCCAAGAAGGCGGGCTCGAGATCCCCGCCTTCGAGGAAGCAAAGGACACCATCTACCGCGAGCTCCTGGATCGCGCGATGGCCAAGCAGCAAGAGCTGTTTCTCGCCGAGCTGCGCCGCAACGCGGTGATCGACTCCCGGCTCTGACCCTGCGCCTCTTGCGCAGCGCCTGCCCCAACGTGTGTGACCCGACTGCGACCGCGCCTTGTTGTCTGACAAGCGCGCTCGCTAACGTGAAGCGCGAGCATCATGGGGCGCGAAGTGGTGGGGAGCCGCTCTATCACGCATGCGCGAGCCTCGCGGGAGTCGTTGCGTGGACGCACAGTCGTATATTCGGTTGGGCACGTTCGCTTGCCTTGTGCCGCTGTGGGCGGCGTGTGCCGAGGGCTCGAGCGCGGACCCTCCGCTGTACTGGGGTGGCGCAGGTCAGCCTGCAGCCATGAGCGGCGGCGCGGGCGCGAGCGGCAGCTCCGGGACGCCGGCAGCAGGCACGGGCGGAACGGGCGGCGGCGCGGGCATGGCCCAAACAGGTGCGGCAGGAAGCGCTGGCAACTTGGCAGGGCTGGCGATCGTGCCGCGATTCAGCTTCTTCGTGACGAGCCAAGCGGCGATGAAACGACTCTCGGGCAGCGAGCTCGGCTTCGGCGGTGACCTGCGCTTCGGCAAGCCCAACGGCCTCGCTGGCGCGGACGAGATCTGCAGACAAATCGCGGAGCACTCGCTGCAGGGCTCCGGCGCCAAAGGTTGGCGCGCGTTCTTGAGCGTCACCCAAGACGCTTCGGGCAAAGCTGTCCACGCGCGTGACCGGATCGGTGCCGGTCCCTGGTACGACCGCAACGGGCGCATCGTCGCCGCGAACCTCAGCGACCTGGTCCAGCGTCGCCCAATCGGTGCCGACCCCATGATCGCAGACGATCTGCCGAACGAAGACGGCGTCCCCAACCGCGCGCCCATGGGAACACAAGTCGAGAACCATCGTGTGCTCACAGGCACGGGTGCGGACGGCCGCTTATACAACTACAGCGCATCTTCGACTTGCCGTGATTGGACGAGCGCGGTCGGGGCGGACGGTCGCCCGCGCGTGGGTCACTCATGGGTTCGCGTGAGCACGGGAGGTGTACCCGCTGGAAGCACGAGCCATTGGATCTCTGCCATCGACGAAGCGGGCTGTGCGCCTGGCGGCAGCTCAGGCTTCGGGGGAACGGATCCCGGCAGCCCAACCGTAGGCTCAGGTGGAGGCTACGGTGGAATCTACTGCTTCGCGCTTATGCCCTGAGCGCACGATTTACGCGATTTTCGCGCAGGTTTCGCGTGCCGATCGTGGCGCGCGAACGCCGGCAGGGTACGCTTGTCCATGGAGGTGCCCCGTGCGCACATGGATCAGCTTATGTGCTCTGATCGGCCTGATGGGCTGCGCTGAGAGTCGGCAGTACTTCCGCCCGACCGAGCATGTGTACGGTCAGACCGTGCGCGGCGAGCGCGAAGCGATCTACACCATGGCCGGTGCGTTCGGACAGTTCGGTGAAGCGAAAGTCTGGTCGCGCGGCTCGTTCCTCGAAAACGACGAAGCCGTCGTGTATGTGACGATCGATCTCCACAACACGAGCGGCGTGCCGATCATCATCGACCCGCAGGACGCGCGGCTCGACCCGCTGCGCGCAGGTGACGATCTGCTTCGCAACATCGCGCCGCTCGAGCGCAAGCGCTTGAGCGTCGCGCCCGGCGCGTTCGGCAGCGTGCGGCTGAGCTTCGCGATGCCGCGCGGCGTGGTGCCAGGTCAGATCAGCAGCTTTGGGCTGCGCTGGAAGGTGCAAAACGGCCCGCAGCAATACGCGCAGCGCACGCCGTTCATCGAAGAGCGCGGCAACTACTACTACTCGGGCCACCCGGCGATGTACGGCTACGGCTTCGGCGTCGGCATGTACGGCTGCGGCTGGGGCAATCCCTGGTGCGGCGGACCGTACGGACCGTACGGCGGCTGGTACGGGCGCGGCTATGGCGTAGGCATGGGCGTGGGCGTCGGCGGCTACGTCAGCCCCTCGCCGCCCATGCGCTCCGGTCACGTGCGCGACGTCCGCACGCGCTGAGCTGTCTCAGTTGGCGCCCGACAAGAGCCAGGCGATCAGCCAGACAGACAGCACGATCGGCATCGCGGCGAGCACCAACGCGAGCGAGAGCAGCAGCACGCCCTTGACCCAGTAGCGCTTGGGCATGGTGGCGGGTAAGCCGCCTCGCTCCGTGTGCTCGCGCAGCAGATTCATGTTGCGCTGGTTGGCGCGGAAGCCGAAGTCGAACAGATCACCGAGCAAGGGCACGCTGCCCACCGCGGCATCCAGCGCGATGTTGATCACCATCCGCCAGAGCACCCAGACGGGGAGCCGGTTCTGCAGAGCGAGCACGAGCACAGACAGCGAGACAGCGCCGCCCACAGCGTCACCGCCGCCTGGGAACAAGAGGCCAATGATCGGGTCGAGCCCGAAGCGAATGCGTGTCCCGGGGATGGTGAGCGCACTGTCGGACCAGTGCACCAGCTGATCCACGACGCGAAATACCGGCGATAGGCGCGGCCAGCGCGCGTTGTCGGAGCCTACGGGTTGTGGCGCGGGCGAGCCTGCGAGCTGCGCTAAGTCCTCGGATGAACGCGTCATAACTACACAGGTGGACCCGAAGCCTCGGTCCGTCAAGAGACGTCTCAAGCAACTGATACGCCACAGAGCAGCGTTTCGTGCGCAGGACGTAGTACATCTCGACCACGCATCCCGCCTGTTGCGCGCGGGGCAACACGTGTAGCCCAATCGGCCGCACGATATTTCTGATTTGCTAGGGTCGCTGCGTTTGCGCGGCTCGGCGCGACGAGTGGTGTGCGAACGCGAAGCGCGATCGCGACATGCGTGATGAGCGTGGTGCGAGCCGTAGTCCTAGTCACAGACTAAGCACACACGCGCAACGTTCCCGTATTCCCATACCCTTCGCACATCGCTATGGTTCCAAAAAAACTTCTCTGCAGAAGCTTTCGCTGGCCGAGACCTTCAGTAAAATAGATAGCGTATGTTCAGCAGTCGCGCGTTACGTGTTCTGCCTGTGGTCGTCATCCCGCTAGGGATCCTTCTGGGGGGCCATTTCGCACACGCACGCGGCAAGCCCGACGCGGAGGCCCAAACTGCTGCGAGCGACTCCGACTCCGACGCACGCAGCGATTCGGGCGCATCGTCGTCCAGCAGCTCGTCGCGCGAAGGGCGCGAGGGTCGTGCGCGCGATCGAGAGTCGCGCGAGTCACGAGACTCGAAGGATCGCGATGGGCGTGATGGGCGTGATGGGCGTGATGTCGACGAGCCGAAGTCCGAGCGCGCTTCCAAAGACAGCGACGCAGACAGTGAGTCGAAGACCATCCGCGTCCTACTCGTGGGCAACAGCTACACGATGCACCACTCGCTGCACTCGATGCTGCAGAAGCTCGCGGCGCAAGTAGAGGGTGGTCCGCGCATGACCGTCGACGCTGTCGCGCACGGCGGATACTCACTTTCGAACCATTTGCGTACCGGCCAAGCGCTCACTCGCATTCGAGCCGGTCACTACACCCATGTTGTGCTGCAGGGGCACAGCATGAGCGCGGTCGATCATCCGGATAAGCTCATCGCGGACGCCAAGCGCTTCAAGCAAGCGATCGACGCTTCGTCGGGTCAGACCGTGTTCTACGCGACCTGGGCGCGCAGCCCCGAGGTTCGCTTGTACCGCACGCACAAGTCGGTGCGATCGTTCGCGCAGATGAGCATGCTCGTGAGCTCGACCTACTTCGAGCTGTCGAGCCTGTTGCGCGCCGGGCTCGCGCCCGTCGGCAGCGCCTTTGAGCGCGCGCTGGTCGAGCACCCGAAGCTCGGGCTCTGGGGCTCGGACGGCTCGCACCCGAGCGTCGCTGGCTCGTACATGGCCGCGTGCGTGCTGTACGGAGCCATCACCGGTCTCGATCCCAGCCTCACGCGCTACGTGCCGAACAGCATGAAGCCCGAAGACGCCGAGCTCGTGCGCGGTGTGGCAGCCCGCAGCCTGGCAGCGGCGCGCAATGCGCTCGCCACCCCGAACACGGAAGTCACCACGGCTGGTCCCTTCCTCGGCCCGACCTGATTCAGCGCCTCAGAATCTCGTCGATCAGGGCGAGCACGTCGTTCACCTCGTGCAGACCATTGGCGAAGTGCGGCGCAAAACGCAGCACGCCGTCAGGGCTGCTGCACACGACCCCGCGGTGGGTCAGCTCGTTGGCGATGCGGCTCGCGTCGAGTGCAGCCGCGAGCGGCGGCAGCACACCCAGTGTGCATGAGCGGCGCGCGCGATCAGGCAAGCGCAACGAGCGAAAGCCGCGCATCGACAAACCGTCCTCGAGCGCATCGAGATATGCGTTGACGTGCTCGTAGATGCGCTCGATGCCGAGCGAGAGCAGGATCGGCACGGAGGCCGACAGCGCGCTCACACTGATGCTGCTCAGCATCCCGCCCTCGAAGAGCCGAGCTTCGCGGTGCAGCGGGCGGTCGTAGCGCAGCTCCCCAGGCTGCACGAACATCAGCTCGGCATCGACGTGGCTGAATGCACCGGTGAAACTCGGTTTCAGCTGCGGCAGCAGCTCGGACTTGATGTACAGGACGCCAGTGCCGTCGCTGCCCATCAGCCACTTGTGAGAGCCGGCGACTGCGTAGTCCACGCCGAGCGCGCGCACATCGAACGGCACGCTGCCGAGCGCCTGCACCGCATCCACGGCGAGCTGCGCGCCGTGCGCATGACATACTGCAGCCATCCGCTGCAGCGGCATGTGCAAGCCAGTTTGAAACTGCACCGCGCTCACTGCGCACAGCTGCACATCGCCGTGCGCGAGCTCACGCTCCAGCGTGCTGAGATCCGGGCCATCCGGACGCGCGAAGTCAGCCACCGGCAACATGACCGTGCTCAGGCCGTGCTGCAGACACGCGCGCTGCCATACGCTGACATTCGTCGGGTACTCGCCCTCGAAGACGATCACACGCGCGCCGGGCCGCCAAGCGAGGCTGGTCGCGAGCGCGGCGAGACCATAGAGCGTGCTCGGCACGAGCGCGATCTCCTGGGTGTCCGCGCCCATCAAACGCGCGAGATCCGCGCGCAACTGCTGGCGCTCGGCCAAGCGTTCGGGAAACGCCACCGAGCCGTCGAGGGCAGTCTGTGCGATCGCACGCTCGGCAGCCTCGCGCGCTGGCCGAGAGAGCGGCGAGATCGCCGCGTGGTTCAGGTACGCGAGCGCGCGCAAGTCAGGGAACAAGCTGCGATCACCGAGCTGGGCCTTCACATCGCCCCCCCGTCCACGCAGCGCCGGCTCGCAGCGACACGTGCGGTCGGAGCGCAGCGCTTCATCGGTCCCCCGTGGCGCAGGCTTCGACGATGCGCAGCAACTCGGCCTCCCGTGCGCGGAAGCGCGCGAGCAGCGCGAGCATGACGCGGGTGCGATCGAGGTTGTGCTCCGGCCGGGCGATCTTGAAGTAGCGATCGCCTTGCAGGTAGTCGGTCAAGAAGCGCAGCGCCAGCTCGAGCACGATCCACAGCGGGCCGCGCGCGAGGCTGCGACGTTCGAGCGGGGTGAGGTCTGCCGAGACCTCGCGGAGGTAGCCGCGCACGAGCGGCTCGAACCACTCGAAACGCACGTCCACTTGGCTCGCGTCTCGCGCGTCTTCAGCCACGGTGCACAAGCACGAGCGCACCAGGTCGCCGAAGTCATAGGCCAGGTAGCCCGGCATCACCGTGTCGAGATCGATCAGACACAAAGCGCGTCGGGTCGCGGCGTCGAATAGAATGTTGTCGAGCTTGGTGTCGTTGTGCGTGATGCGCAGGCGCAGCGCCGGATCGCGTGCCCACGCTGAGCACTCACGCGCGAGCGGCTCGAGCTGCGCGAGCTGTTCCCATTCGCACCGCACGCTGTCCGCACGTCCCGCGACGTCCGCAGTCACTGCCGCGCGTAGCGCTTCGAAGCGGCGGTCGGTGGCGTGAAAATCGGGCAGCGTGGTGTGCAGGAGCGCAGGCGAGAGATCGTGGAGCAACCGGGCGAGCTCGCCGCAAGCGCGTCCAGCCTCGACCGCTTCGGCTGCCGAGGAGAGGCGCTGCAGCGTCACCGAGCCCTCGACGTACGCGAACATGCGGAACGCGCCGAGCAGCGGGTCGAGATAGTGCGTCCGGCCAGCTTGCGTGCAGCACACGCGGAGCACGCGCCGTTCGAGCTCGCTCGCATCTTCGCGCTCCAACCGCGCGCGGACATGCGCCGTCACCCGCGCGATGTTCTGCATTACGGCTTCGAGATCGGCAAAGACCTGCGTATTCACGCGCTGCAGCACCCAAAGCCCGCTACCGCCCGTCAAGCGCACGAGGTAGGTCTGATGAATATGCCCCTCGCCCAGTGGCGCGATCTGCTCCACCGGCTCGCTACGAAACTGCGCGACGATCGGGCGCAGCGCTTCCGTATCTCCCAGACTTTGCACCATCTCAGCTTACCGAAGCCTGCGCGCTTTGTGGGCTCGGCGCGGGGCCCGGTTCATGCATAAGCTACCCGTCGGAGGCACTACCAGCCATGAAGCATCGCGTCCTGATCATCGAAGATGACGCCAACATGCGGGACATGCTCGCCGTGAGTTTGAAGCGGCGGGACTTCGAGGTCGTCGCTAAAGAGAGCGCCATCACCGGCCTGGCGGCGCTCGCCACCGGTCCGTTCGATATCGTCGTGACTGACATCAACATGCGGGGAACAGACGGGATCGAGCTATGTCGAACGCTCGCGTCGAGCCACCCCAACCTGCCGGTGATCGTGATCACGGCGTTCGGCAGCATGGATACGGCGATCGCGGCATTGCGCGCCGGCGCTGTCGACTTTCTCCCCAAGCCGTTCGAGCTCGAGGCCCTGGAAGGGGCGATCGACCGTGCCTTGGAGGCGCGTGTTCAGCCCAAGAGCGCGGCCGAGGACGTCCAGAGCGACGACCAGTTCATCACCCTGGATGACCTGGAGAAGCGCTACATCCTGCGCGTGGTCGAGGCGCTTAACGGCAACCGCTCCCTGGCGGCCCAGACGCTCGGCCTCGACCGCAAGACCCTGTACCGCAAGCTCCTCTTGTACTCGGGCCGGTCGAAAGCCAAGACCTCCTCTGCGCCAAAGCCGGAGGCCACTGGCCCGGGCCAAGATGCGGCAAAGGCCGACTGACCCATAACTCCACAGCGTGGAGATTAACCCCAACGCCGCGGCAGCCCGAGCCACGTACGTGGAAATGAGCAGGGACTGCTTCTAGAGTCTGCCGCGGGTGCACGAGACCGAGACCAAGCCGCGAGCGTTGTTCTTAGCCACCTTAGGCACTGCTCTGCTGTTTGGTCTCACCCTGCAGTGGCCCAGCTACCACGGTGGGTTTCGCGGGGACGACTACGTGCAGTGGGCGATGTTCCGCGGTGACTTCCCGGCGCCGCGCTCCGCGCTCGACCTGTTCTCGTTCGCAGCCGGCACGCGCGAGGACTACCTGTCGCTCGTGGACTTCGGCCACCTGCCGTGGTGGAGCCACCCAGAGCTGCGGCTGCGCATGTGGCGACCGCTCGCGAGCGCGCTGATGGCGCTCGACTTCCAGCTCTGGGATCGCGACGCGCGGCTGCACCACGCGCACTCGCTGGTCTGGTTCGCGTTGCTGTTGGTAGCGGCGGGACGTCTACTCTGGCGCATCTTGCCGCCGCCGTCAGCGGCAGTCGCGCTCTTGCTGTTTGCGGTGTCACCCTGCCATACGCTGCCCGTAGGCTGGCTCGCCAACCGAAGCACGCTCGTCGCATGCACCTGGGCGTTCGCTGCCCTCGAGCTGCAGCTGTACGCCCGCAGCTCGCGAGCGCTCTGGCCGCGGCTTGCGTGCGCCGCCATGAGCTGCATCGCTTTGTTGTGCGGTGAGTATGCGCTGTCGGCGCTCGTGTACGGCCTATGTTTCAGCCTGTTCTGGCAGCGCGCACCCACGCCTTTGCTGCGCGAAAGGACGCGCGACGCCCTCCCCGTGCTAGCACCGCTGTGCGGGTACCTGGTGTTGCACTCGCTCTTGGGCAGCGACATCGTGCACTCGGGCTACTACATCAGCCCATTCAAAGCGCCGCTCGACTTCGCGCGCGCCGTCGTGACGCGCGTGCCGGTGCTGAGCGCGGACCTTCTATTCGGCATGCCGAGCTATTACTTCCACGCCGGCTCGCCGCTTCGCGTCTGGTTGTTGTCGCAAAACCTGATCTCGCCGGAGCTCTGGGTGCGACTTCCGGACTGGAGCACATGGCACGTGGTCGTCGGCTACCTCGCGCTCGCGTACGGCCTCGGATTGTACGTATGGTTGCGCCGCGAGCCTGGCAGCACGCGGCCCCCCGCTTGGCTCGTCGTCGGCACGTTGCTCTCGCTCCTGCCATGCGCCGGATCTTTGCCCGAGGATCGACTGCTCACAGCGGCCACGCTCGGCAGCTCCGCGCTCCTGGCTTGTGCGCTCGAATCTGTCGCGCGCACGCTGCTGCGCTCGCAGCGCAGAGCGGCGGCGCTGGCCCTCAGCGTGCCCGTGCTGTGGCTGCCGCTCAGCGCGCTCGCGCGCAGCTACGAGGATGTGCGCGCGGTCGTGGATGGCAGCGAGGTCTCGCGCACATGGTGTTTGGACGCCGAGCTCCCCACCGACCCGAACGCACGCGTGTATCTGATCACGACCGCAGACTTCAATACCGCGGTCAACCTGCCGTGGATGCGCTCCTTGGAGGCCAACCAAACACCTCCTTTGACCTACCGCAGGCTGAGTCCGGGGCCGATGCCCGTGCGCATCCAACGAGTGAGTGAACGCACGCTCGAAGTGCGCGTGGTCATCAGCGACGTCTACGGCGCTGCAGTGCCCGGGCTGTACCGCGACGGCGCTTCGCCTGTGCTGCCTGGCGAGCGCCACGAGCTGCCCGGCCTGGTCGTCACGGTGCTCGAGACCTACCAGGACAACCCCGTGCACATGCGCTTCGAGCTCGACCGCGCGCTCGACGATGCCAGCTTGTGGTTCCTCGCGGCGACCGATAGCGGCATGCGCCGGATCGCCCTACCCGCCATCGGCGATGACATGCTCGTGCCGTATGCGCAGTACCGAGACCTCCGCCGCTGATCGACGATCCATCTCACACGAGCGGAGCTAGCTGCACACCCGCCGCTGCCGCCACCAGCGGCAACACATCGCGGGCCCAGAGAAAGCGTGCTGTACTGATCACAGCGTGCTGCCGCTACGAGCGGCAGGCGAACGCACCCGGAGTTGCCAGCGGATGTCGAAGCAGAGCGGTAAGACCCAGCCCCCGCCAGGTGAACGTGTCGTCGATCTTTACCCGCAGATCTTGACCGAGCCGCGCGCGGTCGGCATCGATGCCATCCATCGCGCGGGTGGCCCGCATCGCGCGCTGGAAGACCTGGTCGACCGCCTGGATCGCCAAGCGGACAGCCTCGAAGAAGCGCGGGACTCGAGCTGCGTGTTCGCGCGCGTGCTGGCGCGCATGCACCACCGGCTCGCGGACGCGCTTCTGCGCTCGGGTTGGGATGATCCCGAGTGGGTCGCGCTCCTCGCGCTCAAAACGACAGAGCATTATCTCGACGCGCTGAGCGCGCGCCACGCGGGTCAGCCGACCCACAGCGTGTGGGCCAGCTTATTCGAGGCGGCTCAGAAGAAGCAGACCTCGGTGTGCGAGGAGCTGGTGCTCGGCCTATCCGCACACTTCGTCCACGATCTCCCGCAGGCACTGGTCAGCGTTGGCATGCGCAACAAGAGCGGCGAGTCGCGCTTGCGCGACTTTCACGCCATCAACGATCCGCTGGGCCTCGCGATCGAAGACATTCAGCTCGATCTCACGCGGCGCTACGAGTCGTGGTTCGCGCCGGCCGACCACATCGATCAGAGCCTCGCGCGCATCCTGAGCAACGAAGGCGTGCGCGTCGCGCGCGCCTGCGCTTGGTACAACGCCGAGCGCTTGCTGCACGAGCAGCTTCGCACGAGCGCTCGTGCGGCCGTGCGGCGCTGGCCGCTGGTCACGCTCTACGAGCTGCTCCATCCGCCGGTCTGGTCTACGCGCTTCGCCTCCCGGCGCGTGCGGCTCCTGTCGCGCTGGGCGCGCTCTTGGCCCGGTCGAAACTTCGGCAGTCGCTGAATGCGCGCTTGCAGCTCATAGCTGCATCCAGCGTGCAGCAGCGTGGGCGAAAGCTGCACATTGTTTCGATCGCGTGGCTGCGAGGTGGCGTACAACGAGAGACTACGCGCACACGGCGCTCGTAGTACAATGCCGCTGATCGCCGCGATCTTCGCGCGAGGAGGAGCCTGCCGTGCCTTGGGATAAGGAGTATGACCTGGTCGTGATTGGAACCGGCCCCGCTGGCGAGGGCGCTGCCATGCTCGCCGCCAAGGAAGGTGCGAGCGTGATCGTCGTAGAGCGCTACATGCAGGTAGGCGGCGGCTGCACGCATTGGGGCACGATCCCGAGCAAATCGATCCGGCACACCGTCAACGAGTGGCTCCGCTATCGCAATAACCCTCTGTTCGCTGAGTTGGGTCAGCGCAACGAGCTGACGTTTCCGTTCTTGCGCCGTGCGATGGAGGGCGTGATCAACCGTCAGGTCGGCCTACGTCGTGACTTCTATCAGCGCAACCAAGTGCCGGTGGCCCACGGCGAGGCATCGTTCGTCGATGCCCACACGATCGCGGTCGAAACACCGAATGGGGAGCGCCAGCTACGCGGCCGGAAGATCATCGTGGCCTCGGGCAGTCGCCCGTACCGACCGGAAGACGTGGACTTCTCGCACCCGCGCATCCGCGACAGCGATACGATCCTGAACATCGAGCGCACACCGCAAACGATCACCGTGTTCGGCGCGGGCGTGATCGGCTGCGAGTACGCGTCGATCTTCCGTCAGCTCGGCGTCAAAGTGAACCTGATCAACTCGCGGGACCGGCTGCTCAGCTTCCTCGACGACGAGATCGTCGATGCACTTGCCTATCACCTACGCGATCAAGGCGTGCTGATCCGGCACAACGAAGAGTACGAGAGCGTCGAAGCCAGCGACGACGCGGTCGTGCTGAACTTGAAGAGCGGCAAGAAGATCAAGAGTGACGTGCTGCTGTGGGCCCAGGGCCGGACGGGCAACACGAGCAGCCTGCGCATCGACAAGGCTGGGCTCAAGCCGGATGCTCGCGGTCAGCTCAAGGTCGACGACATGTATCGCACCGAGCAGCCGCACATCTACGCGGTCGGCGATGTCGTCGGGTACCCCAGCCTCGCGAGCGCGAGCTACGATCAAGGCCGGTTCGCGGCGACCCATGCCGTGAGCGGCGTCTGCAACACACGCTTGGTCGAAGACATCCCGACAGGCATCTACACCTCGCCGGAGATCAGCAGCGTCGGGCGCACCGAGCGCCAGCTGACCGCCGAGAAGGTGCCGTATGAGGTCGGCCACTCGCTGTTTCGCTCGCTCGCGCGCGCCCACATCACGGGCAACGCCGTCGGCATGCTCAAGCTGCTGTTTCACCGCGAGACCCTGCAGATCCTCGGGGTGCATTGCTTCGGCGACCAAGCGGCAGAGATCGTGCACATCGGTCAGGCGATCATGGCGCAGAAGGGAGAAGCCAACAGCTTGCTCTACTTCGTCAACACCACGTTCAACTACCCGACGATGGCAGAAGCCTATCGCGTCGCAGCGCTCAACGGTTTGAACCGACTCTGCTGATTTTTGGTGGTCAAGAGTGCGACGCTGCCGCCTCGATCCGCGTTGCTCGCGGCGGCGCGTTCTCGCTGATGCCAACAACAGCGGCCCGATGTGAGGGACAAGCACATCGAGCCGTGTTGCGTGCGGCAGCGTTCTACTTCTTGCCCTTCTTGGCAGCCTTCGAAGGAGCCGACTTGCCCTTGGCAGCCTTGCTCGCGCCCTTGGCAGGAGCTTTGGCCGCGGCCTTGCCAGCTTTCTTCTTGGGCGCGGGGCCCTTCTTTGCGGCCTTCTTGGCGGGGGCTGCTTTCCCCTTCGCTGCCTTGCTCGCACCCTTGGCAGGAGCTTTGGCGGCTTTACCGGCCTTCTTCTTGGCCGGCGCCTTGGAAGCCTTGGCAGGAGCGGACTTCGCCGCCTTGCCCTTGGCAGGAGCCTTCTTGGCGGCGGACTTCGACTTGGCCGGGGCTTTGCGCGCGGGGGCCTTCTTGGCCTTGGGCGCATCCTCGTCCTCGTCCTCGTCTTCGTCGTCACCCAGCTCCAGCGCGCCTGGCGGTGAGGTCAGACTGATGACGACCGCTTTGCCTTTGGAGCTTGCTTCCTCGTCGTCGTCGCCGTCCTCATCCTCGTCATCCTCGTCATCTTCGTCGGCGTCGTCGTCGCCTTCGTCGTCATCCTCGTCGTCGTCGTCGTCGCCTTCATCATCGTCAGCGTCGTCGTCGTCGGCGTCATCTTCGTCGGCGTCGTCTTCGTCTCGGCTCGACGCGGACTCCTCATCGGCGTCCTCGTCGGACTCGTCGTCAGACGGGCCTGCTGCCGGACGAGCGCGGCGCAACTGCGCCTTACCCTCTTCCTCGTCGTCGTCATCTTCGTCGTCGTCGTCGTCGTCATCGTCGTCGTCGTCGTCGCCATCGTCGCCGTCGTCGCCGTCGTCGCCGTCGTCGCCGTCGTCGTCGCCGTAGTCCTCATCGTCGTCGGACTCGTCGTCGTCCAGTTTGTCTTCTGGTCCTGCTTCGCTCACTTCGTCTGCCTCATCGGCGTCGAAGCTCGCAGTGTGATCGCCCGCATCTCCCAACAGCTCGGGCGTGATGGTCTCGTCCCCTTGCCCCGTCGGCCGGTCGAGAAGGCTCATCTCACGCACCCGGTTTTCCCGATAGTCAAGCTCGTCGGGTTCGCCTT